>Ga0185299_10000489_pt1 | contig 106647 bp, 114 predicted proteins | sample PaiPotPPA55metaG_FD_128002 | JGI IMG/M metagenome (GOLD analysis project Ga0185299, IMG submission 128002) | Iron sulfur acid spring bacterial and archeal communities from Banff, Canada, to study Microbial Dark Matter (Phase II) - Paint Pots PPA... ... | reverse complement strand
AAGGCTCCAAGTAATCTTCCAGCCGGGTAAGCAGTCCCCGGACCACGCGGGGATGAACCTTGGCATCGTCCATCAATTCGCCCAAACGGGCTTGAAAACGTCGCTCCATCGACATACTCCTTTCGGGGATTCCATCCCCGGAAGGACTTTGTACCCAAAGAGTTTACATTCGATCAATAGGCAATACAGTCGAACTACTGACTACTGGCTACTGACTACTGGCTACTGACTAATCTGTCAGGGCAGCTCGACCTCCGCGGGCATGAGGATGAATTCGTCCTGGCCTTCTGGCGGCGGGGCGAGCTTGATCTCCTTGACGCGCCAGCCGTGGTGCTGGAGCGTGCCCTTGAACGGTGGCTGGCCGGTGACATTGCCGGTCAGGCGAACCGCCGCGGGGTCAAAGCCGCTTGGGATCTCGACTTCTGATCGTTCCGGCCTGGGCAACACCGGCTCGAGCACGAGATGTTCCTTGATAGCGGCCTGGCATTGGCGGTGAATGTCGCGCACGGCGGCGCCGACGTCGGCGTCCGGATAGGTCTGAATGTCCTCGAGCAGAAAGTCCAGCAACCTACCCTCGCGCTGCAGCAGGGCCAACAAGCGGAGCGGCGCGCCGGACGGCTTCGGCGGGGTCGCCGGCTTCGATTTTGACGGGAGCAGCAACGGCTCCACTTTTTCCTTGAAGGACGGATCGCGCAAGGCCTTCAATTCGCACCGCAGCGCCAACCGAATGCGGCTGAAGTTGAAGCCGCTCAGGACGAGGATGAGCAAGAAGTACAACACCAGGCAGGCCGCGAAAGTGACGGCGACAACAAGAACCACTTGCTGGACTGGCATGATTCGAACCTCGGTTATTGGCGAACAGCGATTCAATCGGTCACTTGCAGGCTGACAGCTTCTGTTGAGGTTTTATAGGGATGTAAATTCTGCAAGGTAGGGAAGGGCCATGGCCGGAACGGTACCATCTCAGTTTGTCGCTTTTCGCTCCGCGAAAGCACGCCCATTCGCGGAGCGAAAGGCGACAAACGGCAAAGCAAGACACTACCGTGGGAACGGGCGACTTGACCGGCAGGGCGATAAGCGTTACCATCCTCAATACAACGTCAAGACTGAAGAAAATCGCCTACAACCGGCTACAGGCTCCGCTGCTTTAGCCGTTGCCACCCGCCCAGCGGATCAATGTTTTGCGGGCCGTAAATGGTCCGCCTCCCCAATGTGGCGGCAAACCGGAATGCCGCCGGCCCATGCGTTGCACTCGGGCAGCGCGAACGACGTAAGGCAAGAGCTATCCTCTCGGGGGTATGAGACATGCTGTACACAGTGCTACGCCCTCCGGGCGGGCGCGTGCGACTATTGCAAGTTCTCGCTACTCTGCTGACATGCATCATGGCGGAGCGGGCGCCGGCCCAGCAGCCGGTGCCATCGTCCGGCCTGCCGGCGCCACGGCTGTTTTCGCTGTCGCCGTGCGGCGGCAAAGCCGGCAGCAGCCTGGATGTGACCTTCACCGGCCAGGATATTGAAGCTCCCGAAGGGCTTTTGTTCAGTCAGCCGGGCATAAAGGCCGAGCCCATTCAACCGGCCACGCCCCCTCCGCCTCCACCCGACCCCAAGAAACCCGTGCCCAAACAGAAGAAGAATGCGCCCAAGCTCGAAGCGACCACTTTCAAGGTGACCATTGCTCCAGGCACTCCCGTGGGGATTCACGATGTCCGGCTTGTGAACAAGTGGGGCGTAAGCAACCCGCGGGCCTTTGTCGTCGGCGACCAGACGGAAGTTCAGGAGAAAGAACCGAATAACGACGTGCCCCAGGCCCAGCGCGTGGAGATCAACAGCACGGTCAACGGCGTGATCGCGGCCCCCACGGATGTGGATTTTTATGTCTTTCACGGCAAGAAAGGCCTGCGCGTTGTCGTCAGTTGCCTGGCATCGACCATTGACAGCCGGCTGCTGGCCGCTCTGGAGCTTTACGACAGCAAGGGCGGCCAACTGGCTTTCAACCGCCATTACCGCAATCACGACGCGCTGGTCGATTGCACGCTGCCGGCCGACGGCGATTACTATGTGCGCCTCTATGAGTTCACGCATTCCCAGGGCAGCCCGGAGCATTTCTATCGCCTGACGATCACGACCGCCCCGTGGATTGACGCGGTCCAGCCCGTCGTTGTCGAGCCGGGAAAGACAACCAGCTTGACCGTTTACGGGCGCAATCTCCCGGGCGGGCGGCCCGATCCGACAGCGATCGAAGACGGCAGCGTTCTGGAAAAGGCTAATGTTCCACTGCACGTTTCCGCCGACCCGGGCGCTTTGCAGCGCCTGGCGTTCAGCGGCCATATTCCGCCGAAGGCCGCGGCCCTGGACGGCTTCGAGTTTCGCGCGCGCAATGCCTCGGGCGTGTCCAACGCCTTCTTGCTCACCTACGCCCGAGCGCCCGTAATTCTCGACAATGAAGCGAACGATACAGCCCAAACGGCTCAGGAGATAACGCTGCCGTGCGAGATTTCCGGCCGCGTCGAGAAGCGCCACGACCGCGACTGGTATGCCTTCACCGCCAAAAAAGGCGATGTCTATTCGATCGAGGTCTTCAGCGACCGGCTGGGCTCGCCCACGGACATGTATTTCCAGCTTTTCAAACCCGACAAGCAGCAGCTTGCCGACCTGGACGACAATAATGAGGTGCTTTCGCAAGTCCGCTTCTTCACGCGCAATGAGGACCCGCCTGTCTATCGTTTTGCGGCCCCTGCGGACGGGCGCTATCAACTGATGGTCTCGAGCCACGACGCCGACAATCACACGGGCCCGCGACATTTCTATCACGTGCGTATTGCCGCGGAGAGGCCCGATTTTCGTATCATTGCCCTGGCCCCCGACCCGTCGCGGCCCGATGGCTGCTGTGTGCATCAGGGGAGCAGCGAAGCGTACGCAGTGCTGGCCTGGCGCAGCGAAGGCTGGAATGGGCCGATCAGCCTGTCTGTCGAAGGTCTGCCGGCAGGTGTGACGTGCGTTCCCCAGGTGCTCGGGCAAGGGCTGCGCGAGGCGGCTCTCGTCTTGACGGCGGCCGCCACGGCGCCGGCCTGGACGGGTGAGATCAAGATCAAGGCGACCGCGAACATTAACGGCCAGAGCGTCGTCCGCGAAGCACGTTCCGCCAGTATCACCTGGCCGGTCGTGCCGCAGCAAGGCATTCCGCCAATAAGCCGGCTCGATCGCAACCTGGTGCTGGCCGTGCGTGATAAAGCGCCCTTCAGCCTGGCTGCCAAGGCGGAGAAGACGCGTGTGCTCCAGGGCACGAAGACCAATGTCGCGCTGAAGATCGACCGGCTCTGGCCGGATTTCAAGGCCGCGGTGCAGGTGGCCTCGATCGAGCCGCAGACGCATCTGCCGCCAGGCGTAACCGTCAACAACAACCAACCGCTCAACGTTGCCGCCGGCAAGAATGACGCCACGGCGGTGCTGGACGTAAAGTCCAATGCCGCGCCGGGCACTTACAATGTCGTCGTCCGCGGCGTGGCGCAAATGCCCTACAACAAGGACCCCCAGGCCAAACAGAAGCCGAACATTAACGTCGTCTTGCCGGCGACGCCCGTGAGTATTACGGTCTTGCCAGCGCAGGTGGCGAGCTTGAGCCTGGGCAACGCCAACGCTGCAGTGAAAGTCGGTAAAGAGGCGGAAGTGGTGGTGAAGGTCAATCGCCTTCACGACTTCACGGGCGAATTCAAGGTACAGTTTATCTTGCCGGCCAACGTCAAGGGCGTGAATGCCGCAGAGGTCAGTATCCCGCCCGGCAAGAACGAGGCGAAGCTGATTCTCAAGGCGTCCGCGGATGCCGTTCCGGGCAATCGCCCGAACCTGATCGTTCGCGCCGTGGCCAAGCTGGATGGGGATATCTCTGTTTCGCACGAAACCAAGCTCAACGTCAACGTGGTCAAGTAGGGCAGGCTTGTAGCCTGCCTGGCTAACGGCAGGTTAGAAACCTGCCCTACGGGAGAGGATGCATGCGCTTTGTTCTTGGGATATGCCTGGCCGTTACGGTTCCCGGTCTTCTCGTAGCTGAGCAGAAGAATCCGAAGAATGTGGTGCAGCCGGTTCCGGTCATGAAGCTAGACCGCAAGGAGCCGGTCACCTACGAGCGGGACATCGAGCCGGTGCTGGTCAACAAATGCCAGACCTGTCATGCGGGGTCGGTGACCGAGGGGCAGCTCGACATGGGCACATACGAATCGCTCATGAAGGGCGGGAGGCGCGGACGGCCCATCGTGCCGGGCGACTCGGCCGGCAGTCTTCTCGTGAAGGCCGCGGGCAAGACGCAAAAGCCGTTCATGCCTCCCAAGGGTGAGGAGCCGCTGACGCCGCCGGAGCTTGCTCTCATCAAGCTTTGGATCGTTCAGGGCGCCAAGGCGCCCAGCATGCGTCGAGAAAAGCCGAGAGCGAACCTTAGCGGCTTGCCTGCTTCCGTGCATCCAGTGCGAGCCCTTGCGGTGAGTCCGGACAAGTCCACACTGGCAGCCGGGCGGGGCAATCAGATCCACCTCTACAATGCCGCCACGGGAGCGTACCTGCGTTCGCTCTCGAATCCGGAATTGACGCTGCCGGACAACCAGCCTTTGCGGGCCGCTCATCTGGCGATAGTCGATGCCCTCGCGTACAGCCCCGACGGGAAACTGCTGGCGAGCGGCGCCTTCCAGGAAGTCATCCTGTGGGATGCACAGACAGGCGCCGTGCGCGCTAAACTCAGCGGTTTCGCCGACCGCGTGGTGGCGCTTGCCTTTTCGACAAACGGCAAGTTCCTGGCAACCGGCGGCGGCGCGCCCAGCCAGGACGGCGAGATCAGGATCTTTGACATGCCCAGCGGCAAGCTCCTCCAGGACATCAAGGGCGGCCATAGCGATCAGGTCTTCGGTGTTTGCTTCAGTCCGGACAGCCGCATGCTCGCCACCTGCAGCGCCGACAAATTTGTGAAGGTGTTCGACGTGGCCTCAGGGAAGTTTCTCAAATCCTTCGAGGGCCACACCCACCACGTCCTGGACGTGGGCTGGAAAGCCGACGGCAAACTGCTGGCCAGTGCCGGCGCCGACAACGTCATCAAGGTCTGGGACTACGAAAAGGGCGAGCAGGTGCGGACCTTCGGCAACCATGCCAAGCAAATCACGCGGCTTCTCTTCAAGGGTAAGACTTCGGAAATCCTGACGTGCAGCGGCGATCAGACGGTGCGCTTCTGGAACGTGGACAACGGCAGCGGCGGCCTGGCGTTCGGCGGCAACAAGGATTTTGTCTACGCGGTCGGCGTAAGCCCGGACGGCAAAGTCGTGGCGGCAGGCGGAGAGGAGGGGGTCGTTCGCCTTTACAATGGCACCAACGGCCAGCTTATCAAGGAATTGTTGCCTCCCGGTGCGGCAGCCACTTCTGCGAAAAAGTAAGATGGTTCGGGCACGGAAACCTCTGTATCCGCTCTGCCGACACGATCGGAATCGTGTCCCACTGCCGATCTTCTGGAAATCTTGCCAGGTTTGTAAGAATTACAAGAGTTCTCGACCACTAATCCCGTCTCACGGGGTAGATGCTTAGATCCTTAACCTCCGTGCGGCCGCTAGATTGGGCGCACTCGGGGGCACAATTTCCGGGCATCTCTCAAGCCCGGCTCAACTTTTGCTGTAGACTTGCAGCGGACACATCCGCAGGAACTTGTCCCCTTTCTCGACTTTCGCCCCAGCTTCAAGAGGAGGCAGGCTCATGGCCAGGCGCCATCATCTCGTCTTCATGGTCGCGAGCATCGTCGCCTCCATGGGCGCGGCGTATCGCACGACGAACTTTCTGGTCGAAGCGCAGACGCCGCAGATTGCCGAAACCATCGGCCAATGGGCGGAATACTATCGCAAGGAAAAAGCGGTGCAGTGGCTCGGCCGGGAGATGCCCAACTGGCCGGAACCCTGCCCCTTGCGCGTCACCGTCACGGCCAACGGCGCAGGCGGAGCCACGTCGTTCAATTTCATGGGCGGCAACGTCTGGCAAACTATGCACATCGAGGGCCCGCTCGATCGCCTGGTCGCGAGCGTCTTGCCGCACGAGGTGACCCACACCGTCTTTGCCCATTACTTTCGCCGTCCTGTGCCGCGCTGGGCGGATGAAGGCGGGGCGGTCCTGTCGGAAGACGACCTGGAGAAAAACCGGCACGACCTGATGGTTCGGCAGATCATTAACTCCCATCATGCCATTCCGCTTAGCCGCCTGTTCGCGCTGACGCAGTACCCCCCCGACGTCGGCTCCCTTTATGCCGAGGGTTACTCGGTGGCGGATTTCCTGGTCGAGACCAGCAATCGCAGGAAGTTCCTGGAGTTCGTCGGCTACGGCATGCAGAGCGGCTGGGATGTAGCGGCGCAGACCTGTTTTGGCTTCTCCAACGTCAATCAACTCGAGCAGGCCTGGATCGATTCCTTGCGCAAGCCGAGACCGCAGCAAGCCCCCACGCTAATCGCCAAGAATAACACGAATACCCCGATGGAGACGGCCAACCGCGTGGTCGTGCGCCTCACGGCGCCGCCGGTGCAACCGCTGCCTGATGAGCGCTCGCCGATCTTCCGAGCCCAGGCGCCGGAGATCGAACAGGGCGCTAGCTGGTCCGATTTGCCTCGCCAGCAAGCCGCCAACAGGCCGGGATATTTGCCTGATTACAACCAGATCACGGAATCGAATCCGAGGACGAATCTCCAGCAGCCTGCCGCGTCTGACCTCTGGCATCCTGCCGTGCGCCTCGGCCCGCCGCAGTTTGGCACTTCGCCTGCCCCGGCTATTCAGAATGTTCCAGGCAGCGCTTCTCCCGTAGGTTACCCCTATCGCTGAGTGTGTGTTGAGCCCCGGCGGGGCGGCAGTGGATAGCCAGGGGCGTGAGCCCCTGGAGAGAGAGAGTAGGAAGCAGAGTCATAGAGCCCCGTGAGGGGCGACAGAGCGAGCACTGTCGCCCCTCACGGGGCTCATCGTTTGATGCCGCCGTTTTCCAGGGGTTGACACCCCTGGCTATCAACTACCGCCTCTCCGAGGCTGAGAACCTGCCTCTTCGAGGCTGAAAACCTGATCGCTTGCCGGTTTTCCTGGCACAACTATGCCGCCGCTTCACCGGCCATGGGCCGGAATAGCACGCCGCGCGGCACCGGCAGGTCGGACGGACCGATAGCTCCGGCCGCATGTCCTTCCCATTGGTGTTCCTCAATGCTCTTCAAAATCCGCGTCGCCAGCGCCATGGCGTCGCGGCCGTCTTCCCCTGTCACGCGCGGTTGACGGCCTTCCTGCACGCAGCGCACGAAGTCCTTCAGCTCGCCGGTGAGTTGATCCGCGTTCGGATTGCAATCAAAAGCCAGCACTTCCAGATGCCGGCCGAAGAGTTCATCCTTTAACATGGCCCGCGAGGCAGGGTCCAGCGTCCGGGGATCCAGACCATATCTGCGCACCTGCTCGGAAGGTTGAACGAACGTGAGATGGCGCTTGGCGAAGTCCAACCGCGCGAATCCCTCTGGACCCCAGATCTGCATGCAGCGATGCGCGGCATAGCTCGCCCGGCTCGCCGTCAAATTGGCGACGCAACCATTAGCGAAGCTCAGCCGTGCATTGGCGATATCCTCGCAGCCGCCGAAGATGGATACGCCCAGCGCGTCAACCGACCGCACCGGCGACCGCACCAGGGCAACCAAGACATCCAGGTCATGAATCATCAGATCCAACACGACGCCGATATCGGTGGAGCGCCCGGTAAACGTGCCCAGCCGTTCGCCCTGCACGAACTTGGGTTGCAGGGCGTGTTGCTGCAGCCTTTCCAGCGCCGGATTGAAGCGTTCGATGTGGCCGACCTGGATGAGCGCGCGATGGCGCTGTCCCAGCTCGACCAGACTCTCGGCTTCTTCGAGCGACGCGGCCAGGGGTTTTTCCACAAGGACCGGGATGCCGCAGCGAAGGAATTCCGCGGCGACCGAATGATGGGCCGTGGTAGGCACAGCGATGACCGCCGCATCGGCCAGGTGCAGAAAGGCTCGGTAGTTGGCAAAGGCCCGGCAACCCAGGCGCCGCGCCACGGTCTGACTTTGCTCCGCGTTCACGTCCGCTACGCCGACGAGCTCGACGTCGGGCAAGCCCGCCAGGATGCGCGCGTGCTCCTTGCCCAGGTGTCCCACGCCCACGACCGCCACGCGCAGACGCGACATACTTCCTCGATTCCTCCGCTAGGCCGCCTGCCGGCCCGGGTCGCGGCTATCAGCCAGGCGTTCCTTCAGTTTTCGCACCAGCTCAATATTCAGCGGATGGCCCGAACGGTAAGCGACCAGGTGGCCGTACAGGTCGCGGCCAAGCAAGGACAGGTCGCCGATGATGTCCAGAATCTTATGCCGCGCGGGTTCGTCGGCGAAACGGAGGCGATTGTCGATGGGCCCGCGCCGGCCAAAGACGAGCAGATCCGCGGCGGTCGTCCTGGCCCCGAGCCCTTGGCGTCTCAGCTCTTCTGCCTCGCTCTCGAGGATGAAGGTGCGCGAGGATGCCACTTCGTTCAAGAAATTCTGCGGCGTTACCCGCTGCGTGCAAAGCTGGCGCGCGATCGGCGAATGCAAACCGTAGTCAAGGGCGTAGCTCACTTTCAATTCATCCTCGGCTCCCGGGTGCAGCGCCAGCGTGGCCCCATTCTGGCTGACGATGACGGGGGCATCGACATGGCATACCGCACGGCGCGCCGGCTGCAGCACGGCGCCAGCCTGGCGCAGCGCCTCGACAAAGCGCAAGGCCGAGCCATCCAGGCCCGGCGGCTCGGGCGCGTTCAGCTCCACGTAGCAATTGTCGATGCGTAGGCCGGCCAAAGCGGCTAGAACATGTTCGACGAGCGCGACCTGCGCCGGTGGCGTGCCCAGCGTGGTCCGCCGCTGCGTCCCGGTCACCTGCTCGATGCGGGCTGGAATTTGCACCGGCGGTTTCAAATCGCTGCGCACGAAGACGACCCCGGTGGAAGGCGGGGCCGGGTGAAAGCACAGCTCGACGGCAGCGCCGGTGAGAAAGCCAACGCCGGTCAACGCCGCCGGCCGGGCGATGGTTCGCTGATAGCGGTAGGTGTTTCTAGTCACGTCGGGTGTCTTCCTTGACAGGCAAAGCCGTACAAGCGAAGCGGGCCGGCCGAGCAGGTGCGCCTGGCCGGCCCGGCAGTTCGGCGTTAACGTCCGTTCGGATTGGCTTGCAGGCCCATCTGCTGCTGGAGCATGGCGACTACCTGATTGGTAATGTCCATGTCCGGATCGACATACAAGGGAACGCAGGGCTGCGTTTGCAGCTTGCGCATGACGTTCATGGGGTGATAGATATCCGCGGGCGTGAGCGCGTCCGCATATTCCAGCACCACGCCAATGCCGTGCGCGCGGGCGTAGCGCTCCGCGGCCGCCTGAACCTCGCGGTAAATCTGCACGGCATTGTCTTCGCGATATTTGCCCAGTTGCTTCTTGGCCTGTTCGCTCAGGTCCTGTCCTTCGCGTTCGACTTGCTTCATCTGCGCCTGAATCTGATCGCGTTTATCGTTCTCCAGGGTGGTGTCCAGGTTCTTCTTCAAATTGACAAGGATTTCTTTCTTTCCCTCGAAGGCCTTCTCGAAGGCGGCTACCGAATTCTTGTAATCCTCTTCAAAGCGCTTCCATTTGTCATACTGCTTGACCACGCCCATGAGATTGATAACGGCCATGCGCGTGGCCACGGGCGCCGCCGCGTTGACCTGTTGCAGGCCGTTGTTCTGTGCTTGTAGATGGCTGACCAGATAGGCCGCCAGGCCGACCGCCAGAATACTCGACAGTGTGATTGCCGTCCTCTTCACGGTTCGGTTCTCCTCGTTCTCTAGTTTGCCGGCCCGACGTCCCCTGTCCCGTTGTGGGGTCGTTCCGCCAGCGGTATGCAATCCGCCTGATACCCCGGTATGGGAGCGGTGGGTTCTACCGAAGCGCTAAGGGACGGTCAAGACGAACCGCAGAAAGGTGAAAATGGCGAAATCGCGCAAGCCAGCGCGCACTGAACTTGGCTGGACTGCATCATCTTGCTACCATCGCCCGGCTATGCGCAATCCAGGGAAATGCCGTTGGCCAATAGTTTTGCTGGCGCTCGTGCTCGCCTGCACGGGTTGCGAATCCGGCGCGGCCGCGCTCACGCCGGTGCACGGCAAGGTTTCCGTGAACGGCGTGCCGCTGCATACCGGCACGATTATCTTCACGCCCGACCCGATGCGCGGCACCCTCGGCCCGCTGGCGCATGCCGAGATTCAAGCGGATGGAACCTATACGCTCGCCACGGGCGACAAACCGGGCGCCGCCGACGGCTGGTACCGCGTGACGATTGTTGCCCTGGAGCCGTCCTTCAACCCGGCACAGCCCGACGCGCGCTTATTGCCTCGCTCTCTGCTGCCCCACAAATATCGCGACCCCGAGCTGTCCGGGCTCGTCTGCGAAATCCGAGCGCGCCAGGACAATCGCATCGATTTTAACCTGGATTAGCAATGCAGCGTCATCGTTGTTCGCCCGCCAACCGACCTGGCGGACTATGGCGAAGTTGAAAAAACTTGGCGAATTCTTTGCGGGACGATCGAAATCGTATTGACGGTTACCAGCGTTTGTGCAGCCGAGTAATCGCCAGCAGCTGCTGCGTTGGTCGAGAGTTTCACGAACCGGCGGCGGGGGTGTCGCATTCGCGTTCGTATTCGATCTTGCCTTGCGGGCAGGTCGCCAGCGCCACGGGGGCGTCTTTTGTAGCCGGCGGGGAGTAGTTCACGACAATGCGCTTTGGCAGTCCCGGCCCATCCTGGCGAAGCACGGGTCGGCCGTCATGCCCTCTCACCAGGACCACACGGATGGTCGTGCTGCGTCCGAAGTAGCGGCCCTCAATGTGAGCCGGAACATCCTGGGTCGTGATGCCGCGTCTGCCGTAACGCCAGATTCGACCCTCTTCGTCCACGACGCTCAACCAGACCAGTTCCTTGGGTTCAACCTCTGCCACACTTTTCGCCATTGACATGATATGCCGTCCTTCTTGCTAGACGGGAACAACTACCATGGATTTGAACCATGCGGCTCGCAACAGAAAATTTCCCCACGCCCTTGAGAGCCGGGTGCGGGGATGAACAAGAAAGGAATCGCCTGCTCAAAGCCTAGGTTATGATCGTGTTTCGGTCAAATGCATGGCGCTCAATTCTGATTGCAAAGAATGTCGGCGGTCGTCCAGGTGACGCGCCAGCGATATTCTCCGGCCTGGCCGGCGCCTTCTCTTCTGGAGATGGCGTTCGCAATCTTGACCGCTACCTCGTGAGAGACGAAATCGTGCGGCTTGCACAGGTAGGTGAAGCGAAAATGCAGCTTGCCATTGCGCCCAAAAAAATAGCCCAGCCCGCCGTCCGGCAAGCTCTCGGCGATGTTCTCAAAAATGATTGTCCCGCGTCCGTTCTGGCCGTTGTCAACGATTACGATGTGCCGGCGCATGACTGTCCTCCTTGACAAGAAAGTGAGCATCCGTGACCTCGCTAATCATAGACTGACCGGGTGAGGCTTTCAAGCGCAGCGCCCTAGCTGGCGCCGAGCAACCGGCGGATAAAGCGAGGTGTCCCCTGCTCAAGTTTGCGATCCCCGCCAGTTCGTGAACCCATTCGAGTCCATCAGGAGGTTCAAGGATGAATCGCATTTTCCCATTGTCAACTACCTTCGTTCTGGCTCTAGGTCTTTGCTCCGCGATTGCAGGATGGCCAACGGAAGGATATCGGACCATGGTTGCCGCAATTCAAAACTCCGGCAACGTCGTTCTTTATGAAGGCCTTCCCCATCAGGAAACCGAAGCCGCGCAATTGCAAGCAGAGTTGAAGGCCAAGAGAACGAAGAAGCTACACGGTTTTCCCTTCTATGAACAAGCGCTTCTTTTAAAGGACGCCGATTCCAGGAGGCTCGCTGCACTTGTTTGCGACGCGCGGTCATTCAAGCCGACTGCGAGAAATGACCTACTTGGCGTAACCAAGCTTTGCGGGCAGTTTCATCCCGATTACTGCATCGAGTGGCAATCCGGAAAACAAGTGCATCGCGTTCTCGTCTGTCTGGGCTGCTGGGAGGTCAAGTTTTATAGAGGTAAGACTGAACTGCATTGCGACATACAGCCCGACGCCCACAAGAAGTTTGAAGCAATCCTCAAGCCCTATCGCAAGAATCGCCCTCAGAAGAAGGGGTAGGCGAGAAGAAGTCAACGAAGCGGCAGCGTCTCAGGGGCAGCGGTCGCGGCGGGACGAGCGGGGCACGCGCGGCTGTTGGCGCCGGGCGGTGTGGGTCGTTAGTGGAACCGCGGGCTGTTGACCGCTGTTGGCCGGATACCTTAAGCGGCGGGAGGTTGTCGGTTATATGAAAGCCCTTGACTACATCCCCTGCCTATTGGCGGGGACGGCTGGCGCCTGGCTCGGTGCCATCTCCTGCTTTTTTGTCGCGACTTCAGACGCAGTTTGGGCGCTTGGCACCGTAGCTTTTAGCATTGCGTGTGCGTTCGCCGGGATGGCGATTTCGAAGATCACCGGTGCGCCAATCGGGCGCAAGGCGGCGTTTCTTGTTCCCCTTGGCGTCGGCGCGTGCCTCGGAATCGCAATGATTCTGTGGTGCGCGCTTGAGAATCTGCGCGACCCGCTGTGAATTGCCAATGTGCAACCATGTCCCGGCCGCCGCCAGCTAAAACGTCAAGCGGCGTGGCTGCAGAATTTTTTGCGCCGCGGAACCCTGCCTTGCCTAGCCCTTGTCTGCTCCTTGGCCGCAAGGTAAAATCGCTGTTGCGAGCCCCGATAATCCCTTGGGGAATGGTGTAACGGTAGCACAGCAGACTCTGGATCTGCTTGTCTAGGTTCGAATCCTAGTTCCCCAGCTTTCCTAAAGCCAGAAACGCCAGTATGATAAGACAAGATCGAGAATGTGCTGGCAACAATCTGGCAACATCTTCCCGGTGACATTGGGCTGGCGTTGCCATCCGAAAGGGGCAACCCCGTGGCCTCCCTCCAAGAACGCAGCGGCTCGTGGCGCGTCATCTTCCGTTTTCGTGGATTGCAGCATTTCGTAACCATCGGCGAGGCCGAGGAAAGCGAAGCCCAGGGCGTGAAGGCCCGCTACGAATATCTCCTGCGGCTACTCAAGCAGCGGCTGCTGACTCTGCCGTCCGGCATGGACATCGTGACCTTCCTGCGGCTTGACGGTAAGCCGGGCGACCCGGCCGCATCCACTTCGCCGGAAGTCACCTTCGCACAGCTCCGCGACGGCTACCTCAAAACCATCGGCAACGGGGCGGTTGAGAACAACACGCTCTACACGTCCAAAATCCATCTTGCCCACCTGGCCGACACGCTGGGCCAGGGTTTCTTGATCGAGGCGTTACGGCACGGTGACTTGCAACGCCACATCAACCGGCGCTCACCTTCGGCAGCAGCCGTCACGATCAAGAAGGAACTCGACACGCTCCGCTCGGCATGGAATTGGGCGAAGCGCATGGGGCATGTGCAGGACGATTTCCCCGGTGCGGGATTGGTCTACCCGAAGGGAGCCGAGAAGCTGCCCTTCATGACCTGGAAGGAAATAGAACGCCGCATTGCTGCTGGCGGCGATCCCGAAGAATTGTGGGAGTGCCTTTACCTGCGCGAAAACGAGATCGAGCATTTTCTCGACTTCGTTGAGAAGAGAAAGGCCCCGGCGTGGCTGTACCCGATATGCGTCATGGCTGCACATACCGGGGCCAGGCGGTCGGAAATGCTCAGGGCGGAACGGCAGGACGTGGATTTTGAGGCCGGCATCATCACCATCCGCGAAAAGAAGCGCGTCCGGGGAAAGGTGACGACCCGGCGCGTGCCGATAAGTTCACGGCTGAAAGAAGCTCTCACTGCCCTCCCGGCCATCAATGGCAGTTTATTCGGCAAGCTGTCCGTCCAGGCCGTCCAGAAGGCGTTCATGCGGGCAGTGGGCAAACATGCCAGCGGAGCGAAGAACGGGGAAACGAAAGCCCGCACGGAAGCAAAGCGCCGCACGAAATGGGCCGTGGTCAAAGGATACCACGTGCTGCGGCATTCGTTCATCTCGGCCCTGGCGAATAAGCGGATAGATCAGCGGATCATCGACGAGTTGGTTGGCCACCAGACGGATGCGATGCGACGACGTTACCGCCACCTGTACCCGCAAACTGTTGCCAACGCGGTCAAGCAGGTCTTCGGGTAGCAACTCCGGAAGTACAGCATAAATTCGGTAATTCACGTTTTTAGTGAATTACGCATGCGACGGTGTACCTTCCGAGTCAAGTTCAAGCGAAAAGCCGCACGGGTAACTGACCCGCTTGGCATGGGCAATCACCATTACAAAGCAATTGACAGGATATAGCCTATAAGCTATAATCGGTTGATGTGGCATGTAGCAACGACCGATGAATTCGACGAGTGGTTTGCCGAACTGGACGAAGACGGGCAGGCAGAACTGATCGCCAAGGTGGAATTGCTGAAACTGCTGGGGCCGAAGCTCGGCCGGCCTCATGCCGATACTCTCAACGGCTCGAAACATGCCAACATGAAGGAGCTTCGGGCAAACACGGCGGACAAGGTCATGCGCGTCGCATTTGCATTCGACCCGGACCGCGCTGCCATTTTGCTGGTTGCCGGCGACAAATCAGGCGTCAGCCAAAAACGGTTCTACAAGCAGCTGATCGCCAAGGCCGACGAATTGTTCGACGCGCACCTGGCGGCATTGAAGATAAAGAAGAAAGGAAAGAAGTAACCATATGGCCAAATCATTCGACGACCTCGTCAAACGGACGACCACGAAGAAAACCCGAGCGAAGGCGGCTCGGCGTGCTCAAGAATTGCTCGGAGAGTTGCTCCTCAGTGAGGTTCGGCAACTGGCGGGTAAGAGCCAGCAGGAAGTCGCCGAGATGCTCGGCATGAAACAGCCAAGCCTTTCAAAACTCGAAAAGCAAGGTGACATGCAGGTTTCGACGCTGCGAAAGATCGTCAAGGCTTTGGGCGGCGAACTGGAAGTTCTGGCCAGGTTCCCCAAGGGCACGGTCAAAATCGACCAATTCGATTCGGCGCATCGCCGGTCTCGGCACCACGGGCCGGGTGGGTTGCAATTGGTTTAGCCGGCAAGAGTTCCGACCTGATTGGGATTTGCGTAAACGACAGCGATGAAGAAACATGACTCGAAACACCCGCCGACCCGCTGAAAACAGCGTCACCGAAAGCAGCGGCAACGTCTTTGCCGACCTTGGGATCAAAGACGCCGACGCCTATCTGGCGAAGTCCGTATTGGCGATCCATATTCACAGGGTCATCAAGAAACGCCGCCTCACCCAGGATGAAGCCGGGCAGATTCTTGGCATCAGCCAGCCGAAAGTTTCCGCCATCATCAAAGGCCGGCTGGACGGCTTCACGAGGGAGCGGCTGTTCAGCTTCCTCAACGTCCTGGGCAAGTGATGGTCGTCTCGCTCTAGGGCTGCTACCGTCATCAGGTTCCCTGGCGGTTGCCGATGTGGTCAAGCAGGTCTTTGGATAGGCAGCAGCCCGTTTCGGCGGTAACGCTCCAATTCGGCGTGGGAGAGTACCCATTGCGGATAGGCGCCCCTGCCGGACTGCCGCTTCTCAGCGCGCAGCCGAAAAAGTCTGCAATATTCACGGATGGTAAATTCCGCCTTGTTGACCGCGCGACCGAATTCTGCCGTGGTGTACCACTCCTTCACCTGCTCCCGCTCGACGAGAGAAACCAGAAGCGATTCGATTTTTTCAAGCCGCTCTTCCACGGTCATCGCCGCATCCTACCTTTCCATGCCTTTGACTTTGCCCTTCTCAGATGCCGAAGGTTCCGACTTACTTGGACTCCTGGTCACCGGCGGGAGGCGACGAATTGTCGCCACCACCTGATGCTACGATGACCACCGAAGCTGCCAGGCCCAGAACAAAACCCACCGGACCAGCGAGGACCGCGCCGGTGATGGCAGGTCCCCACATGACGGCCTTGCCGGCCATTTCATTCCTGAAGTCTTCGCCGAAAGTTCTTTCAGCCATTGCACTTCTCCTTTTGTGACCGGCTTGCAGTTATGCCGGTCTTTGCCACGTTGACAGTTTGACACTTTTGGGAATCGTCACCGCATCTCCGCTAGACGCCGGTAAAAAGCGCGTTCCGATTTGCCAGTGCGTTCAATCCAGGCCCGGACGCGTTCATCGCGGGAGGGGTTATCCCGGATGATCTCCTGCAAGATCGAGTGTTCCTCACTCTTGCGTTCCTCTCGCGATACCGGCGACTCATCGGAATGCATGACGGCAACCAGATGCTCCTCGATGGACGCGGTAATCAAGTCCCGCCAGTCGGATTCCGCCTCGCCGTCTTTCCATTGCTGGTAATCGGGGAAGGCTTTGTTGACGAGCAACCGCAGGTCGAACGGGCAGGAGAGCCGTAGCATCTCGCCGATCAGGTAATGGGCCACCGTGCGCGCTTCTTCGGGTCCGATCTCCGGGTTGACCGTACTGCATGGCCAGCCACGGTCAGCGAGGTCGAGCATCAACGCCCCGAGCTGGGCGTCGGTGGGGTCATAGTTGAGGGTGTGTACCCGGCTCTTGAATGCTCCGAGCAGCTCATCGTCATGCAATTCCCGGTTGGAGATGCATACGATGCCGCCACGGAACACGGCACGCTCCTCCCGCCCCTGCCGACGGTACTTCACCACTCGGCTGCGATCCCGCGAGGTCGGGTGTTCCAGGGCCGACAGCAGTATCTGCAACGCCACGTCGCTTTTCAGGACGGCCCCGAGGTCATCGAGCACGATCACTTCATCCGGATGACTGGCGATCAGCTCGAACAGGCCCATCGGCGTGATATGCCCGCGCTGGTAGGTAAAGATTTCCCGGATTTCTTTTTCCAGCACCGCTCGGACCGTGTGCGTCTTGGCCGTTCCCGGCCTTCCGAAGAGGTAAAGGCCGGTGGAGTATTGCCGGGCCACGCCGCGAACGTAGTCACGGACAATCGCCTGCCGCCGGTGCAGCTCGGCCAGGAGGCCGCTACGATTGTCCTCTATGTGTTTCAAGGTCATGATCCCGTCCACAAGCTGCCTCCTTTACTCTGCACCCAGCATCGAAGCCTGAAAACACGCGATCCGACTGGGGCATCACAGAAGGCCAGCGGCCTTCATCTTCACATCGAAGGCATTCGCCTCTTTGACCATCGTCTCGCAAGCGTACTTGAACACGGGGGCATCCATACCGGCCATGAGCATGTTGGACGCCAGGGCGAATGCTGCGTTGCCGTTTCCCGCGTCGAACACATGCCACGCGCTGAGCGCCAACTCCCAGTTACGCAGCAGCAAGTACCCCATGATCTCGCCGGGAATCTGGCGGGCGATCATGGTTGACGCGCTCCAGACCCGCAACGACATCAGCTTGTCGCCGCAAGTGATTGCGATTTTCCTGACGCCGACGACAGGGTCGTTAAAGTGGAGCAGGATTGCGTCGCCTTGGCGTTCATCGACCGACCAGCCCAGTTCCCGACAGAACCGCTCGACCAGGTACGGTCCCATCGATGACTGGCCTTGTGGAAGACCAGCACGGAGGCTATCGACCGTAGCCGACATGAAGCCAGTGGCGAAACCTTCAGCGACATCTCTGAATAATCCCATGTCTGAACCCTTCCTTTGAAAAAGAACCTGATGGTGCATCAGGTGGATTTCACCTTGGACAACAGAGATTCACACTCTTTCAGAACGGCCGCCGCTTCATCGCGCCGGCGTTGCCGAACCAACGTTTCCGCCCGTGCCAGAAGCGCCTTCAGCCGCCACCGCCGCTTCCTATTGCGTTCCAGAAGAACAATCCGCCAGGCGATGGAACCAATGAACACGGCACCGGCAGCCCACCCCCACAGGTAGGTATGTGGGTCATGCAATGAGCCGGGACTCCAGTTTTCTGGATGCTGAAAGTCCCAGCCCACGCGTACTGAGCACACGACTGCCAGGACGACTAGCGCCACTGTCAATCCCCACTTATCGCCACGGGTCATTGCAGCTTCTCCTGATGCAAGGGAGCTGGCGCTCCCAGGGTTACCACCAGCCCAACCCGCGACCGATGCCGACTATCAGGCCGACATTGCGCCGTGCGCTTTCTTGCTTGGCCTGCTCCTCGGACAGCTGTTTTTGGGCCTCCAGGCGTTCCTTCTCCAGCTTCAGCAGCTCCTGCTGCCGCCAAAGCTCCGGATTCTCCCGTTTGAATTTCTCCTGGGCTTCCGCCTTCTTCTTGGCTTCTCTCTCCTCCGACCACTTGCCGATAGCTCCGGCCAATGCCGGCAGGCCGAAGAGGATAAAAATCCAGAGGAAGCACACGGTGCCGAAATCCATCGACGCAAACAACATTGCGTTGTCCTCCAATTACGGGCGACCTATTGCGTTCACTCCCGGCGGCAACGCGCCGCCAGGAAACATTTGACGAACTCACATTTCGCGGCCGCCACGGTCATGATCGTGTTGCGTCTCCTGCCCGTGGCCCTGCTGCGGATCATCACGTTCCGACTGGCGCGGATACATCACGAAGGCATTGCCGTTGAACATCGCCGCCGATAACTCGTGTGCCCCGTGCGCCGCCTGTTGCTTCAGCTCCGCCCAGATTTCGCCGCCGATTGTGCTGGGGGAAAGGCGCTCCGAAAGGTGCTCCTTGATTTTCTCCAGAAGGCCCGGTTGCTCGCCGGCCTTTAGTTGTTCAAAGAATTCGCGGGTGTTCTTGCTCATGCTTCACCTCCAAGTGTGGTTAGTTGTCTCGCACTAAAAGAATCCTAAGCTCTCCGGTTCGGCGGCTCCCCCCACGCTTCCCGCAGTCTTCCCGAAAGCTCCCGGAAGACCGCCGGCTCGCAATGAGAGTGTGGACATTGCTCATGCCGGTCATTGCCACATTGACAGTTTGACACCACCGAACTACTGACATGGTTCTCCTCATGGTTCACCTCAACGCTTGCTTAACTCTCACTGAATCAATCCTAAGCTCATGACCCGGAAAGCAGCTCCCACGCTTCCGGCAGTCTGCACGCAAGTTCCCCTTTCATCGGAAGGTGTGGTAGAACAGCGCCGCCGTCCACCACACGGCAAGCGTTGAAGCCGCCAGAAACAGGCACGCAGCATCAAAAGCCGCTTTCATCGGCGGGAGGCCCTGGGGAAGGCCAAAATCGTTTTCGTAGTAGCGGACAAGCCGTGTGCAGATAGGCGGGACTCCTGGAGCGAAAGTGAGCGCCACTCGTTCGGACAACGCGGTCACTTCTTCCGGCTTCAAGAGCTTTCTGCCGAGCTGTTGCCAGTTGTCACTGGTGCTTGTGGAGTAGCTACAGTTGCTCCCGCCCTGCGGTGACGGGGACCGGGAAACGCTAGAACTGGTTCCGCCGCTCTCAACGATGATCGTCTCCTCGCCGAGCCGGTTGCTGACATACTCCGCTGTCTGCTGGTCGTTTACTCCGAAAAACACCTGGGTGACATTGCTAAGCAGCGTCTGGCCCTGGCCTTCTTTGCCCAACTTCGCGAGCTGCCCGAGTGACTGGAAGTAGAATTGGAGGCGCACGCCATAGCCCCTGAACTTATCCACGGCGTCGTCGAGAGCATCCATGTGGCCGAGCGATGCAGCCTCGTCAAGAATGAAATGCACTTTGGTCTTCTCCTGCAATCCGCCTTTCACCACAGCGCGGAGCAGAGAGCTGATCCAGAGCCGTAAGAGCGGCACCTGCGCCCGCAGGTGTTCCGGTGGGATGACCAGGTACACGGTCATCTTGCCTTTAAGCAGGTCGGCGGGGTTGAAGCTGCTCTGCTTGGTGTTGTCGGCGACGGCCAGGGTGTCGAGGAAGCGAAGATGGCGGTTGGCCGTGGTGAGGACGCTGCCAAGCTCCCGGTCCACGAAATGGCCGAGCTGGTGGCCAAGCCGGGCAAGCATCCCCTCCCACAGGTCGGACTCACACATCTTCTTGACGGCTGCTTGCAACTTCACAGGATCGGCGAGCAGCTCCCTGACGGTTTGCAGGTTCTTCTCCGCTTCGTTGCCGAAGCACACAACAAAGGCAATCATTGCCCCGATCCAAATCTCTGCACCGTCGTTCCAGAATGGCTCTTTCTCTTCCCCGGTGCGAACGACCAGCGCCGAGGCCAGGTCGCGACATTCGTCGATAGCGTGCCGCGATTCCTTGTCGATGAATTGCAGCGCGTTGAAGGAATCAGGTGTCTGCGTCACCACTTTGAACAGGTCGAGGCAAACTACGTTGTGGCCCATTCTCACCCTGTCATGGAAAGTTTTCTGGTAGTTCTCTCCCTTGAAATCCACGATGACACTGGGTTCGGGGCACGTCTTCAGGAATGGAATGATGCACGACACACCTTTTCCCACCCCTGTAGGGGCAAATATGGCTGTATGCACGGCCTTGGTCAGCCGCACGAGAAACTTCGGTTGTTTGCGCTGGCACGCCATCAGGAGCTTCTGGCAGGCAGCCTTTGCCGAAAACCGGGAATCGAACAACGCCAGCGCTCCCCGCAGCAGGTTCGGCTTACCCTCGATGTGGCCGACGATCATGCCGCTGCCTTCGAGCATGTGCGGGATGTCGTTTGTGTCCGCCCAGCGGGCCGTTCCGTATGCCGTGTAGCGGCGGGTTTGCCGGTACAGCAGCACGACGCCGATGCCCACGGGCACCAGCCATCCGTAGGGGACCTGGTATATCACCAGTGCCGCCAGGTAAGCCAGGAGCAGCACCGTAGCAATCAGGATGTAACGTAGTTTCGTGTACATGGTTTCCTCAGTTGTTAGAGGGATGGAGTCGCACTTGCATTCTCTGCCGTTGAATCTCGTACGCCTCGATTCCGGCTTTGCACGTTTCGTAGAAACACTCGAAAGCGTCCCTGTGCTCTTCCGGCCGGATGCAGTTCTGCACGATGCCAAGGAGGGCACGTGCCATCGCAAAACTCGTTTCGTGAACCAATCGCTGATTCATGGTGCACCTCGCTTCGCCTTGTCCCGCATCATGCTCTGGAACGTTTTCACGTCGTATTGCTCTGCCGCTTTCCGCGCTTCCTTGACCGTCTCCAAAAGCAGGTCCACCAGCTCGGCCATGCCCAGGCTCTTGCCGGTGACGACCACAGCGGCCCCCTGCGGCATGGCGATCTTCACGCGCGACAGCCTGACCGATTCCTTGCCGCCGTTGCGGCTTTTCCTTCCCTCCTGCTCGATGGAATCGCGGCTGGCCCCGGAGAGCTTCCGGGCAAGCAGGCTGGCCTGCTCTTCCGGCGGCAGCTTCGAGATCGCGTAGCAGTCGCTGATCCCGATCTTTCCGTCACGCAAGGCGTTCCGGGCCGCCTCAATGCATTTCGAGGGAGACAGCAGGCGAGTGACCATCGAGGGGTCGAGATGCAGGTGCCCGGCCAGGTCCTTCATCTGCCAGTCCGGGTTCATCGCCATGAGTTCGGCGCACGCCAGCCACTTCTCGTGGCCGGACAGGTCCGCCCGCAGCATGTTCTCCGTCAACTGGATGAGGCGGATTTCCGAATCCGACAGCGGACGGTCGGTGATGATGACCGAAAGCTCTTTCAGGCCGGCAAGCTGAGCCGCCCTGAAACGCCGTTCGCCCCAGAGCAGGATTCCGTCCGGCTTGGTGCCGACCGGCTGGAGCTGGCCGAGGGTCTTCATCGACGCCCCTAGCGACAACAAGTCGGCCTCCGTAAAATGCTTGCGGGGCTGGTTCGGGTCGGTCTTGAAAAACGACAGCGGTTTAGTGGTGAGCATCGTGGCCTCCAGGAATGGGTTTGTTTTTATCACTGAAAGAATCGTAAGCTCTTTGGCCCGAACGCTGTGTGCACGCTCCCGGTAGGCTGCACGCAAGTTTCCAGAAAGCACGGCGGTGTCATGGCCAAGAAGATGAAGAACCGTACCGTCACGCCTGATGGCCAGGCCATTCAGCGGCTACGAATTGAGAAAGGCTGGAGGCATCAGGACCTTGCCCGGAAGGTCGGATGTTCGTTGAGGACGGTTGAGAACCTCGAACGCGGAGAGAATGCCTATCTTTTCACGATGAAGAGTCTCGCTGACGCGCTCGGGGCAGAGGTCACGACACTTTTGAAAGGAGCAACCCCTCCGCCGCAACCCAAACAGCGGACGTGGGAGATCACCATCAAGATCTCCACGCCTTCCGAGGAGTTTGACCAGTCCACTGACCTCACCAAACTATTCAGCACCTTAATTGAGCGCCTGGGAGGCGTGGTCGTGGAGCCCGAAGAGGTCAGGAAGGGCAATCCCAACATCGCAATTCCAGATACTTCTCACCCTCGCACTGCCGAATTCTTGAGCGACCTGCATCAGAGATTTGGAGGTGAGCCGTTAAAAGCTGACGACGAGGGCACGCGGATTCACTTTTTCGCAACTGGTTTCCAGATACGGCGCGTGCTGGAAGCCTACAAGGATGGCCGTCTAGATGACCTGGGCATTACGAGGATTTGGGTCTTGTACTCCCGCGTCTACTCCCGCAGCAGATGCACAATGTTCCGGTTCGGCGGCAACCGGCCTTTTTGGACTCGCTACTTCCCCATGATGGTCAAAAGGGTACGCCGGTTTCTTGGCGACGACGGGCCGAAGGACTCTGACCCTGCCGATACGCCCGTATCCTGACGTAACCACCATGCCCTAGACAAATCTCCGATTCGGGCGCAGCATGCGGCCATGAGCATCATGACCTTAGATACGGTGAACCAAGCCGCGTTGACCCTGCGATGGCTGTATGTGGACTTCAACAGCTACTTCGCCAGCGTTGAGCAGCAATTGCACCCGCAGCTACGCGGCAAGCCGGTGGCGGTCGTTCCGGTTGACACGGATTCCACCTGCGCCATTGCGGCGAGCTACGAAGCCAAAGCCTTTGGCGTCCGCACGGGCACGCCGATCTACGAAGCCAAGGGCATGTGTCCGGGGCTGATTTGCGTCCTGGCCCGGCATGAGCGTTATGTCGAATACCACCACCGCATTTTGGAAGAGGTAGACCACCACATTCCCATTACGGCCGTCTGCTCCATCGATGAAGTAGCCTGCCGCCTGATGGACAATGAAATCTCGGTAGAGCGTTCCACACAGATTGCTCGTTCCCTGAAAGCCGGACTGGCGAAGAATGTCGGGGAGTATGTGCGATGTTCCATCGGTATCGCACCGAACAAGTACCTGGCCAAAGTCGCAACCGACTTGCAAAAACCCGACGGCCTGACGGTGCTGACCGCCGACGATATTCCCCATCGCTTGTTCGAGCTGAAACTCCGCGATCTTCCCGGCATCGGCCGCAACATGGAGCATCGCTTGCAAAAAGCCGGGATCGCCGACATGCGGGCGTTTTGGGCTTTGGATGCTCCGCGTATGCGAAAAGTCTGGGGCAGCGTGTGGGGCGAAAAGATGTGGTACCTGCTACGCGGCGTCGAAGTACCCGAGGAGGAAACCGAGCGCCGCACGATCGGCCACAGTCACGTCATGGCACCCGAGCTGCGCGATCCGGTCAAGGCTCAGTATGTTGCCCGCCGCCTGACGCTCAAAGCCGCCAGCCGGCTGCGCCGAATGAGATATTACGCCCAAGGCTTGAGCCTCGCCGTCCGGCTGGAGAACGGCCCGCGTCTCGAAGGCGGGCTGCATTGCTACCGAGCGCAGGACAGCATGACTTTCTTGCACATGCTCGGGCTGCTGTGGGCACAGGCGATGAAAGAAGCACGGGGAGCCCGCATACGAAAGGTTTCGATCACGCTGCACGGCATGGTTGCCGCCGATGCCTTGCAGCCGGAACTCTTCGACGACATGCCGGATACTGACCTGAAGCAGCGGGAAAAGGCGGAGAAGATGTCGCGGGCACTGGATAAGATCAACCACCGATTCGGCCGCGATTCCGTTTTGGTCGGGATGCTGCCCTCGCAAGGAAAGAGCTTCTCCGGCACCAAGATCGCCTTTACGCGGATTCCTGACGAGGAGGAGTTTCTTGAGTAGCGCGGGCACCACTCACCATGTTATGTACAGAGCATCATGCACACGCATTACTCAGTAGACACTCCTTATCCCCGGCCAGCCGATCAACCGCCGGACGACGTTGTCGGCTTGTTCTTGGAGGGTGTTCCCATTTTTAAGCTTTGGTGTGCTGCCCCCGTTCGCGTGGAGCGTGCATCTCTAAAAGGCACCTGCACCCACATCGGCTTGGTCCCGCCTCCTACATTTCCCGGCGGCCTGCCGCTTTTCAAATTCCGAGGTGCTGCCGGCCAATCGCTTCTCGTACGCGCTCCGTTGGGAGCAACGCAGCAGGAAGTGGAGGAATGGGCATCTGCCGATTCCGATGCGTTTATATTTCTCCTTATTGAACGAGGACCGGCTATTGTGCGTCAGATTCGCACCCTTGGCGTTCCGCCGGACTTCCGTGCTCGCCTCGCAGAGGCGTGGCTGTCCGTTAAGCACCCGGTCAACATGCAAAGCTGCCAGTCCTTGCTAGCGGCATTGTCGGACGAAGAGGTAATGAGTGCGGCCATACTTTGGGGCCGCAATCCCGCCACCGGTACGTTTCAACAGAAATAACATCCCGTTTGCTTACACGCCGTACCAATTACGCTCATGATTGTCTTGACGCTCACGGTCTTCTATGGTATGTCTACACGCTGTAATACCCATATAATCGATGTACTGAGAACAAGAGGAGGTCTACTACAACACGTATAAATGTACCGGAGGCGCGGGCCTCGACATCGGCCCGATTTGTCCTAAGAACCGTTCAGCGGTTCTCGCTTGTCACCGGGGCTTGGCCCCTACCGCAGCACAGAGGTGCTCACAACAGAGATAAATCGGTCAACGCGGCCTGTTTCTTGGGCGCTAACTGTGGTAAAAATATCACGGTTTTTAGCACACTCCCATAGCTTCACATGCTATCATGCTGTTTTCTCAATCACATTTTTATACCATTTTCCGACTCATAACCTGAAGGCCGCAGGTTCAAATCCTGCCCCCGCAACCAACCTAAGATAGATAAAACAGCAACTTAGCCTTCGCGACTCTCCCGGAAAACCCCGCCAAATCGTTAAAAACGCCTATCACACTTCTAGCACACTTTGCACACTTTTATGGCCTTTCAGGTTTTAGTGTGCTAATGTCGAAGGATGTTGAACATGGCGCTTTTCCTGGGGTTATGGCGAGTCACGAGGTCTTAGGCGGAAAGGTTAACGTCTACAAGCGGGGTAGAAGTCGCTTTTGGCAATGCTCGGCATCGGTCGGCAGCAGGCAACACCGTTCCAGCACCAAGGAAGAAAGCCTGGAATTAGCCAAGGAAGTCGCCGAAGACTGGTATCTCACCCTTCGCGGCAAGGATCGGGCCGGTCTGCTCAAGACCGAAAAGACTTTCAAAGAGACTTCCGAGCAGTTTACCAAAGAATACGAGACTATCACCGAGGGCCAGCGTAGCCCACGCTGGGTCGAAGGGCACGGCATTCGGCTGAGACTGCATCTTCTGCCATTCTTCGGAGACTGCGGCGTGTCCGAGGTCACGCCGGGCAAGGTGCAGGAATACCGGGTCCACCGCTTTTCCACGTCAACTACCGGGAAGCCACCCGCTCGCAGTACCCTTCACGACGAGATCGTTACGCTTCGCCTAGTTTTGAAAACTGCCATCCGCCACGACTGGCTTACTCATCTGCCAGACTTGTCACCGCCCTATCGGACGCAAGGCAAGATCGTCCATCGCCCGTGGTTCAGCCCCGCCGAATACAAACAACTCTACCAGGCAACTCGCGAGTATGCCCGCCAGCCGTTTCACGATCATTACAAATGGAACGCTGAGCAGGTTCATGACTACGTGCTTTTCATGGCAAATACAGGGCTGCGCCCCGACGAGGCGAAGAACTTGCAACACCGGGACGTGTCCATTGTCGAAGACGACGCCACCGGCGAAGAAATCCTGGAAATCGAAGTGCGTGGAAAGCGCGGCGTCGGCTACTGCAAGAGCATGCCAAGCGCCGTCAAACCCTATCGGCGATTGCTCGGCCGCCCGCTGCCAGGACTTCCCCAGGGCAAGCGAGCTCGCCTACGGCGGGGGGAAAACCCGGACGATCCCGTGCAACAAGAAGTGAAATACCCGCAACGGACAGATCCCGTTTTTCCGGGCAATCATATCAAGCTGTTCAATGGCGTACTGAAACGCACCAATCTCAAAAAGGACCGCGATGGGAAACCGCGCACCGCGTACAGCCTTCGCCATACCTACATCTGCATGCGCCTGATGGAAGGCGCCGACATTTACCAGGTCGCCAAGAATTGCCGCACCAGCGTCGAGATGATCGAGAAATTCTACGCCGCCCACATCAAGAACACGCTGGATGCAGCGGCGATCAATGTTCGCCGTCCGAAACCTTCCTCCCGCAAGGGCAAAAAGATGAAGCCGACGAAACAGACCGATGACGAAGATTCGTGAGTGAAGATTACTTTTCCAGGGGACGCAGGTCACCAAGTTTCATAAGAGCCGTTCAGCGGCTCGCCCACCAGGGGCTTGCCCCCTACTTTCGCACGGACGTGCTCTAATTAGCTTCGGTCAGTCGTGACATCAGCTCAATCGCCTTATCGTTTGGATTGAGGACATCTCCACCCAGGAATCGTAGCGATTCTTGAACAGGACCACGCACGAATTGGGCAATTGCAGCAGATTCTTTGGCAGTCATCGGGTCTCCATCGTATTTGTCGCAAATGGATTGCATGGTGCTGACGAGCGTTATAGCCACTACTTTCTTGGCCGGAATATCCATTTCACCACTGATAGCGCGTAGCTGGGAACCAATCTCACGCAGCAGGTCCAGCCCGATAGTATCCTGTGCGGCAATATCCGCGAGCAGCTTATCCAGACGGCGGGCAGAGAAAGAAGTAATAGACACGAGAGGGAATTATTCTAGTTCGTGGCGCATGAAAATGGCTTCGAGATCGTAGCCCTCCGCCTTGAGGCGTTCCTTGGCACCTTGCTCGCGGTCAACCACCACGATGGTCTTGGCAATTACGCAGCCGAGTGCCTTGACGGGGTTTATCGCATCGAGCATCGAGCCGCCTTTGGTCGCCACGTCGTCCACGATGAGCACCCTCGCACCCTTGTGCAGTTCCAGCCCTTCGATCTTCTTTTGAGTGCCGTGCTTCTTTTCCTCTTTCCGAACGTAGAAGGCAGGGATCGGCTCACCCCGTTCGTAACTTCTGACGCAGATCGCCGAGACAATCGGGCACGCGCCCACGGCGATACCGCCTACTGCTTCGATGTTCTGTCCCTTCACCATGTCGAGGATCAGGTCGGCGGCAAGCCATGCCCCCTCCGGATTGAGTGAAGTCATTTTCACATCGAAAAACACCTTGCTGTGTTCCCCGGAGGAAAGCACGAAGTCGCCTTTCAGAAAGGATTTCTCTAGGAGGAGTTCTTTCAGTCTTTGTCTGCGATCTGAAGAGCTTGCGGCTTTTGGCGTCGGCATGTTTCTAGCTTGCAGCATTCCTGTTTATTCCTCGTTGCGTTACTGACAAGATGATCTGTCAATTACCATCACCTTGAACGCAACACAACATAATTGAGTACACGGTAACAGGATTAGATTAATGGAAGGTAAATGTATTCGGGGCCGATGAGTAGGCAGCATCGGTATTGGTACCCGCCATTCCTAGCGGTCTTTCAGACCCTTAGAATAGGAAGGAATGGGGCCGTCGCCAGCCAATGCTTGTCGGGCCTCACCTTGTTGGCCGTCCTACCGTAAGAACGCTGCGGCATGCTCGCCGATCCGTGAGCAGTGCCACGATCATCCTCAGAAGTGACGTCTTGCCGCCCATAATTGGCCCTTCGGACACGGCCAGTGTTAACGATGACTTAACCAGTCTGTGTCACCATTGACTGATGCCGACGTTTGCTCAGAAGAAAGAACTTGTTAAGCTGCGCGTGCTCGTGCGTCTATCCGAGCCTGCCGCAATCGAATTCGGTGTGACTCAGTCAGACATTGATAGCGATGTGCATCGGGAGCGAGGCGTCACGATGGATGTGCTGCTGGCTGACATGGTACGCGAAGGGCTGATCGAGCGGCGCATCCCAGAGCAGGGAAGGCAGGCCAAGCCCTACTTCATCACCCAGGCCGGCAAGCAATACCTCGATCAGGAATCGTCTAGAGCTTTATTCCCCGAGATCTCCAAAAAGAAGGATTGGTCGATTGCGCACTCCGCTCATGGGCTTCAGGAAGTATTCGCCGAGAAGTTGCATTCGTTGCCTGAGTTTCGTCAAGCCGATGAGACCCGTATTCAGGAAGTCGGAAAATTGCTCGCCGACCTTGCAATGGGAAAATCGCAGGCAGTTTAGTGAAATGTTCTGTCAGTAAGTGTTCCTGGAACACTGGACTGCTCGACTGCCATATCCGCCCAGGTGGCATAGAGTGTCCTAATCCTTGCCTCGGATTGGTGGGCCTTCCTGCCTCTAGCGCAGGATCTCCGGTGCCTTCTCTTTCAGCCACTCCTTCAGCTCTTTATTCGTCTCGAACTGCGCGACTTCGATGCTGTCGATGGTCGGCCCCGAATCGCCGACCTGCCGGATTTCCTCTTCGGTCATTTCGCGGACCCAGATCACGCGATGCCCTTGCAATCCGGCGTTCATGAGGGTGATGGACCCTTCCTTGAGCGGCTTGCCCAGATTGCTTCCCCGAATCAGAACGATGTAAATCTGGTCGCCTGAGAATTTCAGCAGCAATCCCTCCGACGGGTTAAATTGCCAGCTGCCAAGCAAGTGGTAACTGAACCAGATACTGTTGCCGTCGCGGAATCGGAATTCGACCGCAGCGGTATGCTCCTGAGCGCCCCGCAGATAGCCGAATGCCGCGTGTGCGGCTTCCGGTCCTTCGGTCTCTCCCTTCTTCAACTGTAGTATCTCGCTGAGACCCGCCGAAGGGACATTTTGTCGCAACCGCTCTTGATGGATAGTGTCGTCCAGCATGATCGACTCCTAATCGGTCACGAGTCATTGCCGTAGCAAGGCGGCTTAGAATCAGGCCGCCGGTTAATCATTCCCCGTCTACAGGCCAACCACTTTAGCGCCCATGCCCCGGTCCGTCCCTGGAATGATCGAATTGGAGATTACGCCGCTGCCTCAACATGGCCTGGGTACGGGCATGCTCCTCTTGCTTCTTCTGCCCATTGCGTAAGCGGGCGTCTCCTTCAGCAGAGTCATTAAGGTCTGTTGCCGACGTGGGATCATCCTCGCGGTTGACCGCCTTCAACAATTCTGCCCGATTGTCGGTGAATACCACCACTTTCTCCCGCCCACGTGTCAGGGCCACATAGGCCGTTCGTTGATCGGTAGCAGGAAACGATTGGCTGGAAATCCCCACAAACTCCTTGTCCACCGTGGCGCCCTGGCTGGCGTGGGATGTAATGGCGTATCCATGCGTAATATGCCCCCAATCCTTATCAATCACCCATCCGTGATCGACGATCAAGTCCCCGCTCCGGTTGAATCCGCGAACGGTGAGCAAGGTTCCGGTGTTCAGGCGATGCTTACCCTCCTTCGTGGTGCCGCCTGCCGTGATCCGGATGCGGTCACCCGCCGCCAAGGTGAGTTGCGCCGGCCGGTACACCTCGAACCGCTCCGCCAGTTCTGTCGGTACGTTCGGCTCCTGGTCCACGATCAGGCGGAAGCCTTTGGTAAAACCCTTCGCGTTCTGGTGAAATTGCACCAAATAGCCAGGCTCATATTGCGTCGCGTCGGTTTTCTCGGCGTCCGTGAGATGCGCCGACACCCACGTCGGAACGATTCTCTCCTTGCTAAGCTTGCCTTTGGCCTTGAGGCCCGCGCGGATGGCATCTTGAATACGATCCAATTCCGCATGCGTGGGGCTGACCACCAACGCCGTCTTCGCCTCACCGCTGCGCTTGCGTTCAGCAACGGCGGCCAGATAAGCATCGGCCATCTGCTGGTAACGCTCCCCGTCCGGCACTTCTTTAATCCAACCGAGCTTGTCGAGTTGCTCGAATGCTTCCCCAACGCGGCCTTCGCTGAGAAGCCTGGCAGCTTCCTTGTAGTCGCCGCCCTGGCGAAGGATTTCGGTAACCTCGGCGCCACGTATCCCCGACCTTTCTTCCAGCAGCCGGAGCGGTTCCCCGGCGGTGACGCTGCGGTGTTGCCGGCGATCCCCGACCAGCAGGACGCGAGCATTGACTGATTCGGCCACGCCAAACACCTTCAGCATGTCGCGCGTGCCGAGCTGGCTGGCTTCATCGACGATGATGACGCCGCCGCGTGCCGCTTCCTGCATCGCAGCGTCCTTCAAAAATCTGGCCACGGTGTCGGCCATCGCAAACCCCGCTTCCTGACGGAGCACTTCCCGGCTTGCCTTGACGGACTGGGCCAGGGCGACCACCGGCTTTCCGGCTTCTTTCAGCGCCTCGCCGATTTCCTGTTCGAGCGTGGTCTTGCCCGTACCGGCGACGCCACGAATCATCATGACACGGTCGCGGGAACCGAGCACATAGCGCACGGCCGCCTTCTGCCCGTCATTAAGCCAGTCGCGGGAGAATGGACGCTTGGGATCGCCCATTGGCCGGCAGCTGCCACGGCCCTCGCGGGCGAATTCGATCAGGTGCCGCTCCAGGGACAGCATTTCTTTCGTCGTTGCCATTCCCCGACCGGCGACATCGCTTCGGATCAGCGGGCGGTCTTTCATCTCGCGGGCCACTTTTTCGACCGTCACTGAACCGATGCCGCGTTTCAGGGCTTCGGTGACGAGCTTACGCTCCGGCACCACCGCCTCGCGGACGAAACTATGGGCAACGGCATAATCGACCGCCAGTTGCTCACCATGCTCCGGCCTTACGAACACACGCTCGCGGCGATGAATTCTTGCCAACCCCTCGCGCTCGGTGTCGCTTAGGCGCTTGTCCCATTCCTTGCGTAGCGTTTCCCAACTGAGCGTTTTGGACTTTTTTTCGCGGGTCTCCGCTCCAATTCCGTCTTTCTGCTTGGGGTCCGTGATGCCCCGCTCTTCCGCTACCTTCTCGATCAGCGTGGTACGCCGGGAGAAGCGCTTCAACACATCCGCCTTCATGCCGGCGATTTCAAAAGCGTCGCGTTTACGGTCGATACCAAAGCCGAGGTCCTGGAGTTTGTCCGCCAACCGCACACGGAATGCCGCCTGAAAATACGGGGCATCGCGTTTCAACTCGCGGAACTGGCCCGCCTTCCAGCGGCGTTCTTCTTCATCCCAGGTCGAATTGAAGGTGAATACGTGGGCGTGAAGATGCGGGTCAGGCAGCCCGTCCACCGGCCGCGAAGTCATATGAATGAACTCCGCCCACACCATGTTGCCGGTCGTGCGGTCGTGGTCCTTCCGGCCCCGACGAACACGAGTCTTCATCTCCGCTTCAATCTCTCGCATGGTTTCATCGACGGAGGCGCGGAATGCGGCCAATATGTCCTGGTCCCCGCTTAATGCGTAGAGCAGCGACACGCTCTTAGGCACGCCGAACGTGAAATCGTAGCCCACCGTCCGGTCCGTGCGTGTTCGCACTGTCAGCGGCTCATGAGTCCTAGGATTGAGGTTATCGCACAGCAACTCGAATGAGAATTTGTCTACCGTGCCGGAGAGCCCGAGCCGGTCGGCGCCTTTGCCGCCCCATAGTCCGACGAGTTCCTGACCCTCACTGTAATAGTCGGCCGTGCCGTAATAACGCTTGGCACCACTGGCACTGTCCTGTTGTGTGATACGGATCATGCCTCATTTTACCGTAGCACAACTTCGTTAACGGATTCTTAACTATCGCCATGTAAGCCGCTTCCAGCCTATGTTTGGCACATTTTCATATTCCTCAATGCCACTCGCGCGCCACCCAAATGTCACGCCGTAGTCACTGGCACATTCGTCACGTTGACAAGATTTTGTCGACTGAGCTTGCTTGCTCTTGCTGGACACTTGGGCTAGCCCTTCCCCTGTTCCGGTTGAATCCGTCCTCATGCCACGCACCCTGCTGCTACCGGTTTGGACACCAAGCTGTCACCAGCCAAGCTACAGCCATCCTGCGAAGGAAAGCCCACCGCATTCCGACTTCTCCTCTTCACGCCGCAGTACAGCCGGCGGCCCGGCATTCATCGATAGCACTGCCGCTTACGGTTCACATTCACCGCACTTTCTCCTTTTGCTCGACGTGACAGACCGCCCCTGGCTTTTCTCAAAGGGACGCTAAAGACGCCGCCGTGACAGGCAAGCAGAAAATCGGTTCCCCCTGAAGGTCTCCCCCAATTTTCCGCTTGCCTGCTTCGGGCTGAAGCCTCACGGCCTGCCGCGTCTTTGGGCGCGTTCCCGTAAAAGCCGCATGGGGCGGCTGAAACTTTAAGAAGGAGAAATCACATGTCTGAGAACACGAACACAGAAACCGGCAGCAAAGCCACCAGGAAGCCGAGCCATATCGCCTACAGCATCCGCGAGCGTGAAGGCAAAGACTCAAAATGGACGGAAATCGGAGTCGCCTTTCCCCACAAGGACGGCAAGGGCTTCGACATTCTCTGCGACGTGGTGCCCTTAAGTGGCCGCATCACCATCCGCGTCCAGGACCAGAAGTAAATCGAAATCAACCGGGCGGGCGAAATGCCCGCCCACCATTGAAAGGAATCATCATGACTACGTTCAATCATCGCTCCAATGACAACTTGCCCGATCTCCTCGCCAGAATCAACGCTTTCGCCGAAGCCGGCATCGATCCGGCCTTCGATACCGAGTGCGAAGAACTGGAACGCCAGTTCGCCGAAATCCGCCTCACCTGCGACCACAACTAACCGGAAAGGATTCCGCCATGAACCTCACGATCATTGACATCGCCTACCATCGCAACGGCATCTGCGGCGCACCCTTGCACGTAGTCCTGTTCCAGGATGACGGCCCCGAAGGCAGCCGCAAGGTCGGCATCATTTTCGAGCAGGAAGGGCACTGTGCCGTTCTCGACGTGGCCAAGCTGGCCCAGGGCGACATCACCTTCGGTGTGAACTCTTTCAGAGGCGACCACTACGAGCCGCACTTGCGAAAGGCCATCGTCAACTGGCAACGCGCCATCGACGCCCAGACTTCGGCTCCGCCTTCAACCGAAATGAATCAGACTGTGAGTACCAATGACGATATCGACATTGACGCAATACTCGCTGATCGCAAGCAAATCGCTCTCATCTGGTCCATCGAAGACGTACAGGAAGTCCGCCCTGACCTCACCGATGACCAGTCTTGGGAAGTGCTGCGGCAGGTCAAGAGCGATCATGACGCCACCATCGGCGTCACTATTGAGACGCTGGAATGGGTGGCACAAGACCTATTCGGCGATGCACCAGAAACTGACGACGCAGGAGGCGATCATGAGTAACAACGACATCCGCTCTGCGCGATTCGACAAGGTTGTAACCTGCTATGGGAACGACGAAGCAGACACCAATCTGATCGACCTTCTGGCAGACGCCCAGCACTGGTGCGACCACACGGGCAACAACTTCCATTGGGCCTTGGCTCAGGCTTGCCGGCATTACGTCCACGAACTCAATGACCAACAACAAGACGAAAGGAGAATGATCCCATGAACCTTACCACCCACATCGCCAATCCCTTCTACTCGGCCCGCTTCAGGCGGGTCGCACCCTCCGTGCAACCCGAAGCTCAGGACCAGGCCCGGCAACAGCTCTACGCCCGGTTACCCAGAGCGCCGAAAAACGCGAGCCCGGTCCCACATCTGACCAGCCTGTACCATTTCCATCGGGCCGGTGAATACGGTGACCGCCGCTATCCCGGCAACTGCGGCGGCAATCTCATCAAGGATTTGCTGCTCTACTTCCGGCCCCACTTATTGCTCGACCCAATGGCCGGCAGCGGGACATGCTCCGATGTATGCCAAGAACTCGGCATACCCTGCATGGCATGGGACATCCACCGGGGGATTGACGCCTGCGACCCGCAGGGTTTCTCCGACGCCGAGGCATTTGACTTCATCTGGGCCCACCCGCCGTACTGGCGCCAAAAGCTGTACGCCGCCGACCCCAGGGACCTTTCCCGCGCCCCGACCCTGGAAATCTTCCTGCGGCGCTACGGGCAGTTCATCCGCAACTGTGCCAGCGTTCTCAAGCCTGCCGGGAAGCTGGCGATTCTGATGGGCGACTTCACTGACCGGGAGGCCGGCTATGTCCCCCTTACATTCCACACGAAACGGCTTGCCTTCGCCACCGGGCTGCGGCAGTGTTGCACCGACATCATCCGCTTTAGCCACGGGGCCAGCAGCTCAAAGAAGGTCTACCGGTCATCCTTCATTCCTGGTCTGCACGATGTGTGCGCCATATTCGAAAAACCCCTCTGACCGAAAGGAGAGTGACCTATGCCTGGGTCCGACGACCTACTCGACGACCTGTTTCTGGGCTGCGCTTTGACCGCCTACCTTGAGCAGGCACAGATTCAGCAAGGCTGGCCTGATTCGGAGGCCACCCGCCGACGGGCCTATCGGATGTACGCGGTATTATGTAGCAAGCCGGACAGGATGGCGCTACTCACGCTGTTCGGTTAGGCTGATTGTTAGAAGCTACTTCCACCGCCCGTGGAAATCGTGCGGTAAATGTTGTTCCGTCTTCTTCAGAAGAGGTGACGTCAATCGTCCCGCCATGGGAAACAACGATCTCTTTGGCAATATAAAGCCCCAGGCCGAGATTAAATGCCGCCGGATCGCCCCCATCATCTGCAGCTGCACGGGTTAAGGAACTAAATATGGTTCCAATTTGTTCAGAAGGAATCGGTAACCCCTCATTATGTACGGATAACAGTACTTCGTCCGTAGCGCCTTTTACCGTTACGCCAATAGATGAGTCCTTAAAGCTATATTGTATCGCGTTGCCAATCAGATTCGACAGGACTTGCCCTATACGAGACTTATCCCACTCCCCTTTCACATCACCTGAGATTTCAAGACTGATCGTGCGCGTTGGATAAGCAGCCCGCATTTCATCAACCAATTGCTGGCTTATGAAACCCATGTCCATAGGAGCCAGGATTACGGGAAGGCCGGAACCGAATCGTGCGCGGGTCACATCGAGCAGGTCGTTAATTATGGTGGTAACACGGGATGTGCTGTCAAAAATCTGTGTGGCCAGCCTGGTTTGGCGTTCGTTTTCTCCCATCCTCAACTGAAGCTGAGCGGACATCGATATGGCATTAAGCGGGTTACGTAGGTCGTGGCTCAATATGCCTATAAACAAGTCTTTGGCATACTCGACCTTTTTTGTATAATGGTTAACCGATTCCGCCGACACTTGGTCAATGGATTCGTTGAACCTGGTCAGATCTATAATATCCACCCCATTCATTTGCGTGTTGGCCCTGCTCCATAACTTAATCACACTGGCACGCAAAGCGCGGTATTCAGAGACCATCTGGTTAATATTAAAACCATCGCTCAAGCGCAAAGATGCATGGATTTCTGCTGCGCTAGTGGCTGTACTTTGCTCTTTGTCTCCATGCGATTTTTCTATTTGTTCCAAGGCCGTTTGGTGGGACTCTATGTCATTTACTATAAAAGCCAGTATCGCGTTGACGTGATCACGTAGCGCAAGTGGTGTCATATTATTGGAAGTGGGTGTCAGTGTCCGCGCAAAGGCTTCCCATTCGCTTACTATTTGTGTCGTGTTGTTACGCATGAAGTCGGCCAATCGTATTCCATTACCTTGTCGTGCGTTGCCGGTTTCCTGTTTCTCTTGCCCGTGCCATACCGAGGCTGAGTCTCTGACATCCTTTGTTGCGCTCTTAAACATAAAATAGAAACCTCCTTTACAGAAGTGTGCCACTGTCGAGCAGTGTGAAGGACTCTTCGTAAGGAGGCGATAGGAGTTAGATACCTTTATTATTTAGTCTTCGTAAAACCGTGGTCGCCGCAAAGGGACGGTGAACAGCTCATGTCTGACGCCACGGTGGCTACACCTCGTGCGAGACCTTTTTTCGCTTGCACGCGTCTCGACCGAATGCTATGGCTGCGGGGCAATTAAAGAGACCCCGCCATGAAGGACAGCCGAGACCTATTTCAGCAGATTAGTGACAGCCTTGCTGCCATCGAAAGCGAACTCACGCAAGTACAAGAAAAGCAGCGCGTGCTTGAAGCTAAACGTGAAAGGCTCAAGACAACTCAAGGCGTGTTGCTTGAACTTCAGGGCGAGAAGACAACAAAGCAACATGGTTCGGATCGTAGTCACACCGACGATCAAAAAACGGGCGGCAATTCACGGGCCTTCCGTTCTGAAGGTCAGACGGCGACACTTATTCGATATGTCTATGGCAAAAGCGGCAGCAGCACCGTGATTGAAGCATCGAAGCGTACAGGAGTTTCCATGCGTCGAACTCGGACAGCTTTTGACCGGTTGCGGGCAAGTGGGTACATGGTTCGATCCGGCGAGGAATTCACACTGACTCGAAAGGGTGTCGAAGCGTGGCGGAATAGCCCGCTGTTTGGAAAGGCTGCCCAAAGTGCTTAAGGTTTTCGGAATTCTAGCTTGTACGGCAGCAGAATCCTTCTGTGGCAATTATCCAGAAGGCGTGGCGGGGATTGCAGTCCCCGCCGCCGTACTTGATGGTGCTTGCGCCGTCATTGTCCAACCGTCGTATCGAAAGGAACAAAGCATGGTTTGGCAAGCAATCGCCTTATTATGAGGCGCCCACCGGGGAATTGCCTGTTTGGTGGCTTCCCCGGTGGGCAACCTATACAAACAGCTAGCTATTGTCCACAAGAATTAAGGCTCGTGCAGGGCACGGGTTTCTATTCGCTATATGTCAGATAAATCGATCTTCTCTTTGCCAAGTGCTCGCATCACGGCGATAAGAAAGGTTGCGGGGAATGACCCTCGACCCAGCATATTAGCGATGCTCGCCTTCGTTTCGTGGAGGCCCATTTCCGTCAGCCGTTCAATGAGCTGTTCGTAAGTAACGCCTGCCCGCTTCATCTCCGCCTTCACAAATCGGCTTGCCCGTTCCCGCAACTCAGCTTCAGCTTGTGTCACCGCCATGAATCTCTCCATTCTCGTTTCCGGTCAAAAGTTACCATATTCGATACTTTTCCCTTTGACAACCTCCTTCCTTGTGTTATCATATATGGTAATAAGAAACCGTTTACAAGAATATGGCCCAGCATTTCCTTCTTTCCTCTGCCGCCCGGACCCTGAGCCTCAAAGCAGTAATGCGGATGAGCGAGGAAGAAGCACGCGAAGCGTTCGCCAGAATCCGTTGGCATGACCGGAATGGGAAGCCCCACTGCTCACGCTGCGGCTCTGTAGAACTCTACATATGCAAGGCCGAGCATCTCTGGAAATGCAAAGGCTGTGGCTACCGCTTCTCTGTCACTAGCGGAACTATTTTTGCCAGCCACAAGCTGACGTTGCGTGACATTCTTGCGGCAATCGCCATCTTCGTGAATGGAGCGAAGGGACACAGTGCCTTGCAACTCAGCCGTGAATTGGACGTGCAGTACAAGACCGCTTTCGTGTTGTCTCACAAAATACGGGAAGCCCTGTGTGCGAAGAAGAGGGAGAGCACAGTCAGCGGCGAGGTCGAGGTTGATGGCGCGTACTTCGGCGGACACATTCGGCCAGCGAACTACAAGGAGAACCGTCGCGACCGGAGGCTGGCGAAAAATCAGACCGGGAAGCGGCGTGTGGTAGTTATCATGCGGGAGAGGAACGGCCAGACCTTGCCGTTCGTATTCAGGACCGAAGACGAAGCTATCTACACCATTTGCGACAGGGTGCAGCCGGGAAGTACCATTCATGCCGATGAGGCATCGAGTTGGGATATGCTCCATGCCCGTTACCTGACGAAACGCATCAATCACTCGGAAAACTACTCCCATGATGGAGCCTGCACGAATCAGGCAGAGAGTTTTTTCTCCCGCGTCCGGCGTGCCGAGATCGGGACGCACCATCATATTGCAGGCCCGTATCTCGGCTCCTACGCCGGTGAAATGGCGTGGCGTGAAGATCATCGCCGCGTTAGCAATGGAGAACAGTATTTACTGGCAACCAACGCCGCATTAAGGCACCCGGTAAGCAGACTGTGGAAGGGGTATTGGCAACGAGCCGCCTTCTGACTACGTAGCCAATTCCCACATAAGCGGTTCGCCAATTGCTTCCTGACATCGCACATGACCGCTGCGTCGCTTTTTTCTTAGAGCACCGCCGACACGCCTCCGCATCAATTGGACGGCTTTAACGCGACTTGTATCCAGATGTTTGTGAGCCATGATCTGAAGGGCTATATCGCGGGCACTTATGGGTGCCGGTGCATCCCGTAGTATGGTGAAAATAAGGCGGATCAGTTCGCCACGTGTTTTCCATTCGACATACGGACGGACATTTCTTGGCTTAAGTGACTCAATCGGAAAGTCCTCATCAAAGATTCTGATTGCAGCGTCCAGCGTATTGAGGTCCAGCAGCATTTGCTTTAGCTGTGCCTGCAAATGGGCAATTTCGCCAGACAGGATAACACGACGTTTGACAAGGCCGGAAACAACAGACGCGTCTTCCATGATGGACTACAACCCGAATCCTTACATGGTCCACATCATGAACAGGCCGTCCCCTTGCCTTGACCGCACGAGCCCGTTATCCCTTTGCCCACGCAACGCCACACCAGTTCGTTTTGTCATCTTCCGTAGCAATTTGGCATCGTTCATGGGCAAGCCCCGTGCTTTCATGATTTCCTTGGCGATTTCCTGCGTTGTCAGAGGCTCCTTTGCCCTTCGCAGCACATCCAAGACAACCCGCGACATTTCGCCCCTGCTTGCCCAATCGGAAGGAGGCCGGAATCCCTTTGGCTTGATTTCCTCCACCTTGTAGTCAGGGTCGAATTGTCGGATGGTCGCGTCAAGGTGGTCCAAGTCCTCAATCAGCTTTCGAGTATGAAGCTGGCTGTGTTCTATTTCGCCCACAAGTTCGGCGCGTCTTTTCGCCAGTGCGGATATAACGTGAGTCTCAACCATGCGGCGATACTACCGCAGGAAATCAAGGAGTTCTTGTCCGGTTTGCTACATAATACCGGATGTACGAGGACGCCCTGGCCATCCATAAAACCGGGGTCCTCCAGCCCCGGCGGTGCTCCCTTGGCCGCCCTCCTTGACATCTTCCAGGGGCCATACTATATGCCGGCTGAACCTTGCAACTCACGCCATGCCCGACACCCCCATACCCACCCAGACAATCCAGGTCGGCGACACCGTTGCCTACAAGCTTAGCGGGGCACCCGCACCGGACGCCAGGGGCAAGGTTCTCGGCCTGTTCAAGACCCAAGACGGCAAGACCCTGGCCCACGTACAATGGGACAAGCTCGGACCACCCAAACGCCTTAACGTGCAAAGCCTTACCAAAGTAGCACAGTCCGACACCCCGGCATGAGCGCTTTGCGCCCGCCCACTCAAGGGTAAAGAGGGGTCCTGCCTCTCCGTCTGGGACCACCACAACTCACTCCCGGAACCCCTTCTTGAAACCCAATCTGGCCCTATCCCTGGAATGGGCTTCCTGCCACCGTTTTAGCCTTGCCCTATCGCCGGACTCTCGCCCCGCGAGTCGGCCAAAGATCACGGCTCCGAGCGCCGGCCAAACCCGGTCCTCGGCTGCATTATCCCGACCTCTTTCGACGCGACCCGCGCCGTTGGCGGGCGGGGGCTTGCCCGACCAATGCCGGGAGGGATCGCGCCCTTCGCCACACGAGCCTTCCAGCTCCTCTTCCGCTTGCCTCAAGCAGCCAGAAATGCGACAATAAGGCAGCGACGAGCCACACAATTCTTACAAATCCAACGTCACTTACGTTGTGCAGACATCTTCCCTATGCACTGCATAGATGCTATGTCAAGTTTCCAGGGTTGCCGCTGGAACCGTTCCATTCAAGAATTGCCCTCGGGGAGACGCCCCACCCATTTGCCTGCCGGTCAACACGTCGCAAGCACCTGGAATGGCACCCCACTCTTCAGAACGCCATAGACGATGTGCAGCAATTTCCGCATCGCGGCTCCAATGATAGCCATTTTGGATTTACCGCGCGCCCGCATTCGCTCCGCTAGTGCCCGGACTGCTGGATTACAGCGTATGGCACTCATGGCGGGCAAGAAAAGAGCCGAGCGTAACGATCGATTTCCGCGTTTTGACAGCCTGCTGCGTCCCCGAATTGAGGTGCCCGATACGTGGTTCGCAGGCGTCAAACCCGCGAAAGCCGCTAGCTGTTTAGCGCTGCTGAATGAATGTACGTCCGGGATTTCGGCTAGCATGACGAGAGCTGTGCGCTGTCCCACGCCTGGAATTGATTTCAGAAGATTCCTCTGATCGGACAGAGCCTTATTATCCTTGGCTAGCGTATCCCGCTCCTTCTGCATCACCCGTATCTGCCCATCCAGGAAGTCAAGGTTTTCGTGCCAGAACTTCCGAATTACCTCGTCCTTAACGCCTTCTAAGCGGCCGAGAATGCGTACCCGGTCCTCCTGCAGATCTTGCAGGCAACGCACAATTTTCCGCAGCTTGAGGTGAACCGCATCGAGGGGCTTCCACGCTGAAAGATCATGTCGCAGGCAATACTTGGCAATCAGGACGGCGTCTGATCGATCCGTCTTGTTCCTGGTCATTTCACTGCCGGCATACGCCTTTATCCTGGCCGGATTGACAACACTGACCTCAAACCCCGCCCCTACCAGATAAGTCGCTAATTCCTGGCTATAAATCCCGGTCGATTCCATGCAAACGTGCGCCTTTTGGGCGTGCCGCGCTTGAAGCCAAGCGTCCAGCTTCTTGAACCCGGTCAATTTGTTGTCGAAAACTTCTTGGCTCGGCTTGTCCCGTCCAGGCACAAGCAGGGCAACGTCGAATGTGGCTTTCGACACATCGACACCGACTGCGATCTTGCTCATATCATTAGTTATCCTTTGACAAATCAAGTGTTTCGAGTGACTATCCTTTGCACAACCTTAAAAACGCAGGCTCCCCGCCGCCCATCCCATCCCTTACCAGGGTGGGCGGCGGTGACCTCAGATGCTATCCGTGCTCGAATAGTCGAGAGGGGGGTCCTGATCTATGCAACAGGCTCAGGGCCTAGGCCAAAATGGCAGGATCTCCGCCCCCTCTAACCCCGACAACAGACCGTATATCAGGGCTGGTTTCAAGCATTACAACGTATAAGGCAGAATGGAACGGTTCCAGCCGCCTGGATTGCCAACAATGACCCCAAACGCCGTGAGCGCATTGCAAGAGGGGCCGCCTTCTCGAATTTCCGTCCCCCCAAGCTGCGGCATCCGTGACCGCACCTTGGGTCCCTGGCCGGAAATCCGGGGCGATGGGCAGGCGGCGGCCAACGAAATGCAAGCAGCTTGCCGCAAACCGCCCAAGAAGCCTCTTTACAAAGCCCGAAAAGGCAGCGATCCGAGATCAAGTGCATCGTGTATGGCGCCAGAGGCTGTCGAATACCTGTACTGACGATCTCGGGTGTTGTTCTGGCCTTGAAACGCAAGGCGGCGACGCCGATAATGTATTAAGGAGAGATCCTATGCGGCGGTTGCGCAAGACAATCACGGCGATTCTCGTTTGGGCGGCGACTGCCTCGTCGCTCCTTGGGAGTACCCTGCACTTCACCTGCCGCTGCCCCGACGGTACTGTCAAGCCGTTTTGCACCGGCCAGGGCTCTTCGGAATCGTCTTGCTGCTGCAACGGGAAGTGCTGCTGCTCAACAAGCGATGGTGGCTGCTGCGGCAAAAGCAGTTCGTCTCATGGGCAGAAAAAAAAGAACGGGCCGTCTTGTTGCCAGCAAGGTAAACCCGAGGCTTCAAGCGAAGCTGTTGGCCCCAGAAGCGGGTCTCAGGAACATCTGACCATCAGCCGGAATTGCTGCCAGAAGATGTTGGTACAGACCGAGAGCCAAACGCTTGTCCGGCCCGTGACAAAGCCCATCAAGCAGCTTGAACTGAGTCTTGCCCTACAGCCCCTGCTTAACATTGGTTCTTACGTCCCTTCGCCGCTGCTAGTAACGAACGGCTGGCAAGTCTACCGACTTCCGCCTCCCACAGACCTTTTGACTCTGCTACAGCGCCTACTCATTTAAGCCAACTCCTCCTCGGCCCTCGCTGGTGGGCATCCAGGCTTTGCGGCCGTGCGCGCCGCTTCCCTTTCCACCAGTCTTCTGGGGCATCGCGCTCACTTGCCGGTTGTCTCACACGCCCAGGCCCTTTTTTCACCGGGCATGTCCGGCCGGCAGAGTGGGCAATCAACCAACGACAACCATCGGCTGACCGGGCGGTTAGGGCCGTAGCCGGGCTCCGAAGATTCGATAAAACGCCGACCGCTTCGGTCAGGGGCACGTTCTCCCTCCCGCGCGCGTCGTTTGAGGAGATTCCCATTATGTCGGACGGAAATATCCCCCGCCTGCAAGACGCGAGCGGAAATAGCCGCCTGCCGCTGCATGACTCGGCACCGCTACCGAAGCACTCCTTCTGGCACAACTTCTGGCAGGTCCTAAAGACCGTCCAGGCCCGGTTGCGCTTCATCGCCATCCTGGCCGTCATCGGCGGCGCCATTATGTACTGGGACACGCTCAAAGCCCACTACGAGAAATGGACGCGCCCCCTCTTTGGCGACGAGGCCGCCGCCAGCACCGACACCGAATTCTGGTGCCCCATGCACCCGACAATCATCCGGGACCATCCGGACAAGTGCCCCATCTGCGGCATGCCCTTGTCCAAGCGCAAGAAGGTTGAAGGGGGAGGTGCAGAAGAGGCCCTGCCGCCGGGGGTGGTGAGCCGGGTGCAGCTCACCCCGTACAAGGTGGCCGCGGCTGGAATTCAGACCGTCGAGGTAGCCTACCAGCCCTTGTCCAAGGAGATCACAACCGTCGGCTTCGTGGAGTTCGACGAGCGTAAGCTTGTGCGCATCACGGCGCGGGCGACGGGGAAAAACCGTATTGACAAGCTATATGTCAACGTCACCGGCCAGACGGTCCAGAAAGGCGAGGCGCTTGCGCTCCTCTATAGCCCTGACCTCGTAACCACGGTCCAGAACCTCCTCGACGCCCAGCAGGGTCGCAACCCCGACCTTGAACGAATGGCCCGCCAGCGTCTGACGCTCTGGGGCATCGACGACGACCAAATCAAGGAAATCCTCAAGACCGGCAAGCCGATCACTCACCTGACCATCCGCTCGCCGATCAGTGGCCACGTCATCAAGAAATACCAGGTCGAGGGGGAATACGTCGAGGAAGGCACTCGCTTGTACGACGTGGCTGACCTCTCGACCGTCTGGATCGAGGCCCAGGTATACGAGGACGACGTGGCTTTCCTCGACCACGCCGTGGAGAAGAATCTGCCCGTTAGCGCCACTGCCAAGTCCTTCCCGAACCGCGAGTTCAAAGGCAAAGTAGCCTTCATCCACCCGCACCTGGACACGGGCACGCGGACGCTCAAGGTCCGCTTCGATATGGACAACCCGCACCACGACCTGCGGCCGGGCATGTATGCCACGGTCACACTCCAGATCCCGGCCACCCAATTGAACTCGCTTCCCCCAGACGCCAACGAAAAGCAGAAGCAAGCCTACGAGCAGGGCCTGGTCCTGGCCGTGCCTGAGCGTGCCGTCATCGACACCGGCAATCGGAAGATCGTCTACCGAGAGGCCGAGCCTGATGTGTACGAGGGCGTCGAGGTGCAACTAGGGTCGCGCAGCGGCGTCTTCTATCCCGTGATTCGAGGCTTGCAAGCCGGGGATAAGGTGGCGGCGGCCGGGTCGTTCCTCATCGACGCCGAGACCCGGCTCACCGCTGGAGCCGGGTCCACGTACTTCGGTGCGAGCAGCGGCCCCCAGGGGGGAGACCGCCGCTCCGCAACCACGGCAAGGCCGTCCATGACTCGGGACGAGGAGGATAGGGTTCAAGCTGTGCTGGGAAAGCTTAGCCCGGACGACCGGCGGCTCGCTGAGGAACAGGGGTACTGCCCGATCCAGGAGGTGAACCGGCTCGGTTCGATGGGAACGCCGGTCAAAGTCATGGTTAAAGGGCAGCCCGTTTTCCTCTGTTGCAGCGCCTGCGTGAACAAGGCTCTGGCCAATGCCCAAGGGACCGTGGACAAGGTCGCGGCACTAAAGGCAGTGCCGAAAGGTGCCCCGTCTAAGTCCGAGCAGAAACTCAAGCCGGAGGATGCGAAGGTGCGGGCCAACCTTGCGAAGCTGAGTCCCGAGGATCGGCACTTAGCGGAAGCCCAGGGGAATTGCCCAATCCAGCAAGGCACTCGTCTCGGTTCAATGGGGATTCCGGTCAAGGTCATGATTAAGGGCCAGCCGGTGTTCTTGTGCTGCAAGGGCTGCGAAGACGAAGCTCTTGAGCACCCGGACCAGACGTTGGCCAAGGTGGAGAAACTTAAGACCAAGGCGAAACCATCCCCGACCGGGAAATAACCCCGGTGGGGATTTATGGGGGGCGGCGGCGGAGCTGGCGGAGGAGTGATCGGTTCGCGCTGATGCTTCGAGTTGGCTTCTGTTGTCCGCTCCCCACCCTCAACTGAAAGGAGAGCTTGGCTCATGAAAGCGTTTAATTGGTTCTTGCTGTTCGTGTTTGCTATCCCCCTGGTTCTTGCCGGCTGCAAGGGCAATGAAGCAACGAGTTCTGCGGAAAAGCAGTATTCGATCAGGGGCAAAGTGACTGCCGTGAATCCGGACAAACCGTCAGTGAAGCTCGACCACGAGGACATTCCGGGCCTCATGCAGGGCATGGAGATGGAGTTCGCCGTGGCGAACGCCAAGCTACTTGACGGCATCAAGGCGGGGGACCAAGTCCAGGGGCACCTCAAGGTGCAGTCGGGTAAGTACGTCATAACTGATCTTGAAAAGCGCTAACGATGCTACCGGGGGCATGCACACGGTTCACATGACGCGCGGGCCGAAAGGGAAAAACCATGATCGAAAAACTCATCGAGTATTCCGTCCGGAACCGCTTCCTGGTCATGATCCTGGCAGCGGCATTGACTGTGTGCGCTATCTATGCCGTGGTCAACACGCCAGTGGATGCCATCCCCGACTTGAGCGAGAACCAGGTCATCGTCTTCACAGACTGGATGGGCCGCAGCCCGAAGGAGATCGAGGACCAGATCACTTACCCCCTGTCCTTGAAGCTTCAAGGGCTGGCCGGCGTCAAGACGGTGCGCTCGTCCTCAGAGTTCAACTTTTCGATGATCACCATCATCTTCGACGACAACATCGACTTCTATTTCGCCCGCCAGCGCGTTCTGGAGCGGCTCACCCTTGCCAGCACCTTCTTGCCCGAGGGGGTCGTGTCATACCTCGCCCCCGACGCCACGGCCCTGGGCCAAATCTTCTGGTACACCCTGGAAGGCGGCAACCTCGATCCGGGCCGGCGCTGGGCCTTACAGAAGTATTACGTCGGCCCCGAGATCAACTCGGTGCCCGGCGTGGCCGAGGTAGGCACCGTCGGCGGCATGCCCCAAGAATACCAGATCGACGTGGACCCCAACGCGCTTCGCGCCTACGGTGTGACGCTGGGCGAGTTGTATGGAGCGGTGGCCCAGAGCAATTCGGCCGTCGGCGGTCGGGTCATCCAGAAGAATAACGCCGAGTACATCGTGCGAAGCGTGGGTTGGATCGAGGACACGATAGATATCGAGGACACGGTCATTACGGAGCGGGGCGGGACACCGATTTACGTCAAGAACGTGGCGAGCGTGCAGCTCGGCACCCAGTTCCGCCGCAGCGTCTTCGAAAAGGATGGCAACGAGGTGGTCGGCGGCGCGGTCATGATGCGCTTCGGCGAAAACCCGCTCGCCGTCACGGAGCGGATCAAGCAGAAGGTCCAGGAGCTACAGTCTGGCCTGCCCGAGGGCGTGCATATCGTCCCCGCCTACGACCGCACCCGCCTCATCCACGGGGCCATCGATAACCTGAAAGAAGTGATGCTCCACGAGATCATCATCGCCAGCGTGGCCATCCTTCTCATCCTAATGCACTTTCGTAGCGTCTTCGTCATCTGCGTCACGCTGCCGCTCGCCGTCCTTTTCTCGTTCCTACAGATGTGGCTCTTGCGGCGGCTGCACATCATCGACGTTCAGGCCAACATCATGTCGCTCGCGGGGATCACCATCTCCATCGGCATCCTTGTGGACCAGGCCATCGTCATGGTCGAAAACGCCACCCACCACCTAAAAGACCACTTCGGCGACAAGAAGGTGACCGGGGACACTCGCGAGATTGTCATCCGCGCGTGCCGCACGGTGGGCCGGCCGATCTTCTTCTCGGTGTTGATTATCCTCATTTCGTTCATCCCGGTCTTCGCCATGAGCGGCCGCGAGGGGAAGCTCTTCCACCCAATGGCCTTCACCAAGAGCCTGGCGATGGTGGGAGTTGCCCTCATCTCCGTAACACTGGTCCCGGCCTTGATTCCCACCTTCATTAAGGGCCGTCTGAAAAGCGAAGAAGACAACTGGATCGTCCGCAGCTTCATCCAGATCTATAAGCCCCTTTTGACCTGGGCCTTGCCACGGCGAAACCTCGTCATGTGGGCCTTCGCCGTGCTCCTCATCCTGGCAGCTGGCATGTTCCCCATGCAGGCGGTGTTCGGAATGGGCGCCGCGCATCACGATTGGGAGATTACTTTCCTCGCCATTCTAGCTCTCGTGACCACAGTGACGGTCGTTTTTATCCGTGGCTGGAAGTGGCAGCTTTTAAGCCTTGCGACCCTCATCTTGTTGGGCCTCTGGGCCTATCACTTCCCAAAGATCGGCGTGGAGTTCATGCCCGCCTTGAACGAAGGCACCGTCATGGACATGCCCATCACCGTGCCGCGCGTGAGTGTTACCGAGGCGGCCGACGACATCAAGGCTCGGGACTCCCTCTTGCGGCAGTTCCCCGAGATCGAGTCCGTCATCGGCAAAGCCGGCCGGGCCGACACACCAACCGACCCGGCGCCGCTCGACATGATAGAGACGTTCGTGAACTTCAGGCCCAAGGAGTTCTGGCCCAAGCGGGCGATGAAGTTCGAGGATGCCTTGCAGGAAACCCGCGTGGTGCTCAGGACTCTGGAGGAGCAGGGCTACGTCCAGGCGGCACCTAACGCCGACGACCGGGACGGTCTCATCAACGACGCGGCCATGAGCGCCTTGAGCCAGTTCGACGAAACCATGCGTGCCCTGGCCCTCCAGCGCTACCGTGAGTTCGAGCGCGAACTGAGGCCTGTGCTTACGCGGTTTGTCGTGGTCGAGACACTCCGCCGCTTCCGTGGGGCCGGGGACCTACAGTGGCCGGATGGGGTGAACAATGACGCCGAAATTGACAAACTCACCCAGGAGCTTGCCCCTCGGTACGGCTCGTGGCTGGCGAAGAACCCAACCCTGGAGGACGTGACCAAGATCACGCAAGCCGTTGCCCAGCGCGTCGCCGACCTGGGCGCTCTAAAGGGGGACCCGGCCGGTGCCCTGACCCTGAAAGAAAACCCCCTGCAATCGGCCTTGGGCCAGGCAGCGGAGGTTCTCGGGGCCAACCGCAAAACCTTCGTCGGCGAAGTGCTTGACGCCGTGACCATGCATCGGTCGGCGCTTTGGGAGGAGCGGATCAGCCAGAAGATGAACTGGGAACTTTTCGACCGGGGCGTCGAGTCTTTCACCTGGGCGGCCTTGGAAGAACTTGCCAGGAGTGCCAAGGTGCGAGGGCTCCTGAGCGGCGCGCCGCACGGGGCCGAGTATGCCCACTTTGCCGAGCAAGCGAACCGAGCCCGGAACGGCAAGGACTATGACCAGGAATCCCTCAATCCCTTCATCGCCTTACGGCAAGAATTGGACGGGCCGTTTGCCAAGAAACTCTTTCTGTGGCGGCGGCAGGGAGGTCCGAAGGGCGACTTGATGCAAGAGATGGACACGGTGATGCAGGTGCCCGGCTGGAGCAACATCTGGACGCAGCCCATCGCCAACCGCATTGACATGCTCTCGACCGGGGTCCGCACCCAGATCGGCGTCAAGGTCTTTGGCCCGGACCTGGAGACTATCAACCGCGTCTGCAAGGAGATTGAGCAGGCGCTAAAGCCCGTTCGCGGCGCTCAGGACGTGATTGCCGAGCCCATTATGGGCAAAGGCTACCTGGAGATCAAAATCGACCGCAAGAAAGCCGCACGCTACGGGGTCCGCGTCGGCGACATCCAGGACACGATTGAGGTGGCATTGGGCGGCCGGGTCATCACCCAGACGGTCGAGGGCCGGGACCGCTTTCCTGTACGGGTACGCTACGCGCGAGCCTTCCGCGAAGACGAGCAGATGGTCAAGCGCTTGCTCGTGAGCCGGAGTAATATGTCGGGCTCAGGTCGAGGGTCGGGCACACCCAATTCGGACGCGATGGGTCCGCCTTCCCCGACGGCAACGGGAGAAGACTGGCACGTTGTCGGCCCCGAGCACGGGAGCGCCAACGGACCACTTCAGATCCCTCTTGCTGATGTGGCCGAGGTCCGGATTGTCGAAGGGCCGGCCATGATCAAGAGCGAGAACGGCCGGCTGCGGAACTACGTCACGCTAAACGTTCGCGGGGACCGCGACATCGTGGGGTTCGTGGAAGAGGCCCAGCAGGTCGTGGCCGAAAAGGTAAAACTACCCGGCGGCGTACACCTGGAGTGGAGCGGCGAGTTCGAGCATCAGGTGCGGGCCGCCAAGACGCTCCGCGTCATCTTCCCGGCCGTGCTTATCCTTATCTTCATCATCTTGTACCTAACGTACAAGGACCTGGCCGACGCTGGTCTCATGATGCTCGCCGTCCCGGAAGCCTTGGCTGGCGGGGTCTTCTTCCAGTTCCTCTTCCCCAAGATTCTGCACGGCTGGTCCACGCCGCCTGTGGATTTTAGCGTGGCGATCTGGGTCGGCTACATCGCGGCCTTCGGCATGGCGACTGAGACTGGCATCATCATGCTCGTTTACCTCCGCGAGGCCATCGAGAAGAGAGGCGGTCTGGAAAACATCAAGTCGCTTGAAGAGCTGAAACAGGCAGTCATCGAGGGGGCGGTCCATAGGCTCAGGCCCAAGCTCCTGACGGAAGGGGTCGCCATCGTGGCCCTCGCGCCCATGCTCTTCTCCACGGGCGTCGGCAGTGAAATCATCTCGGCGATGGCGCTTCCCGTGCTGGGCGGCCTGCTCATCGCCGATGAGGTTGTAGACATCTTCCTGCCGGTGCGCTTCTATTGGGTGCGCCGCGCCCGCTGGCTCAAGCTCCAGGAAAAAAAGTCAGCGATGGTGAAGGACGCGCCTCCAGTTACCGGCGAACCTCAAGTGGCACAGGCCGTTGCCCGGAACTGAAGCAGGCTACCGATCACCACGATCACCGCCCTTGACATCAACAAGGAGTAAGGCGATTTTGGCTCGAAAAGAGGAAACCTAATCGTGGCTTCAAACACATCGCACTCGCTCCGCTCGTTCTTCGTCGTGATGAGCGTTGCTGCTTTCGTCCTAAACTGGGTCTGGGAGATGGCCCAGATGCGAGTCTACATCGAAATGGCCCAAGTGCCGTGGTGGGATACCGTCCTGCCCTGCACCGTGGCTACCTTGGGTGATGTCGTGATCACATTTTGCGTGTACGGAGTCGGTGCTCTGGCATCGGGCCAAATCGGTTGGGGCACGACCGGAAGATGGAACGTCTACGCCGCCGCTACGGTCCTCGGTTCAGCGTGTGCCGTGGGAATAGAATGGAAGGCACAACTCTCTGGAACTTGGTCATACACAGAGCGTATGCTGGTAATACCAGGCATTGCAGTCGGGCTTTGGCCCCTCTTGCAACTGACCCTTCTCATCCCAGCCGCCCTGTGCATTGCCGTATGGTGGAGCAGGCGAGGCCAGAAATGTACTTGATCGACTCGACATTGCCCGTGCGGAACAAGTTACTCGGGGCGTGCGAGTGGTCCGCCGATGACCCGCTCCAAAGTGGCCCGACGCCGGAAGTAATTGGCGATGGCCTCAAAGTAACGGTCCCTAAGACTAACCAAGTTTCGCTCGGCTTCGATTCGACTGAGAGCCGTGATTTTCCCGGCGACGTAAGCCGTTCGGGCAGCCTTCGCGTTAAGCTCGGCAGCGGGGAGGATGGTGTCTTTGTAAAGCCGCACGGCTTTTTCGCTCTTGCGCACTTTCTCGTAAGCCTCCTGCACCTGGAAATTCACCTGATCGGTCTGCCTAGCGAGTTCGGCCTGGCGTTGGGCGATCTTGGCCTGGGCTTCGTTCACGGCCCCGTAGCGCCGTGCTTTGTAAAGCGGCACGTTTAGCCGGACCCCCACTTGCGGTGCCAAATCCCTCATGGGGCCATTACCCATGATTGTGTCGTAGCCCGCCGACACCTCAAAATCGGGGTAGAACTCCCTATGGGCCAGAGCCAGAGTGGCTTGCTCCGCCTGGATGCGGTCGGCCAGCGCCTTAAGGTCGGGACGCCGAGCCAGAGCAGTGTCGCGGAGCACCTGCACCTCTGGTAATCCATCGGCCAGACGCACGTCTTTGGGTGAAGGGGGAAGGGCGCTGTCGGGGGGAAGGTGCATGAGTGTGTTGATGCGGGCGATAGAAATCTGCTTTGTCTCCTCCAGCGTCAGGCGCCGCTCCTGTTCGCGGCCGAACTCCACATCGGCCTGGAGCACATCCTGTTGATCGACTTTACCTGTCTCATAACGGCTTGCGGCATCTTTCTTGGTCTGTTGCCAGAACTTTAGGCCATCCGCATTCACCTCCAGGCCCCGCTCGACCAGGTAATACTCGTAGAAGGCGTCCTGGACACTCTCGATGAGCTGAAGACGCACGTCCTCCACGTCGTGGCCGGAGGCGCTTGCCTCAGACAGAGCGTTCTCGCCCCGCAGTCCGAGCTTCCCCGGGAACGGGAATTTCTGGGAAACCTCGACCATGTAGCCCGCGTCCACTCTATTGGAACCAAATGACGGGGGGGCCACCCTGCCCGCGAGCATGGGGTCTTCAAGAGAAGTCACCTGCGGGTAACGGGCCGAGGCCGCCTGCCAGGCGGCAACCATCTGAGCCAGAGAAGGGTTCCGGGCCAAAACCTCTTGGGCAAGCGTCTCAAGGGAAAGCTCGGACATCCCAGCAAAGGGAGGCCCGTGCGGCTCCGGACTCAAGCCCGGAGGAGATTCGCGAGCAGGGAGAAGTGAAGGCTGGGCCTCTTGGTGAGATACGGTCTGGATCGCGGGGGTTGCTCCCGTAGGCTGGGTCACCTTGGGAGTTGAGGCAGAATATTGGGCCGGTTGCTCAGGGGAGAGGGTGGAACACCCTGCCTGGAGCAGCAACAGGCATAGCCAGGTGAGCGCCTTACCCCTTTTTTTGAACGAAGACCCCATTCCCCGCCCCCTCCTCTTTTCGCAGGACCGCCGAAAAGGCGCAGCCCTTGCGAACTCGCCGCTCTTTTGTGGGTTGACGGAGATGCCCAACATCAGCGGGCATGAAGGGAGCGATCTGGTTCGCGCTGATCCCATGATCGGCTAGGCAACCTCGGATTCTTCATCAAAACCCGCAAAGTTGCCGACCGCCGACAAGAAAACACTTCCCCCCAGCCGCTAACCTGATCCGCGGTTCTGCGGCCGGAGCTGGGAAGGACCGGCCCGTAGTTGAAAACCTCGCAACTCAATCGCCCCGCGTAGGCAATCCAGCAAGAAGTCACTGAGACGCGGTTGTCCAAACGCAACCCGAGCCGTATCTTCCTTGAGGCGGCGCAAGCATGGTCCCTGCTATATGCGGATAGCCACCTTCTCGAATTCACGTCCTGCCCAAGCTACGGCCTCCATGACCGACGCTTCCAGCTTACGCTGGAACGGGGTGAATGTTTCTCTTGACTCTGTAGTACAGCGAGGCTGTATATTTCACTGGGTAGGTAAGATGACACAAGCATTAAGCATAGGACAGATAGCGCGTCAGGCAAAAGTGGGGATCGAAACGATACGTTCGTACGAACGGCAAGGATTGCTTTCGGAACCAACCCGCAGGAACTCCGGCTACCGTCAATACACACAAGATGCAGTTATCCGGTTGCGTTTTATCAAGCGGGCCAAGGAACTCGGTTTCTCCCTTAAAGACATTGCCGAATTAATAGCACTTCATTTCGATCCCGACACTTCGCGCGCTGAGGTAAAGAACCTTGCGCAAGCCAAACTCACCGACATTCAGGCGCGTATCAACGACTTGGCCAAGATAAAGAAGGTTCTCCAGAACATTACCGTTACCTACAAAGGAGGTAACCCCCTGGGACGCAAATAACCCTACTGAACCAATGGCTTATATCCTTAGCATAATAGTTAACAAGTTGATTTCCTTAAGTATTCATTGTTTTTTAAGGTACTCCGTGTTACATTTATGGCATGCGTGCATTAAACCATACCCTTCTTATGATGCTTTGCCTCGCGATTGCCATCGCCGGTTTTCCGGGCTTGGCGTCAGCTAAAGCGCAATGCCCGATGATGAGCACAATGCAAATCTCTTCGATGCAGGACATGCAAAAGGCCAAGCCATGCGCGCGCTGCGCCCAAACCGCCAAACAGGAGCACCAGAAAAGAAATGGCTGTTGCGGCGACATCGCCTGCGCCGCTAAATGTTCGTCAATGAGCAATGCCAACACACTTTTCTTTGGCAGCAACCAAATCACATCACTTTCTTTAGTAGGTACCAGCATGGAGCGATTCTGCGGCTCCGATCATGTACTGGCATCACACCTTTTCCACACCCAAGACCGTCCTCCCAAGCACCTCTCGTAGGGTAGACTTAAGCCCGTTTCCGCGTGGTCTATCCATTCGTGTATCCGGCGCAAGTCTGCCGTCTTTGCATTCACCACTGCGGCACATGCCGGAGTGTGCATTTAAGCAACACGAGAGGGTTCAATGTTCAGGATTATTATTATAACGCTATTGATATTGACTAATGCCGTGGTCCCGGCACAGGCGGAAGAGATTCTCGCTCATATCAATCAGGATAATCCCCCGCAGGAAATCGGCGGCTTTACCCGACTGCTGGAAAAGCTCAAGCAGCATCCGGAAGTCGCATCCTATGCCAGCAAAGCCGAATCGCTTGAGAATTATTCCAAGGGTGAGCTTGGCTTGCCTGATCCGATTCTGTTTGTACAAGAGCAGGATTATCCTATCGGCTCCAGCACATCGCAAATGCAGGAAGAGAAGATGGTGGGATTTAAGCAAGAACTACCGGCCTTCGGCACGCGCGGTGCGAAATCGGAAAAGGTGCGGGCTGAGGCGCATAAAACCCATCTCACCGAGGATTACACCTTCGCCAGCATGAAAGCGAAGCTGATCATGGTGCTTGCCAACTGGCAGCGTATCAAGGAACAGGAACGGTTGCTTAAGGAACAGGCCAGCCTGTTTAACTCTCAGAAAACAAGTATCAAAGGCCGCATTACCGCTAACCAGGCAGGCGTGAGCCAACTTTCCATGAGTCAGGCCGAAAGCACCGAGGTAGAGATCATGCTCGCCGATTTGGATGAGGAAAAGCACGAGGTGATGGCAATGCTCATCAACATGGTTGGTGAAACACCAGATGTCACACTACCGCCGATAGAACTGGCTGCCTGGGATCATGATGCCGACAAGACCTACCCAGTGAAGATCGCGGCCCAAGATATCACAATGGCACGAAAGGAGGTGGACGTGCGTGATGCCGCGTTCGGCCCGCATTTTGAAGTGCAGGCGGGCTACGGGCGCATGAATAACAACGACAATGCAGGTACCATCATTGTGGGCGTCAGCATTCCGCTATGGGCGGCGGAAAGCCAAAGACCGAAACTAGCGGGCGCGAAGGCTGCTCTCCATTCTTCTGAACTGGATCAGGATACTATCCGACGCGAGGTCATTGAAAGGCTCGATCACCTGAAGGCACAAATCGACACCAGCGCACAGAAACTCGAATTACTGAAAACCAAGATAGATCACCTGTCAGCAAGCACGAAAGCGATCACCAGGGAGTATGAGGCGGGCAAGGCCGATTTGACCATGTACCTCAAGGCACGGCGGGATGCCCTTACCGCACGTATCTCCCTAGCGCAAGAACGTGCCAAACACGTAGCCCTGATCGCTGATTTCAACCACTACCTTATAGGAGAATAACCATGCGGACACACTTTGCATATCTAACAACAACCGGCGTGTTTATTGCTATTCTGGCCAACTTGCAAAGTGCCGCTGCACACATGGAGCCGAAAGCCAATGACGGTACGCAGAAGTGCTATGGAATAGCGAAAGCAGGAAAAAATGACTGTGCCAGCGCCCCGGCGAAACATAGTTGTGCTGGGGCAGCCAAACATGATTCCGACCCAAACGAATGGGTTAAGTTACCGCAGGGGTTATGTGCGAAACTGACGGGCGGATCACTTAAACCGAAAGGGTAATAATCCAATGACAATACGAGCGCTACCGCTTCTGATGACTGCCGTGATTGGCAGTCAGGCATTGTTAAACGGCATAGATGCATGGTCGCCTGCGCCTTCGCATTATGATGGCCTGCACAAGCTGCTTGCCATAAACACCGCTCACGCTGAAGAAGCGGCAGCGGCAAAATACACCTGCCCGATGCACCCACAGATTATTTCCGACACACCGGGGAAATGCCCTATCTGTGGCATGGATCTGGTGCTAATCGCAGGCTCTGAACATACACATGAGATCAGCACACCGGTACAGACCGAAAAGAGCAACGCAACCGTTACCAGAACCGCCCAGAACAATACAGACCATAAGGTGCTCTACTGGTACGATCCGATGCGACCACAACAGCATTTCAACCAACCGGGCAAGTCACCTTTTATGGATATGGAGCTGGTGCCGAAATATGCTGACGAGTCAGATGGTGAACAGCGTGATGGAAAACCAGTCGTGTCGATTGCGCCTGACAATATACAAAAGATGGGCGTGCGAATTGAAAAAGTAGCCAAGAGCAGTTTCGGTGGTGGCATCCGTGCCACAGGCATTATCATGGAAAACGAGCGCACGCGGCATGATCTGTTCAGCCAGGTCGAAGGCCGCGTTGAGGATTTGAAATACAGCGCCGAGGGTGATCGGGTAAAACAAGGCGATGTATTTTATAGCATCGTCAGCCCTGATCTGATTGCGCTACAGAATGATTACATCGCCGCACTGTCGGGAGGATTAAAAGATATTGCAGTCGCCGCTGGCAACCGCATGAAGCTGTTAGGGGTAGATGACCAGGTAATCGCTACACTGGAAAAAACCCGGCAGGTTTATGACAAGGTGCCGTTTTATATTCCCGCCGATGGCATCCTGGCGAAGCTGGTCATCAGGAACGGCCATTACCTGAAAGTGGGCGACGAGATCGGCCATATTCAGGATTTAGCAACCCTGTGGGTCGAAGCCGCTGTGTCGGAACAGGATTTGGCAGCTATCAAGGAAAAGCAGAGGGTTCAGGTCAGCTTTACCAGCAATCCGCACGTCTATGAAGCTATGGTGGATTATATCTATCCCACCATCAACACCGAGACGCGCACCGGTAAAGTGCGTTTGGTAGTGGAAAATAAGGATGGCAGTCTCAAACCGGCTGGTTATGCCACGGTGGAATTTGCTGCCACCGTATCCGAGCGGCTTACCGTACCATCCGAGGCCATCCTGCGCAGCAGCACCGGCAACCATGTGATCATCAGCTTAGGAGATGGAGAATTCCAGGCGCGCGATGTGCAAACCGGCGTTGCCAGCGGCGACAGCACTGAGATTCTTTCCGGCCTCAAGGAAGGTGAAAACGTGGTGGTAAGTAGCCAGTTCCTGATTGATTCAGAATCAGCGCTTAAGGAATCACTTCAAAAACTCCGCATGCCAGACAAGGTTAAGCCAAGCGATACGCCTAAGCAGAGTATGCCTGCAAATATGCCCGGTATGGAGATAGATCATGGCAAATAACCTCTCCCATGATCCGACACAAACCTTCGTTGCTAAAATCATCGAATGGTCAGTCAATAACCCGTTACTGATTTCCATTCTGGCGCTGGTGATCCTGATCGGCGGCGTCTTTGCCGTGCAGAGCACACCGCTCGATGCCATTCCCGATCTGTCGGACACGCAGGTCATCATTCGCACCGATTTTGAAGGCCAGGCCCCGCAGATCATCGAGAATCTGGTCACCTATCCACTATCGACCGCTATGCTTGGCCTTCCGAAAGCGAAAGTAGTGCGTGGTTTTTCGATGTTCGGTGCATCGTTCGTCTATGTGATTTTCAAGGACGGCACCGATCTGTATTGGGCACGCTCACGAGTGCTGGAGTCATTGTCAAAGATTCAGTCCAGCTTACCGCCCGGTGCCAAGACGCAGATGGGTCCCGATGCCACCGGCGTCGGCTGGGTATTTCAATATGCGCTCGTGGATAAGTCAGGAAAGCATGATCTGGCGCAGCTGCGCGCCTTGCAGGACTGGTTCCTTAAATTCGAACTGGCGACGGTACCGGGGGTAGCGGAAGTGGCCAGCGTCGGCGGGTTCGTCAAGGAATACCAGGTGCTGGCCGATCCAGTAAAGCTGCGCGCTTACGGCATCCCGCTATCGCGCCTGGAAGAAGCTCTTAAAGCGTCCAGCCAGGAAACAGGCGGGCGTGTCATCGAACAGGCGGAAACCGAGTTTGTTGTGCGCTCGAAAGGGTACGTCACGAAAACAGAGGATTTGGAAAAGCTGGTGCTAAAAGCCAAAGAAGGCACGCCGGTGAAGCTATCCGATGTCGCCCGTATCGTCGAGGGGCCTGAACTACGGCGTGGCGTTACCGAGCTTAACGGTGAAGGCGAAGTCGTAGCGGGTATTGTCATCATGCGCCCCGGCGGCAATGCGCTCGATGTCATTCATGCCATTAAGGACAAAATCGAAGCCATCAAGCCGGGACTGCCAGCAGGAGTGGAAATCGTACCGGTCTATGACCGCGCGCCGCTGATTAAAGGCTCGGTCAATTACCTTACTCACAAGCTGATCGAGGAAGCCTTTGTCGTATTGCTAGTGTGCCTAATCTTCCTGTTGCATGTGCGGTCGTCTTTTGTCGCCATTGTCACCCTGCCATTGGGCGTGCTTGCCGCCTTTATCATTATGTCCTGGCAGGGCATTACCGCCAACATCATGTCGCTGGGCGGCATCGCTATTGCTGTCGGCGCGATGGTGGACGCTTCGATTGTGATGGTCGAGAATGCCCATCGCAAACTCTCGGAATTGCCGCAGGACGCCAACGCGCAGGAAAAGCGCGATGCCTTGCTGCTCGCCGCGAAGGAAGTCGGGCCGGGATTGTTCTTTTCCCTGCTGATCATAACTGTTTCCTTCCTACCTGTGTTCGCGTTGACCGGCCAGTCGGAGCGGTTATTTACACCGCTGGCCTTTACCAAAACCTACTCGATGGCGGCTGCCTCGATCCTTTCGATTACCGTCGTACCGCTACTTATGCTGTGGTTGATTCGCGGGCACATCCGCATTGAGGATACCAATCCCGTCAACCGTTTCTTCATTACAATTTACCAGCCCATCCTGGCGCTGGCTTTGCACCGGAAATGGCTGACACTTGCCATCGCTGGTGTGTTACTTGTGAGCATGGCTGTACCAATCTGGCGTACCGGTTCGGAATTCATGCCTGCGCTTTATGAGGGCGACCTCCTGTACATGCCGATTACCTTGCCGGGCGTATCGATTACCAAGGCCAAGGAAATTCTACAAACCACCAATCGCGCTATTAAGCTCACGCCGGAGGTAGATTCGGTGTTCGGCAAGGCGGGGCAGGCCGAAACCGCAACCGATCCCGCGCCCATTTCCATGATTGAAACCTGGGTGACGCTCAAGCCACGCGATCAATGGCGAGCCGGCATGACGATTGATAAGCTGACCAAGGAAATGGATACCGCAACCAAGATGCCGGGGCTGGTCAATAGCTGGGGCTATCCCATCAAAATCCGCTTAGATATGGTAACCACGGGCATCCGCACACCGGTGGGCATTAAGATTTCCGGGGCGGATTTGAACACTATTGGTGAAGTAGCGTTACAGGTGGAACAAGCGGTCAAGGACGTACCCGGCACCCGTTCGGCGTTTGCCGACCGCGTGGTGGGCGCTAAATATCTGGAAATCGAGCCGAACCGCGATGCCATCGCGCGTTACGGTATTGATTTGGGAACGGTGCAGGAGGTGATCGCCACGGCGCTCGGCGGTATGCGCCTTGCTGAATCGGTGCAAGGCCGCGAGCGCTATGGCATTATGCTGCGCTACGACCGGCCTTTCCGCGAATCCATCGGGGATGTCAGCGATATCCTCGTGGCCGCGCCTGACGGTGCGCAAATCCCGCTGGGCGAGCTGGCGACCATAAAGATCGTCCCAGGCCCGCAAATGCTCGTTTCCGAGAATGCCCGACTCAATGGCTGGGTGTTTGTCGATATTACTGGACGCGATATCGGAAGCTATGTGAAAGAAGCTCAGAAGATTGTAGCCGAGAAAGTAAAACTCCCTGCGGGCTATTCCATCGGCTGGTCGGGACAATTTGAGCAGATGCTGGAAGCGCGCGCCCGCTTGAGTATCGCGATTCCAGCTACTATCGCCATTATCTTCGTTTTGCTTATCCTGCATTTTGGCAGGTTGGATCGCACGTTGATGGTGATGCTCTCGCTGCCATTTGGACTGATCGGCGGCGTGTGGGCGCTGTATCTGGCGAATTATAATTTCTCGGTTGCGGTGGCGGTGGGCTTTATCGCGTTGACGGGCATTGCGGTGGAAACCGCCGTGGTTATGCTGATTTATCTCGATCATCAAGTCCGTCATCATCCGCCGCAAAATCTAGGCGAGCTATTTGATGCCGTGATGCACGGTGCGGTGCTGCGTGTTCGGCCTAAGCTGATGACGGTATCGGTGATTATCGCAGGTCTGCTGCCTATCTTCTTCACGGAAGGCTTCGGCTCCGATGTCATGCGCCGCATCGCCCTACCGATGGTCGGCGGCATGGTCACCACCACGTTGCTGACGCTGATCGTAATCCCGGTTGTGTATTATTTATATGAGGGCCGTAGTCTTTCATTTCAAGAACCCTGAGACCAGGTACATTCCAACGGCAGGGCATGGAGATCGGGCCGAGGAAAGCGGGCGGCCGGAGATCGTGTGCATGGCACCGGATCGCATCCCCGCAAGATTTCACCGCTTCCATGTCGGCGACCGGGGGCTCATTGCCGCCCCCTGGACCCTACTAGCCTTTCCCTGTTGCCGAGCAGCAAGGGCCGGTTCAGGACCGCTCCGAGTAGAATGTTCTCGGTGATGAATGTCCTAATCGAGGCTTGCTTGCCGTGGACCCTGACCAACCAGACGACTTGCAACTCCCGTATCTGGAGACCTTCTCGAAGGCCGCTGAGTTGAGCAGCTTCACCGCAGCGGCCAAGGCACTGCGATTGTCACAAGCGGCGGTTAGCCAGCGTGTGCAAGTCATCGAAAAGACACTCGACACGCCCCTGTTCAAGCGTCAGGGCGGTCGTGTCCTGCTTACCGACGCGGGCCAGAAGCTTTACGACTACGCCCAGCGGATACTCGACCTGCACCGGGAAGCTCGCCGGGAAGTAACCGGCCACGACGCCCCGGTCGCCGGTGAATTGCTCCTCGCCGCCAGTTCAATTCCCGGCGAGCACCTGCTCCCAGCCGTGCTCTCAGTCTTCGGCCAGAAGCACGCCCACATCCGGGTTCGCGCCACGGTCAGCGACAGTATGGGGGTGATGGCTCAGGTGGAGCGCGGGGAGGTCAGCCTCGGGCTGGTGGGCCGCAAGGTCGATAAACCCCATCTGGAGTTCCGCTACCTCGCAAGCGACCGGATGGTGCTTGTGGTTCCTCCTGACCACGCCCTGAGCAAGCGGAAGAAGGTGTCGGTGAAGCAACTGCCACGCTACCCCCTCGTCTTGCGGGAAGTCGGCTCCGGGCTGCGGCACTGCTTCGAGAAGTCACTGGAGAAGGCAGGGCTCTCCTTGGCCGACCTTCGGGTCGCCCTCGAACTCGGCAGCAACGAGGCAATCAAGGAGGCCGTCCTGCGGGGTGTCGGGATCGCCATTCTCTCCACCTACGCCGTGCAGAAGGAACTCAAGACGAGGCAGTTACACGCCCTTGAGGTCAGTGACCTCCACTGCGACCGCGACATGTTCATCGTGCAGGACAATCGCCGCGCACTGCCATTTCCAGCTCGGTTGTTCCTCATCTTCCTCGAAACGCACCCCATCGCTGCCGAGATCCCATAAGCGCTGCTTATGGCCGCGACCTCTGGTATTGCCCGATGCCCATAACGCTTCGCTTGCTGTCCGGCTACGCTGATACCAGGCTACCCCGTAGCGAGTTTTAGTCTTCGGAAACTGCCTGCGAGGAGGAACACTGTGCTTATTCGTCTTTGTGCCACCACCTTGGCCGCGATTGGTGCCCTTGTCATGTCTGGGCCGCTTCGCAGTGAGAACCCGACCGCCGCGCATGAGGAGCCCGCAGACATCGAGTTATTCGCCCCGGACAAGATCAAGTGGCAAGAGGGGCCGCCCTCCTTGCCGAAAGGAGCCAAGATCGCCGTGCTGGAGGGGGACCCGACCAAGGAAGGCCCGTTCGTATTCCGGGTCAAGCTCCCCGACGCCTACCGCGTGCCACCGCACACACACCCGAAGACCGAGCGAATCACCGTGATCTCCGGCACCTTCAATATCGGGATGGGCGACAAATTCGACGAGAAAACAACGAAAAGCATGGATGCCGGGGCCTACGGGTACTGGCCAGCTGGCATGAAACACTTTGTCTGGGCCAAGGGGGAAACGGTCCTTCAGTTTCACGGGACAGGCCCGTGGTCGATCAAGTACGTTAACCCTGACGATGATCCCCGCAATCAGAAGAAGTAGGATCGGGCTGCGGCGGGTCAATTGCTGTGTTCTTGGGGAGGGGGAACCAGGCCCCAGTTTCCCTCTCCCCAAACCCCTTGCCTTCCTTCCCTCCCTCTGTGTTCCGTCAGGAAAAGCAGTAGATGGATAGGATGACGTACTCGCGAGAGATGAGTTAAACTGCCAGATGCTAACAACAGCCCTTGGCATCGCCGGTTTTATCATCGCAACGGATGTTTTGGTAAATAACGGCCCCGAGTATTGTTCCCATGCATGGCGCGGTAAAGTAAATCCAAATCGTGCCCATCGCGCCCTGGAACATTGCCGGAGCCAGCGAACGGGCAGGATTCATCGACGCGCCGCTCACCGGACCGCCTAGGAATGCGCAGAGCGCGACGATAGTTCCGATCGCGATTCCCGCCATGACGCCTTCCGCGCGTGTGTCGGTAGCGACGGCGATGATAACGAGCATCATAAAGGCAGACAGAATCACTTCCCAGGCGAATGCCGCACCAACGCTCCCGGAAGGGATGGTGGCACCATACGATTGGCCGGTTGGCATAATTAAGGCCAAAACTGTCATGGCGGCAATGCCAGCAAGGAATTGCGCGAGCCAATAAGGAATGACCTGGCGAATCGGCAAGTGCCGAGTAACTGCGAACGCAAGTGTAACCGCCGGGTTGAAATGTGCGCCGGAGATATGCCCGACCGTGTAAATCATGACGGCCACCACCGCACCGAACATGAGGGGAATGGCATACGCGGGGCTGGCGAATCGTTCCACGGCCATGATGCTGCCACATCCGAAAAACACCAGGGCAAACGTACCGATGAATTCGGCAACGCATTTCTGATAGAGGCGGCTTATCATGCGAGGTTACCGATCTCATCAAGCCGCCGGCGGAGCTCCTCCCGATCCAAATTCTCCATTGGCAATCCCACCATCGCTTTGATGCGCCGCTCCAGTATTCCGAATACGCGGTCGAATTCAGCTTCAGTTTCCTGCCGCGTCCCTTGAAAATGCGCGGGGTCCGGTGTGCTCCAATGCCCCTTTACAGGACTTCCGGGAAATATGGGACACGTCTCGCCGGCCGCATTGTCGCAGACGGTGATGACAATATCGAAGTCTACGTCCTTAAAGGTGTCCCAGCCTTTACTTTCAAAACCGAGAGGATTGATGCCATGCCGCCGCAATGTTTCGAGGCTCAGCGGGTGAACCTTCCCCGTGGGCGAACTGCCCGCGCTGAAAGAGCGGAACCGGTCCTTGCCGTGATGCCTCAGCAGCGCTTCGGCCAAAATGCTGCGACAGGAATTGCCCGTGCATAGGAACAGAACGTTTTTCATCAGCAACATCCCGATTTAGGCCCACAGGTGGACGCCGTTTCCAGAGGCGTGCTGCCTTTCGGTGTGCAGCAGGCGCTTGTCACCGCCTGCCCGTGATTGAACAGTTCGGCGTCGGCCATCGTGTGATAGCCTTCCCAGGCGATGCCGCTGGGGTCCTGGACCCAGGATTTATCGGAATGGGCGTAGCAGCAGGTAGTCTCGCCTTCGTCGCTAGTGGCGAGTCCAGCTCGTTGCACCTGCTCGCGAAGGAGTTTCAGTTCCTCCGGGCTTTCAGCCTGAATGCCCAGATGGTCCAGCCCCGGCTTTGCACCACGGGCGGAGATGGCGAAGTTGACACGCGGATCGTCAAGCATCCATTTGGCGTAATCGTCTTTTTGCTTTGTCGGCTGGCTGCCGAAAAGGGCCGAGTAGAAACCGATGGACGCTTCCAGATTCTCTACGGCCACATGTATATGCAGGCGTTTCATTGCTTTTTTCCTTCCTTTGCTTTTGGTGAACAGGCCGTCCCGCAGCCTGCCTTTTTCCCCTTTTGTTCTCGGATGCAGCAATTCGCTGCCAGGAATCCGATCAGTCCATCAATCATTTCGCAGTTTGCGGAGTAGATGATGGAACGTCCGACCTTGCGCGAAGAAACCAACCCTGTGTGGCTCAAATGCGCCAGATGGAACGACAAGGTGTTGTGCGGAATGCCCAGGCGGTCGCTGATCGTGCCCGCCGGGGTCCCGGTCGGGCCGTATTCCACCAGTATCCGGAACACCTTCAGCCGCGTTTCCTGAGAAAGCGCTGAGAACGCTATGAGGGCATGATCGAGGTCCATATGTCCATTATAATGGACATGATCGGATATGTCAACTGGAATGGACATAAACGCCGCCACGGGACAAACGCGATTGGTCTCAAATCGAAGGTTGCGCGAACGATGCCTGGTCATCGCGGGGTGGACAATTCTGTCAGCCAGGTCGTGATTTTGTGGTCGATCTGGTCGCGTACGAATCGGAACATGGCGATCCGCTCCTCCTCGCCACCCTGGCAGGCGGCGGGGTCTTCAAACGGCCATTCCAGGCGTGTCAGCGCCCCCGGCCAAAGGGTCGGACATTTTTCTTCTGCCTTCTGGCAAACAAAGATCGCGACACGAACCGCCAGCTTGCCCAGGTACTGGCGCAGGTCTTTCGGTCGCTGGCCGCTTAGGTCGATGCCGACTTCGCTCATCACCTGGATAGTCAAGTGGTGGATTTCTTTCGGCTCGGTGCCGGCACTGTAGGCATCGAAGTGCTCCGCCGCCTTTTTCTTCAAAAGAGCTTCAGCCATCTGGCTACGAACGGCATTCTTAGTACAGAGGAACAAGACCGCAGGTTTATTCATGTCGCGCCCCCATCAAACCCAAAGAGTCCTTGCCCGGATAATGGTACATCTGCGCACCGCCACATTTCGATAGCTTGCCGTGCCCGTCACGAAGGATAGCCAGAAAACGTGACGCGCAGGTGTAATGGCTCTGTCCCGACTATCTCCACGACAACATGGAGCGTGTCTCCTGTAAGGGTCTTCCGAAAAGCGATCTTCAAGTCGCTTCGATGAGTTTCTTCAAAGCCACCTTTGCGGAATTGCTCGCCGATAGCCAAGCAATAATCCTCCCACGTCTGGTCGGATTCGATCTCCCACGTCGCCTGAATGGACAACTGTTTCCGCTCGGTTTGCACCGGCCCCGTCCGGTGACTTCCCAGAGGCAATGTTCGCTGTTCCGCATCGGCGATAAGGGTCTGGACAAAATCATCCCGCTTAGGCCGGAATAAAAGCCAAAGCACGATGGCGAGGACGCCCGCTATTGCAAGTGCCCACGCCCACTTAGCAGCCATCGTTGGGCCCCTTATTTCCTCTGAAGAGCGCGAGGCTGATGAGCGTGAGAATCGTCGTGACCGCGGCGGCTCCGATGGACAGCGCATTCACGCCGGTCTGGACTAGCAAGTAGAGGGACACGACAGCCCCCATCGTCTGTGCCAATCCCAGACTCATCCGAATAACGGCCCAAGCCTTCTCCTTCGGGGTGGGCGGGATGTGGTCCTGTTCCAGGTTCGCCATTCGGTCTTCTCATTCGCTTAGGCGAATATAGTCTGCAAAAAAATTATTGCGGGCAGCAACCCCCGGCCCGCCGCACCTTCTCGGCCCGTGCGTGGTCGGTCTTGATTTCCGGCACATCCCGGAAGCAAGTCGCTAGGCAGGTCACCAGGTTCTGGTGAAAAGCGGTCTGCGCCGGAGCCAGCGAATAGAAACTCCACAGCCCGGCCTTCCGAGACAGGGCCAGCCCGGCCTTTCGCAGGTAGGCCAGGTGCCGGGACACTCTCGGCTGCGGCACTCCCAAGATGTCCACGATGTCGCCGACGCACAATTCTCCGGCCTGGAGCAGATGCAGGATACGCAGCCTGGTCCGGTCGGAGAACGCCCGGAACATGAGGTCGATGCGGTTGCTTAGCTTCGTGTTCTTCATATTCCCACAGGCGAATATAGGCAGGCCAGTCCCCGGTGTCCAGAGGAACCGGCCTACGCTGCATAGAGATGTCGATGCGGTTGGCCGCCTTCTCGAATTCCCGTCCTACCCAAGCTGTGGCCTCCCTAACCCCACCTTGGGACCCGCAGCCGAGAATTCGGGGCGATGGTCAGGCGGCGGCCAGTCGCGGGTTGCATCGTGCGTGGGGTGACTCGCGTCCGTGCTAGCCAAGCTCCGGTGCCGCGCCAATAAGCGGACCAGCCCATTCCTCGAAACTTCGACGAAAGCCCTTGACTCTGTAGTATGGTACGGACTGTATCATGCTCTTGGAGGCGAAAAGATGAAACCGCTGACAATCGGCAAAGTGGCCCAAAAAGCTGGGGTCGGTGTCGAAACCGTGCGGTTCTACGAACGGCAAGGGCTGCTCGAAGAACCCGACCGGAAAGAGTCCGGCTATCGGCAGTATCAGGAAGACGTGGTTGCCCGGCTGCGCTTCATCAAGCGGGCCAAAGAACTCGGATTCTCCCTGAAGGAGATAAAAGAACTGCTGGCCCTCCGCGTCGATCCCGCAACAACCTGCCGGGAAGTCAAGGAACGGGCCCAGGCGAAGATCGCCGACATTGACGGGAAAATCCGGTCCCTGCTCAGGATGAAAGAGGCACTGGTGGAACTGACGCGCGTGTGCCGGGGCCGTGGCCCAACCAGCGAATGCCCGATACTGGATGCACTTGAGAAGGAAGGGCAAGCGTGATGGACAACCGCAAGGAAAGCCGCTGGCGCAGTTGGTTAGCGATGCTGCCCGCCGTCGGTGTGGCCCTGTTGCCCCGGTTCACCTGACCATGCACGCTACCAGCCTATGCTGGCCTCATCAGTTCGGTGGGGTTGGGCTTCGTGATGGAAACCACTTACCTGCTGCCTCTGACAGTCATCTGCCTCGTCCTGGCACTGGCAGCCTTGGCGTTTCGGGCGAACCGACGCAGGGGATACGGCCCCTTCATTTTGGGTGCCGTGGCTGCCGCCTTGCTGATGCTCGGCAAGTTCGTCCTTGACTCGAACGTGGCAGTTTACGGGGCGATTGCCAGCTTGATCGGGGCATCCCTTTGGAACTCATGGCCGAAATCGACAACGAGCGTTCCGTTCGCTCCCACGGACACGCTTCTGCAAATCGGGAGCAAAAGGAGTGATGAACATGGCAACGAAACGCAAGATTGAAGTCTTCAGTGCCGGTTGTCCGGCCTGCCAGGAAACCGTCGCACTGGTCAACCAGGTCGCCTGCCCTTCCTGCGAAGTAACCGTACTCGACATGAAGGACCCGAAGGTTGCGAGCCGGGCCAAAGGCTTGGGCATCCGGTCCGTTCCCGCCGTGGTGATCGACGGGAAGCTCGCGGACTGCTGCACGGGGCGTGGGCCGGAAGAGGCAACGCTGCGGGCTGCCGGCCTCGGCCAGAAGATTTAGTTTAGGCTGGTCAGTTCGGTAGATGAAAGGGGCGGGCACCCGCTCGCCCTTTCATCGCACCCGGCAGCGTCAATACTCTTGTCTAGGGCTAAGACCTAGACAATTTGGCAACAAGATGGCAACAACACTGGCCCTGTCAACCCAACGCGACTATAATGTAAACAGGTGCAGGATGAATCGTAAACGCCTGCAATTAAAGGTCTTGCAGCGTCAACCCAGTATCAACGCCCTGTGACGTGGAAGCAAGGAAACTAGGTTCGAATCCTAGTTCCCCAGCTTTACTAAAGCCAGAAATGTCAGTGTGATGCGACAAAGCGCAGAATCTGCTGGCAGGTCGGTCGTGAGAAACGCAAACGCTTTGACCGTCGCCCAGCAACGAAACTTGTCGAATCGCTATGTCGCACTGGTCTCGCCGCAGGGTCGCACCAGACTTTTTACCTGAGCTATAAATCTCTCCAGCAAGGGCGATTTATTGTCCTTCTGCCAGATCAGGTAAAACGGTATCGGGAACTTCAAGTCGACAACGGACAGTAGAGTTACACCGCGAGGGCATTGCCATCGCGTGGTTTCGCTAACAAACGCGACGCCAAGTCTGCACGACACCAGGCTCAGCGTGGTGGCATGATCGACCACATGTTGAACAATGCGGGGCGCCTTCAGACCGCCTCGGAGGCATACGTGCATAATGCGGTCGTAGTAGACGGGATTCGCCCACCGATGAATCCAGATAAAGGGCGCATCGAGGAGGTCACGCAGCCGAATGCGTTTCAATCGGGTTACCGGGTGGCCCTGGGGCGCAGCGAGCATTAGCTTGTACTGCGCTACCAGTAGCCGGGCGAAATCTCCGTCCGGCTCTTCCAGGCTGAAGATAAATCCTGCATCGAGTTTGCCGGATCGAACGGCTTCGCTCTGCTGGAGAGACAGCATGGGATGCAGCTCCATCTCCGCGTCGGGCTGCCTCAGACGGAATTGCCGAAAGGAATCCGGTACCACCCCGTGCCAGGAGAGGCTCTCCACAAACCCCATGCGGAGCATTCCGGCCTTACCGCTTGCCACGCGCCCGGCGCGAAGTCTGGCCTCATCGACCTGCTGGAGAATTCGCCGCGCGTCATCAAGAAACAGCTTTCCGGCCGCGCTTAATCGCACACCACGGGGAAGACGTTCGAAGACCTCGAAACCCAATTCTTCTTCCAGGTTTCGGATTTGGCGCGACAGGGCGGGCTGAGCGATGTCTAGCCGCTCGGCGGCGCGCCCGTAATGCTGCTCCTCCCCAACGGCCACGAAATAGCGTAAATGCCGAAGTTCCATTTGATACCTGTCGGGTATTGAACCAATAAAAAAGATATGTTGGACGCATGGATGGTTATTATGCCACACTAACACGCAAATTCCACCTTGGGAGGGGGTAGCCGTGACCAAACTCAACGTCAATGGCCAGGACCGCGTGGTCGAAGTCGAGGGCGACACGCCACTGCTCTGGGTCCTCCGAGAGACACTGGGCCTCACGGGAACTAAGTTCGGTTGCGGGATGGCCCTGTGCGGCGCTTGCACCGTCCACCTCGATGGCGAAGCCGTTCGGTCATGTGTCACGCCCGTGCGGCGCGCCGCGGGCAAGAAGGTGGTGACCATCGAGGGCCTGTCGGCCGATCTGCGGCACCCACTGCAAGTGGCGTGGATCGAAGCGGACGTACCGCAGTGCGGCTACTGCCAGTCAGGCCAGATCATGGCCGCCGCCGTGCTGCTGCGTGAGACCCCGCGGCCCACCGACGCGGACATCGACGACGCCATGTGCGGCAACCTCTGCCGCTGCGGCACCTACGCCCGGATCCGCAAGGCGATCCAGGCCGCGGCCGCGCTGGCCGCGAAAGGCGGTGCGCAATGAGTGACATTTTCAATGTCAGCCGCCGCGATTTCCTCCGCACTGGCCTGCTCACCGGCGGCGGGCTGGTCCTGGGCCTGCACCTGCCTGCGCTGGCAAAGGGCCAGGGGCCGGGCAAGAAGGACGGGCCGTTCGCGCTCAACGCCTTCGTGCGGGTGGGGTCTGACGACTCCGTGTCCGTCGTCGTCAATCACTCGGAGATGGGCCAGGGCATCTACACGAGCATGCCGATGGTAGTTGCCGAGGAGTTGGACGCCGATTGGGTGAAGGTCCGTTTCGAGGCGGCCCCGGTCGCAGCCGTCTATAACCATCCCATCTATGGCGCTCAGTTGACGGGCGGCAGCAGCAGCACCTGGGTCGAGTGGGAGCGGGTCCGCAAGGCCGGGGCGGCCGCGCGGGCGATGCTGATTCGCGCGGCCGCTGCCGAATGGAATGTTGAGCCGGCGACGTGCGGCACCGAGCCGGGCCACGTGGTCCATGCCGCCTCGGGCCGCAGGGCATCGTACGGCAGGCTGGCGGAAAAGGCCGCCGACTTGAAGCCGCCCGAGAACGTGCCGCTGAAGAATCCGAAGGACTTCCGGATCGTCGGCAAATCGACCAAACGGCTCGACACGCCGGACAAGGTCAACGGCAAGGCCGTCTTCGGCCTGGACGTGGAACTGCCGGGCCTGCTGGTCGCCCTGGTCGCGCGGCCGCCGGTCTTCGGCGGCAAGGCCAAGAGCGTCAGCGCCGACAAGACCCGGGCCGTGCCCGGCGTGAAGCACGTGGTGCAAATCCCCCGTGGCGTCGCCGTGGTCGCTGATGGCTTTTGGCACGCCAAGAAGGGCCGCGAAGCGCTCGAAGTGGTCTGGGATGATGGGCCGCTCGCCGACTTCGACAGCCGAACACAACTCGAGCAGTACGCCGAACTCGCCAAAAAGCCCGGCGTGGTCGCTCGCAAGGACGGTGACGCGAGCGAGGCGCTGAAGAAGGCGGCGAAGACTTTCGAGGCCGTGTACGACCTGCCGTACCTGGCTCACGCCACGATGGAGCCGATCAACTGCGTCGCCGATGTCCGGGCTGACCGTTGCGAGATGTGGGTGGGGACGCAGATGCAGACCGCCGACCGCGCCGCCGCCGCTGAGGAATCCGGGCTCAAGCCAGAACAAGTGACGTTGCATACCACGCTGCTGGGCGGCGGCTTTGGTCGGCGGGCGGCGATCGACAATCACTTCGTGCGCGAGGCGGTGCAGATTTCCAAGGCTGTTCGGGCCCCCGTGAAGGTGATCTGGACGCGCGAGGACGACATGCGGGGCGGGTACTATCGGCCCCGGGCGTATCATTCCGTCCGCGCGGCGCTGGACGGAGCAGGGGCGCCGGTGGCGTGGGAGCAGCACATCGTCTGCCAATCTTTTATCATTGGCACGCCGTACGCCGCGATGATCGTGAACGGCCTCGATGAGCTGGCCGTCGAAGGGGCCAAGGACATCCCTTACGCAATTCCGAACATTCGCGTGGACTGGCACCCTGCGCCGAACGGGGTACCGACGTTTCAGTGGCGCTCGGTCGGCCATTCGCACACGGCGTTTGTCGTCGAGACGCTGATCGACGAGTTGGCCCACGCGGCGGGCAAAGACTCGTTTGAGTTCCGGCGCGGCTTGCTCGACAAACAGCCGCGGGCCAGGCAGGTGCTGGAGTTTGTCGCCGACAAGGCCGGGTGGGGTAAACCGCCGCCGCAGGGTCAGGGCCGGGGCATTGCGGTCCATGAGTCGTTCGGCAGCTACGCCGCGCACGTCGCGGAGGTCTCGGTGTCTGATGCGGGTCAGCTGCGGGTCCACCGCATCGTCGCCGCCATCGATTGCGGCCCGGTAGTGAACCCCGACACGATCCGGGCCCAGCTGGAAGGCGGGATGGTGTTCGCTCTCACGGCGGCACTGCACGGCGAGATCAGTTTCGAGAAGGGCCGGGTGAAGCAGCGAAATTTTCACGACTACAGGCTGCTGCGCATGAACGAGATGCCGACCGTGGAAACGCATATTGTGCCGAGCACTGAGAAGATGGCGGGGGTCGGCGAACCGGGCGTGCCGAGCGTGGCGCCGGCGGTGGCCAACGCGGTCTTCGCGGCCACCGGGAAGCGGCTCCGGCGGCTGCCAATCCACGCGACCGATCTGAAGAGAGCTTAACGCCGGAGAGGCGAGTCGTCCCGTGTGTCCTGGAGGAGGTTTCTCATGACACGTCCCCGGAGCTGCCGCACTTTGCTTGTGCTGTCCGCCGCGTTGGCCGCCGGAGCAACTCTGTCGGTCCGCCCGGACGCGGCTGCCGTGGCGCAGCCCGCGGAGAAGGACGACGCCGGTGCCCGTGCGGCCTTCCTCGAGGTCTACAAGGTCCTGATGCACCCCCGCTGCATGAACTGCCACCCGTCCGGTGATTCACCGCTACAAGGTGACGACAGCCATGTGCACTTGCAGAACGTCAAGCGCGGCGCGGACGGGAAGGGGAAGTATGCGCTGAAGTGCGCCAACTGTCATCAGGATGTGAACTTTCCGGGCGCGAACATGCCGCCGGGCAACTCGACGTGGCACTTGCCGCGGAAGGACATGCCGCTCGTTTTCCAGGGCAAGAGCCCGCGCGAGCTGGCCGACCAGCTGAAGGACCCCAAGCGGAACGGGGGCAAGACGCTGGAGCAATTGGTGGAGCACGTCACGCACGACAAACTGGTCCTGTGGGGATGGGAGCCGGGCGATGGCCGCACGAAGCCCCCGCTGTCGCACGACGAGTTCGCCAAGAAGTTCCGCGAGTGGGTGGAGAAAGGAGCGGCATCGCCCAAATAAACCAATCAGAAATCGACAATAAGGGGGCGTCCCCAGCTTTTAACCAATTACACATCACCACGTTAGGGGTAACATTGCTCCTTGCGAGCGTTCTTGATCATCCGACAACGTCAGAGACGAGGTCGCTCGCGGGTTCGCTCCTTTGAAACCACGGCGACGACTCCGACGCCGAGCCGTCCAATCGATCTCGCGGCCCTGATGGAGCCGAGATGGCGATGCGCGGCATCTATCGGGAGGTCCGCCCCCCCGAGCGTATCGTCTGCACCGAGACGTTCGAGTTCGGATGCGATGCCCAGTCGGGGGAGCAGCTGGCGACGCTCGTCCTGACGGAGCACGGTGGCAAGACCACGCTCACGCTCACTGTGCTCTACCCGTCCAAAGAAGCCCGCGATGCTACGATCGCTTCCGGCATGGAGCATGGCGCGGCCGCGAGCTACGATAGGCTTGCAGAGCTGTTGGCCAACCCCGATAAACTACTTTCGCCGATCGCAGCGTTTCTCAATGCGCCGGTGCCGGAGCACAAACCATGAGAGCGAAACTCAAAACCATCGACGAGTACCTCGCCGGCGTAAGTGCCAAGCAACGTGCAGCGCTGGAGCGACTGCGCCAGACTATCCAGGCTGCGGTGCCGGAAGCGGAAGAGTGCATCAGCTACGGGCTAGCCGCTTTCCGGCTCGACGGAAGACCGCTGGTGGCCTTTGGCGCAGGCGCGAACCATTGCGCCTTCTATCCCATGAGTGAGTCCACGGTGGAAGCTCACAAACACGAACTCGAGGACTATGACACCAGCAAAGGCACCGTCCGCTTTGCAGCGGACAAGCCACTCCCGGCCACGCTTGTGCGAAAGCTGCTGAAGGCTCGGATCGCGGAGAACAAGGCCAGCCGGAAAAAGTAAGGGAAGCGAGTAGAGGCAGAGCAGCGAGGCAGCAAGCCAAGCCTGCCGCCGGACTTGACCGGGGTGGACAACCGGTTTTGGGATCCCGGGCGAGGCTGGGCTCTCGGCCAGAAGGATCAAGCACCCCGTGCCCGAGTTGGGCCCGCAATGTTCTGGAACAGGGAGGGGATGAGATTACGAGAGGGTCGAGCGCGCGCCAGAAAAGCAAAACTTATTACAATGTCGGTTGATCAATAACCCATGTGTCCATTGGCACCCAGGAGCTGCCTTATGAAAAAACTTCCCCAAAACCCAAGTACATTGCTTGCGGCCGCCCTCGGCCTGTCGGCGTTTTTAGGTCTTGCCCAAATCACTCCGGCCGACGACAGCGCGGCCAAGCCCTACAAGATTCTTGCCACCACGCAGATTCCTGCCGCCGGCAGGATTGACTACGTCACGGCGGACAGCGACAACCGCCGAGTTTATGTCGCCTGCGGCAATGCGGTCAGTGTCTTCGACCTCGATACCTACAAGCTCGCGGGCACCCTGGCCAAGGCGTCGGGGCATGGCGTCGCGATCGACCCGGAGAACCATACCGGCCTGGTCTCCGGCAATCCTGCGACTTTTTTCAACACGAAGACACTCGAAGCGATCAAGACCATTCCGGCGCCGGGTGCGGACGGCTATATCTTCGACGCCCCGACCCACCACTTTTTTATTCTGAGTCACCGTGCGCCCAATCTCCTCGTGGTCGATTCCAAGGACGGTTCGATCGTCGGCAAGGTGGCGGCCATCGGCCCGAACGGCGCCAATGCCGCCGTCGAGCAGGGCGCGTCGGACGGCGAGGGACATCTCTATTTTGACGTAGCCAACGCGCACCACATCGCCGTGGTGGACGCCAAAACCCTCATGGTGACCGGCCACTTCGACCTCGGTGAAAAGGGCAACGGGCCGGCGGGCCTGGCCATCGATACCAAGAACCACATTCTTTTCGCGATGTGTCGCGGCGGACGCGGCGGCACGCCCACTTGTGTCATCCTCAGTGCCGTCGATGGCAAAATCATCACCACCCTGCCTCTGGCCGGCAGCAGCGACGGTGCAGCCTTCAATCCTCGCACCATGGAGGCCTTTAGTTCGCACGGCAACGGCACGCTGAGCGTCATCAAGGAAAACAGCCCCACGGAATTCGTGCTGGAAGAAACCGTGAAAACCAAAGCCGGCGGCAAGACCTGCACGCTGGATACCAAGACCGATCATGTGATCGTGATTACGCGCGAAGCCGCTCCCGGAGGCGGTCCGCAGCTCCTGGACGTTGTGTTTATTGGTCGATAAGTTTTAGGATGAAAACGCCGGGTGCCATGCGTGGCACTCTTGCGGCTGAATTCGAGTCATTGGCGTTTGGCAACAACACTGCAGGCGGCGTGACGCGGAAGCAGGGAATCCAGGTTCGAATCCTAGTTCCCCAGCTTGTAACCCGTAGCAAGTCAATAGATGGCGACCAATCCGCTCAAACCACAAACCCCGAATCTAAAGAGATCGGTCATAGGGTGGCTGCTTGATTCTGACCCTTCGATCCGCTGGCAAGTGATGCGGGACCTGACCGGTGCTCCAGCGGAGGAGATCGCGGCCGAGCGCGCGCGGGTCGCCACCGAAGGCGCGGGCGCCCGGCTGCTCGCCCTTCAGGGGCCCGACGGGCGGTGGGGCGGCGCGGCGTGGAACCGTGGATGGAACTCCACGATGCACCTCCTGATGCTGCTGCGTGACCTGGGTCTCGATCCCGCGAGCGACCAGGCACGTCGCGCGGTGGGGCTCGTCCGTGACGGCGTGACCTGGAAGGGTTGCGGCCCGCAGGAGTGTGATGGCAATCCCTTCTTCGCCGGTGAGGTAGAGCCCTGTATCAATGGACAGGTGGGCGCGGTCGGCGCCTACTTCGGCCAGGACGTCCGGGGCATCGTCGACCGGCTGCGCGCCGAGCAGCTGCCTGATGGCGGCTGGAACTGCGAGGCCGCGAACGGCTCGACGCGGTCGTCGTTTAACACCACGATCTGCGTGCTCGAGGCCCTGCTCGAGCACGAACGGCGCGTCGGGAGCAGCCCGGAGGCGACCGTGGCCCGTCGCCGCGGGCAGGAGTACCTCCTCGAGCGCCGCCTCTTCCGCCGGCGCTCGACTGGCGAAGTGATCGAGCGCGATCGTAAGGGCGACACTGTGTGGACACGCTTCGCCTTCCCGACGTGGTGGCATTACGACGTGTTGCGGGGGCTCGAGTACCTGCGCCGCGCCGGCGTCGCTCCCGACGAACGCGTGGCCGAGGCGATCGAGCTGGTGGCGTCGAAGCGCGACGACGACGGCCGGTGGCCGCTCGAGACCCTGCACCCCGGCGTCATGCCGGTCGAGACGGACGAGGGCGAGGGCCGGCCGAGCCGGTGGAACACCCTCCGCGCCTTACGAGTGTTGGACTGGTATTCAGCACGAGACTAACTATGACAGAGCAACCCGTGAGAAATCAGATTGTTCACCGCTGGTACACGCGCCCGGTGCTCTTCGTGGCCGACGTGAACCGCGCACTTCGTTTCTACGTCGACACGCTCGGCTTCGCAAAGCGTTGGCATGAAGGTGACGGCGCGGGCAAAGTCTGCCAGGTCAATCGCGGAGAATGCGAGATCATCCTCTGCGAGGACGCCATGCGCAGAGACAAGGCGCGCCTGTTCATCGAGCTGACCCCGGAAGGGCTTGCAGATCTTCGCCATGAAATCGTCGAGCGCTCTGTTCCTAGCAAGGAATCTTGGTGGGGTTACGACGTGCTCCAGGTTGACGATCCCGACGGCAATGAGCTGCTTTTTCCGGTTTCAGAGTGAGCGAAAGCGGAGTGCGACCCGTCGCATGAGTGGGGCATCGACAGAGGACCCACATCCAAATGGAGCCGACGCGCGCCGAGTGTCTCGTGCCATCGTGTCACCATGGCGCGCGGCTCATTTGGCGCGTTAGCAGCCAGTCGGAGGGAAGAAGATGCAGGGTATCGAGCGCAATTGCACAACTTCGGACTACAGACCTAACTGCGTCAATACGTTTTTACACCACCAAGGTCGGATTAACGCTCGAGTTCCAGTACCAGGACTTTTACGCAGGTATTCGGGCGGGCGGCCAAGAGAGCAAGATTAGACAAGACCTGCTGGCCAATGCCGGGTATGGTGTTCCATACCTGGCTGCCGGGCAGCGGCTACCAGCCCGCGGACGACCCTGCGCTGGAGGTGTACCGCCGCCACCGGCTCGACATTGGCTGAGACACATTGACATCAACTGCTGTTTACCGGTCTGGCCTATGCGGCGTCGCTAGGTTGGTGAACACGTTCCTTTAAGGAGGTTCCGAATGAGGCTCAAGCAGTTCCTCGCACTGGTCCTGGTGGTTTCGTTGTCGTCAGCCGCCTGGAGCGGCGATGCCAAGGACGAGACCATCGATGGCGCCTGGCTGCCTTCGTCTGCCGAGCTCGGAGGGAAGAAATTCTCTGACGAAGTCCGCAAGACCATCAAACTCGTGGTCAAGGACGACAAGTACACCGTGACGGTCGGGGCGGCGGTCGATCAGGGAACCGTCAAGCTGGACCCGTCGGCGAAGCCGAAGGCGCTGGACATCACCGGCACCGACGGTCCGAACAAGGGCAAGAAGATCCCGGCCATCTACGAGCGGGACGGCGACACGCTGCGCGTCTGTTACGACCTAAGCGGCAAGAGCCGCCCCACGGAGTTCAAGAGCGAGGCGGGCACGCAGCTGTTCCTGGTCACTTACAAGCGCGAGAAACCCTGAAGGCGCGATTCAAAGGATGGCTTGACGGGCGGACCGGCCGATGAAGTTGACCGAGCCGGCATGACAGCTTTTGAGAAATGGCGAGCAGCAGCGGTCCCGGCAACCTATCTTTGACGTTCTGGTTCCGTTGAGTTCGACAACATGGCAACAACGCTGCCCGCGCGACCGCAACGGGTGTACAATGCGAACGGTGCGGCATCGACGTAAATCTCATCCAGAAGTGAGCTCGATAATGGCGACGGCATTCACCGGCATCGTATTCGAGCACCTCATCGAAGCGGCTAGACGGCCCTTATCCCGCTCGAATCCGCTGCCATGCCCGCTCTCGAAATCACGGAGGACGCCGAATCATTGACCCGGGCTATCATGGCTGCGGGCATACTTCCGGCACACGCTATTCGTGACGCCGCGCACATTGCCGTGGCTGCTGTTCACGCCATTGACTATCTGTTGACCTGGAATTGCAAGCACTTGGCAAACGCGCAGACCGCGCGGAGAATAACATTGGTGTGTGAGAAACAGGGGCAGCGGATGCCGACCATCTGTACGCCCGAAGAACTTATGGGAGCCTAAAGTCATGTGGGAAGACCCCATCGTCGCGGACGTGCATCGAACACGCGAGAAGCTGGCGGCTGATTACGACTTTGACGTCAAGGCGATCTTCGCGGATCTCCGGAAGCGTCAGACCGCTTTAGGCGTAAGGCTTGTGCCGCAAAAAAAACGGGCCGAGCCAACGGCTGAAGTTGACCGGGGCCATTTCGGTTCTCCGGGTTCCATGGGCGAGGACGCTGGCTAACCAGATTGGCGACCGCTCGAGTTCCGGCGGGTGACGTCCCTCGCCTGCTCTTTGCAAAGGACCTGCCGATGCCAGCCTCTGCCGAGCCGTCCGTTGGCGAAGGCTATTTCATTCCGGTCCCCGACGAGATCACGGCGCACGATCTCCCGGTCGCCGGCACGCTGCCCCCGCAGCTCAGCGGCGTCTACCTGCGGAACGGTCCCAATCCCCGGCCGGGATCGCCCTACCCCTTTATCGCCGGTGACGGCATGGTCCACGGCGTCCGCCTCGAGGCCGGCCAGGCGCGCTGGTATCGCAACCGCTATGTCAAGACCAGGCGGGACGCCGGTATCCACGGCGGCCGCTCTTCCAATACCCACGTCTTCGCCCACGCTGGACACATCCTTTCTTTCGTCGAGGTGGCCCTGCCGATCGAGCTCGACCGGGACCTCGAGACCGTCGGCCCGGTCGATTTCGGCGGCATCGACACGGCCTTCACCGCGCATGGCAAGATCGACCCAGGCACGGGCGAGCTCATCGCCTTCGGCTACCAGTTCGCCAGTCCCCATCTGACGTTCTACCGCATCGATCGGATGGGACAGGTCGTCGAGCGCCGTGCCATCGACATGAGCACCCCCTGCCTCATGCACGACTTCGCCATGACCGAACACCACGCCATCTTTTTCGACACGCCGACGGTCATGGTGAAGGATTGGGGCGGCGGCGGCTTGCCGTTCCGCTGGCAGGAAGGGCGCGGCACACGCATCGGGGTCGTGCCGCGCCGCGGCGGCGCGGCACGCTGGTTCGATGTGCCCGCCTGCCAACTCTCGCACACGGCCAATGCCTTCGAGCAGGACGGCCGCATCGTCGTTGACGGGATTCGCACCAACCGCTTCCTGGCAGAGATCGCGGCCGATCCGCCGACCCTGTATCGCTGGGAGATCGACCTCGCGCGCGGTGTCGTCACAGAGGCGGCGCTGGACCACCATCCCGTCGAGTTCCCGCGCATCGATGAGCGGCGCAACGGCCGCCCTTATCGCTATGCCTATACCGTTGAGTACCGCGATGTCCCGCCGGCGGGCTTGCCTGGAAGTTCACTGCTGCGCTGCTACGACGTTGAGGCAGGCGCGTCGGTCGCGAAGGACTTCGGCGTCCGCTACGTGCCCGGCGAGCCCGTGTTCGTCCCGAAGTCTGCAGACGCCGCCGAGAATGACGGCTGGGTGCTCGCGCTGCGCTATGACCGCGAGCTGGATCGGAGCGATCTCGTCGTCCTCGACGCCAACGAGTTCGGCGGCGATCCGGTGGCCATCGTGCAGCTGCCGCGACGGGTGCCCATCGGCCTTCACGGCAGCTGGGTGGGGGACTGATGTTGAGCACCTGGTTCGGGTTCAAACCTGATGGGGGACGAAATGACATGGATCATGCGGGCAACGCCGGCCAAGTACGATCTCGCCGCACGGCTTGCCGTGACGGATTGTTGGATCATTGATTGGAGCGTTCAGCCGAACGTGAAGGGGGGCAGGGATTCCATTCGGATCGGGGATCTTGTCTGGTTCGCCATTCTTGAGGCAACCGGCACTTTCGGAACGATCATTGGCCGTGGGAAAATCCTTAGTGAGGTCGTCAAGGCCATCTCCCCGGAACGGGATTTGAACCCGCCTTTCTGCCCGAACCGAGCGGAATTTCAGGATGCCTTCCACCGTGTCTTTGTGGAAATCACGGACAGGTTGCCTCAGTGGTTCCCACTGGCGAACGCACGGCAAAACGCTGCGCTACAAAACATGCTCATCTTCCGGCAGACGCAGGGAAACATGTTTTGGGTGACGGAGGAAGAAGCAGTGGAGTTGAATCGGCTCCTTCCCTGAATTGGCGGCAAGGAAAATTCCCCATGGCAGCCATCATCACGCTCGAACGCCCCGACAGTGCCGACGCCCTCGGGCTGATTACGGAGTTGGAGGCGCATCTGGAGCCGCTCTATCCACGCGAGAGCCGCCACGGCTATAGTGTCGGAAAGTTGCTTGCCCACGCCGTGGCCTTCTTCGTGCTGCGCCATGACGGTATGCCTGCGGGCTGCGGCGGCATCCAATTGTTCGGCAGCGCCTATGGGGAGCTGAAACGCATGTATGTGCGCCCGCGCTTTCGCGGTTTGGGTTTCGGGAAGTTGCTGCTCGAGCATTTGGCAGACTATGCCCGAGCACACGGAGTCGGCCTCCTGCGCCTGGAAACCGGCATTCATCAAAAAGAAGCCATCCGCTTATATGAGCGGATGGGGTTCCAACGTATCCCGCCGTTCGGAGCTTACGTGGAGGACCCGCTCAGTCTGTTTTATGAGAAGCGCATCATGTAGAAGCCTATCCGGATCCGCCATTAAGGCGGGCTCGAGCGGCAAGATCAAGTTCCAGGAGAAATTTCAAGTCGGTAGTTGACCCAAACGGGGCGGCCTGTTTCAATACCGTGCGGACCGAATGCGGCGGCTCGAACCGTTGCCTTGGCGAACAGCGGGATTCCGAAATCACCGAGGAGGAACTCATGCCCTTGATTCAGGTCAAAGTAATCGAAGGCGTCTTCACGGAGACGCAGAAGCGCGAGATGGTCCGCAAGCTCACGGACGCCATGGTCTCCATCGAGGGCGAGAATATGCGCCCGGTGACCTGGGTCATCGTCGAAGAGGTCGATAGCGGGAATTGGGGGATAGGCGGCAAGCCGCTGACCACGGCCGATGTGAAGGCCCTTGCCGCCGGCAAAGCCACGGCGTAACGAGCGCCGGCGGGTAAACTGTGCCTTCCTCCGCCCAAGGTGAGGTCATGCTCGATTCCATTGCACCCTATGTCGGGGAGCGGCTCGGCTACTACATTTACCTCTACGTGGATCCGCGGACCAAAGAGCCGTTCTACGTTGGTAAGGGCCAGGGTGAACGCGCGCTGGCTCACCTTCGCGACAGAGGTGAATCGCGTAAGGTTGCTCGTATCCAGGAAATCCAGGCTGCTGGCCTGGAACCCCAGATCGACATTCTGGTGCATGGGCTATCCTCCGAAGAGGCTGCATTTCGGATTGAAGCGGCCGTGACAGATGCAATCGGCCCTGACAAACTGACAAACGCAGTTCGTGGTTGGGAGAGCGGCAAAGTCGGTCGCATGCCACTGAGGGAACTGGTTGCGCTTTACGGCGCGACCCCAGTAGAAGTGGTACATCCTTCCCTGCTAGTCCGGATCAACCGGCTCTACCGATACGGCATGGAGGATGCCGAGCTGTACGAGGCCACTCGCGGCACTTGGAAGCTCGGCTCCAAGAGGGCACTCGCGCGTTATGCGTTCTCAGTATTTCATGGCGTCGTGCGAGCGGTCTTTGAGATCGAGAGCTGGCATCCAGGCAGATCGACTCCGTATCACATTCGAGTTTTTGACAATCCGATTCCTCGGCCTGGTCGGTGGGAGTTTATTGGCAAGCAAGCGGAAGACAGCGTTCGCATCCAGTACGTCGGCCACTCCGTCCAGCACTACTTCAAGCAAGGCCTTCAAAGTCCCGTGGTCTACGTGAACTGCGAGCGAATGCCTGTTAAACGCTAACCAACGGCTGAAGCTGACCGGGTTTCCCGCGCTTCGACGTCATTGCAAGCGGCCGGCAGCTTGGCGTGAGCATTGGGCGCTCAAATTGTCCTTTTATCATCGGAGCTCACCCATGATCATCGCCCTCGCGTCGCCTCGCATCGCCTCATCCATCGATGACGGCTTGGACAAGATCAAGCAGTCCCTCTCCGAAGCTTCGGCCCAAGGCGCGGAGATTGTGTGTTTTCCGGAAGCCTATCTGCCAGGTCTGCGGGGGCAGGATTTTGAAGTATTGCCCTTTGATCAGACGCAGCAGGAACGGGTACTCCAGGCCGTGGCACAGTGGGCGCGCACATATGCGGTGGCCACGATTCTCGGGATGGAAAGGCTCACGGCGGCGGGCCGGCAGATTGTCGCCTGTGTTATTGACGCCCGCGGCCAGATTCAGGGATACCAAACGAAGAACCAACTCGACCCGAGCGAAGATCAGTTCTATGTGCCCGGGAATACCCGGCGGCTCTTCGAGACCAACGGGGTCAAGTTTGGCGTGGCGATTTGCCATGAGGGCTGGCGCTATCCCGAGACGGTGCGCTGGGCGGCGGTGCGGGGCGCCAAAATCGTCTTTCATCCCCACCACACGGGGAGCGATCGAGAAGGGGTCCGTCTGACCGAGTGGGGCGCGGCCGGCGGGCCTTACTACGAGAAGGCGATGATGATGCGCAGCAGGGAGAACACGATCTACTTTGCCAGTGTCAATTATGCTTTGCGCTTCCAGGAATCGGCGACCAGTCTTATCACCCCGTCAGGCCGATGCCAAGCGTACTTACCCTACGGGCAGGAAGGCGTCCTGGTGCAGGAGATCAAAGTTGAGGAAGCAACGGGTTTGCTGGCATCTCGCTATGCGCCCGAGCGTTATCAAGAATTCAGTTCGGAATGAGCACCCATGATGGACCTTTTCTCCGTGGAGATGCGCCGCAACCCATACCCCGCCTATGACCAGATGCGGAACAGCACCCCTGTCTTCCGCCTCCTGCCCTTCGATCTCTGGCTGATCTTCGACTTCGAGGGCGTCAAGCGCGTGCTGGTCGATCATGACGTCTTCAGCTCCGACCTGTCGCACGTGCCCGGGAATGGCAACCCGGGGGAGTGGTTCATCTTCTTCGACCCGCCGCGGCATACGAAGCTGCGCGCCCTCATCTCCAAGGCCTTTACCCCTCGGGTCGTCGCGAACCTGGAGCCGCGCATCCGGGAGCTGTCGCGCCAGCTTCTGGACCAGACGATCGAGCGCGGCGAGATGGATCTGGCCGCGGACTTTGCCGTGCCTTTGCCGATGCTGGTGATCGCGGAGATGCTGGGCGTCCCCGTGGCGGAGTGGCCGCGCTACAAGCGCTGGAGCGATGTGATCCTGAAGCTCGCCAACACTTTCTCGCGGGACGAGGAGGCGGTCCGAACCGTTAATGAGTATGGGGCGGTCACGGAAGAGATGCGGCTCTTTCTGCCCGACCTGATCGCGCAGCGACGGGCGGCGCATCAGGATGACCTGCTGACCCGGCTTGTCGAGGCCGAGGTGGACGGCGAACGGCTCACGCAGGCGGAGATCCTGGGCTTCATGCAGCTCCTCCTCGTGGGCGGCCAGGAGACGACCGCAAACCTGCTCAACAACGCCGTCCTGTGTTTCCTTGAAAACCCCGACCAACTCGCCCGGCTGCGGGCGGCGCCCGACCTCCTGCCCTCCGCAATTGAGGAAGTGTTGCGCTATCGCGCGCCGGTGCAATGGATGCCGCGCGCGACGCGGCGCGACGTCGAGATGCACGGCCAGGTGATCCCGGCCGGGAAGCTTGTCCTGCCGATGATCGGCTCCGCGAACCGCGACCCCAAGCAGTTCCGCGACGCCGGCCGCTTTGACATTACGCGCGAGCCCAACCAGCACGTGGCGTTCGGGCACGGCATCCACTCCTGCCTGGGGGCGCCGCTGGCACGCCTGGAAGCCCGGATCGCTCTTGCCGATTTCCTGGAACGGGTGAAAGGGTTTGCCCTGGCGAGCGACGAGCCGTGGGAGCCGCGCAAGGCGCTTAACGTGCATGGCCCCTCGCGGCTGCCGATCCGCTTCACGCCGGGCCGGCGCGCCGCGGCCCCGGCCTGATGTCCTCGCTCCCGGCGTCGAGATGCAACGTTGCCGGACCACAACTCACATTTACGGCAGGATTAAGATGGCCTTTGATCTCCAACCCACTTTGAAAGGTGAACTCCTCGAACTCAGGCCCCTTCGGCCAGGGGATTTTCAGGACCTTTACGCGGTAGCTGCCGATCCGCTCATCTGGGAACAACATCCGAGCAAAGATCGATACAAGGAAGAGGTGTTCAAGGCGTTTTTTCGCGAGGCCCTGGAATCCGGCGGAGCGTTGCTCGCCCTTGATTGCAAGGATGGCCGGGTCATCGGCTCTTCGCGATTCCATGGCTACGACCAGGACAAAGGCGAGATCGAAATCGGTTGGACGTTTTTGGCCCGATCGCACTGGGGCGGCAGCTTCAACCGGGAAATGAAACAGCTCATGCTGCGGCACGCCTTCCGGTTCGTGGACAGCGTTATCTTTCTCGTCGGTCCACAGAACTTGCGCTCGCAAAAGGCCGTGGAAAAGATAGGCGGGGTGCGTGTCGGATCAAGGCCCGACGCGAGTGGCCGTGATAGTTTTGTTTACCAAATTCGCAGGGCAGGTACTGCGGATTAATGTAAAAATCCTCGGTGCCAACTAAGCGCAGCTCCTTCGGCATTTCATTTGCTCCAGTGTTTCTTGTTTTCTCGTCGCCCGAGCAACCCTTTCTCTAGCCCGAGGAGGTCGGCCATGCTTCGCGCAAGCGTATGCGTAATGACGGTTGTGGCATTTCTTTGGGGCGGCGGGCTTAAGGGCGAGGACGCCAAAGCCAAGAAGGATCCGCCCAAGCAAATGGAGGGACCGATCAAGAAACTGGACACGAAAGATCCCGAAGCAGTTTATGTCACCATCACGGTCAAGAGAATGCAACCGACCGACAAGGAAGATGTGCTGCAGGAGGTGGACAAGGATTATCGCTTCCGGATCGGCCAAGCGACGAAAATCCTTGGCCTCGACGGCAAACCGGAGAAGCAGAGACTGAAGGAATTCCACACGGGTGACCGCGTGCGCGTCGAATACAAGGACGACATGGCACTAGAGGTGAGAAGGGTGCCGCCGAACTAGCGCGTTCACCCTGCGGTCATGCACGGCAAGTTATTGTTCGGTGAGCGCGGACCTGAAACCGGATAAGGGGACGGGATTTCGAGGTCCTGTCCCCTCATTCGGAAAGCCTCTTTCTTCAGTCAGTTTTTCTTTACATTGCTCTTTCGCGTGGCTACGCTTTGCAAAGAAGTAAATCCTGTCCCCTTTTCAAAAGGCGGCCAGCGGCCAATCGCCCCGGAGAGCATCCATGGACGTCTTCCGTGCACTTTGCTTGTTCGGAGTCCTGGCATTTGCGCCGGCGTCGCTCTGGGCGGCAGATGAAAACCTTGACAAAGGCCGGGAAGCATTACAGAAGAAGGACTATGACACGGCCGTCGCACGTCTCAGCGACGCCATCCAAAGCGATCCGCAGAATGCCGCCGCCTATTCGCTGCGGGCTTACGCCTACCTGCAGAAAAAGGATCTCGACAAGGCGCTTGCCGATTTGAGCGAAGCCATTCGGCTTAATCCGGACGACATCGGCGCCTACGGCCATCGCAGCATGATCTACGTGCTCAAGCGCGATCTGGACAAGGCCATCGAGGACCTGGGCGAGACCATTCGCCTGGATCCGCAGAACGCCGCCCGCTACATCGGCCGCAGCGCCGTCTATGCTCAGAAGAAGGACTACGACAAGGCCATCGAGGACTTGACGGACGCGATCCGCCTCGAGCCCGACAAACCCGCCGCTTACGCCAACCGCGGCATGATTCACCAGATAAGAAAAGACTACGACAAGGCCATCGACGATTACGCGCAGGTCATCCGCATTCTGCCCAAGGACCCGGGCGGCTATCTCAGCCGGGGACGCGTCTTGCTGGACAAGCTCGATTTCGACGCGGCACTCAAGGACTTCGACGAAGCCGTCCGCCTGGATCCGAAGAACCCGTTTTGCTATTCGTACCGCGGCTGCGTCTTCCAGTACAAAAGGAACCCGGACAAGGCAATTGCCGATTTCACCGAGGCGCTGCGCCTGAATCCGCGCGACGCCTTCGCGCTGCGCGGCCGGGGGACGGAGCTGCTGCGCAAACAGGCGTTCGACAAAGCCGTCGCGGATCTAAGCGGGGCGCTGCGCCTGAACCCGCGCGATGCGGAGTCTTACATACAGCGCGCCGCCGCCTACTGGGCCAAGGAAGCCTACGACAAGGCCGTCGCCGACTTCAGTCAGGCGGTGCGTCTCAACCCGAAAGATGAACGGGCCTATCATGGCCGCGCCCGGCTGCTCGCGCGCCAGCGGGAATTCGACAAGGCCGCGGCCGATTATACCGCCGCCCTTAGCCTCGATCCCGACAATGCCATGCTGGCTCTGGAACGCGGCGGCGTGTACGTGGCGCGGCAGGATTTTGAACGCGCTCTGGCGGACTTCGGGCTGGTGATCCGCCTGAAGCCCAAGGCGGCCGAGGGTTATGAGGCCCGTGCCGGCGCCTATGAAGCCAAGAAAGATTACGCCAGGGCCGTCGCCGACCTGAACGAGGTAATCCGCTTGAAGCCGAAGGACCCCTGGAGCCTGGTGCGCCGGGCCACGGCCTATGCCTTGCAACAGGACTACGGCAAGGCCATCGAGGATTATGATGCCGCCATCAAGCTGGATGTCAAGCAAGAATGGTTCTACATGCAGCGGGCCAGAGCCTACGAAGCGAAGAAGGACCATGCCGGCGTGGTCCGCGACTATGAGGCGATCATCAAGTTGAGCCCAAAGAATGCCCTGGCGTACAACAACCTGGCCTGGGTGCTGGCGACCTGCCCTGCCGACGGGTTTCGCGACGGCAAGAAGGCGATGGCATATGCGCGCAAGGCTTGCGAGCTGGTGGAGTGGAAGAATCCTTCCTACCTCGACACGCTGGCCGCCGCCTGTGCCGAAGCGGGCCAGTTTGAGGAAGCGGTGCAATGGCAGAAGAAGGCCCTGGCAAATCTCTCCAAGGCAGAGGCGGGCGAAGCACAGGCGCGGCTCAAACTCTACGAGCAGCGTAAGCCCTACCACGAAAACCGTCCCTGAGTCAGGCGCGGTTCACATCCGTGAACTATTCCGGGAAGTGCCATCTCCGGCTGCCGGCACCAAAGTTGCACCCGTGCACCTGACAAGCTGTGGGGTGAATGCCCATGACTCGGCGTTATGGCAGCACCGAAAGCATGTTCATCCCCTCCGGGAGAGGCATCCATGTCTGGCCGAATCGAGATCGAGATATTCCCTTGCGATGAAGCAACGGAAAGCACGTGTCCTCTGTGTGGCGAAACGCTTCTGCTATCTGCCAAAACCGGTTTGCTTTATGACGGCGACCAGCCTTTGGGCTGTATGTGCGCCCGCTGCCTGGAGGAGAGCCCCCACCAGGTGGCGGCGCGGTTGCGGAAGCGGGTCGTCGATCTTTACAAGTTCGTTCGCAAAGCCCGTCATTACCTGGACGGCGAGCCCTGGGGCGGCTGTATCGAGAAAGTGCGCCGGCGTGCGGAACACTGGGACGCGCTTTCCGGGCGGCTCGCCTGTTTGCATGAATGGCCGATTCGTGAAGGAGCGCTTGTTTAGCGCAAGCTGTTGCGATTCCTGGCTTTTGACGCCACCAAAGAAGATGTGCGCACGAAATTCCGCAAAATAAGCAACGCGTTGCTCAAGGCCTCTGTGCAGCATCGATTGGAGGCCGGCAATTCACGCCTGTAAGCCTTGTTGTTGTAGACTGGGGGGGCTTTGGCTCTCTACGCGCGAAGTCCTCGCCTCGATTTCTGTCGGCTTTCGTCCAATCGGACCAGCGCCCGAACTGCTGGCAGTGCCGGGTACCGGTGGAGGAACAGGTCATCAATGTGAGTGGGGAAAAAACGCTCAAAAATCAGTATTCCCGAGGGGCTGGCGGCATTATCGTGAGCCATGATTTCGAAGAAACTGTCGCCGCCGCCTAGCCGCAGCCCCGCCCGGCCGCGACCAGCGTCATACAGGGCGACGGCAGCGGGCTCGTTCACGCTCGTTTCACTTAGCCAGCAAAGTTCCTCGCCAACCCGATGCAAGGCCACAGTTCGGGTCTCTCCCTCGCTTTCATTTTCAATTTGGATCTGCACGGTATCTGGAAGGTCAATCAAGGGGCTCTGGATCGTGCGAAAAGAGGTTCGCATAGAAGCACCGCAAAGAAAGTTGCTGAGGAAGAATAGTCTTTTTTCGCCTCGGATCGGCTTCTTGGCCGCAAACACTCCAGGGGAAGGCAACTCTTGTGCCGGTTCTGGCGGAAAGCCGCCCTGTTCATCCCTGGGACTGTCTCGGACGCGGGATGGGGCTTGAGTATCCCCGACAGGAGTCGAACCTGTAACCTTCGGCTCCGGAGGCGGGACGTGACACCCGCTGAAAAGCCTGAAAAACTCGGCTAGAATCGTAGTTTATTCGCTTCCCATAAATTCGCAAGTGCTTGCAAGTGCATGCTCAGATTATCGGCAAATTCTCGATGTTCCGCGCGGCGGCGCGGAAGATTCCGCGCCTTTGTAGATCAACGGTCGCAAATGTATGCAGGTGCTTGCCGGTGGGCGCGGCTCTCACTAGCATGTCAACAAGCGAGCCCCTACCAGACCTCGCCGGCCCAATCGCGATGAAAAGCATTCGGCCAAGACTGGTACTGCCGGCAATGCCACAAGCCGACGGTGTGGTGGTAAACCTTAAAGCTGTAATGCGCCAAACGTCAATCGTGAGAACTGGCCGCGGTTAGTCGGCGGTCGGCACAAAGGTCCGGATGACGACCGGCAAGCCTTGACAGGGCACAGTGGCGATTGAGCGGAAAAACGCACCGAGGGCGTGCGTCTCATTCTCGCTCTGCCTGTCGAGGCTCAGCCACCATGTCCGCAGAATCGAATTTCCCAGAAAACCTACTCCCTTTATCCGAAATCCCAAAGCTGACGTGGCTGCCACGCCGCCGTGGCGGTAAGCGGCCGCATCAAGCAACTATTTTCCGCTGGGTGCAGAAGGGCGTGAAGGCACAGGACGGTGCCATCGTCAGGCTACAGGCTTGGCGGTGCGGTACGACGCTCTGCACGACCCAGAAGGCGCTGCGGCAATTCTTTGACATGCTCTCCGATCATGATCCCATGCTTGCCAGGGAGATGCCGCGCTCGCCGACGGCACGCAAACGGGCCGACAGCAGGGCGGAGCGAGACCTGGAAGCGGCGGGGATTTGAAGGAGATCGCTTTTTGATCCCCAGCACTGCCGCAAAGCGTCGATGGATGACGGCCGGCGAGGTCCTGGCCGAGTTTCCCGGGATCACCGATCGTGCACCAGGGTTCCGTGATGATGCGTCAAGTCTCACGGTCTCAGAGAAACAGGTTCTGAGACTTTGAGACTGGCAAAGAAGGGCCAGGAGGACGACACCGATGCTAAATTCGGCGCTGAAGGCGGGGCGGATTCGATTCGAGCGGCGTTATGACACGCTGAAGGTTTATTCTATCGCCCTCGCTGTGGAGCAGGGGGTGGACTAGATGAGCGCGCCAACGGCCGACAAAGAAACGCGGGGAGCCGACGTGCCCAGGCTTTTCCTGGAGGCGCTTTTCAAGGATGTGCCCAGGGAGTTACACCTACTCCTCTGGGCTGCCCACGGAAAAAGGTCCCATTGGTTTCACAGCGATCAGCTTGAGCAAATCGGCCTTCTGGCAATCCAGCTTTCAGCGAACAGCGACCTCTACATCGAAACAGGGATATCGACGATCAACTACGGCGAATATCAGCGGTGCAGGCAGGATGAGGTCGCCGGTATCGTGGGGCTCTGGGCTGATGTGGACTTTCATAACGAATGGCGCGACAAGAAGAAAAACGAAAAACGAAAAGCGAAGGTCTATCCACCGACGGTTGATGACGCCAGGAACATTATCCTTGCGATGGGATTGCCGCCGACCGCCATTGTCCACAGCGGCCACGGGCTGCAGCCCTGGTGGTTGTTCAAGGAGCCGTGGCTCTTCGCAGATTCGGCGCACGAAGGCATCGAGCGCGCCAAGGCAATGCAGCTCATCTTTGGCTGGCAAAAGAAACTCCAACAGAAGGCAAAGGCCAAAGGATGGGACCAGGATTCGACGCACGACCTCGCCAGGCTCATGCGAATTCCTGGCACCTGGAATCGCAAACCAGAGTATCCCGAGCCGGTCCCGACCACCCTCCTTGAAGCCAAATGGGATGTACGCTTTGATCCTCAGGACTTCGAGGAGTTTCTGCTGCAAGAGGAAGTCGAGCACGATACGAAAGCGGCCAAGGTCCAGGTGGGCAATATCATCATTGACGAGAACGCCTCCGCGCCCGCCGGCAAGTTCGACGCCCTGTACGCGAACGACGACACGTTCGCCAACTCCTGGGACCGGAAGCGACCATTCCTCCCCGACCAGTCGCCATCGGGATACGACCAAGCCATCGCCAACAGAATGGCCCTCGCCGACTGGACCGATCACGAGATGGTGGACGCCTTCATTGGATGCCGACGAAAACATGGCGACGAGATTAAACGGCACCAGGCGTACTACAGTTCGACCATCGGAAAAGCCAGGGCGTTTGCGGCCAAATTCGCCAGCAAAGGCAAGAGGGCCAAGGCTGCCGCCGCGCGGGCGAAGTCAAAGTCAGAGTCAGAGCCAAATGGCGACGGGACCGGAATTAAGGCAGAGAAAACCGGGTCCGAGATGACGAGCACCGAAGCTGCGACTGAAACTGCCAGAAAAACTGACGCCCACAACACCAATACCAGCACCCAGGCCAACGCCAACGCCGAGACAGACGCCAACACAGCCGACACCGAGGCCCAAGCCGCGACCGAGAGCAATGACGAAACTAACTCATCAGCCAAAACTAAGTCGTCGAGAAAAGCCCTGGCGAAGGCGCTGACTATCTACGCCAAGGAAGACGACCGCGCCCACAAGACCCACATCGTCAGAATCATAAAGCACGGCGAGGAGAATGCATCCTACGAATTGATCCTCAGCGATGGCCGCAAGGTAGTAATTAAGGACACAGCCGCGCTCTACTCGCAGGCAAAAATAACAAATGCCTTCCGTGACGCCGGTTACTTTATTGATCCCGTAGCACAGAGCGATTGGAAGAAGCTCAATCTGCATCTGTGGCAACTCATCGAGACCGAAAAGACCTTGACGACCAAGGAGTCAACGCAGAGTTGGATCCGCGGATTTATGAAGCAGTCCTACCCGATCGAGAGTGGCCAGGTCAACATGGCCTCGGCCAACGACAAATTCGAGGTGCTGTCAAAGCTGAAAGGGAAGGATGACGCAGGAGGAGATAGCGACTACTGGGGATTCAAGGACAAACAAGGGTATATTTATCTCTTGCTCAAAGCGCTTCATCATCATGTCAACATCCGGTGCGGCACAAGAATCAGTGAAGAGGAGTTGTCCAAGCGACTTAGTCAGATCGGCTTCAAAGACTGCCGCCCCAGTGGCACAAAGGCAGGCGAAACGGCCAAGGTAAGGATGTGGATCGGCCACGAGAGTTTAATCGAGGAGGAATCATGACGCACGAAAATCTTTTCCTAGTGCTGGGCCCGCCGGGGACTGGAAAAACTACCAAGTTGACCAAGTGGCTAACCGAGCAGGCGTCTCTCTACGGAGGCGAGAACGTCATGGCCTGCAGCTACACCCGGGCCGCCGCCGCCGAGCTCGCCGGCCGCGACCTGAACATCCCCAAGGAGAACCTCGGCACTCTGCACGCCCTCTGCTACCGGCACCTGGACAACCCCAAACTCGCGGTCGATCACGAAGCTGAGTTCGGCAAGGATTTCCCGCAGTACAAGTATTCAGGGACCGGGAGCAACGACGTTGACAACCCCTATGAGGAGCGACAATCCGAAACTCATGGCGACCGACTCAGGGACCGGCTCGAGGTATTGCGGGCCAGGCGGAGGGACTCAAAGCTGTGGCCTCCTGAAATTGTCGCCTTCTCCAAAGCATGGACCACCTGGAAGGAGCGCAACAACCTGCTCGACTTCACCGACCTGCTCGAGATATGCCTGCGCGACTGCGAGGAGGCGCCGGGCGGGCCGGCAGTCGGCCTTCTCGATGAAGGTCAGGACAGCCCGCAGCTTCAAATAGACCTGGCCTTAAAGTGGGCTGAAAGGATGGAGAAGTTCATCATCAGCGGCGACGACGATCAGACAATTTTTGGTTTCGCAGGAGCTGATCCGGCGCTGCTGCTGAACCTGCCGGTTCAACACGATAAAAAAATGGTCCTGAGCCAATCTCACCGGCTTCCGCGTACAGTTCACGCGCTCGCCAATAACTGGATTCAACCGTGCAGCCGCCGCGAACCAAAACAGTACAACCCGCGCGACTTCGAGGGCGAGGTCCTGCGCGGCCCGTCGCATTACAAATACCCCGAACCGATTCTGAAGTCGGTAGAGAAGTATCTCGCCGACGGCAAGCGCGTCATGTTCCTGGCATCGTGCCGCGATATGCTCAACCCGCTAAAGGCAGTCCTGCGCAAGCGGGCGATACCGTTCCACAATCCCTACAGCAAGCGCGGCGACTGGAATCCGCTCCGGCGCGGCGACGCCAAGCACCCCGCAGCGGTCGATCGTGTCCTCGCTTTTCTGCCGTCCATCGAGGAGCAGGACCTGGACGATGCGGCCTTTGATCCGACCGCTAGTCTCCCCGCCTGGCAATGGCACGACGTCTATCTCTGGATGGACTGTCTCGATCCCAAGGGCATGTTCCGCTACGGCACCAAAGAATGGCTGGAGTCGAAGAAGGAAAACTTCTCGGAGTTTGACGCCCAGGAGTTGATCACCATGCTGGAGACCCCCGTTCATGATGATTTATACGCGCTGGCTTTTCACGACCAGGAAGCGACGCAGCAAGCGATCACGTGGTGGATGATGCATTGGTTGCCGGAGTGGCGCAAGAGACTGAGCTACCAGGCCGCGGTCGCACGGCGGTGGGGCGGATCCGCGCTGCTGAAGACGCCGCCGGTAATCATCTCGACCGTGCACGCCTGCAAAGGTTCGGAATCAGACGTCGTCGTTTTGTACCCAGACGTCTCACCAGCTGGGATGGCGGCGTGGTCGCAGCCAGGCGAACCAAAGGACTCGGTCCGCCGCATCTTCTACGTGGGGATATCTCGGGCCAGGGAAACCCTGATCCTCTGCCCGCCGGCCTCACGCTACTCTGTGCCCATCTCGACGCGACCAGACTGAACTGGGAAGCCTTCGCAATGCTGTAATCACGCGGGCTGGGGCTGGGGCTGGGGCCTGATCTTGACCGCGCTGACCGGCTTGACCGTATATAGAAAATTTTCACTGAAAATAACCGCGTGCAACGTGGTCAGCCCGGGCAAGTCTATAGTGCGTAACCGGTTACGGAATTTTCTCAATGACTCTTCCGTGGTCAAGGTGGGCAGAAGCGTAGGCGTGGTTTTTGACTCAATAGCAAACCGCATAATCAGTTATGACTCAGTACGAGATTTCGTCAAGCAAAAAACGAGCGCGCCAAAACAGCGATTTTTGCATCAAAAACGGCCTATGACCGGCCAAAAAGGCCATTTTTTAGCGCAAGTTTGATGGGTTTTTCACGCGGAGGGTGGGCAATGGGGTTGCAGGCGGCCAGGCTGGAGGTCTTCAACGTCATCAAACCGGCTAATCAGCCGCAACCTACTGGCCCTGCTGCTGTTTCGACACCAGAACCTATCGCCAGGGTCGTCGCCGGTGGACCATAGCCGGTTCAGTCGCGCCGCCCGCCGTCACGGTGCCACCACCCCCATGGGGGGGGTGGGCCGGTCGAGGCCCAAGGCCCAGGCCGCCGGACGTTGCCGCCGTCACGCGACGGAATGCCGCCGAGGACCTGGCGGGCGTCCTCGATGAACACGGCCGGCGTGCTCCGGGACGCCGGTGTTGGCGGAGACGTGGGCGGCGCGGCCGGACTTCTCGGTGCACGACCCCGTTGTGTACATGCTTCGGGCCGCGTCGAAGCGGCGTCACCTGACAGACGATCAGCGGGCCATGATCGCTGAAGAGGAAAGGGAATGGCTGGCGAAGAAGGGGAAGGAACGGCAAAAGGAGCAAGGCTACAGAGGTGGAGAGGGTGGTCGTGGAAATAAGAAAACCCTGGGCGACACAGAATCGCCGAGGGTTTATGATCGAACTCGCAAATCAGAGTTCAAGCCGCTCGCCAGCACAACGTCAGCGAGCGCAAGGTGAAACAGGCCCATGCGCCACGCGCAAAGCCAATGCGTTCGATGGGCAAGTTCTAAGGCAGCAGCGGCGTCAGGCCAGCTTTGGTTGGTGTGTCAGCCCCGTGTGTATGATTTGATCTGTCAGCCAGTCCGGCCAGCCGAACCTCCGGAATCCCGCATAAAATCACCCTTTCGGTCTTGTCTCTAACTGGAGAGCCATGTATGATTAGGAGTAAGAACCAACGCATACATTCCAAGCGGGGCAAGGCCATGAACATTGCGGTTTATAAACGGGTATCGAGCAAGCAACAGGACACTGCGGCGCAAGCTGGAGACCTGGACGCTTACCGCAAGCAGATGGAAGGCCAGGGGCACACAGTCACGGAGCACACCGACAAGTTCACAGGCAAAACGATGCGCCGACCAGGCTGGGATAAACTCTACGCCGATGTGGTTGCCGGCAGAGTGGACAAGATTGTCGTTTGGCGCCTGGATCGGCTTGGCCGCACTGTCTCGGGACTCTCCAAACTTTTTGAAGAGCTGATTGAACGCAAGGTGCCGCTGGTGTCGCTCAGGGACAGCCTGGACCTCAGTACGGCTGCCGGCCGGCTCATGGCGCACGTCCTGGCTTCGGTGGCCGCTTATGAAACCGAGATACGATCCGAGCGCCAGCTGGCCGGCATCGCCGCAGCCAAGAAGAATGGCAAGCATTGGGGCGGCCGGAAGCCGGGCACTCGCATCAAACTTACGCCTGAGAAGGAAGAGCAGGCCCAGAAGATGGCGGAAGCCGGGAAACCGATCGCCAAGATTGCCCACGTGCTCGGGCTAACGCGGCAGACCATTTATCGCGCCCTGGGGCAGTGGGAACGGCAGCCTGGCTAGGCATCGCAAGGGGGTGTGAGCAGCGCGGCCCGCGGCAATCGGCCGGGCCCGCTGTTCGGCTGCCGCCGCTTCATAGAACGCTGGTTGGCGGTACCGCACTGCTCGACGCCAGCGCCGATATTCGCTGGTCCAGCAGCCTCGCCGGCCCTCCCACGTGACCACGACGCAGCGGTACGACCGCCAGCCCGAGCATGCGAAGCGACCGGCGGCGAAACTGCTGCATGTGCCGTTCAGGGGATAGGGGCGGCATTTGCCATCTCGAACCCGGAACTTGACAGGGTCAACACTTGACAAAATCAAACCTGACCCGTCATACTGTTGGCATGCCACAGTTTTAGGCGAATATGACCTAGAGCCGGGGGTTTCTTTGCTGGCTTCAAGAGTGAACCGCTTTCAGAATTTCAAGAGGGGGCGGGGCATCCATTTCCCCGCCGAGTTTTTAACGTTTTTTCGGTGGCCTGTCCGGATTGGTCCGGGCGGCGATTCTGGGCGGGATTACAGGCGGCGGAATTTTTGGTCTAAGCCGCCAAGGGCCGCGTAAACGCGGCAAACGGTCGTTTTTCATAAAAGTCTCCTTAACAGGGTCCGGTGACGGTCTCGGCCTACACAACCAACAACCGCCACACGGACTAACAAGGGGTAAGCCAGGAGCCGGTATCCCGCGTCAACGGGGCCGGCTCTTGGCACTTAATGTAGCAAGATCTATCTCCCCACCGGTGCCCAGGGAGGGGAAATCTGCCCCGCTTGAAGTCCAAACAAAAAAACCCCAGCACTCACCATGCCCTACCGAGGGGTTTGGTGGATACCGAGGTTTTTGTATTTCATTGCGCATCTCCGCGCGTCTCCGCGCGTGGCCCATCAATAAAAAGTGTAAACAGATTGTTGATCTTAGTCAACAACATGCAGCCCACAAATTCGACAAAAATCCAGGTCGTGGCAAAAACAAAAACCGCGATTGCCAGGAGAGGCAATCGCGGCGTAGTTGGCGAGTAGTCTTATTCGTCTCGAATCATGCGCCAGCACACGCTTGGTAGTGACGGGCAGGCGATGCTTCATTGTTTGCTCTCAGCGCTTCAACCGGCACCATGACCGGCTCGGGCTGAATCGCTGCGTCGCGCACTGACTCCATGAAGAGGCAAGAAGTATCAGTGCAGAAACCCGATGACGACGGTCCATTCGAGTATTTACAGGATTCCGTTAAGAGCCCGGCCGCCATCGCTCCAGCACCCGCTCCGCCGCCGCCGCCATCGACACGGCGCAGCTCTCCACTTCCCACAGCTCCGGCCTGTCCTCCTCGTCCGGCGCCTTCGGCAGCAAGTCCGCCAGCGCCAGTTCCCGCGACGTGTGCGGGTCGGTCCCCTCGTCTTCCAGCCGGTTCGCCATGCTCATCGCGTCGTAGGTCTGGACGATCAGATAGGCCGGCAGGTCGTTCGCCAATTCCCGAACCAAATCCGGAAAGAACTTCTTGAGGTGCTTCTCCAGCATCCGTTCCCACTGGTTCCGGACGACGTAGCCCTCCTTGATCGCGTCGGATGCTTGTTCTTGCCAAGTCTTCATGGGACGCCTCTCTGGAATGATCTAGCGCCACGTTGCCGCGGGCATCGTCATTGTACCTGGTAGCGGGTCAATCCCCGCTTCCGTGAGCCAGGGAACATCTTTGTTCTTATCCAGCTGGTCCTGCGCAATCCTGTGCGACGGACGGGCCATGCCGGCGTTAAGCCACTCAAAGCGGCCTGCTTATTTTTTTGGCGGGCTAAGTTTGTGTTTTTCCGGGTTTCCGAACATCATTGGCATATCGGCCCAAAATGCCGGGGCCTTTTAGCGGCGGTCTGATGGCGAAATACCGACGGGTCTTCTGTGAGCAATCTCAAGCTTGCACGTCTTGCCGCCGCGAGATGCGCTAGCCGACACCGGTAGCCCGCCGAGGGCCAGACAACGTTGCGGCTAGTTTGTTTTTCTAAGTTGCTTTGGCGACACTATAGCAATGGCTGAGCTCTGCCGCGGTCATGCAGCGACCGCAAATAAGCAGCGACAGCCTTGACAATAGCAATCTTTGGGAAGGTTTAGCCGATGCCGGGCCGGAACCCAGCTGAGCAACTCGAAATCTTGAACCGGCGATGCGAGGTCGCCCGGCTCGTGCTGCGCGGTATGAGCCAGCCAAAAATAGCCGAGCAGCTCGGCGTCAGCTACGCCACCGTGAAAAAGGACCTGGTTTCGATTCGCGGCACCTGGCTCAAAGAAGCGGCCATGACGTTGGACAACGCCAAGGCGAAGGCGTTGGCCCGCATCGAGCTGATCTGGAATGAGGCGTTGGCAGGTTGGGAGCGGTCCTGTCAGCCGGCAGAAACGGAGACGACTTCGAGCGAGCGAGTGCCGGACGGCGAGGAGTTCGTCGAGGGCAGGATCAAGCAGTTGTTCAAAGAGAAGCTCAAAGCCGAGAGGCGCAAGGAAGGCCAGGCCGGCGACCCGCGGTTCTTGGCAATCCTCGACAATTGCATCGACCGGATCTGCAAGATCCAGGGGGTGTACGCGCCGGTCAAGCATGCCCACGGTGGCGATGATGACGCGCCGCCGATCCGGACGAAGACGACCGTTGATTGGAGCCTGGCAACGGCCGATGAAATTGAATTGCTCCGCGAGTTACGGAAAACGATCGCGCAGCGGGCTGAGTTGGACGACGGCCAGCAGACTTCTGCGGCGGCGTCCGCACCCGTCGATACAACTCAGGCGACTGACACCTCGGCCGAGACGCCGGCGGCGCCACCCTCGCCGCCGCCCGGCGTACTTCTACTTCCCCCGCCGAAACGGAACGGTTCCGCGAACGGCAATGGCTCAGCAAACGGCAACGGACACCATGCTCCCTAAAGACTTCAGACCTGAAGACATTCCCGACGAAGCCGAGCTGGACCGGCTTGCTGCTTCGTTGTCGCTCTACGAATTTCTCAAGCAGGCGTGGCATGTCATCGAGCCAGGTACGCCGCTTATTCCCGGCTGGCATCTGCAAGCAATCGCAGAGCACCTCGAAGCGGTCACGGCCGGCACGCTAAAAAATTTGGCAATTACAATCCCCCCGGGTTCTACAAAGTCGATTTTGGTATGCGTCTGCTGGCCTGGGTGGGCCTGGATAAACAGGCCGGGATTGCGGTGGCTCTTCGCAGCCAATGAGAACGATCTGGTTATTCGTGACGCCGTGGCTTGCCGGCGGTTGATCGAATCGGACTGGTATCGAGAACGCTGGGGCGGCATCTTCTCTCTTACATCAGATCAGAATGTCAAGTCATGGTACGAGAACAGTCGTCGTGGCTATCGCACGTCTACGACGGTCGGGTCTTACGTCACCGGAAAAAAAGGCGACATTCTTGTCATTGATGACCCCAATGACGCGATCAAGGTCCTTAGTAAGGCGAATCGCATCACCGTGAACGGTTGGTTCGACAAGGCTTTTTACAATCGCGTGAACGATCTGAAGCTCGGGCGCCGCGTCATCATTGGGCAGCGCACGCACAAGGACGATTTGTTCGGGCACATCTTCAAGGAAGCCGGCTTCGAGCACCTTTGTATTCCAGAGGAGTATGTCAGCAAACGGCGCTGCTCCACGTCGATCGGCTGGTCCGATCCGCGCACGCAGGAGGGAGAGTGGATGCGGCCAGAACGGTTTGGCCCGGAGCAAAAACAAGAAGCAATGCGACGCATGGGCAAGGAGAGCTATTCGGCTCAACACCAGGAGGAACCGAAATCAGAGGAAGGCGGCCTGGTCAAAGAAGCCTGGATTCACCGTTACATCGACAGCGGCGACGCCTACCGTCTCGACAACGGCGAGGTGATCGGCCATGCTCTTGCCTGGACCTTCATCGCCATCGATCCGGCCTTCTCGAAGAAAGAGACCGCCAACCACATCGCGATGGGCGCCTTTACGGTGCTGCCACGCAACTGGTTACTGGTGCGCTATATGCTCCGCGACAGGTTGGCGCCCCAGGAGTGGCTGCCGGCTCTGAACCGGCTGTGCCAGCAATACAGGCCAGTGTGGTGCGCCATCGAAGCGGTGCACAACCAAGACCTGTTCGTGAGCAGCGCGCGGGATGTCATGCCGGTGCCGGGCCAGATGGGCTGGGTGAGGCGCTGGTCGGCGATTCCGGAGATACATCAGCTGACGCTCGAAGGCATGAAGAAGGGCACGGCCAGCAAAGCCGCCAGGGCCCAACCGATGATTATCAAGATGGAGAACGGCGAGATCTTCCTGCCGGCGAGAAACCTGGACGACCCGGATGATTGGGTGGGTATATTCGAGGACGAACTGACATCCGTGACCGGTATCGGCGATGAAGAGGACGATCAGTTCGACGCGATGGCCTGGGCAGTGCTGACCCTGAAGCGGATGGGGCTGATCGGCCAGGCCAGCGAGGCCGACGGCGCCTTCGTGTGCGGTCCGGTGCCGCAGGTCGGTCCACTGGCGTACAGGCCGCAGTACGAGATGTGCCACCGCGGGCAGTGGTAAAATTGTCAGGACTTAGCCCCTCTACGTCCGCGAACCTTGTTTGGGGGTCCAAGACATAGACCGAGGAGTGGAGAATTACCCGGCAGCGCGGAAAGCGAAACGCAGGTCGATTCATTCGCAACCACATCATGACAGCTTTTGCGCCAGCCGGTTCAAGCATCCGGTCCAGCCCTCCGCGTGCTGGGCGCATGTCGCCGGTCCGGTCAGCTAAGCCGGAAGGAATTGCGACCCGGCGGCTTTGCTAATTCCGCCTATCCTCACCGACTGTGGAACAGGGGCAATGGGTCATTCTCGGACGCAGATGACCGAGCATTACATTGCAGAGGCGGGACTTACGGATCAGGTGCAGCAGGCGGCTTGGCAAGTTGCTTACGGACCTGCAAGTTCCGGTTGAAGCCTACCTTGATCCCGCCGGGCGGCATCCACGAATTGGGGTAGACGTTGCATAGGTGAGTTTCTCCAGGCATTGGAACTGCCCTGTGGGCGGAATTCCTGGTGATGATCTTTCACTTGTTTTTCAGATCATCGAGCTCTTTCTGTGCGGCCACTAGGGCCGCTCGGACGTGCTTGCTGCGTTTCTCAGCCATCTCTTTTTGCAGGGCTTTCTTCAGCGCTGCCACGTGGGCGGTTTTGAGCGCTAGGGGTGCAGGGACCTCTATGTCCGGCCGCACGCCCGTGCCTTCCCAATCGGTTTTGGTGACCGAGTTGATGACGCGGCCTTGCGGCACGATAACGCTGTAATGTTCGTTGATGCGCACGTTGCTACCCGGATGCGCGTATCCGGCGGTTGTTTCGCCGATGAGGGTGGCACGCTTGTGCGTTTTGAGGTCATAGGCGAAGCCCTCCGCCGCAGAAAGAGTCTCCTTGCTCGTGAGAACGTACACGTCCTTGTCAAGATACCTTTTCCCAGGAACGTAAGGCATGGTCCAGTATTGTTGCGTGCTGTTGTCGGGACGCCAGGAGAGGTCGCTGAGATGGACGGGTTTGGGACCGAAGAAATAGCTGCACACGACCGCGACCATCGTCGGCTGACCGCCACCGTTGTTTCGCAGGTCAAGGATGAGGGCGTCGGTGTTGCCGAGAAAGTTCATCGCACTGGCGAGCGTATCCCCGGCGAGCTCCGGGTCGGCAAAAAACCGGAAATCCAGATAGCCGATGTTGCCGCTTAGCCGCTCCACCTTCTCAAAGCCCCAGTTGACCGCCTCTCCACGCTTCCGGTACGCCTCGCGCGTTTTTGCTTTTTCGGCTGCGCTTGGCGCCTTGTTGTGCTCCGGAAGCGCGGTTGAGCTGTATTCGACTTCCAGATGTTTGTCATGACTGACATCCTGCAGATTTTTCGTCAGCCTTTGCGCGAAAAGGTTACCCTCGCCGATGTCCTCGTACTCTCCTTTTCGCAGCCGCTCCCGAATGGCAGCCTCCATCTTCTGCGCGACTTCCGGATACACATATGTTTCGCGTAGCAGCTTTAGAACACTGTCGATGACTTGCCTACGCGAGGCTGAATCGAGCGGCGGGGCAGCCGCTTTGCCTGGCTCTTGTGCCGGGATTGGCATAGCGCCGGAGATCAGACCGCAAACCAGTAGGACCAGGTGCACAGATGAACTGGCTGAATGTAGCATCCCCTTGTTTCCTTCATGCTGCAGCAACGCGGCAGGGCTGAGGGCCGATTGAATCCTGTCACTGACTCTGCACATTTAGTAGCGCTTTCCGGATCGAGCCGAGCATTTCAGGATCGTCCTTCCAGCGTTCTGCGACTTTTTTGAGCGCCTCGACATGGGCCGTCTTCAGGGCCAGGGCGGCAGCAATCTCTCGGTCTGGTTTGACGCCCGTTCCCTCCCAGTTGGTTTTGGTGATCGGGTTGATGGCGCGACCGACCGGAATGAACACTGCGAAATGATCGTTGAGGCGGTGGCTGCCACCGGGGTGTGCGCCGCCTCCGGTGATCTCACCGACAATTATTGCGCGTTTCAGATTTTTCAGGTTATAAGTGAATTCCTCCGCCGCCGAGAAGGTGCGCTTGCTTGTCAACACGTAGACTGGCTTGCCCACATAGCGCTTGCCAGGGAGGTAGGACATCGTCCACCACTGGCGCGTCTCGTTAGTTGGGCGGAAATAAAGGTCGTTCAAGTGGACCGGCTCGCCCTCGAACAGATAGCTGCACAGGAGAGCGACCATCGCCGGGTCGCCGCCACCGTTCTGTCGCAGATCGATCAGGAGAGCATCCGTGTTGGCCAGGAAAGTCATGGCGGCTGCAGCCGTCTCACCCGCTACGTCCGCCGACATAAACCCGCGCAGCTCGAGATAGCCGACGTTTCCGTCCAATCGTTCGACGCGCTCAAATCCGAAATTGCGTGCGGCCGCGAAGCGGCGCCGCTTTTCAAGTTCCGCAGAGCTCGGCTGCTGCCGCCTCTCGGACGGGAGTGGCTTGGCGAAGTAGCGAACACCCAGGTGTTTGTCGTGGCTGACTGCTCGCAAATGCTCGGTAAGCGTGCGCGCGAAGACGGCAGCGCTGGTGATCTGCTCGTACTCTTTCCCTTTTACTCGCGCATTGACCGCCTCTTCGATCTTCTTCGCTACATCGGGGAAAACATATGACTTCTTAAGTTCCCTCAGAACACCTTCGATGACCTCCGTCCGCATGGCGGGTGTAACGGTCATGTCTGGCGGTTCCTCCTCGGCAATTATCTGGCTTTGCGACTGGCAGGGCAGAAGCAGACCCAGCGTCAGGGCAAGAGTCGGAATGGCTATGCCATTGATCCAGCGAATCATTGGTCAGTCCTCCAGGACGAATAAGTACTTAGTTTCGGTCTGCTAGCGACGCAGGAGACCTTCGATCAGCAAATCGGCTATGCGGTTGATTTTCTTTTCGATGTCGGAACGCTCTCCCAACTCCCGCGTGCTAAGGCTGTACGGCAGCAACGCGTTGCTGGCGAGCAAAAGCGTATCCGCAGTGGCCGCGGCGTCTGTGAATGCGAACGCCCCGGTGCGCCGGCCCTCGAGCAGCACTTTCGCAAAAATCTCTCGCTCCGCTTCGAAATAGCGGTGGCGTCGGGCCATGTATGCGGGCCGCAAGGACTCGAAGAGGTCATCAAGGCTCTCCGAGTACGCGCGGACGCTGTCAAAACGAAACAGGACACGCGTCCGCAGCATGTCACGCAAGCGATCCGTGATCGATTCCGATGAGCGACTGCTCTCCCGAAGCTGATCTTGCAACCGCTCTACAACGCGATCTATCGAGGAGAGGGCGACTTCGTCCTTGCTGGGAAAGTGCAGGTAAATGCTGCCTTTGCCAATGCCGGCTTCACGGGCGAGGTCGTCCATGGTGGTCTTCTTGTAACCAAAACGTCCCAGCAGCCGCTCCATGGCATCGAGGATGGAATCACGGGTATTAAGCTGTACCGTACTGGCTCGCATGTTGAATGACCATTGACTGGATTAGTATTCTGGTCATATCTTAGTGCCGGGAGCAAGCTTGTCAAGCAAGTGAGTCTAGGCGGCACGAGAACTGTGCTGCGTGTCGAGGCGTTTACCAGCGCGTGATGCTGGAATACTCGGCCCCGGAGGGCCGCAAAGGACCATACCCCGAAGCTTTCAATGGGCCCCGTATTCGATTAGCGCGTGCGGGTTCGCGAGCCGGAATTGCCTGGGCGAGGCAATCGGCGTAAGTCAGCTGAATGAGCGTAGCGCCTTCTCTTTTTTCGCGTATTCCGTGTGTTTCGTGGTTTCTCAAAAAAACCGCGACGCGCCACCCGCCCTCCCCGCAATACTAGTAAGGAGGGCCACAGAGCGAACGCCATGCCGACCGGTCCGATCATCCAGCAACTGCGACGGGCCGCCCTGCGCTGCGACGGCGGCGGCCTCGGCGACGGCCAGCTGCTCGATTGCTTCCTCGAGCGGCGCGACGAGGCCGCCTTCGAGGCCCTGGTGCGTCGCCACGCGCCGATGGTCCTCGGCGTCTGCCGCCGCGTCGTCGGCAACGTCCACGACGCCGAGGACGCCTTCCAGGCGACGTTCCTCGTCCTCGTCCGCAAGGCGGCGTCTGTCCAGCCGCGCGAGGCGGTGGGCAGCTGGCTGTACGGCGTGGCCTACCGCACAGCCCTGGGGGCGCGGGGCCGCCTCGTCCGCCGCCGGGCTAAAGAGAGGCAGGTGGAGGAGATGCCCCAACCCGAGGTCGAACCCGCCGAACCCCCGCGCGAATTGCTGGCGCTTCTGGACCGGGAACTGAACCGGCTGCCGGAGCATTACCGGGTGCCGGTCGTCCTCTGCGACCTGGAGGGCCGGCCGCGCCGGGAGGTCGCCCGCCGGCTGGGGCTGCCGGAGGGAACGCTCTCCAGCCGACTGGCGAAGGCGCGGAAGCTGCTGGCCCGGCGGCTGAAGCGCCACGGGCCGACCCTGGCGGGCGGGGCGCTGGCGTCGGCGCTGACGCAGGCGGCGGCGTCGGCATGCGTGCCGAATGTGCTGATCGTTTCCACAACCCGGGCCGCGCTGCTGGTGGCGGCCGACAAGGCGGCCGGGGCCGTCCCGGCCCAGGCGGCCGCCCTCGCGGAAGGAGTGCTGAAAGCCATGCTGCTGAACAAGCTGAAAGTCGTAACCACGGGGCTGCTGGCGGCGGCCATCAGCCTCGGGGCTGGGGCTTCCGTCTACTACTCCCGCGCCGCCGGCAGCGGGGGGGACGCGAACGAGGCCCAGCCCGCGGCCCCGGTGCCGGCGGACCCGTTCCGCAAGGAGGGGCCGGCGAAGACGGACGGCGACCGAGGCGTCTCGACGAGAGAGCTAGGGAAGGTCAAGGAGCAGATCAACAAGGCCATCGAGGACGCCGCCCGGCGCGAGTATGACAGGGGCTACCTACAGGGTCTGCGCGACCACATCCACTCCAACTGCGCGAATTGTCACAGCAACCCCCACAAGGGCACGGGGGCGGGCATTAACCGGGAGCAAAACCTGCGGGACGCCACGCACGACCGGAAGGCGGAGCTGCAGGCCATCGAGCAGCTTGAGAAGATCCTGAAGGAGCGGAAAAAGAACCTGCAGCAGGAGAAGGACGACAGGAGGCGATAGCCCAGGCGTTTTTTCGCGATGCGAGAGTTAGCGCGGTGGGTCACGGGGGCAGGGCCAGGGCACCGGCGTGCCCCGCAGGAGTTGACTGAGCAAGTCCAGGGCCGAACGCCCCTGCTGCCAGCACGTCCGCCACACCGACATCAGGACCGACTGCGCCCGCGCGCCGGCCCAGGTCCGGCTGCCACCTTCCGCAGTGGCTCATGCGGAATCCCAGCGGACGCGGCTGGATTCTCCCTGCGGGCGCCGCAAGACTCCAGTACGGAGCCGATCGCCGAAATTTGTTCTTGGTGTCCCCTTACCGGCCCTCGCTGAAAATGGCGGGCACATTATGGCAGCCAGCCTGCTCTGGGCCTCGGCAAAGCGATTCAAACCGCTTCGGTATCTGTTTGCACGTTTACCAAGCGCGGAACAATGATCTAGTTGCTTTCCTTTTTCCGAGTCATAGAATAGCGACATTACGGGAGCGCTAATGCGCTTTCCGCTCCGATAAGTACTGTATTGAACTCGTCGGAAGACTAGATGAAGAGCACCCCGGCCCGTGCCGAGGGGCTCGTTAGCGAGTAAGCCGACGTGGTCGAATACCAGAGGGTGTTCTGCCGCGTCGGCTTTTTTTTCGCCATCGAGCGCACGTTCGATCATTCGCGGGGCGGACTGAACTCGGCTTGGCGCTGGTGATTGCCTCCGAACGGAAGAAGACCACTGGGGAGTCGCCGTCTAGGCGATTAAGACTTAGAAGGCGAAGATCCGTGCGCGTACTGCTCATCGAAGACTATAAGCCGTTGGTGCGAGCCCTTAAGCGAGGGCTAGAAGAAGAATGCTTTGCCGTCGATACTGCTTACGACGGCGAAGTAGGCGCGTACAAGGCCCAGACGGTCAACTACGACGTTATTATTTTGGACCTGATGCTGCCCAAGGAGGACGGCCTGTCGCTGTTGCAGCGCTGGCGGCGGGCGAACATCAAATCTCCCGTGCTCGTGCTCACGGCGCGCGGCGGCATTGAGGACAAGGTTCGCTGCTTCGATCTCGGCGCGGATGACTACCTGACCAAGCCATTTGGCATAGCAGAACTCTATGCCAGGCTCCGCGGTTTAATTCGCCGTAGCCATCAGGTCAAGAACCCGATCGTAAAGGCTCACGATCTGGAAATCCACACTTCCGAGCGCACGGTTAAGCGCGCCGGTAACGCGATTCACTTGACACCGCGGGAGTACGCACTCTTGGAATTCCTGGCATTTCATCGCGGCGAAGTAGTCAGTCGGTCTATGATCTGGGAACACCTTTACGACGAGGATGACCAGAATACGTCGAATGTAGTCGATGTTTACATCCGTTACCTGCGGAAGAAGATCGACAGAGGTTGTGATCTGCCGTTGATTATTACACGCTGGGGCGAAGGCTACATGTTCCGCAGCGATTTAGCGCTTGACCAAACGTCTCCCGCTGCAGCGACAAACAAACGATTATCGCCCATAGCTGTCCCGAGACGCCTCTAAGAACCGGATCCCAGAGAGGTGGCAACCGCATCGCCGGTAGACCGGCTGGACAATGCTGGAGACGAGCCGGGATGGAGCACGGGTTGGTTCGTAGCTAGCCCGGCCGCGTGGGACACGGTCTAAGGATATGTCTGCCAATTCTGACGCTCGTTATGAAACCGATCAGCGTCCCAACTGGGACCAAGATAAGCCGCCCATTGAGGATCAGGAAGCCATCAAATTCGTGGGGATGAGGAACGAAGGCTAATGGCAAATACCAGCCGACCAGTATTCCTACTGTGATTCCAGTGGCGGCGATTAGCATCCTGAATGCGAACGGATTTTTCACTTGTGTCCCCTCTCAACGCGCGATTCAACACGGCTGATCATATCACATCCCCTATCACTTGCGACTAACGACCGGTTGGAGTTCTTCCTTTGCCAGCCCCTTTCCGCTGAAAAAGAGAATTGAGCCGTTTTCCACTTTCACTTTATAGACATCAGCCGGTTGGCTTTGGATGATTCTCGCCCTTTGGCCCTGCTCTCTCCCCCATCGGACAATGACTTGTTCTCCCACGGAAAACTCTGTCATAAAAACCTCGCTGGCACGGGCTATTTGCTCTTCATCAGTCACGCAGGATCTTGTAACGATCAGCCACGACTTAATCGGAAACGATGACACCCTTCCTCAGCAGACTGGCTGAGAAGGGCGTCTGGGTTTTCACAACGGACTAGTAGCGTCTGCTGCCATCGCAATCGCCTTAGCCACGGCTGCCTGCAAATTTGTCGCTACGCTCTTCTCGTGGTCTGGCTTCGTTGACCTTGAGCGTCCGCCCATCCGCTTCATGACCGTTCAGGGCGGTGATTGCCGCTTGAGCCTGCGCATCACTGTCCATCTCGACAAAGCCAAAGCCTTTCGAGCTACCCGTATCCCGGTCCATGATGACCTTTGCCGACTGCACCGTGCCGTGCGGCGCAAACAGGGTTTGCAGATTGCTGTCGGTCGTGCCCGCGGACAGGTTTCCGACGTAAATTCTCTTGGCCACTTTGGGCCTCCTTCTAGGAAATCACGCAAGCAAGCCAGGCCCAAAGCGGGCCGATGCTCGTCGCATGAAAATGCTTCAATTTAACTTGTGGCCAGGAACGAGAGAAAGGCTAATGGAGGGGATAACGGAAATGTCATCACGGCCATGAGTGCTCCGCAAGGCCCAAGAACATCATTATTATAGGCACTCCGGTCCATTTAACAACCCTTGAAGCTCTTAATTGTCAGAATAAGCATGCAGTGTCCCGCCACAAGAGCTGCCTGGCCGGTCGCTTGCGTCGATCAGGGCTAATTCTGTAAGAACCGGCGGTTGTGGAACTGATGACTCTCGTGTACCGTGAACTGATCGCAGGGTGGAGCAGCTCGGTAGCTCGCAAGGCTCATAACCTTGAGGTCGTGGGTTCAAATCCCACCCCTGCAACTTCACCACTCTTTCGGGGCAGGCGATTTGCCTGCCCCGTGCTTTTTTCGCCCTTCGTGGCGATTGTCTACTTTATTCTGCATCGGAGTTGGTGCACAACGTTCGCAGAAGCGTCATGTTTCCAACGTTCATCTCTGAATTCACCCGGAATCATCCCAAGCCGCGGCGGCCAGAACCTCCTAGGTTATTCGTTCAGGCGTGATTATCGATCAGCTGGTCGGCAAATGCGACCGAGATTTGTCGGGTCAACCGAATTTTCAGGCCATGGCAAGCAGGCCACAGCCCGGCATAACGCTCAGATCTTATGCGCCCTCGCCCCGTTAGGAACCGAAGGGTAAGTTACGGCGACCAAGTTGGATCGTTCGGCTGCGGATGTGGGTCGGTGATTGAGAGGGCACCGGTGCCTAAGCTCAAGTTCATCATGAAATGGCTGATGGGACTGTTCTTCGTCGTGGCGGGAGTCAATCACTTTCTCCGTCCCGATTTCTACATGAAGATCATGCCGCCTTACCTGCCATGGCACTTCCCGCTCGTCTACCTGAGCGGGCTTTTCGAGGTCGCCCTCGGCATCTTGGTCCTGATCCCGAAGTACACGGCGCCAGCCGCTTGGGGGTTGATCGCATTGTTGATCGCGGTGTTCCCAGCTAACCTTCACATGGCATTAAACGCAGAGTTGTACCCCTCGCTTAGTCCCATCGCCCTGTGGCTGAGATTACCTTTGCAGGGCGTACTTATCGCTTGGGCGTACTGGTACGCGCGGGGAAGAGCTTGAGCGCAAAACTCCTTGCGACAGCGTATCCTCGCCACGTGCGGATCACGGATGTTCTGGGCCATCGGAAACGCATTATGCCAGGCCGTCCCGGATCATTTCTCCCGGTCCGACCATTCCAGGATCAAGAGGGCGACCGCCTGCCGAGGAAGTTGCGTCCGAGTCGCGGTCTTCCCGTCCGCGATCCGGACGGCCGCGGGCGGCCCGGCCGCGGTGAGCTGCCCGGCCCGCTCAAGATCGGTGTACTGCTCCGGGGTCGGCTTCTGGGGCGAGCCCATGTGCTTCCAGGTGGTGAATGCGTTGCTGTGCCGGTCGTCGATCCGGAATTCGGTGAGCATTGCATCTT
>Ga0185299_10000488_pt1 | contig 106881 bp, 98 predicted proteins | sample PaiPotPPA55metaG_FD_128002 | JGI IMG/M metagenome (GOLD analysis project Ga0185299, IMG submission 128002) | Iron sulfur acid spring bacterial and archeal communities from Banff, Canada, to study Microbial Dark Matter (Phase II) - Paint Pots PPA... ... | reverse complement strand
ACCCCTGTTTACGCTTCGCTGCCCACCTCGCGGTGTGCAACGCAAAACTCGGGGCCGAGCGGTTCGCTACTCCTTTCTCGTAGGACTCTTGCATTCCTTGCTTCATGCCGGTTTATCCCGGCGCACTACATTGGCGATTTCGCGTCAATGCAGAAGCATTTCGTCAGCGCTGAACACCGGCGGCAATCTTACTCCCGAGCGAATCTGGCATTTTCTGAAATGAATGATTTAGAATGGAATCTACATGGCGAGGAATGTCGAATTCGATGAGGAACGCGCTGTCCGAACCGCCATGGAGGTGTTTTGGGAAAAGGGCTATAAGGGCGCGTCGCTTCGTGATCTGACCGATGCTATGAAGATCAACCCCAGCAGCCTGTACAACACGATCGGAGACAAGCACGCACTATTTCTGCGTTGCGTGCAGCGTTACACGGACGACCGCAAGGAATACATCACGAAACATGCTTCGAGCTCGCGGTCGCCGTTGAAGACCATCGAGATCTTCGTTGACGACGCTGTGGCGAATATCACGACCAACCCACACAGCTGCATGGCCATCAAGGCTGCCTTCGAAGTGGCAACCGACGACAGCCGCGTCCAGGCCATCCTGAAGGCCGACAACGATGCCATGTACCGCTTCCTCTGCTCGCTCCTCACCCGCGCCATTGAAAAGGGTGAGATCAGCGCCGACGAAGATCCGGAACTGCTGACCGACTACCTGCTAAGCAGCTACATCGGCTGGCACGAGTCGTTCATCCTCAATCGAGACCCCTCAAAGATCCAGAGGATGGCTCGATTCCTCTTGAAACAGCTCTCACGCTGATTCGCCTATTTCTGAAGCGTCCGCTTCGGGAACAACACGGAACGCGGTTTCGCGCGCCTAATTCTGAAACGATTGATTTATAAAGGAGAAACAAAAATGCTCAATTCGGTGCTGCAAGACATATCTCTCGAAGGAAAGACAGCTCTGATCACTGGAGGCACCAAAGGAATCGGCAAGGCGATTGCCGACCGTCTAGAACGAGCCGGAGCCAAGGTAGTGGTTACGGCGCGAACCCACCCCACCGAAGGCGCCGAGAAACACCACTTTATCGCCGCCGATATGACGAGCCCGGAGGGTACAGTGGCCGTGGTGAACGAGGTCATTGAAAAGTTCGACGGCGTCGATATCCTCATCGAAAACGTAGGCGGGTTGACCGCACCCGGCGGCGGATTCAGCACGCTCACGGACGCTCACTGGGAGAACGAACTCAGGTTGAACCTTCTGTCCACGGTCCGTCTGGATCGCGCTCTGCTCCCCGGAATGATCGAGAAGAAGAGCGGCGTCATCATCCACATCTCGAGCGTCGCGGGCAAGCATCCGATTTGGGAGATCAACATGGCGTATGCCGCGTCGAAGGCCGCGTTGAACTCCTACAGCAAGGCACTCGCGAATGAAGTTGCGAGCAAGGGGGTGCGCGTCCTCACCGTATCGCCAGGAGGCGTAGCGACAGGACCCATGATTGGGTTGATGGAACACTTCGCCGCATCCTCTGGCGCGACCCCTAATGAGGTCTACAAGACCCTTACCGACCGGTTCGGCGGCGTACCGATGAGCCGGATGGCGGAGCCTGAAGAGGTAGCCTCGCTCGTTGGCTTCCTAGTCTCCCCTGCAGCGGCCTATCTGACGAGCGCAAACTACATGATCGATGGCGGCGCTATATCGGTTGTCTAGCAACTTCCAACAAATGTCGAAGGCCGGGCTGCGATTCGAAGCAGCTCGGCTTCCCGAAAGGGAGCTGTCACGAAAGCGGTGGCTGGTTCCGTGGAGTCTTCTTGTGCCAACGACGAAGTGCATGCGATCCTCAACTAACGATTTCAGGCCAATGCACTCACTGAACCATACCGCAGCTTTGCTGGACTACTTCCGCCAAGCCCATTTTTCAAGACGAATCCGGTCGCGCAGCGTCTATCACCACGTACAGTTGCCGAAAACACGGCTTACTGTTTCCCGGGCCAATCTTAATCCAGCTCCACTTGCATGTTCGGGCCTATAGCCTTCAGTCTTATATTTGCGTCACTCCCTGAGGTTCCCATGCGAGCAACCTTCGCCCTTTTCGCGCTTCTCTCAGTCTCGTCGATGGCCCAGACCGCCGCCGTCTCCAAATCCTTTGTCATCGCCGACGTCCACACGAGCTCGTTCACGTCGAACCCGTTCATGCACGGCAACTCCATCCAGGGCGACCGCTACTTTCTCTACCAGGCCACCATGGTCGATCTCATCGCCACCGCTTATGGGGTTGATGCCGTCAACGTGCATGGAGGCCCGGCCTGGCTCGAGCGAGATCGCTACGATATTCGTGCCACAGTTCCTCCGAAGACCACACAGGACGACGTCAAGCTCATGCTTCGCACCCTGCTCGCGGACCGTTTTCACCTCGTCGTAAAAACCGGCACTGCTCCTATGCCGACCTACATCCTCTCTACCGGCGCCGGAAAGCCGAAGATGACCGAGTCGGAGGGGAGTGGCGAAGGCTCCTGTACTCCTCTCCCTCCGCCGCAAAACGTTCCCCCCGGAGCTCCGTCCTATATCACCGTCAACTGCAAGAACCTCACCATGGCGGCTCTCGCCGACACGCTCCACAACTTCGCAGGCGGATATCTCGACCAACCTGTTATTGACGAAACCAACCTTGCCGGAGCCTGGGACTTCACCATCAAGTGGACGGGGCGCGGCGAGCTTGAAAAGCAGGGTGCCGACGGCATCTCCATCTTCGCCGCCGTAGAAAAGCAATTAGGCCTCAAGCTGGAGCTCAAAACGGCACCCCGCCCTGTCTTCCAGGTGGCGAGCGTTGACGAAGCTCCTACTCCCAACGCCGCCAATATAGCCGAAGCCCTTCCCGAGCCGCCCGCGTTACCCTTCGAAGTCGCCGTGATCAAACCGAGCGCCCCTGATGAGAGGGGCTATGGCCGCATCACCGGCAACCAGATCGAGACCCGCGCGATCCCGCTCATGTTTCTCATGACCTTCGGCTGGGACCTCAACCCGAACAACAAAGAGAGCATCGCCAACGCTCCCAAATGGCTCGACAGCGCTAAGTTCGACTTCCTCGCCAAAGCCGGAGACAACGTTCGCGTCGACAAATTCTCCTCCGGCAACCTGATCAACTATGAAGACCTCCGCAGCATGCTCCGGGCCTTGATCGCCGAACGGTTTCAGATGAAATGGCACATGGAGGATCGCCCGGTCACCGCCTACACCCTGATTGCCGTCAAGCCCAAACTCACGCCCACCCACGATCCGACCGAGCGTACCAAATGTAAGGAGGGCCCTGGCCCTGATGGCAAAGACCCTCGGACGGATAGTCCTGTCCTCAATCGGCTCATCACCTGCCAGAATATGACGATCGCGCAGATTGGCGACGAGCTCCAACACGTAGCGAACGGGTACATCTACAATCCCGTCGTCGACGGTACCGGCATCAAGGGCTCCTACGACTTCACCCTCAGCTTCAGCTCCGCCGACAAGATCCTCCCCAATACCGGCGGCGGTGCCGGCAGCTCCGACGCCAACAGCTCCGATCCCAATGGCGCTCTCTCGGTCTTCGACGCTATTAGCAGACAGCTGGGCCTGAAATTAGAAAAGACCAAGCGTCCCTACCCCGTCCTGGTTATCGACCACATGGAGGAGACTCCTACCGCGAACTAGAGCACTCCCCCTTGCTGCGAGTCTTCATAAATCGGCTTCTCGGTAGTAATCAACTGGCTCGATGAGTACATCGGCGATTTAGCGTTAACTGGGATACTAAGCGGCTCACTGGCGAGACGCGTTTCTCGTTAGTGAGCCAGCTTTGACCGGCTTGACCTGCCAAAGATAACGGGATGCCACGGAGAGAAATGTTTTCAGTTCTGTAGAGCAGTCTCAAAGAGGCAGATTTGCTCTCTTCCGTTCCTGCTTCTCATACGCCACACGATTCAGATCGACTGTTGGCTGATTCTCCTCAGCCCATCGCACAAGAGGCCCCATTGCTTTAGCGAGGGAGCGTCCTAGAGCGGTGTTCGTATATTCGACGCGCGGCGGAATCGTCGGATAGGCCTTGCGTTCGATAAGGCCGTCCCGATGAAGACTGTTGAGGGTGTGGCTAAGGACGCGTGGTGAGATGCCCTCGATTGCAGCCTTCAGTTCCCCAAAGCGATGCGTTCCTCGAAGGAGGGTCTGGATAATCAGGCAGCTCCACTGATCGCCTATTCGATTGAGAACTGCTCGAGTTGAACAAGAGATAGGGCCTCGCATCTTGCCTCCTTTGGGTCATTAGTTACTTCCAGTATAGCTCGTTACTTCCAAATCCGTACTTGATATGGATGTGATACCCAAGTAGCTTGTCTTTGGAGGTAGAACATGAGTTTTGTAGACAAGCAGCTTCTCGTGACAGGCGCGAGTGGAAACCTTGGAAAGGCCGTCGTGGCGGAGCTTCGGCGACTCGGAGCAAAGAAAGTGATCGCGGCCACACGTACTCCGGGGAAGCATCAGGAACTTGCGGCTTTGGGTGTGGAAGAGCGAGAAACTGATTTTGATCGGCCCGAAACCCTGGAGACAGCATTCCAAGGCGTCGAGCGCTTGCTCCTCATTAGTACCGATTCACTGCACGCGCCCGATGTACGGATCAAGCAGCACCGGGCTGCCATTCAGGCCGCCGTGAGTGCTGGTGTGGAGCACATCGTCTATACATCGCTACCCAATGCTCATCCGACGGAGGGAGCCTCGATACCGGACGATCATTTCTGGACAGAAGTCGCGCTATTTGAGAGCGGGCTCAATTGGACGATATTGAGGAACAATCTGTACGCGGAAGTCATCCTCAGGTTTGCGCCGTTCGCTCTTAAGACCGGAAAACTAGTGTCTGCAACGCAGTCGCAAGGCCGTTCGTATGTGTCTCGCGAAGACTGTGCGAGAACGGCGGCAGCGGCTCTGCTCAACGCCACCGGCAACGCGATCTACGATGTGACGGGCCCTGCCTCGATTACCCATGACGAGATCGCGAGTATCCTCTCTCGCTTGTCCGGGAAGCCCATCCAACATGTGAATGTCACGCCAGACGAGGTTGAAAAAGGCCTGGTAGCGGCTGGCATCCCTCCGTTCGCGGCGAGGAGTGTGCGTGAGTTGGACGATGAAACGTCTCGCGGCTATCAGGCGATCGTTACCCCTACGGTGGCGAATCTCACTGGAAGAGTTCCGATGTCGGTCGAGGACTTCCTCCAGGCGACCGTGCCCGCATTGATCGCCTAACCAGACCCGTGAGGAGGCTGCGTTTGCTTTATGCGCGGTCTCCTCACGATTCTGCGAAGTCGTCCTCTGTTTACCGAAGTGAAGGCCGAAGCTCAACTGCCGAGCGGTCCAGGCATACACAATATTCACCGCCGTCGTCCGTTAACACCTGTAGCGGCTTCCATTAAGCGCATAGGAGATCCATGCCCGGACTAACCAGTTTCCTTTCGAGCGCCATCGAAAAGCTCCTCTTTCGTCCAATGACGGTTACCGAATCCGAAGTTATCGGCAGACATTTTCGGCTGATACGTATGCAAGGGGAGGAATTCAAGGGCGTGAGGTGGACGCCGGGACAAGCCGTACAGATTTACCTCGGGAATTTGACGAAGCGGGCCTACACTCCTATGGATTTGGACCCTGAGGCGGGATCTGCTCGCTTTCTCTTCTATCTGCATGGCGGGGGACCAGGCTCTGCGTGGGCCGCAGCTCTCAAAACTGGCGATATCTGCCAAGTGATGCGGCCAAAGGATTCACTCGATTTCACAGCCTTCAAAGAGCCAGTACTGTTCTTTGGTGATGAGACTTCTCTAGCGGCCGCTCAGGCTCTACACCGCTGCAGGAAGAATGCTTTGAGAATCCGTTTCCTATTAGAAGTGACCTCTCTGCCAGAGGTGGAGATTGCAACGTCGAAGTTAGGGCTTGAGAATATTGAGCTATTTGAAAAAGACCACAACGGCTCTCACCTGGAGAAGATCATTACGAGGCTGGTCGAGGATGCGTCCGCGCTGGGGTCACCGCAGTGGGTCTTTACGGGGCAGGCGCGGTCCATTCAAAACATTCGAAAGAGCTTGAGAGCCGCAGGCGTCGAACCTTCAAATAGTAAGGTGAGGGCCTACTGGTCTCCGGGAAAAACCGGCATGGACTGATACACACCGGCTAGGTACAGACTGGGGTTACAGTCATCGCGCGCTTTCACCACCTATGCTGTTTCATCCTGGGAGAGTGAAGAGTTCGACGAGCGCCCTCACGCGCTCTTTCTGACGGCTGCGCGGAAATCGCTTGGTTCTTGTGAGTTCGGCGATACCGTGAAGGCTCGCCCAAAACAACTCCGATAGAACCTCCGACTTCGAGCCCTGCCCCAAAAACAACTCCAGGAGTTGGGCGAACGCGAATCGCAACTCCGGAGGAGTAGCCGCGTCACCGAAGGGTACGCTCAGGCTGAGCGAAAACATTACTTCATACAGTGCTGGTGAAGACGCGGCGAACTCCAGATAGGCGGCCGCAACCGATTCGACTGTATTTCCACGCTTATCCCGTTTCCGTGCCTTCCCCAAAGCGAGGCCCATCTCCTGGAAACCCTCAATAGCGACTGCGGCGAGGACCCCCTCGCGGCTTCCAAAATGAGCGTACAAGACGGGCTGGCTGTATGAAATTTCGTCAGATAGCCGCCGAACGGTTACGTTGGACCACCCTTCAAGTTCCGCGATGCGTCGTGCGGCACTGACAATCTGCGCCCGGCGGGCTTGGTTGTCACGCAGTTTTCGTTCCGCAATTCGGTTAGCTGCCGGCGTAGTTTTCATCGCTACTAATTATAGCCACGCTAGAATATATAGCGAGTGCCAAAAATTGTACGGATATTCTTGCGCCATATCACGAGTGGTCTGCATCATCTATAGCGTTGCTAGATTTTATAACAATGATTTTTATGGAGGAAGTCATGATGGAAGTCCTGAATGTCGTTGCAATTATCGTCGCTGGATTGATGGTTGGATGTGAACTGGCCATCGCCGCGTTTATTCATCCAACGCTCGATAAACTCCCGGATGACGCTCACCTGCCAGCCGCAAGCGCCATCGCTCGGGTGCTGGGGACGGTCATGCCGTTTTGGTACAACCTTACGCTTTTGCTTACGTTAGCCGAGGTTGTAATCCGATGGCACCAATCTGGCCGCTTACCCCTCTGGATCGCTGTATCGGTCGTTTTGTGGATGCTGGCGATTGTCTATACGCTCATCGCCCTCGTGCCGGTCAACAACCGTATTAAATCGTGGGAGAAGTCCACTCCGCCTCCTGATTGGAAGACGTACCGGCGTAGATGGGATAGGCATCACCGCTGGCGTGTTGTACTCCTCACGATAGCTTTCGCGTTTCTGATTGTGGGAGTCGTTAGCAAGTAGTCATCTTTGCCTATAGGGATTCTGCTCTAGTTTTCCGTAGGCTGTTCCACGTGATCGATCACCATCGTATCTACGGGACCCTTCGCGGGCTGCAGCTTCAGTCCAAGCTGCTCCTGGATCGCCGTAAAGAGATTCGGTAGAGCATCAGCCGCGCCGTTATCGGCCGCACTGTTCGCAACGCTATCAGCTGTCCATTGCAGTCGAAAGTCGTATCGGCCGGTGAGGCCCGTCTTGTCGATCACGGTGCGATCCAGTGGAAAGGATAGGTTTCCCGCCAGGTCCGATAGCGTCACTCCCGTGGCAGTCATATCCGTATTGTGCACATTCATGTTGCCGGGGCCTGTCGCATCCGGCGCAACTGCACTCACCTTAAGCTTCGGGCCGTTTTTTGCGACGGCCAGTTCGTACACAGGAAGCGTCTTGAGCTCGGTATGCATCTTTAGATGAAAACGGTCTACAAGGATGGCGGCGATCATCGCCTGCTGCTGCTCGCGCGAAAGACTGCGCATGACCTTCATATCCGGATCCGTCACCTTTGCGGTGACGTCGTAGCGCAACGAGTCGGCCCATCCGGGCAGACCAAACATCAGGCCTTCGCGAATTCCATAGGCATTCACGAGCAGATGTTTGAGCCGCACATTTGTCGCTCGAAACGAGGTGTCGTCCATATCCACGTGCGTGCCTCGTGAAAGGCTATTGTTCAGCTTGATCACAACGGCGTCATAGACCGGCAAGGAAGGCGCGGGCTGTTGGGCGACACCGTTCCGGCAGTAACCCAGAGACGCTACGAATATGAGCGCAAGCAAAAACTTCGACATGCCAACCTTACGCTGCGGAGAATCAGAAAGTTCCCGCTAGCTGGCCTGCGCCTCAGCTAACTCTTGCTTATGCGGTGCAAGTGCAGTGAGGGTTGGGTGGAGAAGCCAAAGCCGTTCCATTGCGATACGAGGATGTTCTAAGTCAGGCTCTGAATTGGTGGACCCATTCCACCTGCTCTGCGGTGTCAGGGACCTTCAAGCCTCGGGCTTGAGAGATGCGGCGGAAGGCGTCTTCCGCGGTATGTCCATCAAGCGTGAGGAGTGAGGCTAGGAGAAGCGATGATCTCCCGATGCCTGCTCTGCAATGTACCGCAATATTCCTGCCCTTGGTTCGTTCTTGATGCAGCAAACTAATGAACTCGCGAAAAGCTTGTGTGGACCGTGGGACATGGCGGTCTGGGATGGGGAAGTTGCGGAACTCTACGCCTGCCCTTGTGCATGCAGCGCCTTCATCGTCCAGCGCAAGTTCGGTTGCTTCTTCCGGTGTCAGGAGTGATACGAGAATATCGACGCTCTCGCGACGCAAAGCCTGAAGATCATCGTCGAGCCAATCGCCGCCGCGAGGCCTGGGCGCAATTGCGAGCCGGGCGGGTGCGTCGATTTCAATCCAATATGCCATGAGAGTTATTCCCCGATAGTGTGATGCAGCATTGCCGCTACAGGCAAAATACAGGGGTCTCTCCGCTACGGCGCAAAAGCGCGCCTTCGGTCGAGATGACACGGTTTGGGGGATACGTGGGAAATCGTTCTAGCCTTTGTAGAACTCGCTGCGTTTGCGGCTGTAGAAGTAGTAGACGACCAGTCCGATGACTAGCCAGAGGAAGAAGCGGACCCAGGTGATGGCGGGCAGGCCGGCCATCAGGAGGACGCAGAAGAAGGTGCTCAGGATGGGGATGACCGGGCCGAAGGGGACGCGGAAGCCGCGGTGACGGGTGGGGTCTTTGGCGCGCAGGACGATGACGCCGATGGAGACCAGGACGAAGGCGAAGAGCGTGCCAATGTTCGACATCTCGGCGAAGGTGCCGACGTCAAAGAGCCCTGAGGGGATCGCGACCAGGATGCCGGCGACCCAGGTGGCGAAGGCCGGGGTGCGGAACTTGGGGTGGACGCGGCTGAAGACGTCTGGGAGGAGCTTGTCGCGGCTCATGGCGAACCACACGCGGGCCTGGCCGAGCTGGAAGACGAGGATCGAGGAGATCATGCCCACGATGGCGCCGAGCAGCACGAAGAGCCGTACCCAGTGCAGACGATGGCCTCCAGGGGTGAGTGAGACGCGTTTGAGGGCGTCGACTACCGGAGCCCCGTCGCCGGCGATAGACCTCCACGGAACCATGCCGGTGAGGACGGCGGCGACTCCGATGTAAAGGATGGTGCAGACGACCAGGGTGGCGATGATGCCGATGGGCACGTCGCGGCGGGGGTTCTTGCACTCTTCGCTGGCGGTGGAGACGGAGTCGAAGCCGATGTAGGTGAAGAAGATGATGGATCCGCCGGCGAGCACGCCCGAGAAGCCGTTGGGGGAGAACGGGTGGTAGTTGTCGGGATGAATAAAGGACAGGCCGAAGAAGATGAAGATTAGGATGGCCGCGAGCTTGATCAGCACCATGATGTTATTGGTGCGGGCGGACTCCCGGATGCCTCGGACGAGGACCACCGTGAGCAGCAGAACGATAATGAAGGCGGGGATGTCGAAGCCGAAGTGCCAGCCGGGGGGGAAGATGTCGACCTTGCCGGAGAGGTCTTGCAGGCCGAGGGGCAGGTAGGCGGGGGAGAGCCATTTGGGGTTGAGGTGGATGCCGAGCCAGTCGAGCAGATCGACGATGTGGGCGGCGAAGCCGACGCTGACGCTCATGTTGGAGAAGGCGTACTCGAGGATGAGGTCCCAGCCGATGATCCAGGCGATGAGTTCGCCGAGGGTGGCGTAGGTGTAGGTGTAGGCCGAGCCGGCGATGGGGATCATCGATGCCAATTCGGCATAACAGAGGCCGGTAAGGCCGCAGACGATGGCGACCAGAACGAGGGATATCGCGAGCGCTGGGCCTGCTCCCGGGCGGCCGGCGACGGCCCCGTGGTGCAGGATGAGGTCGATGATGGGCGAGCCCTTCCAGTCTGCAAGCTTGGAAGGGTTGCCGCCGATGGCTGTGCCGATGACGGTGAAGATGCCCGACCCAATGACCGCGCCGATACCCAGCGCGGTGAGCGAGACGGGGCCAAGCGTTTTCTTGAGCGCGCTTTCAGGCCGCTCAGACTCGTGGATCAGCTTGTCGATGGACTTTGTGGCAAAGATTTGGCGGGCCAGGTGCACATTCCTCATCGGCGGGGATTGTAAACGTAGAGTGATTTTATGCGGAGTGGAGCAGGTCTGGTCAATGTTGGGGAAGAAGGGGCCCAGAAACATGGCCTTTTGGGCCTCGTCTTTGCCTTTCTGGTTTGTCATTCCGAGCGTAGCGAGCGAACCTGCTGTCTCCCGTTCTTTGCTCGTACCGCCTAGATAGTACGCAAGAAAGAGCACAACTCATAGCTGCTGCTTACACATAGAGCTTGTGGTAGCACAAGAAAAAGCGGGAGACAGCAGGTTCGCTCGCTACGCTCGGAATGACAAACCAGAAAAGCAAAACCAGAAAAGCAAAACCAGAAAAGCAAAAGCAAAAGCAAAAGCAAAGGCAAAGGCAAAGGCAAAGGCAAAGGCAAAGGCAAAGGCAGAAGCAGAAGCAGGTTCCCTGCGGGAATGACAACAAGAAAGGCAAAAGCAGAGGCAAAAGCTCAGTAGGCCCCGCAAAGAAAACGGCGGGCGGAGCCTAAGCTCCGCCCGCCGTTGTTGAATCTAGTGCTGTTTAGCGCTTGGAGGCGCCGCGTGCTGCCTTCTTGACCTTGGCTTTGTTCTCGCCGCGAGCTCCGGTGCGTGGGGCCTTGGGGGCGGCTTTCTTGCGGGCGGCGCGCTTAACTTTCTTGCGCTCGATCTTGTCGGTGATGGATGAGGTGTTTGCCATGATGAATGTCTTCTCTCTGAACTTTCTGGAATCTCTGGATACTTTGCCGGCGTGAGCGCTCAAAATAGGGATTTCGCTCTTTTACAGTCGCTCGAGCTGGGCGAACTTCTCGACCAGCTTCTTCATGCCGTGACCACTAAATTGTACTGTAAGCTTGGCATCTTCCCCATCCCCTTCGCGGGCAAAGACCACGCCCTCCCCATACTTGGGGTGACGGACACGAGCGCCTTTGCCCATGCCAGTGCGGCCGGTGGGGGCGTCGGACGCCGCCTTGGAGCGCGCCCCAAACTGCAACCCACTGGGTTTAAAGCCTGCTCCACCCTTGCCGAAGAAGGCTGCGGTGTTGTCGAGCGGGCCGCTGCCGGTGCCTCGTTTGACCGCGCCAAAGCGCTGCGCGGCGTAGGACTTTGCCCCTGAGCCTCCGCGTCCGCCGGATTGGTCTTCGTCCTCGTAGCTGTAGTGCTGCTCGCCTCCAAAGTCGTCGTCGCCAGCGCCAAAGCGCTTGCCGCGTTGGGGATAGGCGGTCGAATAAGCCCCGCCATAGGAGGCTGGGGAGAGGTCCTCGACGAGTTTTGAGGGCACTTCTTCGAGGAAGCGTGAGGGCATCGACGACTCCGGTGAGTCGTTGCCGTAGCGGCGGCGATAGCGTGCCCGCGTCATGACCAGCGTATCCATCGCGCGTGTCATGCCGACGTAGCAGAGGCGGCGCTCCTCTTCCATCTGGGTGGGGTCGACCAGCGTGCGTGAGTGCGGGAAGAGGCCTTCTTCCATGCCTGTGAGGAAGACCAGAGGGAATTCCAGCCCTTTGGCGGCGTGCAGGGTCATCAGTGTTACGCGGGCTTCGGCGGAGTACTGGTCGGCGTCGGAGACCAATGCTGCATGGTCCAGAAACTCCGCAAGCGTCTCTCCGCGAGCCGTTGCGTCCTGCGCGGCGTTGGCGAGTTCCTTCAGGTTCTCGATGCGGGAGAAGCTCTCGGGGGTGGCCTCGTCTTCGAGGGCGCGGATATAGCCGGAGCGCTCGTTGAGGAACTTGATGAGTTCGGGCAGTGTGGCCGGGTCGCCGGCCTTGCGGAACGGAGCAGGTGCGTCTTGGGCCTGCGGGGTCTCGGCGTTCTGCTGGCGCAGGCGTTCCTTGATCACGTCGCTCGCGGAGAGCTTGAGCGGGACGGGAGCGAAGGGGTTGAAGCTGGTGGCGTTCTCGGGCGCGACGGTGCTGATCTCTTCGCTGGGGCCGAAGTCGAAGTCGAAGTTGAAGCTCGTGTCGAAGCTGGTGTTCGCGTCGTTGGCCACGATGGTCGGTTGTGCTTCTTCTTCAGTGGCAAAGCCGAAGTCGAAGTTGGTCTCGTTGTCAGCGGCGGCGGTTGCGTCCTGATCGAAGGTTGTATCGGGATCGAAGGTAGTGTCTTCGGCTTTCAGTTCCGGTCCTGCGGCATCGGCGGTGAGTGCGGCGAGGAACTCCGGGCCGAGCATGGCTCTTGCGTCTTCGATGAGACGGCGAAAGCTGTTGAGTGCGGTGAGGGCACGCGCCGGCAATAGCTTGTCTTCGGAGGCGCGGGCGATGGCGTCCCAGCTGCTCATGCCGGTGGTCAGGGCCATGCGCTCGAGCGTGTCCATCGTGGTCTTGCCGATGCCGCGCGGCGGCGAGTTCACTACGCGACCGAGTGCGATGGAGTCGTGCGGGTTCTGCACCAGCTTTAGATAGCTGAGAATGTCCTTGACTTCGGCGCGGTCGTAGAAGCTGAAGCCTCCGACCATGTGGTACTGGATCTGATAGCGGCGCAGCGCCTCTTCCACCAGTCGCGACTGCGAGTTGGTTCTGTAGAGAACGGCGCAGCGCGGCAGGTCTTCGCTCTCGCCGGCTTCTTTTAGATATTTGTTGATGCGATCGGCGATGAAGAGCGCTTCGTTTTCGCCGTCGGCGGCTTCGTAGTAGCCGATCAGCGAGCCGCCTTCGCGCGAGGTCCAGAGGTTCTTGCCCTTGCGCTGTGTGTTCTGTGCGACGACAGCGCTGGCACCTTCGAGGATGACCTGCGTTGATCTGTAGTTCTGCTCCAGGCGAATCGTCTGGACGTTAGGGAAGTCTTTTTCGAACTCGAGGATGTTGCGGATGTCCGCGCCACGCCACGAGTAGATCGACTGATCTTCATCGCCGACGACGCACACGTTGCCGTGGCGGCCGAGGAGCTTCATCAATTCATACTGCGGACGGTTCGTGTCCTGGTATTCGTCGATCAGGAGGTACTTGTACTTGCGGTTGTAGCGTTCGCGTACTTCGCTCGACGACTTGAGCAGGCGCACGGTTTCGAGCAGCAGATCGTCGAAGTCGAGTGCGTTGGCCTTGGCGAGTTCTTTTTTGTAGATCTCGAAGATGTGCGCAATCTTCTCCTCCAACGGGTTGGTGGAGGCCAGAAAGTACTCCTGGGGGTCGATCATGTGGTTTTTCGCCCATGAAATTCGGCCCAGGGCGACGCGCGGCTTCAAGGCTTTGTCGTCGATGCCGAGCCGTTTGAGCGCCTGCTTTACGACAGCTTGCTGATCGGTCTCATCGTAGATAGCGAAGGAACGCGTGAGGCCAACGTTGCCTACGCGCAGCGCTTCGATGTCGCGGCGCAGAACGCGCACGCAGAAGCTGTGGAAGGTTGCGAGCGTGGGAGAAGCGAGGGTCGAGTGGCCGAGGATCTTTTCGACGCGCTCAGCCATCTCCTTCGCGGCCTTGTTGGTGAAGGTGACCGCGAGGATGCTGTCCGGCGAGACGCCGCGCTCCTTTATTAGATAGGCAATGCGGTGAGTGATCACTCGGGTCTTACCTGAGCCTGCGCCTGCGAGTAGCAAGACGGGCCCATCGACCGAGGTAATCCCTTCGCGCTGCTGCGGATTCATATTGGCGAGAAGGTCGGACACAACCTCCATTTTATCTGTGTTGGGGATTGAAGTTTTGCAGGGGTGTCTCTACGTGTGAATTGATGTGCGTTTATGGACGTGTGTGCGTTTGTGGACACAATGAGTGTGCGTTTATGGACGCGGCTAGTGAGTGTGCATGGACGTACCGTGTGTGGAAACGAAAGCAACATTTGTTGCGCGGAAACTCTTTAGTCACGGGGCGAATGTTGCAGTGCCATAAATCTTAAATTTATCTGGAACAACTCGGAACCAACACGTGAACCGCTGCGTACTGACCTTTGCGACCGGTTCCCTGATGAAGAGAACGCGGTCCAAATCAAAAGTGTTTTATCAAGGAGCAGTTATGAATCGTCGTTCTGTTGTTGGAGTCATCGTAATGGCGGCCTCGCTGGTATCGGCACAGGCCATGTATGCAGCACCTGCTGCAATCCACGCACCTGTGAATGCGATCTTCGCGAAGGCTAAGTTTGTGAAGCTCACGCTACGTAACGACTCGGCAGCGCCCCTGAAGTTGAAGGCTGGCGACACTGAGGTAACTCTGCAGCCCGGTAAGACAGTGGATGTGAAGCTCACAGAAGGACAGCAGATCGTTGCCGTCGAGACTTCGCCCAACTATGCTGCAGGATCAGTGATCACAACGGTTTCAGACCAGCTGAACGGCACCACACTCGCCCTTCGCTAGATCCTTTTCCCTATTACTGCGAGCTGGATGAGTTCAGCGAGTGCCGTTTTTATCAGGAAAAACGGCGTATAGACCTTAGCTTTCGGTCTACACCGATAGGGAAAAGGATTCACCGGGCCTGAACTGTAGTCGTTGTAAGAGCGGTGCGCTCTTTGAAGCGCCGCTCTTCGAGGGCCCGGGGCATGTTTGAGCAGATTTGCTGCACACAGCCCCGGACAAGTTCAACAGCTGTCGCTTTTCGTCTGCAGCAAAAATTGCGCTATTCCTGAACGATTGCTCCTGTTATTCCTGAGCTGTTGTTCCGGGCGGCGTGATCTTCACAGAGTTGGCATGGCAGGTACGGAGTCCCTGGCACACGAGCGGTTTCAGATCTTTGCTGAAGCAGGCTTCGATGGCTGTCAGGTGATTGCGGCCGCAGCTCAACAGAATGCTGCCCTGTGGAAACGTTGGGTTGGCCTCATAGAACAATCCAAGAATTTTGTCGGGCGTCAGACTGATCTCATGGTCAACGTGCGTGAACTCCGCTGGAATCTTCAACGAGTGGTAGGCCTCGCGTTCCATCGTGAAGAAGCGCTGCGGACCAACGGCTGCGCAGGTGCCGTGCTTGGCCCACTCGTGATCGAGCAGCGAGAGATCAGGTGTGAGGTCGAGGTTCTCCGACGGCTTTGCGGGGCCGTGCTCTTCACTGCAGAAGACGGGATAGCTGCCGTCGTTGTTCTGCGCCCACAGGCCATGCAGGATGAAGCCCGGTTTTGCCGCGCATTCCGGTGAGGTGCCCTGTATCGAACAGAACTCCGGCGACCAGGAGAGATTCATCAGATAGAAGTCGAATTTGCCGGGTTCGCCCTTGTGCTGCGCGGTGGCGCTGGATGTGGACAGCAGGATGCTGAGAGCGAATGCCGTGGCGATAGATAAAAAGCGGCAAGATAACCAGGTACGCATGAACTGACTCCAGTCTCGTAGTTGAGTGAGAAGGCCATGATACTCGACCGCAAAAACGATATTCTGTGTCGATGACAGAGTCTGTTTCGAAGAAGAGTATTGCGGTGTTCTGTGCGGCGGCTGTAGGCACGCGGCCGGAGTATCGCGCGAGTGCGGAAGAGCTCGGCCGGGCGCTCGCCGCGCATGACCTGGGACTGATCTACGGTGGAGCGAAGATCGGGCTGATGGGCGCGGTGGCCGATGCTGCGCTGGCTGGGGGAGGCCATGTGGTTGGCGTGATTCCGTATGTGCTGGTCGACCACGAGATTGCGCACCAGGGGATCTCGGAGCTGCACGTTGTGGATACGATGCATACACGCAAGGCGCTGATGGGCGAGAAGGCCGATGCCTTTCTTATACTGCCGGGCGGCTTTGGGACGTTTGAGGAGCTGTTTGAGGTGCTCGCATGGCAGTCGCTCAAGCTCCATGCAAAGCCGGTTGTGCTGCTGAATGTGGCAGGGTTCTATGACAAGATGCTGGAGTTTCTCGATGTGTGCGAGCGCGAAGGGATGCTGCGGGGGAATCGGGAGAGGTTGTTGGTCGCGACGACGGTGGATGAGGCGTTGAGGCTGACGGGGTTGGTTGCATAGCTTTCCATTTATTCCCATGAATTCGTCATTCTGAGCGAAGCGTCTCGCGTACTTTGCGAGACGCGGAGTCGAAGAACCCCGAAACATTTTGCCTCACCCATGCTCTTAATCCCTTTTCAACCAGAACCCTTGCTGCTTCACTCAAGCGGTAGTGGATGAAAAGGTTCGAGCTGTATCGGCGACGTAGAAGCTCTCGGGGTCCTTCGACTACGCTCAGGACAGGCTCTTCGACTGCGTAGCTCGCAAAGTGCGCGAGCTACTTCGCTCAGGATGACGAATTTGTGGGAGGCACCGAGAACAAACATCTTAGGTCGAGCGTAGGCCCTCCTTCGGGGCTTATTGCGCGTTTTGTTGGCGTTTGCGGAAGGCGGCTACCTTGTGGCGGTTGCCGCAGGTGGCCATGCTGCACCATCGGCGGCGATGTGATTTTGTCTGGTCGTAGAACCAGAGGACGCAGTCTTCGCTCTCGCAGCGGCGGACCAGATCGAAGTTGGCTGTGGCGAGGAACTCGGCGGCGGCTTCGGCCAGAGGCGCTAGAACTTCTTCTGGGGTGCGGCGTTTCCAGCGACGTGTCAGGTGCGTGCTGCTGTTCTTGTCAGTGGTGAGCTCGAGGTAGCTTCGGGACTCGGAGAGAAACTCGTTGAGGGTGGAGACATCCAGACGCTTCTCCGCTTTGCGCCTCTCGACCAGCATGCGGATCGTCTCGCGCAACACTCGTGCGGTGTTGAGCAGGGTGGATGGTCGAAGGTTGGAGAGCTCTTTTGTGACGGGCCAACCGGCCTGGGCCAACCATCGTAGTACGTCGCCGTCGCTCTGCAGCGAGTCCACCAGCTCTCCATCGACAAGCGGAACCGTATTGAGAATCTGTAGTGCGGGCGGCTCGGTGAAGGCGTTGGGCTGATCGTGCATAGCGGGTTCCTGTTTCGAGATACTCACGATTTCATCCTCCTCGCGACTTCCTCTCCTTTATTGTAACCCATAATAATTGTGTTGACAGGTTACATATATCGGAGTAACCATTAAATGCGAAGATAGACGGTGTCGAGAGCCGGCTACAGGAGGAAGTCAGATGACGCGAAGAGATTTTGTGATGCAGGGTGGTAGCGTGATGGCAGCAGCAGGTACAGCTTCCGCTGCGACGGAGAAGCCGATGGCAAAGAAGAGTCTGGTGCCTGTGACGTCGATTCATCGGGTCGAGGCGGATGGCGTTACGGTGTTCTATCGTGAGGCCGGTGCGCCGGATGCGCCGGTGGTGCTGCTGTTGCACGGCTTTCCCACGTCGTCGTTCCAGTACCGCGAGCTGATTCCGCGGCTGGCGGATAAGTATCGGGTGATTGCTCCTGATCTGCCGGGATTTGGATTTACAGAGGTTCCCGCGAGCCGGCAGTACAAATACTCTTTCGATGCACTCGCGAAGACGATTCTGGCGTTTACCGATGCGCTGAGCTTGAAGCACTATGCGTTGTATGTCTTCGATTATGGCGCGCCTACTGGATTCCGCCTGGCGATGGCGCATCCGGAGCGAGTGACGGCGATTGTGTCGCAGAACGGCAATGCGTATGAGGAGGGCCTTGGCGATGCGTGGGCTCCTATACGGCGCTACTGGAGTGAGCCTACGGCGGCGAATCGCGAGGTGGTTCACGAGGCGTTGAGCCTGGAGGGGCTGCGTTCGCAGTACACAGAGGGTGTGCCGCACCCCGAGAGGATCGCCCCAGAAGGCTACACGCTGGATGCTGCGATGATTGCGCGGCCGGGCAACATGGACATCCAGCTCGACCTGTTTCTCGACTATGCCAACAATGTGAAGCTGTATCCCAAGTTCCAGGAGTACTTCAGAACATCGAAGCCGCCGCTGCTTGCGATCTGGGGCAAGCATGATCCGTTCTTTATCCCACCGGGTGCGGAGGCCTTTCGGCGCGACAACCCGAATGCCAGTGTCCAGTTTTTGGATACGGGGCACTTTGCGCTGGAGACTCATGTGGAGGAGATTGCGGAGGCCATACGGCCGCTTCTGGCTCGTACCGCTGTCTGAGCGGGTATCGAAAGGAGCAGTTCCCGTATTGATGTGGAGTGGAGAATCCCTGTGAGTGCTGTCTTTCTTGGGGAAAAACAGCGCATAGGCCTGTGGCTCGCTACACACCCATACGGGAACTGCTCTAGTGCCCGCAGACCGGCGCTTACAATGAAGTGAGAATGATTTTCGAACATATCCCTCACCTGCACTACATCTGGCTAGTGGTTGCGTCCACGATTGCGGGTGTAATGAATGCGATGGCAGGTGGGGGATCGTTCGTTTCTTTTCCGGCGATGCTGGGTGTGGGGGTTCCGCCGGTGCAGGCCAATGCGACGAATACCGTCGCGCTGTGGCCGGGGCAGCTTACCTCTGTCGCGGCGCTGTGGGGCGATGTTCGCCGCGACCTGTTGCCGACGGTCGCTGTAACCTGCGTCATCGGTGGCGTGGCCGGCGCTGAGGTGCTGTTGAACACGCCGCAGGGTACCTTCTTCAGGCTGGTTCCATGGTTGCTGCTGGGTGGGACGCTGCTCTTTGGAATCAGCGGTCCTGTCTCTCGCTGGCTGCGATCGCGTGCTACGCATCCGCATGAGGAGCACTCGATACCAAAACTTGGTATGGCTGCAGCGTTGTTTCCGGTGTGCTTCTACATCGGTTACTTCGGCGCAGGCGGAGGCTTTTTGGCGATGACGGTTCTCGCGCTCTTCGGGGTGGAGAGCATGCACGAGCTGAACGCGATGAAGGTGGTCGCGGCGCTGCTGTCGAACCTGGTTGCGATCGTCACGTTCATCCTGAAGGGCGCAGTGGTGTGGCACTATTGCGGTATCTCGATGGTCTTTGCGGCCCTTGGCGGCTACGTTGGAGCGCGATTCGCGAAACGGACGAACCCTGCGGTGCTGCGTTTCGTGGTTGTCGCGACAGGCTGCATCATTGCGGCCTACTTTTTCTGGAAGCAGGCACAAGCATGATGATTTTGCCGAAGGGGATTGGCCGGATCGGCTATGCGGCAGTTGCTATCGATATGAGGAGATTGGTATGAGCCACGAAGGCATTCGCTTTGTTAGTCCTGAAGAAGCACAGCGTGAGGAGGCTACTCCCAAGCTGACGGGAGACGCGATCTCTCCTGCCAAGGTACGCGTGGACAAGAGCGGCGGCACGGGCATGACGATCGAGTGGCGCGACGGCCATACCAGTTCATGGAACTTTGCGTGGCTGCGTGCGGCGTGTCCGTGCGCGACCTGCCATGAGGAACGCGATGCCGTTGGCCGTGCTCCGGGTGTGGCGAAGCCCAAACCTGCGTCGTTGTTGCCGATGTTCGAGGCCCCGCCGCGGCCGGTCGATGTGACGCCGGTGGGGAAGTACGCTCTGCGCTTCAAGTGGAACGATGGCCATGAAGCTGGGTTGTACTCGTGGGACTATCTGCGCAATGTGTGCGATGTTGAGTTTCGGAAGCAGGCAGAGAAGCTTTAGGATCGTGACGGGTGGAAAGGTGATTTAGCTTTTCGCTTTTTGTACCTGTTTTTCTAGTTGTATTCCGAGCGTCGCGAAAAACGGGAGAAAGCAGGTTCCTCACTGCGCTCGGAATGACAACCAGAAAAGCAAGAAAACGCCTTTTCATCCGATCACCGTACTATGCCACAGGCAATTCCGGTGTTGCCGCCAGCAGCTGTTGCGTGTAGGCTTCGCGTGGTGTCTCGCAGACCTCGCTCCAGGTGCCTGTTTCAACGAGGCGACCGTGCTGCATGACCGTGACGCGATGACAGAGATAGCGCACCAGCGGCATGGAGTGCGAGATGAACAGGCAGGTGAGGCCGTAACGCTGCTGCAAGTCGCGCAGCAGGTTGATGACCTGCGCGCCCACCGATACGTCCAGCGCGCTGACGGGCTCATCGAGTACTAGTAGGTCGGGCCGCAGGGCAAGCGCGCGAGCAATGTTGATGCGCTGCCGCTGGCCGCCGGAGAACTCATGCGGGTACCGCAGCAGTGCGGAGCGGTCGAGGCCTACTTCGTTCAGCAACTCGTCGAGCCGGGCCTCCAGGCCCTGGGGTGGGCGCTCTCCGTGAATGGCGAAGGGTTCGGCGAGGGTCTGCTGCACGGTCATGCGCGGATCGAGTGCGGCGTAGGGGTCCTGGAAGACGATGGCGAGCCTGCGGCGCAGGCGGCGCATCTCGCGCGGCGTCAGGTGCAACAGGTCGAGCTCACGCGGTCGTCCCTCTTCGTCTATGGAGTGATAGAGGATTCGGCCTGCACTGGGCTCGATGAGCCGCAGCAGCATGCGCGCGACGGTGCTCTTGCCGGAGCCCGATTCTCCGACGAGGCCCAGGGTCTCACCGCGGAAGATTTGTAACGACACACCGTCGACGACGCGCGCGGAGCCGTAGTCCTTAATGAGGTCGTGGGCCTCGATAAGAGGCGTAGCGGCTTCGCTGCTGTCGGCTGGCTGAACACTCATGTTGTTATCGATGATGATACGAGGTTGCGCTACTTCGAGGTGGCGATGTCGGTGCTGGTGGTATCGTCGCGCACGATCTTCCACCCGGCTGGGGTCTTTTCCATGACGAGCAGGAAGTAGCCATTCGCGTTGCCGACAGTCGCCGTACGTTCGAGATGGAAGTGGCCGGTTACTGTTGCGAAGTGCTCGTCCAGCGGTTGTACCTCAAGCCCCAGGAACGAGAGCGTGCCCATCTTTTCGCGCGTGGAGTAGCCGGTGCGATAGGCCTCGAGCATCTGCGCATAGCCTCGGCGGACTGTACGGCCGATGAAGAGGATATCCGGAGAGTTCTTGTAGCTTGAAGCAAAGGCGTCGAGGTCGCCGTTGTTCCAGTCGACTACGGACTTGTTCAGCACGGCGAGGATGGCTGCATCTTCTTTTGGGGAAGGGCTTTGCGCGGTGAGGGGAAGGGTGAGTATGCCGAGCAAAAACGGGAAGAGGAAGAGGCGAAGTAAGCGCATCATAAAGCTCCTGTTGATGGAGTGTGAAGCTGTAAGGATCAGCCCGAGAACTTGGTACTACTTTTGCCGTTGCTTGTTTTTCGTCGTCATCCTGAGCCGTAGGCAAAGGACCCCCGCATTGGTGCCGCCACGAATGCGGGGGTCCTTCAGCTTCGCTTCAGGATAACGACGAAAAACAAGCAACGGCAAAAACGCAGAGATCGACCCCATCGCGAGTTTATGGATAGAGCCCAAGATGACTAGAATAGTCCCATGAGCACAGCACCTGCAGGAACGAGGGTTGTCCATACGGTGTGTTCGCACGACTGCCCGGACTCCTGCGGCGTTTTGGTGACGGTCGACTCGCTCACCGGCCGTGCGACGAAGGTGCAGGGAGATCCGTCGCATCCGGTTACACGCGGATTTTTGTGCGGCAAGGTGGCACGGTATCTTGATCGCGTGTACTCGCCCGAACGGTTGTTGTATCCCATGCGCCGCAAGGCCGGTGTGGCCAAAGGGCCGCTGCCGAAAGGCCGCGAGGCCGAGTCGTTTGAGCGCATCTCGTGGGACGAAGCGCTGGAGTTGGTTGTGGCGAAGCTGAAGGCGATCGCGGCTGAGCATGGTCCCGAAAGTATTCTGCCGTACAGCTATGCAGGCACGATTGGGCAGTTGGGGTTTGGCTCAATGGATCGCCGGTTTTTCTACCGGCTGGGAGCCTCGCAGCTGGACCGCACGATCTGCTCGAGCGCCGGAGGAGATGCTCTGGTGAGCGTCAACGGCATCAAGCTCGGAACTTCACCGCAGGACTTCACGCACGCAGGCCTGATCCTTGCGTGGGGCGCGAACATTCACGGCAATAATATTCATCTCTGGCCTTTTATTGAAGAGGCTCGCCGCAACGGTGCGCGGCTGGTGGTGATCGACCCCTATCGCACGCGCACGGCGGCACTGGCCGATGAGCACCTTGCCATTCGCCCTGGCACCGACGTGATGCTGGCGCTGGCAATGATGCATGTGATCTTTCGCGAAGGGCTTGAAGACCGCGAGTACCTCGCCGACTGCACGACCGGCGCGGAGGAACTGCGCGCTCATGCGCTGCGTGCGGAGCACTCCCCTGCGCGGGCGGCTGAGATCACAGGGCTCGATGCTGACAAGATTGAGCAGTTGGCGCGAGCGTATGCCACAGCGGGGCGTGGAGGCCGGGCGCCGGCGGCGATCCGCCTGAACTACGGCATTCAGCGCGGCGAGTATGGGGGCACCGCAGCACGCGCGGTCGCCATGCTGCCGCTTATTACCGGGAGCTGGAAGCAGCGTGGCGGAGGACTCCAGCTGTCGACGAGCGGCTCGTTTCCGTTCAACTCCAAAAGGTTGCAGATGCCGGAGCTGATGCATTCCAGCCCACTCGGCCGCGCATCGCGAATGGTGAATATGTCTCAGCTTGGCCATGCGCTGACGGAGTTGGGGGAGAAGCAGATTACGGGCCAGGGCATAGGCATCGAGGCGGCGTGTGTGGAGGGGCCGCCGGTGAAGGCGCTCTTCGTCTACAACTGCAATGCCGCAGCGGTGGCACCGGACTCATCGCGAGTGCTTGCCGGGCTTAGGCGCGATGATCTTTTCACTGTCGTGCATGAGCAGTTCTTCACCGACACGACGGACTACGCCGACATCGTGCTGCCCGCAACGACGTTTCTTGAGCACAAGGATGTGCAGGGTGCGTATGGGCATCTGTTCGCGCAGATCTCGCAGCCGGCGATTGCGCCGCTGGGCGAGGCGCGTTCGAACGTGCTGCTCTTCAGCGAGCTTGGCCGCCGCATGGGATTTGAGGAAGCTGCCTTTAGTGACAGCGAAGAAGAGTTGATCGAGCAGGCGCTGGAGACGGAGCATCCATGGTTTGCAGGTGTGACGAAAGAACGTCTCGAGCGCGAGGGCCATGTGCCGTTGGCGCTGCCGCAAAACGAGCACGGAGAGGTGCTGCCCTTCAGCACGCGAGGGTGGTTTCGTACACCGAGCGGTCGCGGCGAACTGACGCCTGTGCCGCGGTGGCATGCGCCGCATGAGTCGCGTTCCGGCGTTGCCGCCAGTGAAGGGAAGTATCCGCTGGAGTTTCTGCCGCGCAAGGCGGACAACTACATGAACTCGACGTTTGCGAACCTGCCTGGGCATCAGCAGATGGAGCGGCGCACGGCAGGCGTGCTGGAGATGCATCCGGTCGATGCGACGGCACGTGGCATTGTGAGTGGTGATGCTGTCAATGTTTGGAACAGCCGTGGGCAGATCGCACTGACGGCGCGTGTCGGCGTGGCCATTGCTGAGGGAGTCGTCGCAGCAAGGCTCGATTGGCACAAGCTCTCCGAAGACGGTGCGAATGTAAACGCACTGACCAGCGAGAGACTCACCGACATCGGCGGCGGGGCAACCTTTTATTCGACGCTGGTGGAAGTGGCGAAGGTTGCGGAGATGGCTGCAGACTGATGACCAGTGTACGGATGGATAAGTGGCTTTGGGCCGCAAGATTTTTCAAGACACGCGCTCTTGCGGCACAAAGCTGTGAGCTTGGCAGAATCAAATCGAATGAGATACAAGCCAAACCTGCACGTGATGTTCGTGTGGGCGATAAGCTGCGTGTTAAGAACGACAGCGGCGAGTTTGAGATTGAAGTTCTGCTGTTAAGCGAGGTGCGTGGTCCGGCCGCTGTCGCGCAGACGCTCTATCGTGAGACGGACGCGAGTACGGAAGCCCGCGCGAAGGCCGAAGCGGATCGGAAGATCATGGCGCAGTTCGAGGTGCCCGTGGTGCGGCCTTCTAAGAAGGATCGCAGGCTCATCAATAGGTTTCGTGGCCGGTGAAATTTTGCGGCCGCTGAGGATAACGGCGTTACCCTAGATCATGGTTCTGATTCGCGCAGCGACACAGGATGATGCAGGCTCGATCTCCCAGGTGCATATCGAGAGTTGGCGAACTACTTATCGAGGGATCGTGCCGGACCAGTTCCTGGCTGATCTCAACGCAGAGGAAAGGACCGTTCGATGGCGCGAGGTCCTAAAATCCGATCCGTATATTTTTATAGCTGAGCGAGACGGCCAGGTTATTGGGTTCATCAGCGGCGGGGCCATCCGCGAGCCGTTGGAAAAACACGATGCGGAGTTGTTCGCGATCTATTTGTTGGATGAAGTACAGGGCAAGGGAATCGGTACATCTCTTTTGATGGAACTGGCAAAGCGTCTGGATGAAGGCGGCTTTCAGAGCATGGCTGTATGGGTGCTCGAAGCTAATGCTTCGCGCGGCTTCTACGAGAAGTCAGGAGCCGTTCGCGTCACGGCGAAGGAGATCGAAATCGGGGGAGTTCTGCTTCCGGTTGCCGCCTATGCTTGGCCTAGTCTTAAGGCGATTGTTGCTTTAGAGCGTGCTCACTAGCGCGAAATTGGGATAGCGGTACCCTGCTATGCCTTGTTTTCATAACGCCACAAATCCGTCATCCTGAGCGAAGCCGAAGGACCCCGAAACCTTATAAGTTGCCGATATCCTCCGCACCTTTTCTACCCCGAACACTCTCTGCCTGAACTTCTTCGATTGAAAAGGTCTGAACTCTAGGGGTAAGACGAACTCTTCGGGGTTCCTTCGGCTACGCTCAGGACAGGCTCTTCGACTTCGCTCAGGATGACAGATTTGTGGCGTTTGGGTGGCTATCTATTTATGCCAGGCCAGTGCTCTGTGCCTGTTCATGCGCATGGTAGCTGGAACGCACCAGTGGACCGCTCTCCACATGACGGAAGCCCATCTGCAGCGCTTCGTGCTTCAGGAAGGCAAACTCATCCGGCGTATAGAAGCGCGACATCGGCAGATGGTCGCGAGAGGGGCGCAGGTACTGGCCGACGGTGAGGATGTCGACCTTGCGGTCGGCGAGGTCGCGGAAGACTGCGAGCAGCTCGTGCATCTCTTCGCCCATGCCTACGATGATGCCGGTCTTGGTGACGATGGGGCCATCCGCGTGCGCGGAGGACTCGCGCTTGGCGTTGTCGAGGAAGGCCAGCGAGCGCTCGTAGCGGCCGCCGGACTTGGCGACGCGGTAGAGGCGAGGCACGGTCTCGATATTATGGTTCAGGATCTCGGGGCGAGCGTTGACGACGAGACGGCGTGCCTCTTCGACGCCCTGGAAGTCGGGTGTGAGCACTTCCACCTGGCAGCCGGGGGCCTGCTTGCGGATCTCATGGATGACGTTGACGAAGGCCTGTGCGGCGCCGAGGTTATTGTCGTCGCGGTTCACGCTGGTGATGACGGCATGCTTCAGGCCAAGCTGTGCAACGGCATAAGCTACGCGCTCGGGTTCCTGATGGTCGATCGGTTCCGGCTTGCCCTTGGGCACAGCGCAGAAGCCGCAGCGCCGCGTGCAGAGGTTGCCGAGCATCATGAAGGTCGCGGTCTTGTGGTTCCAGCACTCGCCGATATTGGGGCAGTGTGCGGATTCGCAGACAGTGTGCAGGTTGAGTTCACGAGCCAGCTTCTTCAGGTTGTGGAAGGTTTCGCCCATCGGCGCGCGTGCCTTGAGCCACTCGGGCTTGGGGGTTGGTTTGCGCGGGGTCAGGTCAATTTGGACGAGGGCTTCGGTCTGGAGCAGGGGGGCCATGAGCTTATTCGATTGTAGCCTTTTCAGAAAGTAGCAAGGAGCGGGCGTTTATCGGGCTAGCGGAGGCGCTCGCGTACCTCGGTGCGGCTGAGGTAGAGGAAGAAGACCATCGCGAAGAGGCCCTGGATGACATAGGGCGCGATGTGGGTGCGGTGGAAGCCATAGAAGTATCCGGCGGCCATCGCCAGGCATCCGGCCGTGACCAGAGCCCATCCCCAGCGGCGCAAACGAAAGAGGCCGAAGACGCCGACGACCAGCAGCGTGCAGACACCGAGGATGCTGTACTTCGCCGTGCTCAGGCCGAACGTGCCACGTATGGCGGCAAAGGCGTTGAGCATGGCTATCAACAGCAGGTACATGCCGATCAGCGCCATGCCGGGCAAGATACCCTTGGCCTCTCCGGCGGGGGTTCCGGGAAGGTGCCGCGAGCGGAAGCCGAGGTCCTGCGCGGGCGGTGGCACTGGTGGTGTGTCGGTTGTGTGCGGGTTTTCAGGGGTGTTGGGCATGGTGTCGGTTACAGCGTATGCAGATACGCCAGCAGATCTTCGAGGTCCTGCGGGTCGGTGTTGGGCTGCGCGGGCATCAGGTTGCGCCCATGCAGAACGGTCGCGGTTACGCGCTCGTCATTCGCTGGAGCGCCACTGGGTAGGTAGGTTTTCTTGAAAACTCCAAGCAGAGGCGGCCCATGCAGCGGGTCGGAGACGCGATCATAGTGGCACTGGGCGCAATGGGCCTGAAAGACCTGATGTCCATGCACCTGTTGCGCGTTGAGTTGATCGAGCGGCATCGGCGGAGGCGTAGAGTGGCAGCCGGTGAGGCAGAGGATAGAGGCTAGAGCGTAGAGGATAGAGCGGGCGGGAATCCGCCGAAGTGCCCTGTCAGAATCGTTGTTCACTATCCTCTATACCTCTACACTCTGCATTTTTACTTGGCTACGCTCTTGAAGATCTGTTCTGCGAAGTAGTTATCGATCTTAGCCTGATCGTGCAGCATCTCGAAGTAGGCGGCCTTGAGCAACTGCGAGCGGCTATCGTGGAGCTGCTGACGGATAGCTTGCTGCACACGCGGATCGTTCAGGTCGCGCTGCCCTGCGGGCTCCTTGCTGATGAGCTTGTAGATGGAATAACCCGCGGGCTTGTGGGTTGTGCCATCGAGCAGGGGAAGAATATCGGTGATCTGTCCGGCTTTGAGCTTCATGATCGCGGCATAGGCCTCTGGACTGGCCTTCATCTGCGACTCGGGGACGAAGCCCATGTCGCCACCGTTGGGTGCCGTGTCCTGCCGTTCGGAGAAGTTGGAGGCGATGGTGCCGAAGTCTTCGCCGGCGTCGAGGCGGCTCTTGAGGGCCAGGATCTTCTTGCGGGCCTCATCGTCGGTGGTTGCCTTGGAGCCCTGCAGGTTGCCGGCCTGCTGCGCAGGCTGGTTGGTTACCTGGATCTGTGCCAGATGGTACTGGTTATCTGCCAGGTTGTACTCGGCCTTGTGCGCGCTGTAGTAGTTGCTGACGTCGGCGTCGGTGACCGTGATCTTGGAGTTGATCTCCTTGTTGATCAGTTTGGTCTGGGTGAGATCGCGGCGGACATCGCGCCGGAGCTCGTCGAGGGTGAGTTTGGCGGCCTTAAGGCGTGCCTGGAACTGTTCCTCCGTGTAGGGGGCCTTCATCTCGGACAGTTTGGCATCGACCTCGGCATCCGTCGCGGTCAGGCCCTGCTTGGCCGCTCGCTGCTCAATCATCTCTTCAGTAATCAGGTTTTGGAGAATCTGAAGGTGCGCGGCGTCGGCCGTGTCGGGTGAGGGAGTCTGCTGCTGCGGATTGCTGGCGAGTTGCGCGTCATAGGCCTTATCCAGATCGGCGCGCTGGATGGGGCGGCCGTTGACGGTGGCGACGACGCCATCCTGTGGGCCCTTATGGCAACCGGCGAGGAGGAAGAGCGTGGAAGCGAATAAAGCGGCGGACGAGCGAAAGATCTTTGACATTGTAGGGAGGGTTCCTGGGTCGCGTGGCTGGGTATGCGCGGCTTTCTTCAGTTTACAGGAGGAGCAGGTTTCTGGGGCCATTATGGAGGGTCTGAAGCCATGCCATACCGGCTCCTGCAACCGTGGGAGGCAGGAACCGGTATGGCATGGAACTGAGGTATTTTCGGGAGATTAAAGCTTCTCCAACGCCACAATGCGCACGCTGGAAATAGCCTGAACCTTGCGCAGCTCTGCAAGTGCCTGCTGCAGTGCCGGTTGCGACTCTGCGGGTACGTCGAGCTGGACGACAGCCAGGGCCGGGCTCTCCGGAAGACGTGCACTGCGGCCCAGAGCGAAGTTGGCGATATTCAGCTTCGCTTCGCCGAGGATTGTGCCGATGCGCCCGATGACGCCCGGAACATCCTGGTTGCGGATGACCACCAGCGTGCCGGCGAGTTCGGCTTCGATGTCGATGCCGTCGTAGCTGAGCAGGCGGGGTGAGTGGCCGTGCAGCACCGTGGCCGTTGCGGTAGAGTCGCCCTTGGCGGAGTGCAGTGCCAGACGTAGTACCGCACCGGTGCCGCCGGAGACGTGCTCGCGCTTGTCCTCCTGCAGGCGGATGCCGCGGTCTGTGGCGGCCGAAGCGGCGTTGATGCGGTTGATGCCGTCGGAGCCCTCCAAAATGCCGGCAATGGCAGCGTTGCGGATCAGGTCGGTCTTAAGCTGTGCCAGCCGGCCGTTGTAGGTGAGCGCAAGGCTCTCGAGGTTGCCGCCGGCTTCGGGGGACCCGATCGCATGGGAGAGGAACTGGCCCAGCCGCGCCGCCATCTCGATGTACGGCGAGACCTCGGCATACTCCTCTTCCGAGAGCGAAGCGGCGTTGACCGCATTCTGCACGACGCCGAGTTTCAGGTAGTCGCGGACTTGATTCGCCAGCTGGATTCCGATGGCCTCCTGGGCCTCGTCCGTAGAGCCGGCGATATGCGGCGAGAGCAGTACGTTGTCGAGCTCGAAGTACGGGGACTCCTTGAGCGGTTCGGTGCGGAAGACATCGAGCGCGGCACCGGCTACGTGTCCGGATTTGATCGCCTCGGCCAGCGCTTCATCGACGATGAGTTCGCCGCGTGCGCAGTTCACGATGCGGATGCCCTTCTTCATGATCGCGAGCGAGGTCTTATTGATGAGGCCTTCGGTCTGCTGCGTCAGGCCCACATGCAGGGAGAGAAAGTCGGAGTTGGAGAAGATCTCGTCGATGGGAACCAGGGTGACGCCGTTTTCACGCGCAATGACCGGCGCGACGAAGGGATCGTAGCCGAGCAGATTCATGCCGAAGGCCTTGGCGCGGCGCGCGACCTCGAGCCCGATGCGGCCGAGCCCAACGATGCCCAGCGTCTTGCCGCGCAGCTCCGAGCCCTGCAGCGACTTCTTCTCCCACTTGCCCGCGTGCAGTGCGGCGTTCGCGCGGGGAATGGACCGGGACATGGAGATCATCAGCCCGAGCGTAAGCTCCGCGACGGCGACAGCGTTGGCGCCCGGCGTGTTCATCACAACAATGCCCCGGCGTGTGGCTTCGGCCGCATCGATGTTATCCACGCCAACCCCGGCGCGGCCGATGATGCGGAGCTTGGGAGCGGATGCCAGCAACGCTGCATCGGCCTGGACAGCCGAACGGACGATGAGCGCGTCGGCGTCGGCGAGCTCCGCAGGTAGGCCGCCGGGAGCGATCTTATCGGCGGTGACGATGTTCCAGCCTGGTTCTTTTTGGAAGATAGCAAGGGTGGCGGGCGAGACTTTTTCAGCGAGAACGATCTTCAAGAGAGCTCCATCGAGACAAAGTGGCAACCCTTTTATTGTAGTGGGTCGAGAGGGGAGGGGGTGTTAGAGCGTGTTGTTGATGGTGTGATGTAGGGTCGGATCGCCCCAAATCTGTCATCTCGACCGGAGCATGATGGTTGTATCGTCATGCGTAGCGGAGAGACCTGCAGGTTGACCGCGCAGGCAATAGTGCTGGTACAAGCAAGCTGCAGGTCTCTCCGCTACGGCGGCAAAAAGCGCCGCCTCCGGTCGAGATGACAAAGTATGGGAATGACCGAAAAGGCCGCATCGGACTATCTGTGCATCAAGCGAGCGGCGTCACGAGATCTGCTGGACCCATTGGCTTCGCCAGGCTGGCGCCTCGAAGGGATCTGCGAAGTACTGTGTCTCGTGCATGACCTTGCCGTCGCGGAACTCCATAATGCTCACGGTAAATGCTGGTCGTCCCTGGTAGGTGATGGTGTATTCCGTGACCCAGAGATCGCCTTTTCCGAGAATTCGCTTGACGTTGAAGCCCGATGGCTTGCCGGGATGATGACTTCGCAAGGCCTGCAAACTCTTTCGCCCAAGAATTCGCTCGCCTGACTGGGGATAATCGCAGATGGCATCGTCAGCGTAGATATTGTGTTCCGCGTCTGCATCGCCGTCTGCCGATGCGCGCCAATGCGCGTTCAGGGCTTCCCGTATTTGATCCTCTTGCATAGACGTTGCTCCTCCTGCATGGACCGCTACAGATGCTGTTTGGCTTTTACGCTGATTTAACTCGTGGAATGAAGCCCGGGCTGCCGGTATTCACCACGTCATTGAGTCGCTGCCTCGTCTGAATGCGATTGATCTCGTCAAAGGCGTCTTCCGGAAGGGCGGAGACGTCGAAATTCTCTCTCGCTCGGGCCGCACTCTTGGGCGTGGTCAGTAAAGCCGTGCCTCGCTGCACAGCCCAGGCTAGCAGCACCTGTGCGGGCGTCTTTCCAACTCGAGCAGCGATTGCCGTAATCACTGGATCCTCAAGCGGCCCCGGCCTCATTCCGTGGCCTAAAGGCGCGAAGGCCAACAAGACAATGCCCTTCTCCTTGCAGAACTCCAGAAGCTCCGTCTCCGGAAGATAGGGATGCGACTCGACCTGCACGACGGCCGGCTTGATGATCGCCGCTTCATAGATGGGCAACAGTTTGTCCAGGGTGATGTCAGAGAGTCCGATGGCACGGCATCTGCCATGGTCTACAAGACTCTCCATCGCCCTCCAGGTCTCGAGCAAAGTTACACCTGTGTCGTAGATGACGTTTCCGTTTTGATCCCGCGGATCCTGCTCGTCCCCCGGTTGAAACGCAAATGGGGTGTGAATGAGATAGAGATCCAGATAGTTGAGCCTGAGTCTATCCAGACTCGCCTCAAAAGCCGGTTCGACGCGCTCCGGCCGATGATTGGAGTTCCACAACTTTGTTGTGACAAAGATGTTTTCGCGCGCAATCCCTCCAGCGGCAAGTCCCGTCTGCAGGGCCTCACCCACCTCACGCTCATTCCGGTATCGCTCTGCAGCATCGAAGTGCCGAAATCCGGCTGCGAGGGCGTCTCGGGTAGCACTGATTGTCACGGCCGCATCGGGAATCAGGGTGCCAAACCCAAGCGCAGGCATATGGCCGGCTCCGTTTCTAAGCGGTATTGTTCTATTCCGAAAATCAGAAGATTCGATCATGATGAAAACCTCGACGAGAGCTGCGCCGGTTTTTTGAGATGACCAGCATAACAACTCTACTTTGCCAATAGATGTTTCATGGTCAACACCCGATCCATGTGGATGCCTAGTTAGAAATGATTAAAGAGCGATACAGCGCCAATACGGAATGGAATTTACGACTTCTTCAATTCCTCAACATAGAGCGCATCGAGATGTTGCACGATCTGCTGCAGCGTTGTCACGTCGATCAAAGTGGCAGCGGCGTCATGCAGCAGATTCTCCGTCTGGTTCGTCGGGATTGTTGCGAGATCTTTCTCCATGAAGACTGGCGTCATGGCTAGCGTCTGGCGATGGATTACCTCGATGGATTGATCGTCTACCAGCTTCTGATGTTGGTAGAGATCGGCGTATCCCTGCACCTCTTTGTAGGGCATGAATCCGAGGGCTCCCGTGTCGCGCGCGCTGTTCCATGCCGCATCGTGTAACGACTCGAACGACATGGTGAAGGTGAGCTCGCCTTTGAAGGCCTTAGGGTTGGCTCGCATCCTGCGAATGGTGTCGAGGTTCGTGTTCGTCCGGTCGAGGTCCTGCTGCAATAGAGTGACGTCTGCCTGCGCGGCCTTGTGGTTGTCTTCGATCTCCTGGCGGATATTCTCGCGGGCCTCACGCACGAGATGCCGATGATGCACGTACTCGACCAGACCTTCCAGCGAGAGAGCGATGAAGAGGCCGATGGTCACGATGGTCAGATGCGTAAGGAAATCGCGCCAGGTGTGAACGGGTTCGTGGGGTGCGTGGACGTCCATGCTTGTGCCGGCTCCGTGCAGTAAAAGATTGTTCGCAGTTTACCGGAAGAAGTGTGGCACAAAGCTGCTGAGGTTGCCGGTGATAGGCCTGGCATCCTCGCGAATGCCCATCCCGCAGCACTCCTGGTTGATCATCCACAGGCCTGGCGACGGCTAATCCATTCCGCAGGCCTTCGACTCGTTGTGGGGCCTCCGACTCTCGCTTGGCATGCCAAGCGGTGAGCACTAGCGTAAAATTTCTATGTTTTATGTCGTGACTGCTTGTAGCGGGCCTTTCTCAATTTCTCCATGGCGTCGCTCTGCTTATAGGCAGCATGGAAAATGCTTTGATCGGGAGAGGTGGAGATCCATGGCGCAACCCAGCATCGCGAGTGTCAGCATTGGCGACAGCAAGTTTAATGCAATCGGTGTTCACTTCGGCATGGGGACCCTGCACGACGGCATGTCCGGCATGCCAAAGATGGGAAGCCTTAGCTGCGCCATTGCGGTCGTTGTTAATCTGAACGATCAGGTCAACATCCCCTTCGCCACCCTGAATACCATCTTTCAACTCGCATACGGTGTCACGCACGACAAGATCCAAGACATCGTGCTCACCTTCTGGGCAGATGACGCCAAGCAGAACGTCATCTGCACCTACAGCTTTCGCGGCTGGATCAGCAACTACGTCACCGCTACCGGCGCCTCTAGAAATACTCAGGATGGCGATGGAACCAACCACGTTCTCACCCTAACGTTGCAACCGGAACTCGACGCCAAGCAGGCTGTTAAGATCCAGCTAGGCAACTAGCATCTTGTAATCGGTCTTCTCCCACTGCCTCGGAGCTTCAGAATGAGCTACGGTCCCTACCGCTATCAAAATGGAAACAAGTATGTCTTCGGCTCAGACGGCCGATGGTGGCTTGTCAGCTATAGCCGTGGAGGCGACGATTACGGCTATCCGGTTAGCATCCATACACACGGTTATCATTCACGGCACCATGCATCCAATCCACCGGCTCTCCCAGCTCACGCTCATCTGCATCACCAGGCACACTTTCCAGCTCACCGCGTCGGAACGGCAGGACCGGAGGATCCGTGGCAGGGCAATACATACGCACGAGAGCTTTTCCAGGGGCGTGGTGCGGCGACTTTCATCGGGGCTGACCATCTAGTTACTAATGTGGTGGAGATCTATACCATTGCATATACTGCGGCCTTCTTCATGCCGGAACTCCTCACAGCTCTTGACTACACCGCAAGCCGCACAATAAGCCCATTAGCGCGATGGACGCTGAATCAGACCGGCGCGTTCGGCCCATTAGTCAATCGTCTCTTCTGGTCTGGATTTGGTACCGGCAGTGCGGCCGCAATACGTTATGGCTCTCAGATCGGTGGTTATGTAGGACACACTCTCGAAGAGTCACCTCTTGGGAGCTTTGCGGATTCCCTTCAAATGTACCTTCCGCAAAATCGCCTAACCGGATTTGTTTGGGAATGGCTTTCTACTTCATACGCTGAGGGCGCACAAGGAACAGCTACATACTTTGAAGGCTTAGACAGACTTGGTCTCCCCTACCAAGGTCAGGTTTGGTTAGAAACCGAGTATCCTATTCTCGTTCAGCGGGGCGTTATTGTTGTCCAAATCCTCCAATCAAGGTAGCCAAGATGTTTCGATCGCCAATCTTCTCCAAAGGGCTAATCGTCTCCGACGAGGGATTTCGCGTCCGGCTACTTTCGCGGTACTTTCTCCTTTATGAGGAAGAGGGTCTTTCTGTGAAACTGCAATTCGAGGGAGACACGCGGAAGGATCTTTTCTACGGTTCGATTGAATCGCCATCAACAGACATGCCGCTCAACCTGAGCCCGGAGACGGAAAAACGAATCTATGGCAATGTGCAACGAGCTCTTGAGTGGAAAGGATTCTCGGTGCGTCTCGTATAGAGCAGAATCCCTATGACTATCCCCCGGAGAGAGCTTAGCAGCGACACTTTTTTGGGAAAAAGTGCCCTTCAGAGGATCATCACTGGGTGCATCTATAGGGACTCTGCCCTAGGCGCCCAAAATGAATCGCGTTGGCTTTGCGGAGGGTGCGATCAAGTTCTCTACCGGAAGAAGTGCGGCACAAAGCTGCTGAGGTTGCCGGTGATAGGCCCCGCATCCTCGCGAATGCCCATGCCGCAGCACTCCTGGTCGATCATCCACAGGCCGAGCACGGGCCAGCGGCCCGTATGGGGACCGTCAGGAAAGATCGTTGCCGGACCTAAGCGCTGGTCGATCAGCAGGCGGTTGTCATACGGCCCATCGGTGGCGATGTGCTGCCCCTGCTCGCCGGTGATCATAATGTTCGAACCCTCGCGCGAGTGCATGGGTTTGCGCACCCAGCCTGGGGCCGGTTGCCATTGGCTGGACCCTGTGACGAAGTGGGCCTCGAGCAGAAGCTCGTGATTGGGATACAGCTCCCACAGCACCGGAAGAATTCCTTTGTTGGAGAGCAGCATCTTCCAGATGGGTTCTATCCAGCGCATGTCCTGATAGGTCTTGAGCGCCTGGGTCGCAAAGGCCTCTTCGAGCATGGTCTCCCACGGATAGAGCTTGAAGAGAGACTGGATCGGGTTTTCCTCCGGCTCGGTATCGACGAAGCACTGCCGAGGCTCGCTCCAGCCGATATCCTGCATCAAAAGCTGGCTCGTAGGCAGTCCCGCCTGCTCGGCGGTGTCGCGGATGTAGGCGACCGTGAGCATGTCTTCGGGGTTGTCGGCGCTGGCGAAGTAGATAGGTTTGGCAAGATAGCTCGCAACGTCTTGCCATTTCGCGATCAGCTTTTCATGCAGCGAGTTGAACTGATCGGTGTGGGGATAGACATCCTGCAACCAATACCACTGGATCACCGCGGCTTCCAGCAACGAGGTCGGAGTGTCGGCGTTGTACTCCAGCAGCTTGGGAGCGCCCTGTCCGTTCCACAGGATGTCGAAGCGTCCGTAGAGTGCGGGAGGCTCTTCGTTCCAGGCCCACTCGATCATCGGCACGGCCTCGGCAGGGATCTCCAGTTCGTCATAGCGCTTGTTGTCGATGACGTTCTGTGCGGCAGCGAGACACATCTCCTGCAGCTCATTGCCTGCGGCCTCAAGTCGATCGACTTCAGCCGAGGTGAACTCATAGCAGGCGCTTTCGTCCCAGTAAGGACGAGCGTTTGGTACCGCAGGATCAGGTTCGGGCGTATGGAAGGTAAGGCCCTGCTGTTCGACGGTCTGCTGCCAGTTGGGGCGAGGTGTGAGGATGTGCCGTTGCATAATTTATTCGCCCCCGCTGCTGCCGTGCGAAGAGAAGCTGCTGCCGAAGCCTCCACGACTGGTTCCGCTGGAGAAGGAGTAGCTGTGTCCAGCGGCCGGCGCGTAGCTGCCACCGCTTGCAATACTGCCTATGCCCCAGCCTCCGCCGCCACCGTAGTAGTAGCGATAGGAATGGGCAAGAAAGAGGTTGTTATTGCTGTAGGGAACTCCGTTGTTCTGAGGGTTCCCTGCGACGGGTTGCTGGGCGCCGGGAGGCAGATTCTTGCAGAAGCTGGGATCCACGACGTGATTGGATTCGTCGACGCAACGCTCCATCTCTTGATGGCGACAGCCGGCGAGTAGAGTCATGGCCGAGGCGGCCAGCAACGGGGCAATAACATGAGTAGAGCGACGCATGCTTCGAGTCCTTCAAGGGTTCGAAACATGGTATCGCATGGGTCTGGAAATAATCCGGGTGCCCCATCTTCAGGCACCCGGATTTGTGGAGTGACGAACAGAAGATTGCTTAAAACTGCTGTGTCTTCAACCATTCGCGGAACTTCGGTCCAAGCTCATTGTGCTTTAGCGCAAACTCGACGGTTGCCTTCAGGAACCCGAACTTGTCGCCGGCATCGTGACGCTTGCCTTCGTAGCTGAAGCCATAGACCTTTTCATACTGCAGCAGCGCCTTGATGGCGTCGGTTAGCTGCAATTCGCCGCCCGCACCGGGCTTGGTCTTCTCGATCATCTCAAAGATGCGCGGCGTAAGGATGTAGCGGCCGATGATGGCGTTCAGGCTCGGGGCATCTTCGGGCTTCGGCTTTTCGACCATGTCGCTGACGTCGAGCAGTCGCGGATTCTTCGGATCGGTGGTGCAGGCCAGGCAACCGTAGTGGCTGATCGCTTCGCGGTCCACAACCTCTGATCCCAGAATGGAGGACTGGGTTTCGTGGAAGGCCTCCACCATCTGCTTCATGCACGGAACGCCGGAGTCCACGACGTCGTCGGGAAGAATGACCGCAAAGGGCTCATCGCCAACAAGGTACTTTGCCTGCAGCACGGCATGCCCCAGACCCAGCGGCTCGCACTGCCGCGTGTAGACAACGCGGGCCAGCTTCGTCACGGACTGCGCGATCTCCAGCAGCGCCGGCCGGTGGCGCGCGATCAGCGAGGCCTCCAGCTCCGGCGACTTGTCGAAGTGGTCTTCCATCGTCGCCTTATTGCGCCCCGTGACGATAATGACCTCTGTGCAACCAGCAGCAACCGCCTCTTCGACGGCGTACTGGATCAGGGGCTTGTCGACCAGCGGCAGCATCTCTTTGGGAGTTGCTTTGGTGGCAGGAAGAAATCGGGTACCCATGCCTGCCGCCGGAATCACGGCCTTGCGGACTTTCAAAAAAGCCATCTACGCTCCAAACCTATTGATTTCAAGCTCATAGAACTTGATAACTATCCTAACAAGGCTGTTTTCCCATATTGCCGGATATACACGACGCAAACTGAGGCAACCCGTAGAAATCATTGGATTTCAGATGCCAAAACTACGTTGTATCCAGCTCTGGACAAAGCGTGCGCTAAACGCCCCTGGGTTTCGAATCAGAGGAAATCCAGAGGAAAATTCAGTGAACTGAAGGCTCGAGCTGCCCCAACCCATAGGTCGAGCTTTCAGTTCACTTTGTTTCATTGGATCGCGTAACTATGTTCCTATTCACACGATGGCCCAGCCAGCGATCTACAGTACCGGGGTGTCGTCGTGCAGCATGGTCTTGCGGATCACCTTCACCGGCGCAAAGCCCTGCCGCATGAAGTCGTCGTGGAAGCGCTGCAGGTCGAACGTCGCGCCCTGCTTCTTCTTTACGTCCTCGCGCAGCTTCATAATTTCGAGCTTGCCGAGCGTGTAGTAGAGATACAGGGCATCCGAGGTTCCGCGTTTGGTCTCCATCTCGCCGATCGAGTGTGATTGGTAGCCCTCTTTGACGAAGAAGTTTACCGCATCGTCGAAACTCATCGCACCGCCCGTGCCGGTGTGCATCCGCACGCTCACCACAAAGCGGGCATCGCGCAGCAGAGCATCCTGCAACTGGCCGAGGCGTATCAGCTTGGCCTCGCGTTCCGTCTTGGCGCCAAAGCCTGGCTGGCCGTAACCCTCGTCGAGCATCATCTGCTCGCAGTAGTGAGCCCAGCCTTCAATGTTGGTATTCGCGCCGAGCAGCTTGCGGATCTTCGAAGGGAACTCCGGCTGCCATAGAAACTGCACATAGTGGCCTGGATAGGCCTCATGCACGCCTGTCGAGACGATGGTACCGATGTTGAACGCAGCCATGTGCTCGGCGACGCGCTCAGGCGTCCAGTCTTTCTCCGGCAGAGTGACGTTGAAGTAGGCCTTGGTAGAGTGCGTCTCGAACGGTCCCGGAGGGTCCATGGAAGCCTGCGTTGTCGCGCGCATGAAGGGGGGCGTCTCTTCGAGGGTCGGCTGCACGTCGCTGGGGATTGTGATGATGTGGTGCGAACGGATGTAGGCGATCAGCGAGTCGAACTCGCCGTGAAACGCGTTCAACAACTGGTCAGGCGCGGGATGGATCGTCGCCAGCTCGGCCAGTTCCTCCTGCGGCGTCTTCGCGGGGTCGATCTCCTTCGCGACCCGCGCGAACTCAGCTTGGTTCTTGTGCAGATCGTTGGTCGCGATCTGCAGCAGGCGGTCGAGCGGAATGTCCACCATCTCGTTGTAGGCGAGTGCCTTCTGGAAGGTGTCCGGGCCATAGCGGAAGTCGCCATTGGAGCGGGGCAGCAGGTCGGACTTCATCCAGGCACCGTAGCTCTTAAGCGCGGCTATAACTGCTGCGTTCGACTGCGCGAACTCAGCCTTCGCGGTCGCATCGTCGGCGTCCTTGAAGGCTTCAGGCACATCGGTCTGGAAGAAACTGACCAGTCCGTCGATCTGTTCGAGGGCGATCTCGGTATAGATATGCGGCGGGTTCTTGAGGTTCTTGCGCGCTTCGAGCAGGGCCTGCGGAATCTGCCGTTCGCGTTCGACCGCGGCGCGCAGGCGTGTATTCACCGGGGCGTAGGGTCGCTCCATGATGGCGAAGATAGAACTCGTCACTCCGCTGGAGTAGTTGTCGGGGTTCTTCTCCCATCCGCGAATGACCTCGAGCTGCAGCAGCGTTCCGCGAACGTTGTTGAGCAGGATCTGGAAGTCAGCCGCCGGCTCCGCATCCAGAGCCGCGGGGTCGATGACTGTCAGCTTCTTCTCAAAGTCATGCAGCGCGGCGATCTCCTTCTGCACGCTCGCGGCGGAGTAGTCCTCCAGCTGTGTGTCGTACTGATGCAGCCCGGCGCCGGTGCCGGCGGTGGGAGCGAACTTGAAGTAGATCTGATCGAAGTACTGATCGGTGAGGTAGTTGAACGTCTGGCTCGCGCCATCGGCGGAGAGGCGTTGCGCGGAGGCGGACATGGCGGTCAGCATAAGGGCTCCGGCGAGCGAAGCGGCAAGCAAAATACGCATGGGGGGAGTGTATCGAAACGCGGGGTTCTGCACCATGATTAGCCCAGGCGAACAGGTATTTTGCAGTTTTTCTGGCTTTTATTTTTCTGGCTTGTCATTCCGAGCGTAGCGAGTGAATCTGCTGTCTCCCGTTTTTCGCAAGTGCCACCACAAACGTTATGCATCAGTTCAAATCAAGCCCCAGTTGTAGCTCACGTGTTTTCTGGGTGGAATGAACAAAGAACGGGAGACAGCAGATTCACTCGCTGCGCTCGGAATGACAAGCTAGAAAAGCAAAAACTTTTACGCCCCTGCACTCACATCCAGCGCCGCCAGCAGATCCCGCGTCTCGGCGATAACGACATCCGCCTGCGCGCTGGTCAGTGGCCACTTCAGCACGCCCTGCGGCGTAAGCTGCGCGCCGTTCTTCGCATTGCGCGCTACGAGCTTCATCAGCGCGCCCACGTTGACTCCCTTACCTTCTTCCGCGGGAGCGGTATGCAGCTTGTCGCTGAAGGTGACGTACAGCATGTCGCGCATCGCCTTGATCTTCCCAGCCTGTGCGAGCGGCGTATTTGCCGGACGCACTGCCGCTGTCTCACGCACTGCCCGTGCCGCGTTGGACTCCGTGCGGTTCAGCGCGGCGCGGCTGGAGAATTGCAGGTTCGCGGTCTGCGGGAGTTGGCCATGGCGTCCGGCGAGCGGCGGCCGCGCCACCCGTTCGGCTGCGCTCAGGGCCGAGGAGGCCCACGCGCCACCATAGGCCGGGCGAGCCGCCGGCTTTGCGGGAGGTGCGGGCTTCTTCGCAGGTTCTTCGATGGCCGTGCGTTTGCGCTCGATCTGCGCGATGCCGAGCCGCTCGCAGGTCAGGCGAATCTCTCCCGCGGCGAGCAGATGTAGAACATTTTCAGGCGGCGCGCCGTAGCGGTCCTGCAACTCGTCGCGGACCTTGGCCAGCTCTGTCTGGGTCTGCGAGCCCGCAATGCGCTTGTACATGCGCAGCCGCTGGTTCTCTTCCGCGATGTACGAGTCGTCGATGCGCAATGAGATGCCGAGGTTGACTGTGACCTGCGGCCGCTCCTCGCGGCCTTCGCCCTTCAGCCGGCTTACGGCCTCTTCGAGCATCGTGGTGTACATCTCGAAGCCGATGGCTTCGATGTGTCCGCTCTGTTCGCCGCCGAGCATGTTGCCCGCACCGCGCAACTCGAGATCGAGCGCCGCGATCTTGAAGCCCGCACCGAGGTCGGAGAACTCTTTGAGTGCCGCCAGTCTGCGCCGGGCAATCTCTGTGAGTTGTTGCTCGGGCGGAATCAACAGGTATGCATAAGCACGGCGGTTGGAGCGGCCAACCCGTCCGCGAAGCTGATACAGCTCGCTCAGACCGTGCCGATCGGCACGATTGATGATGATCGTGTTCGCACGCGGAATATCAAGTCCATTTTCGATGATGGAAGTCGCGCACAGCACGTCGTACTCGCCGTTCATGAAGGCCAGCATCACCCGTTCGAGCTCGGCCTCGGGCATCTGCCCGTGTCCGACGACGACGCGCGCCTGCGGCACCAGCTCGCGAATCCTGGAGGCCAGCTCGTAGATCGTCTCCACGCGATTATGCACGAAGTACGTCTGTCCGCCCCGCTCCAGCTCTACCTCAACCGCTGTGCGGATCAGTTTTTCATCGAACTTCGCGACGATGGTCTGGATCGCCATACGGTCCTTCGGCGGAGTTTCGATGACGCTCATATCGCGCAGCCCTACGAGCGACATATGCAGCGTGCGCGGAATCGGCGTCGCCGACATGGCAAGAACATCGATGGCCGCGCGCATCTGTTTCAGCCGTTCCTTGTGGCGCACGCCGAAGCGTTGTTCTTCATCCACGACCAGGAGTCCGAGGTCCTGGAACTTTAGTGTCTGCGAAAGAATTGCGTGCGTGCCGATCAGGATGTCGACCTTACCCTGCTCGGTGCGTTCGAGAACGTCTTTCTTCTCCTTGGCCGTCCGAAAACGCGAGATCATCTCGACGATCACCGGGAACTTGCTGAACCGCCGTTTGAAGCTCTCGAAGTGCTGGAAGCAGAGCACCGTCGTTGGCGTGAGTATGGCGACCTGCTTGCCGTCCTGCACGGCCTTGAAGGCAGCGCGCATGGCGACTTCGGTCTTGCCATAGCCAACGTCGCCGCAGAGCAGGCGGTCCATCGGCTGCGTCGATTCCATGTCACGCTTGATGTCGGCGATGGAGTTCAGCTGGTCTTCGGTCTCGTTGAAGTCGAACGCATCTTCAAACTCGCGTTGAAGGTTGTTGTCTGGCGAAAACGCTGTTCCCACGGCGGCCTTGCGCTGTGCGTAGAGCTTCAGCAGCTCTTCGGCCATGTCCTGCATGGCCTTCTTGACGCGTGCCTTCGTCTTGGCCCAGGCGGGGTTGCCGAGCCGGTTCAACTGCGGCGCAGGGCCGGTTTCGGTGGAGCGATACTTCTGGATCAGGTCCAGCCGCGTGAGCGGAACGTAGAGCTTGGCCTCGTCGGCGAACTCCAGGATCATCAGCTCCAGTGGTGGCGCGTCGGGCTGGTCAATCGTTCGCAGTCCATCGTAGCGAGCAATACCGTGCTCGACGTGGACCACGTAGTCGCCGACAGCCAGATCGCGGAAGTCCGAGATAAAGGCTGCGGTCTTCGACTTGCGGGCAACGGGCCGCGCATTCACATCCGCATCGTCGGAGATGTCATTTGCCCCAATGACCACCAGCTGCCGAGCGGTGGCACGATCGAGGTCCAGCACCTGCACACCGTTCGCGATTGCCGCGCGTGCGATCACCGGCGTACGTAGGTCGCCGGCCAGATAGCTCGACTCCGAGTACACCGACGCCGAACTGCCCTGCTGCGGCCGTGAACCGATGCGGTAGGGAACGCCGTACTCCTGCAACAGGCCGGCGAGCCGTTCGACTTCGCCCTGGTTTGCGGCGGCGATTAGCACGCGCGCCTCGTTCTCCATCAGCGACTTTAGTTGGTCCACCATCGCCGGGATAGATCCGTGGAAGCGCATCGTCGGGCGCGTCGCAAACTCAATCTCACTGGCGTCGCTGCGGTCCGCGTCCAATATGTCGACGATGCCGATCTGGTCGAGTTCGCAGCCGGGGTAGGCGCGGATGCGGTCCTGCAGCTCCCACGGCGAAAGATACAGATCCTCAGGCCGAACAAGCGAGCCGATGCCCGCGCGGTCGTGGGCCTGCTCGACCTTGTTCCACCAGCGCTCGCCCTGGTTCTCGACCATCGCCGGTTCTTCGACGAACACGCGCGTCTGCGGTCCCATTAGTTCCAAGAGCGACGACTTTGCCCCGGCAACCGCAGCGTAAAACTCCCAGCCGGGAAATACCGTTGCTTCGCCCGTGCGTGTCGCCACATGAGTGACCAGTTCGTTCGGCGTCTCGCCGCCTTCCAGCTTCGCAGCTGCAGTCGTGCCGGAGCGCGTAAGGCGCCGATTGATCGCTTCCAGGAGCTTTTCGGTAACGGGTGTTTCGGTCAGCGGCAGCAGCAGCACGTCATCGATCGCGGAGCTAGACCGTTGCGTGTCGGGGTCGAAGCGGCGAATGGACTCGATCTCATCGCCGAAGAAGTCGATGCGCACCGGGCGCTCCATCTCCGGTCCATAGACATCGAGGATGCCGCCGCGGCTCGTCACCTGCCCCGGCATCTCGACCACGTCCACGCGCGTGTAGCCGACCGAGAGTAGATGCTCGATCAGCATCTCGGGAATGTGTTCCTCCCCTGTGCGCAGGGTGAGCGCGAGCGCGGCGTAAAAATCGCGCGTAAAGAGCTTCATGCAGGCGGCTTCCACCGGCGCAATTACCAGCTTGGCGGCCCCGCTGGAGAGCTTCCACAGCGCGGCGGAGCGCTGTTCCTGGATCTCGAGGTGGGGCGACAGGTTCTCAAACGGCAGCACATCGTGCGCGGGCAGGCGCAGGACCTCTTCGGCAGTGAGCACGCCCGTCAGCTCGCACGCCGCGAGCACCGTGGCATGCAGGGCCTCGGCCGCCTTGTTGTCGGAGACCAGCACCAGCGCGGGAGATTGCGAGGCGCGAACGAAGTAGGGAAGATAGAGCGCCCGTGCGGTCGCGGTGAGTCCGGACACACGTCTCCGCCCCGTGCCGCCCGCTAAATGGCGACGCACACGCTCAAAAGCGGCGGAGTGCTCCATGTCCGCCATCAACTCGCGGACGAAGGGAAGAATCATGCAGTCTCTAGTTTAGCAACGACATTGATAAACTAAGCTTTATGCCAGCCGTCGCAGGTCTCTCCCCCGAAGTTCTCGCCAAATACCAGCCCGTCATCGGACTTGAGGTCCACGTCCAGCTGCTCACGCAGTCCAAGGCCTTTTGCAGTTGCCGCAACGAGTACGGCGGTGAGCCCAATACCCACACCTGCCCCACCTGCCTCGGGCTGCCCGGTGCGCTGCCCGTGCTGAACAAGCAGGCGGTGGAGTTCGCGGTGCTCGCGGCCAAGGCTATTGGCTGCGAGATTCGCGAGACCAGCATCTTTTCGCGCAAGAACTACTTCTATCCAGACTCGCCCAAGGGCTACCAGATCTCGCAGTTCGATAAGCCGATTGCGGAGAACGGCGTCATCGTTGTCCCCGACGCCCAGGGGAACCCCAAGCGCATCGGCGTAACCCGCCTGCATATGGAAGAAGATGCCGGCAAGAGCCTGCACGACGGTTTCGCCGACTCCGTCACCCGCACCTACATCGACCTCAACCGCTGCGGCACGCCGCTGGTCGAGATCGTCTCCGAGCCCGACCTGCGCACCGCCGACGAGGTCTTTGAGTACCTGACCAAGCTGAAGGAGATCCTGCTCTACACCGGCGTCTCCGACTGCAATATGGAAGAGGGTTCGCTGCGCTGCGATGCCAACGTGAGCGTGATGCTCAAGTCGGACTGGGAGGCGCGTGGCGCTGCGGCCTTCGGCACCAAGGCCGAGGTCAAGAACGTGAACTCGTTCCGCTACATCCGCTCGGCTGTGGAGTACGAGATCGAGCGCCAGATTGGCGTGATCGAAGAGGGCGGCCGCGTGGTGCAGGAGTCGCGCCTCTGGAACAGCGCCGAGGGCCGCACGTACTCGATGCGTTCCAAGGAGCAGGCCCACGACTACCGCTACTTCCCGGAGCCGGACCTTCCGCCGCTGGTGGTTGGGCCGGAGTGGCAGAAGCAGATTCTCGCCGCAATGCCAGAACTCCCTGAAGCGCGCCGCGCCCGCCTCTCGGCGGAGTACGGCCTTTCCGCGCAGGACGCAGCTACGCTAACGACGACGCGCTCACTCGGTGACCGCTTTGAAGTAGCCGCAAAGACCGCGAAGTCGCCCAAGCGTGTGGCGTCGATTCTGCTCAGCGAGATCACCATGCGCCTGCGCGCGGCAGAGATCGAGTTCGAGCAGTCGCCGGTCACACTCGACGGTGTGGTGCTTGCTGCTGATCTTGCGGAAGCTGGCGAGATCTCGTCCAAGCAGCTCAAGCAGCTGCTCGACGCGTGCTTCGCCGAGGGCAAGGACTTCGCGTACATCTACGAACGCGACAAGCCCCAGCAGATCTCCGACACCTCCGCCATCGAAGCGATGATCGACGAGGTGATCGCCGCGAACCCGAAGCAGGTTGAGCAGTATAAGGGCGGCAAGAAGACGGTGAGCGCATTCTTCGTCGGGCAGGTGATGCGGCTGTCGAAGGGACAGGCAAATCCGGCGGTGCTGAATGAGTTGGTGGTGAAGAAGCTGGACGCGTAAAGCATTGCTTTTGCCCTTGCCTTTCTAGTTTGTCATTCCGAGCGCAGCGAGCGAACCTGCTGTCTCCCGTTTTTCGCCAGTGCTACCACAGACCTTATGCGTCAGTGCAAACCAGGCCCTCCAGTGCTGGCTCACATGTTTTCAGGGTAGTGCAATCAAAGAACGGGAGACAGCAGGTTCGCTCGCTGCGCTCGGAATGACAAGCCAGAAAAGCAAAAGCTCATCTTTGGTCGAGATAACAGTTTTATGGGGGTTCATTCAGGCATCACACTATTCGTGAAAATGCTCTAATTCATCCATGCGTCCCACGAGCAAGCTCGCGCTTCTCTGCACTCTGATGACAGCCACCGGCTGCCATCATCCTTATGTTGTTCCCGAGGCCCCCATGCCGCCGAACACCGTTCTTCTCTCGCAGATGATGCGTGAGCTCTCCGCACAGCCAGGCTTCACCGACACCCTTCTCGCGCAAATCGACAAGGGCGGTAAGAAAGGCCCGGCACTGCTGACGCCGAAGCTCATCGACGAGTTGCGCAAACGCATTCTCGGCAAAGACTGGCAGGGGCTCGAACGCTTTCCTGGCTGGACCATGCGCGAGATCAACCCGACGGTGCGCGTCGTCGGCCACGTGGCAGGGAAGAGCCCTCAGCTCGAAGCGACAGCCGCCGTGCATCCTGGCTCCCCCACGACAAGCGCCCCCGCAACCGCCGCGGACGACCAGCAGGCCAAACGCTTCCTGGATCTTGGCCCTTATGCGCTGGACAAGAGTGAGGTAGTCTCGCTCGACCAGCCCTCCACACTGCCTGGCTTTACCACCGACGGCATCGTCACCGCGCTCGGCGCAGGCGTCACACGCGGCGACGGGCCCAACGATCTCGCGCCGGAGCATGCCGAAAGTCAGCGCCTCGCCGACATCCTCAACCGGCTCGCGGCGAACAGGCTTGCGGGCACTGCGCCCTTCGTTGCCGAGCTGCAAGGCCATGCCTCCGGTACGCCACAAGACCTGATCGCTGCGCTGGTGGCAACCGGTCACGATGTCACGGTGGGCGATGCTCGCTACTTCGCCAACTTCGGACACTTCCACTACAAGGGCGAAGACGTGATGATGCCCTTCTGGGTGAACTCGCAGATCGTCGTGCCCGGTTCAGGAGGCCGTCCGCTGCTCGTCCCCGTCTCACACGCCGAGTACGAGTGGCACATCCGCGGCCCACACCTCAACGCCGACATTAGCTACTACTTCGGCATCGACGGCAAGAGCGAGTGGCGCACCATGGACACGCTCGACCAGCCCTGGGTGCTGAAGCGCAACGCGCATGAGTATCGCGGCGCGGATGCCGCTGAAGTCACCCGCCTCGCCGGGCTGTTGACGATCGCCTACATGCACCAGCACGCCGCACGGCCGGAGCTCCCCTTCGGCGGCTACTATGCCCTCGGCGTCTGCCAGGACGGCGTCTCCGCCATCGAGCACAAGATGACGGGCCACGTCACACTCTTTCCCAACACTGCCGACAGCTCTCTCTTCGACGACCCGCGCGATGCAGAGATCAATGCTCTCATCGCTGCCATCCCAAAAGACCGCGCTGGCGCGAAGCCGGAGCCTGAACGCATCTTCGGCTCCTTGCCGACAGCGCCGTCGGACTCTGAGGATCAAGCCTTCAACACCATCACCATCCCCGGCCTTGCTGACGATCTGAATGTGACGTACGCGGCGTGGCAGAACGGAACTCTCGAGCGCACGTACTCGATTGCCGAAGTCATCAAGGAGTTGCTGGTTGGCCTGGCAGCCGCAATCGTTGCTCTCTTCGTCGCCGTAAAGACGCGCCACGTCTGGCAACGCGACAGGCGCGGTTAGTGCTCCAACGCTGTGGGAGGTTTCACACCCATGGCAACCACGAAGAAGGCAGCAAGCAAGAAGGCCCCAGCAAAGAAAGTCGCTGCGAAGAAGTCATCGGCAAAGAAGCCCACGCGCAAGTACAGTCCAGCCGCCGGCAAACAGGTTGAGACCGAGATGCACGAGATGAAGCTCGGCAAGCTGAAGAGCGGCCGCAGCGGAAAGAAAGTCACCAGCCGCAAGCAGGCCATCGCCATCGGTCTCTCCGAGGCGCGCAAGAAGGGCGCGAAGGTGCCTAAAGCAGCATCAAAGTAGCAGCCCCAGACTCTTAATATTTTTTACTTCAAAATCGTCATCCTTAGCGGAGCGTCCCAGCTTTTGGGGACGCGAAGTCGAAGGACCCCGAAGGGGTTTATGTTACCTCTACAGCTCAATCCTTTTCGACCGATACGCCTGTTGTGCGGGAGGCAGCAAGAGTCCGGAGGTTGAAATGGTTTGGTCTGTATCGGCAGGTAGAACTCTTTGGGTCCTTCGACTACGTAGCTCGCAAAGTGCGCGAGCTACTTCGCTCAGGATGACGTTTTTGGGGTGATACAAAAACAGAAATACCCTGGATATAGCCACTTCGATACTGCTGTAAGAAGAAGGGATAATGCGGCTGCGCAGGACGACAATTTAAAAACAAGAAAATCTACTTGCAAGATTCTCCAGGCACTCCGTTCTCTTTGTAGGCGGGAGAATTTGGCCGACAAGGAGATACATCATGAAAGCACCTCAGAAGCACCGGAAACCGTTCGCTATCCTTTGCAGTTCTTGCTTGTTGGTTGCCTGCATTGCAACCCAGGGCTGCTCCTCCGGTGTACAGTCACAGCCTCGCATCCTCAGCACCCATGCGATGGCACACCGTCGCCTTTCCAACACCGTCGCCGACGTGAGCGTCGGCATCGAGACGAACGGTGTGACCATGGCTGAGGTCAGCAGGGTATTGGCCACACGTTCGCAAAGCCTTATGAGCTATCTCAATCGGGAAGGTGCAGACCGGCTTACAACAGGGCAGATAACGATTGAGCCCAAAATTGATGGTTCTAAGGGCAGTGAGGGCAGGGCGGACCGGATTGTTGGATACACAGGTACTATGTCCGTGAACTTTCGCAGCCCCGCGGACAAAGTCTCCGATCTAATGTCAGGAGCTCTTGCGCAAGGAGCCAACACGTTGGGTGAGGTTGTCTTCACGAGCCGTGAAGAAGATGTCGACGCTGCCCGCAAGGAGCTGGCAGTGGAAGCCACGCAGCTTGCGATGGAACAAGCCGCATCCGTGGCTAAGGCGGCAGGCTCGCATATTGCAGGAGTTAGAGAGATCGATGTCGATCCGCAAAATGCCACGCTGGATTACGCGAAAGCATCGTTCAGTGCTCCTGCAGCGCCTGTAATGGCTGGCCTCAGAGCGGCTCCAATCGCAACAGCCGCCGGAGATCAGGACCTATCGATAGCCGTCAATGTGCAGGTAGAAGTGGCACAGTGACATCGGGGACATACACAAACGGAGTGGCTGTAGCCACTCCGTTTTGCGTATGTCTTGCCTATCTTTCCTCGTCGTCCTGCATGGCGGAGTGTCCTCCGCGCAACTGAGCTACCTCAGACTTAGGCACGGCCCGCTTCTGGGCATAGCTGCCATAGACGCTGATATGGAAACATGACTGCTGAAACTCTTCTTCCACGTCCACCTTGCCGGCCTGCATCAGTGGCAGCAGGTAAGTGCGCATCCACGCAATCTCCGCTACGCTCATGCCACGCTTGCCGAAGTCGATGGCCTGCCCCGTAAGGTGTGGAGACGCGCCATCGCCGTTGATGGCGGCGGCATTGCCGTTTACTCGCTGCAGCCGCAGTTGGTAGGACACCGTACGCACGGCCGAGTTCAGGTGCAGCGGCTCGTGGAAGCGTTCATAGAACGCGCGCGCCGTGTCGGTGGCAAACTTCACGGTCCAAGGGCGAGCATAGCGGCGATTGTAGGGAAGCTCTTCATTGACCTCGAGGCTCGGCATATCGGGGAAGCCGATGAGCAGATGCTGGGCGCGCATGCGGTCCAGATCGGCATCGTCCTGAATCCGCGTGAGGCCGGCCGCGTCGGCCATCTGGTTCTGGTGGATGAGGATCTCACGCGATCCCTTGAGTGGTGCGGGAACAATCAGTCTTCCGTCGCGCGAATAGAGTGGCACGGCGATGGGACGGATGACCTCGTCGGGCGTCGAGCGCAGCGTAGGCCGCTCGGCTGCGGCAAGAACCTCTGGCTTCTCTGCGTCATCGACGGAAGCTTCCATCGATAGAGGGGCAACCATCGGTGCGGCACGCAGAATCGGTGCGGGAGGCTGCGCACTCGCTACGGCGGCGGAAGCATTGTGCATCGGCAGCCGTTCGTCATCGTCCGGATGCGACTCGCCCTGCGCGAAGGCTCCGTGAGAGGAGGAGGGTGTAGCCGCCAACTCCGGAGCAGGATGGCTGCGTTGCCTGTTGGGCGCTTCAGCCGCGGGGGTTCGCCGTGTAGTCGCACGTGCTTCCTGCACGGGTTCGCGATGCGTCTCAACCGCATGCCGCTCTGCGATCTGCGGTCTGGTGGCGATACCCTTGGGAGTTCTTTGCCGAGCCCCTGCGCGGTGCATCACAACAGGATCATCCACCATCTCGGGTGCGCTCTTCTTGCGCCGTCTGCTCTGAGCGTGAGACTTTCCGGCGGTGGAGTCCGCTCTCTGCGTATCCCTGGATTTAGTGGAGGTTTTTGCTGAATTCTTTCCTGCACTCTTCGACGCCGCAGAGCCACTCTGCTTTCCAGCCCGTTTGCTCGCGGGTCTCCGGGAGTCGATCCTGCCCTGCGTCGCGGCGGAGCCGGCACTCTGGACGGTTGCGGTGTGGCGCAGATGCGTGGAATGTGTGGCGGCGAAGGCCGGGGTAGATCCTGCAGCCAGGCCTGCCCCCAGGGCAAGGACGAGCAGCAACGCCTTCGCGCGCATGGAACCCCTCGCGTGCAAACGGCACGTTGGGGCAGCGATCGGTCGCTGGTTCATCGTCATGGGACGTCTATCAATAAGGTGGCCGCGAAGCCGCCGAGCTTTCTTAGGCTATCGGTCGACAGAGCTCTACGGTAGTAGCGTCGAAGGTTCGCTGCATCTGTTCCGGGATTTCGCCCCTGAGCGTTGGCGTCCGCATATTTTCGCGATACAGTGGGTTGAACTAGAGCAGTGTCCCCGTTTCTGTCCTCTGGGAATGTTCAACGAGCGCCATCTTTCTTGCGAGAAGATGGCATTCAGACCCTGGCCCCCTAGATAGACGTATAGACCTATAGCTACACCCACAGAAGACCGCTACTGACTGGAGATTTGACGCACAATGCCGACCTCGAAGACTCTGCAAGCCACCGCGCTTTCCCTCGCCTTTGCCAGCCTCGTTGTAGGCTCTGCTCTCTGGCGTCCTACCCCGGTTGCGGCGCAAGCCGCTGACCCTGCTCCCGATACGGAAGCCTTCTACACCCAGAAGGTGCAGCCGATTCTGAAGGCCAACTGCTATAGCTGCCACGGCGGCGGCAACCACCGCGGCGGCCTGACGATCGATACTAAGGCAGGTTTGCTGAAGGGCGGCCACGATGGTGCCGTAATCGTTCCGGGGCACGCCGACCAGTCCTTGCTGGTCAAGCTCATCAACCACGCCGGTCCAGCCAACGATCCCATGCCAATGCCGCCGAAGAGCAAGATCTCCGACGCCGACATTGCGACGGTAACGCAGTGGATACAGGCGGGAGCGATCTTTCCGGCAGAAGCAGCAGCACAGTAGCAGAGGTTGTCAGTTCTCAGTTCACAGTTGTCAGTTCTTCGTTAGCAGCTACTGACAACTGAGAACTGACAACTAATACGCCCGTTGATACATCTTCGACATACGATCGTGCCAACCTAGCCGCTCGTCGTCCAGGAAGCACCATGCCAGCCCGATGCCCAGAGGGCAGGCTACCAGGAGCATAGCCAGCACACGCCGCCGCATCGCTTTGCGGGAGGGGTTTGCGTCGCCGAAGGTGCAGAGTGCGATACGGGCATAGCGCATGCCCGGTGTGGCTTCGGCGACGGAGAAGAACAGCATCTGGTAGATCACGAACAGCGCCAGTAGCACGCCGGCTGCCGTGACTCCCAGCAGGGGCAGCGAGAGGGCGCGGAGGTTTGGCCCGGACAGTCTGGCCACGATCGTCGCGAAGCCCAGCAAGGCTGCCCCGATGCAGCAGCCGTCGACGCCCGCGGCCATCAGCCTCAGCTCCAGCGGAGCGGTCTGCGGCTGCAGGGTAAAGTGGTGCTGCGCTGCCGCTGGGGCTGCGTGGACACGAACCTTGGCAGGGTCCAGCAACAGTCCCTGCCACTCGGGCGCGCCGGAAAACTCCGCTGCCTCCGGCTCGATTGAAATCTGTTCCGGCTCGACCTCGAAGATGCGCAGTTGCGGCTCAACCGGAGCGTCTTCGCGCAGTGGGCCCTCGGCCAGCCGTGGACGCGCCTTGCGTGAAGCCACCAGCAGGCGCGGAAACTCGATCAGGTTGCCGGGGATCGGCAGAGCGTCGATGACATGCGGCTCGAACTCCGGCGCCAGGCGAAACTCAATCTCCTGCTCCAGTTGGTCGAGCTCTTGCTCGCCGGCCTCTTCCGTAAAGATCTCGTGCGATTGTGAATGCGAAACCGGTGCGGTGCGAGTCACGTCAATGTTTTCGTACAGACGCACTGTCAGGCCGCCGTTCGACCTCTCTCTTGCGGCTTCGGTTCTTTGCTCTTCGAATACGACTTCACGGGGGCCCGGTACGGACTCAAGGCGCGGTTCCGGCTCGGGCTGGCGCCATTGGTCGAGTTCCTCCATCAACTTCATCTGCGCTTCGGCGACGGCTTTGGCGTTACGGGCGGCAATCTCGGCTTCGGCCTGGGCCTGCTGTGAGGCGCGCTCGGCCTCTACCGCGAGAAACTCGCGATAGCTGACACTGTGCTCGTAGCGAGCGGCTACAGCCTCGCGTACCCGTGAGACGCCGCTCTTCGCTCGATTGCGAATCTGAGCCGTCGCGCGCTCCCGTTCGACTTCCAGGGCCTGTGCCGCAGCCTGGCGATTCCGATGCGCGGCCAGCCGCTCGGCCACAACCTGTTTTAAGCCGCTGCCGCTATCCGTTCCCGTGGCCTGATAGTCCAACGTCTCAGCCATCTCGTTTTGTTGTGCCGCACTACTCATACTCAATTCCAAACTCCCGAAGTCCCAGGCCTACGACAAGACATCCAATTTTCCGCACCTCTCAAGCTCGCCTGATCTGCCGGCAGCGACCTGCAACCGTGAAATCGTCTAAGCTCAAACTTGTGGACTGTCTCACTCAAGCCCTCGGTGGCAGACGAACTCGGCAACGCGGGCTAGCGATGCGACTGGTGCTTCTGTTCATAACTACCATTCTCGCGCCCCTGGGTCATCAACATCTACAGGCTCAGGAGGTAGCGAATAAGGAACCTCTATCTGCGGCCAGCCCGACGGCGCTGCCGGAAGCCCCGGTACCGCCGCAGAATGCGCCGGGCGGAACTCCGCTCGATCTGACGCAGATTCCCCGTGCCACCCCGTTTTCGCCGGGCAAGCCGCCCGACCGCGTCACGCTGGATTCCGACAACCCCCAGACCAAGAGCGGAGATGTGTACGCGACCTCCGGCAATGTCGTCATTACCTATCGCGACCACACCCTGTATGCGGATTCCGTCACCTATGACAAGTCTACCGGCGAGGTCAACGCCACAGGACACGTGAAGTTGATTGGCGGCGCCAACAACGAGCATATCGAGGCCTCGCACGGAACCTACAACCTGCATACCGGCACTGGCCGCTTCTACGACGTCACCGGCTCGGTCGAGATGCAGAGAACGTTCGAGCCCTCCTCCTCGAAGGCGTCGGCGTCCGTTGCCGCCTTCGGTGCGAGTGGCGGCTCCCGGGCGCCCGGCTACGAGAACTCGAATCCGTTTCTCTTCGGAGGACGCATGGTCGCCGAGACCGAGCCGCAGGACTATGAGATCTACGACGGCTGGATGACCTCGTGCCTTCTGCCCAATCCCGACTGGCTGCTCTTCGCCCGGAAGCTCAGCGTCAAGGGTGGCAAGGCCCACGCCAGTAATTCAACCTTCAAGCTGCTCGGAATACCTCTGTTTTTCATGCCCTACGTTACGCATCCCACCGATGAAAACGAGCGCCAGTCCGGCCTTCTTATACCCGCCTTCGGGTACTCCAGCGCCAGCAAGGACACCGGCTCCAAGGGCCTCACCATCGGCGAACAGGCCTACCTCACGCTCGGCCGGTCTGCGGATCTTACCGTCGGAACGCTCTACTACTCCCTGCGCGGCTTCTCTGAGAACGGTACCTTCCGTTACCGCGGTTCTGGCGACGACTTCTTGACCGCCCACTTCTCCGCCCTGCAGGATCGCGGCTTCGTCGACGATAACGGCATCTATAACAATCAGGGTGGCGAGGACATCACGGTTGCCTATCGCAGGCAACTCAGTACGAACGTTCGCGTGATCGCCGATACCGAGTACCTGAGCTCCTATATCTATCGCGAAGTCTTTACGCCGAACTTCAACGAGGCAGTCAGCACCGACATCACCTCCACGATCTACATCGCTGACCAGAACAACGGCTTCTCGCTGGATGGCCGCTTCGACCGCTACGAAGGCCTGAAGGTCGTGCCGACCGCCACCACAGCCGGCGAAGAGGTCAAGATCTTCCATTCGCCCTCCATCGACTTCGACGGTCTCGACCGTCGCATTCCCGGCACGCCGTTTCTCTGGAACATCACCTCTTCCTTCGCCGCCCTCAAGCGTGTCGAGCCGGACTTCGCGACCGCCGGCCTCACGGAGCGTCTCGACCTGCGTCCTGAGCTGGCGCTTCCGCTGGCCTTCAACGGCTGGCACGTGCTCTCCAGTGCGGCAGTGGAAGAGACCGCCTACACTCGTTCGCGCCAGACCCCATACGGGCCCAACGATACGCCTATCGAACTCAATGACCCCATCAACCGTGCCGACGTCGACTTCAAGGTCGATATACGCCCGCCCGCCATCGAGCGCACCTTTGAGGTGCCCGAGAAGTGGCAGTGGCTTCTCGGCAAAGAGGTTCGCCATACCATCGAACCTGTCTTCACCTACCGCGATGTCCGCGGCATCGATAACTTTCTCGGCGTCCTTCGCTTTGACGACAGAGATCTTGTCAGCAACACCGACGAGGTCGAATACGGAGTGACCCAGCACCTCTACTTCCGGGCGCGCCCCAAGGTCGTTGCGACGAAGCCCGGCTGCCCGGCAAAGCCCGCCACGACTGACAAAACGCTGGATATGATCTCCGCCCCAGGCGCCGAAGCGGATGACCTCGGCTTCGACCAGCGGCCCACGCTCGACGCCAACGGCATCCCCAATGCCTCTGCCACCGCGCCCGATCAGCCCATTCGCACCCATGCACGCCACCCTGATCCCTGCGCCCCTGCCGCTACCACCCCGCCCCAGCAGGAGTGGTTCAGCTGGAAACTCGCGCAGAAGCGCTTCTTCGACTCCAACTTCGGTGGGGCAGTCATCGACCATCGGCGCAACATCTTCGACACCACGCTCGACTTCTCCGGCATCGCCTTTCTCACCGAGCCGCGCAGCATCTCGCCGCTGATCTCGCGCATGCGCTTTCGCACCTCCAGCCATACCGACATGGAGTGGGACTTCGATCTGGATACCGGAGCCAAGAAGTTCACCAGCCAGAACATTCTCCTCGACGCGCACGAAGGGGCTTTCTTCGGCGGCTTCTCCTACGCGCGCCTGAACGCTCCCGGCCGCACCATCACCGAGATCATCAACCCCACTACCAACGAAGTCACCGGTCTTACTTACTCGGCCGTCGCGAACTTCTCGCAGATGCGCCTTCTCGCCGGCTATGGAACGCCCACGAAACCCGGTCTCACCGCCGCGGCAGGCGTTGGTATCGATCTCAACCTCGGGGATACCCAGTACATGACCCTGCAGAGCAGCTACAACTGGAACTGCTGCGGCTTCGCCATCGAGTACCGCAAGTACGATCTCGGCACAGTCCGCAACGAAGGCGCCTACACCTTCAACTTCACCCTGGCCAACATCGGCGGCGCCGGCAATCTTCGCCGTGCTACCTCTCTCTTCTAGAGCGTGTCATCGCATTGCGCGCAGCGCATTCCCTGGCGCTTCAGCGTCAGGGAGACGGAGGGAGCCGTAGCCTTTAGGCTACGGAATGAGGGCCGGTAAGAAGTGGGCTTTAGCCCCGCCGTTTGCCGATGCGGGCAGGAACCCCGGGGCACCTAAGGCGTGACCCCATCCCAGCTCAGATCGCTGATGCAAAGCGCGCGTCACAAGCGTTTGCATCGCACTTTTCTGTTGTCGCCCTGTGGCCGCGGGCGTACCATTCAGGGCATGAAGAGTCTCTCGTATCTGCTCTCCATCGTTGCTCTGGGTGTCTGTTCGATAACCTCCGCGCATGCTCAAACATCCGCACCCGCGAATACCCCGCAATCTTCAGATCTGCAGTTGGGTGTTGATCTGCTGAGCAACACGGGCGGCGCCAATCTTGATCTGTATCTGAAGCAGCTGTCTTCAGACATCAAGCAACACTGGGTGCGGCCGGTCGATCAGGGGGCCAATCAGCCACCCTTCAAACAGGTTGAGATGTCTATTCGTTTGACCATCCTTCCTGATGGCAAGATAAGTGCGATGCACCTTGAGGGTTTATTGCACGATGAGGCGATCGAGAGGGCAGCCTGGGGTTCGATCACCGGCGAAGGACAGTTTCAGCCGCTGCCGAAATCGTTCCACGAGCCGAACCTGGAGTTGCGGGTTCACTTCACGGTCGACTAACAGCCCGTCTGATCTCTAGCGGGTGGCGGATAGGGCGGCTCTGAGATAATCAAACCATTGTGTTGAAGCCCTCCCTCCTCCCCGTTTTCCTCTTCGCCTCACTCTTGACCACGTTTGGGTGCCACGCGCAGACACCTGCTGCTTCGCCAGCCGTCACTGCTCCCGTAGTCGGCAAGCCGCTTGCGCCCGATATGGCTCGCCGTGTCGAAGTGCTGCTGCGGCAGAAGGCCCAGCTTCCCCCTGGCGCGACCATCCAGGTTGGTGTGCCCGCGGCTTCCGATCTTCCGGGCTATAGCGCGATCAATGTCACCTTCAGCAAGGATGGCAAAACCTCGCGCCCCATCAACTTTCTGATCTCGGCCGACGGCAAGACTCTGGCGCAGTTCTCCAAGTTCGACATCTCCGCCGACCCGCGCAACCTTATCGCCGCCGATGGCCGTCCAGCCCGCGGAGGCCCAGCCACGGCGCCGGTTCTCATCGTCGGCTTCGACGATCTCGAATGCCCCTACTGCGCTGTGTTGCATGCGAGCATCTTTCCTGCCATTACGAACCGTTACGGCAATCAGGTTCACATCGTCTACAAGGATTTCCCGCTCGACCAGCATCCCTGGGCGATGCGCGCGGCGGTTGACGTGGATTGCCTTGCGGAGCAGTCTCCTGTCGGCTACTGGAATCTCGTGGACGGCATCCACGCGCACGCCTCTGACATCGGCGTCTCCTCCGATGCCAAAGACTCCCAGAAGACGCTGGCCGCCGCCGATGAGCAGCTCGACAAGCTGACCCGCGAGCAAGGCAAGCTGCAGAAGGCCGATGCCGCAAAGCTGGACGCCTGCATCGCCAAGCAGGACACCACGGCGGTCAAAGCCTCGCAGCAGCAAGGCCAGTTGCTCGGTGTGGAATCGACGCCAACCCTCTACATCAACGGAGACAAGATCGACGGCGCCCTCCCCATCGAGTTCATCTTTGGTCTCATCGACGAGGCCATCCGCGTTCAGGGTCAGACACCGCCACCGCCCTATGTGGCTCCCACGACGACAGCCTCTGCAGCAGACAAGGCGACAGCTCCTGCAGCAGGGAAGTAGCTGCGTTGGCAGGCGGTGGCGTAGAGCCGTCTTTGTTTTCCCTATCACCACAAATCCGTCATCCTGAGCGAAGTCGAAGGCCCCCGAAACCTTGTACGTTGCCGATACCCTTCGCACCTTTTCTACCCCGAACGCCCTCTGCCTGAATCTCCTCGGTTGAAAAGGTCTGAACACTATGGGTAAGACGAGTCCTTCGGGGTCCTTCTGACGCAAAGCGCGCCACAAACATTAGCATCGCGCTCTGCATCTGGGGTCCTTCGACTTCGCTCAGGATGACGGATTTGTGGTGGTATGAAAACAAAAACATAGCGTGGGTGCAGGTATCCTAATTTCGCGTCTAATAAGTCGATGATGCAACGATTGAGGAGAAAGATCGCCGACAGCACTCCATGGAGATTCCGCATTCTGGGTGTCGAACTCCTCATGCTGGCTGTGCTCTTGATCGGGATGGCGTCAACGCAAGCGCAAAGCCCGCAACGAAAACGGCTCATCCTCAAAGACGGAACCTATCAACTTGTCCTGAGCTACACGATCTCGGGAGAGGTCGTGCATTACCGCAGCGCGGAGCGCAATGGCGAGACGGAGGATATTCCTCTTGCGCTGGTAGACCTTCCCGCGACGGAAAAATGGGCGCGCGAGCATGGACCCAATACGGCGCATCCCTCCAATTCACAACGCCCAGTGTTGAGTCCGGAGCTGGCGAAAGAAGAGGCTGATCGCGCCGCACGCACGCCGGAGGTCGCTCCCAACCTGCGTTTGCCGGAAGAGACCAGCGTGCTGGTGCTTGACACCTTCAACAACACTCCGGAGCTGGTGCCTTTGGAGCAGCAGGGCGGCGACCTGAACAAGGAGACCGCGCACAACGTGCTGAAGGTGGAGGTCAATCCATCCTCCAGCCCGCATCGCCTCCTGGACATCCCCGGCGACCGTGCGGATATTCAAGTACATGTGCCCACGCCTGTCCTCTATCTCAGGGTCGGAGCAGACGATACGGAGGACGCGGGTTCGAGCGCTATCACCGTCGACACCCACGGAGCCGCGGGCCGGGCGACGCCCTCAGGCGGCGCCGAGGCTAGTGACTATGTGTTGGAACATCTTGAAGTTCGCGGTGACATACGCATACTCAACAGCTTCCGTATCAAGTTGCTGGGATCGAAGCCGCAGCCGGATGTTGTCGAAGTGCATACGCAGACCCTGCCTGGCGGGCACTGGCTGAAACTGACGCCGGACAATCCGCTGGAGCCTGGCGAATATGCCCTGGTAGAGGTTCTATCGGGCCATGAGGTCAACCTGGGGATATGGGACTTCGGCATCCACCCTGCGGCGCACGACAATGCCGAGGCGATCCGCCCCGAACCGAAGCGGCCGGTGGCGCTGGAACGAAGAGATAAAGAGTAGAACGATATCCGGGAAGGCCTGCCCAATGCGCTTCGCATTTCAATTCCCCCCTCAGAATCGTCATCCTGAGCGAAGTGGTTCGCGCACTTTGCGAGCTACGCAGTCGAAGGACCCCGAAGGTTCTTACGCTACCTCTACGACTTGACCTTTTTCAATCCATACATCCGTGGTTCCAGGAGCGGCAAGAATCTGGTGGTTGAAAGGACTCGAACCGTAGCAGGCCAATAAAATTCTTCGGGGTCCTTCGACTCCACGTCCCCCAAAACGGGGACGCTCCGCTCAGGATGACGATTTTTTAGGGAGTCCGAAAAACGAAACGAACTGGGTATAACTTCTTTGATATCGCCCCTAAAGCAAAAAGCCCACGCGACGATAAAACCATCACGTGGGCCTGGGGAAACAGGGTTATTACTTCTGGTTCTGGACTTTGACTTCGACCGTAACCTCCGCCTCGACAGGGCGGTTATTCAAAGTGGCGGGCTTGAAGCGATACTGGCGAACGGCCTCCAGCGTCTTCTCATCCATCTCAGCACCTGCCGACTTGGCAATGGTCAGCTTCTCGGGAACGCCGTCCGGGCTGACGACGAAACGTACCGCAACGTCGTTATCGGCGGTGAGGCGGTTTACAGGAATCTGTCTTCCGACCACATGGATCAGCTTGGGAGCAACCGGCTCACTCGAGACACTGCCGACGAAGGTATAGGCGATCGAGCCGCTTGGCTGCGTCTGATTCTCAACGAAGCTCGGGTCTACCTCTGCCTGAACGACGTCGCGAGGCGCGCTCGCAGTGGGTGCTGGTGCGGCTGCGGGCGTTGCTGCCGAACGAACAAAGTTGACGGGCTGAACGACGACCTTTGCCTGAAGGTTCGCCGAAGGGGTGGACTGCGGTGATCCGGTCGCGGTGCTGGCCTGGGCGTGAGCCAGAACGGGGAGCAGAACAAGGGTCGCTACAAGAACTTGGCGCATAGTGAAATCTCCTTTAAGCCAAAGGTGCTCGTCACCAACATATATGTGCGAGCATATGATTGTCAATAAGTTTTTTGAAGAAGATGAGTTTTACCCGGAGTTTTGGATGAAATGGCTTTTTACACGCAATTTTGGTGAGCGTCTAAGGCTGAGGTCACCACGGACGCCACAGCGACCTCAGCGAAACCTCCGCAGACGCAAAGCGCGCCACAGATGTTTGTCTCGCGCTTCGCGTCAAAACCTCCGCGACCTCTGCGTTAAGGATTTTCTTCCGGGAGCTGCCTTAACCGCCGATGTGCACCATGCTGCGTGAGGGCTTCAGAAAGCCCGGCTCGCCGATATGATGGCGAGCCTCCTTGCGCTCAACGACACGGCGAATCCACGAGCGCAGATCGTCGTCGGAGGCTCCGCGATGCATCAAGCCCACAAGATCATGATCGCTCTGCGAGAACAGGCAGGTGCGGACCTTGCCGTCGGAGGTAAGACGAACGCGACTGCAGTGGCCGCAGAAGGGCCGCGAGACCGGCGCGATGATGCCGATCTCTCCACGGCCATCTGCAAAGGTGAAGCGCCGCGCCGTCTCGCTGAGGTGGTTGGGCGGCAGCTCGACGAGCGGCCGCACGGCGTTGAGCCGGGCCACGATCTCGTCCATGGGAATGACGGTCTCCGGAGCCCATGTCCTGCCCTCTTCCAGCGGCATGAACTCGATGAAGCGAACGATGACGCCTTCGTTGCGCGAGAATTCGGCGAAGGCCTCGATCTGCGAGTCGTTGAAGCCGCGCATCAGAACGCAGTTCACCTTCACGGGGCCGAGCCCCGCATCTTGTGCGGCGCGAATGCCGTCCCGCACGCGTTCGAAGCTGCCGGGCACGCGGGTGATACGGGCAAAGGTCTCGGAGTCGACCGCGTCCATGCTGACCGTGATGCGGCTCAATCCGGCCTCGCGCAGCGGGCGGGCCAGTGGCGCGAGCAGATGGCCATTGGTCGTCAGCGCGATATCCAGTGACCGCACAAAATCTGAGCGGAGCTGGGCAGTCTCGCGGATGAGATCCAGCAGCCCCTGGCGCAGCAGGGGCTCACCGCCAGTGAGGCGGATCTTCTCAATGCCTAGTGAGACAAAGACGCGCAGGATGCGGGCGTAGTCCGCGATCGGCAACTCGGAGTACTGGGCGCCGTCTTCACCGGTGCGGCAGTAGACACAGCGATAGTTACAGCGGTCTGTGACGGAGAGTCGGAGGTCGGTGATGGTGCGGTTGTGGCTATCGCGCAGACGCCCCTCTGGCTCTGCATCTGCCGCAGCCGTTGGTGCTAGCTGTTCAGGCTCGAGGATGGAGAGCAGGCGCATGTCTTAACGATACGCTTTTGGTCCGGCTTTTCGCGGAAACCGTGCTTCGTCTAGATGCCCACGCCGAACTCGACGTCCTGGATCTCGTCGCCGGAGTGCGCATAGAAGTCATAGGGAGTGCGGTTATTGAACTTGTGACGCTGGCGCAGCTCGCGGCCTACGACCACTCCGATAGCCAGGGCAGTGACGCCCGCGGAAACCCAACCAATGGCGCGCAGGATATGACGGTCTTCGTGGGAGCGGAGACCCACGCTCTCTTCGACCTGATTCCCGAATTTGCGTAGCGAGCGATGCAGCCTCATGGCTTGCATGATATCGCAACGAGTGTGTGTTTGTGTAATGCCACGCCAGAGCCAGAACATAGGGAGATGCTGGAAAGTCAACAGATACAGCAGGCAGCAAACAGCCTGGAGCGTGTCGTCAGGTTCTCACTCGCAGCGTGCAAATACTCTGCTGTGGCAAGGACCGGAACTGGACAGCTTCAGCCAAGCCGTAAAAGCCGGGCCAATAGACCCCACCTTTCTGCCGAAGGCCGGAGTGGAGGCGGAGTCGCAACAACTGAATTGCCTGCCTTAGTTGAGCCGAGCCAGTCGGAGGAACGCCCTAGGCCTTGCTGGAAGCTGCGGGAGCGGACGCTGCTGGCGCCGCGGCCGGAGCCGCCGCTGGCGCCGGTGCCGCCGCCGCAGGCGAGGCACTATCCCCCGATGCAGCTGTAGCTGCGGGAGCGGAAGCCGTATCGCCACTCGCAGCGGGCTTGGCGGAGGCATAGCCATCCTTGTACCAGCCACCGCCCTTGAACGAGATAGCCGCAGCCGTAATGGTGCGTGCGAGGGGGCCGCCGCAGTAGGGGCAGACGGTCAGTTCAGGGTCGGAGAACTTCTGGATCTTTTCGGTGCGGCGATGGCACTGGCTGCACTCGTACTCGTAAAGCGGCATTGCGGAGTCCTTCTGGGATTACTGGTTCTTGTAGGATACAGGGGCGTCGCGTTTTCGTTCTTCGGAGGGTGTCTATGATCTTCGCCAGTAAACGTTTGCTGTACGGAATGATGTTCGTCCTATTGGGGTCTATCGTAATAACCGCAAAGGCCCAGCAGCCGTCTGTAGCACCCACGCCGCCGATGGGGTGGAACAGTTGGGACTCCTACGGCCTGACGATCACCGAGCAGCAGTTTCGTGACAACGTTACGGTGCAGACGCAGAAGCTGCTGCCCTTCGGTTGGCGCTACGCGGTGATCGATGAAGGCTGGTTCTTCGAGAACCCGCAAGACAGGGAGACGCCCGAAAAGCTGCACTATGCCATCGACTCCCATGGGCGATACGTGCCCGTGCCGGCGCGGTTTCCTTCTGCTGTGAACGGGGCCGGAGTCTCGCCGGTAAGTCCCCAGCCCGCGTCGACAGGAAAGCTCCTGGCGACCGTAGAGGAGACGAACTTCACGGAGGTAGGCCGCTGGGTCCATGCGCAAGGGTTGAAGTTTGGCATCCACATCGTGCGGGGAATACCGCGGGCCAGCGTGGAGCGCAGCCTGCCGATTGAAGGCAGCAGCTTCTCCACACAGGATGCTGCGGACACCAGTGACACCTGCCCATGGGACCCGACCAACTGGGGCGTGCGAGACAACGCGGCGGGACAGGCGTGGTACGACTCTCTGCTGCGTCAGTACGCCTCCTGGGGCGTCGATCTGCTGAAGGTGGACTGCATCTCGGATCACCCGTACAAAGTGGATGAGATCCGCATGATTCGGCGCGCGATTGACAAGACCGGACGGCCGATCGTTCTAAGCCTCTCGCCAGGTCCCACACAACTAGCTCATGCGCAGGAGGTGGGGACTCTCGCGGCGATGTGGAGAATCTCGGACGACGTTTGGGACGTCTGGGCGAAGCCGTCGCAGGATTTTCCCCAGACGGTGCAGAGCCAGTTCGCGCGGCTGGCGGCATGGGCGCGCTACACGAAGCCAGGCAACTGGCCGGATGCCGACATGCTGCCGCTGGGCGAGTTGAGGCCTTCACCCGGCTGGGGTGCGCCGCGCCGGTCGCAGCTTACGCTGGACGAGCAGCGAACGCTGCTGACGCTGTGGGCGATCGCGCGGAGTCCTCTGATCCTCGGGGCCAACCTGACGCTACTGGATGAACCCACCCTCGCGCTGCTGACCAATCGCGAGTTGGTTGCCATCGACCAAACGGCGACGGAGAGTTCCGAAGTCCTGCATGAAGGCACGACAATCGTCTGGCGCGCCCATCTGCCGGGAGGCAAAGTGGCCTTGGCGATCTTCAATACAGGAGACACTCCGCTAAAGATCGATCGGAAATTCGCCGACTTCGGAAGCGATTTTGGCACGCGGAAGTGGTCGGTGCGCAGCGTGTGGGATGCAAAGAATAGTGGGCATGTCGACGGCGTAACGCAGGAACTCGCTCCCCATGCGTGTGTCCTGTTGGTGCTGCGTTAGTGTGAGGTGGTCTTTCTCGATCTACCGCTACCTTGTCATCTCGACCCATCTATACCGTGTCATCTCGACCGGAGGCGGCGTCTTTTGCCGCCGTAGTGGGGAGACCTGCAGTTTTTTGCTACGGCACTATCGCCTGTGCGGACAACCTGCAGGTCTCTCCGCTACGCATGACGATAAAACCATCATGCTCCGGTCGAGATGACAGATCTGTGGTGAATCATCGACACCTCACACTATCGCCGAAACCACTCTAAAAGAGCGCTTCCATCTTCCGAATCGTCTTGAGCGTCTCCGCCAGAGCTGTCTTCCCGACCTCTCTCTCAAACTCTTTTTGCAGCTTGTCGAAGGCTGCGATGACGTGCAGCGCGCACTTCTTGCCGGCGGGCTTCAGAGCGAGCTGATACGCCCTGGCATCGGCCGGATCGATCTTTCGCTGCAGCAGCCCCTTCGCCTCCAGGGACGAGACGCAATGGCTCACATTGCCGCGAGTCATTCCAAAGGTCTCCGCGAGTTCCGAAGGTTTGAGGTGCGTGGGCGCTTCGAAGAAGATTGCCGTCAACACCAGGCCTTCGAGAAACGTAAGGCCGTCCGCCGCGAGAGCTTCAGTGGCCAGTGAGTTGAATCGCCGCGCCGCGCGATTGATCGCGAACATGGGACTCTCGGAGAGAAAGGCATCGATACGCATCGTCAGTAAAATTAGTTTACAGAATAAACTATCAAGGACGATACAAAACCATCGTTGTATCGCGGCGAGGCAACAGGCAGGATGACAGAAGTCCAAGGAGCACTCTGCAAGATGTTTCGCCTGCGTCACCTTCCTGTGCTTTTCGTTGCCGTACTGCCTCTGTGCGCACAACAGTCTCAGAGCCCACAAACCATTCCACCGGTCAGCACGACGGTGGTTGTTCTGGGCGACGTGGAGCCCGTGAGCCTGGGAGAGTCGGCCCGCACGGTAGTGCCGCTGGATGCACAGGAGCATCCGCTGGCCTCGCAGGACCTGGAGGACTATCTGCGTACGGACTCCTCGGTGGACATCCAGCAGCGTGCTGGGGCAGGAGTGATGGCAGACATCTCAGTGCGTGGCGCTTCGTTCGAGCAGACGCTGGTCCTGCTCAACGGTCTGCGCATGGACAACGTCGAGACCTCGCACTTCAATCTCGATCTGCCTGTGCCCTTGGCGGTATTAGGGAAGATCGACGTGCTGCATGGAACCGGGTCGACGCTCTATGGTTCGGACGCCATCGGCGGAGTCATCGATTTTATGACCTTTGAACCCGATGCCAGCACGCTGCGCCTGCGCGCCGGAGCTGGTAGCTACGGTGAAGACCAGGAGGGCTTGCTGGGATCGATCGTAGGCAAACAGTGGAGCGAGGTCGTCGCCGGCGATCGCGACCGGTCGACAGGCTTCCTCTACGATCGCGATTACAGAACGGAGTCCGCGAGCAGCGAGACGCGATTCAAGACGGCTCTGGGTACGAGCGACCTGCTCTTTGCCGGCGACGACCGGGCCTATGGAGCGGATCAGTTCTACGGGAACTACCCTTCGTGGGAGCGAACCAAGGGTTGGTTCGCCGCGCTTTCGCAGAAGTTCACCGAGCACACCGACGCCGCCGTGGGCTATCGCCGCCACTCGGATATCTATGTGCTGTTACGCGACGACCCGAGCTATTACAAGAACCAGCACATCGACGACGGCTTTGATGGCTCCCTCCGCGACCGGCGCGAGATCTTCAAAAACACCACATTGCTCACAGGCCTCGAAGAGGACACCGATCAGATCCGCAGCACGAACCTCGGAGACCATGGACGCAATCGCGGCGCTGGCTATGGCGATGTCGAATGGCGTATCGCCGGAAAGGGATTGATCTCCGCCGGGCTGCGCGAGGAGATCTTCAGCGGCGGCCGAGTGGTCTCGAGCCCGATGTTCGCAGGCACGCTGTGGCTGCCCCACTCGGTCAAGCTGCGCGCGTCTGCTGGCTACGGGTTTCGTCTGCCGACGTATCTCGATCTCTACTACAGTGACCCTACGACGCTGGGTAATCCCAACCTGAAGCCGGAGTCGGCGTGGAACTACGAGGGTGGTGCGGACTGGTATCCCAGCGCCCATATCGCAGCCTCGGTGACCGCATTCTATTCGCAGCAGAAGAACACGATCGACTACACGCGGGCCTCGCCGAACGATCTGTGGCATGCCACCAATATCCCCGGGCTGCACTTTGCCGGCGTGGAAAGCTCTCTGAACTGGCGGCCGAACAGCAGCCAGCAACTCAAGCTCAGCTGGACGCTGCTCAAAGGAACGCAGAACTCCTTGAATGGATTGCAATCGGATTACGTCTTCAACTATCCCGTCAACAACGGCCGTGTGGAGTGGACCTGGAACCTGAAGCACGGGCTTCTGTTGCAGTCGCGGCTGGGAGTAGTGGAGCGCTACACGCAGGCCCCCGCGCCTCCACAGGCTCCGTATGCGGTCTGGGATGTGTCGGCGGTGCGCGAGGTCGGGCGTTTCCGGCCGTACCTGCAGATGACAAACCTCGCCAACACCGGATATCAGGAGATCGCCAACGTCCGCATGCAGGGACGCGGCTTCGTAGGTGGAGTTGAGTTGGTGCTTTCGCGCAAGCGATGACAATGGTGTGTGCGGTCGTTAGTTTGCCTCATGGGAAGTGGTCTTCTTTTCACATCACCACAGAACTGTCATCCTGAGCGAAGTAGCTCGCGCACTTGCGAGCTACGCAGTCGAAGGACCCCGAAGCGTCTTGCATCACCGATACCTTCCATACCATTTCCACCCGTATGTTCGCACCCGCCACATTATCTTCGGGTGGAATGGTTCGCGCAGCATAGCTAAGACGAAAACTCTCGGGGTCCTTCGACTCCGCGTCTCGCAAAATGCGCGAGACGCTCCGCTCAGCTCGACAGTTCTGTGGTGGTGCGAAGAGAAGCAGATCGTAACTCTTGAGTTCGCTTACGAGCTCACCGCGCTAATACCGCACCGGCTGGCCGCTCAAAATCCGCTCCACCACCTCATGAACATTCATCAGCGGCCACGCACTCTGATTCGTCTGAGGCATCGTCTGTCCAGCCGCATGGATCAGCACTGCTGGCCGCGAATCAAAAACACCTCGCGAGGCCGCATCGTCCTCCTTGGTCCAGGCGGGCTGGTCGTTCCAGAGGTTGATACGCCATCCGTGGTCGCCTTCGACGATGAGGGTCGTGTCCTTCCAGCGCGGCGAAGTCCGCAGGACATTCAGAATGCGTCCCACTTCGCGGTCGGCGAGCGCCAGGTTATCGAGGTAGGAGCTGCCACAGTTCTGCGTATAGCTGTCGTCCCTGCGGCTCCAGATATTGGGGCTGTGGGGAACGGCCATGTGCAGAAACACAAAGTCTGCCTGGTCGGTCTGCAGGAGTTGCAGCGCATGCTGTTCGAGATCGATGTGCGTCTGATAGCGATGGCGAACGTCGTACGAGCACAGCTCTCGATCGGCCTGCTCGGGAGCTGTAACATCGAGCACCATCTGCCGCAGCGGTGAGTAGATGTTTTGCCGCAGGCCGTTTCGCTGCGCCATGGGCCCATCGAGCTTGTCCAGGTTGGTCCAGTAGCAGTTGTCGATGGCGTCGCCGTAGATAGGGCAATAGGAGTTGTACCAACCCACCGCCGCGGTCCTCCAGCCGTTCTTCTGCGCATCATGGAACACAGACTGGCTGCCGTTGAGCACGTGCCACCCGCGCGCATCGGTGTAGTGAACCTGAAAGCGGTTGTCGAAACTATAGTGGAAGTCGTCGACAGCATGCCCGCTGAGCAGCGAGGGAAGAATCTTCGCTGTCTTGTCGCCGACCGGCTGCACATTCGTGAAGACGGTGCTCTCGCCGCGCAGGGAGTCGAAGTTGGGCAGCGCCAAGTCATGCGCACGATGCTCGAAGACCTGATCGTAGGAGAGTTCGTCGAGGACGACCCAGACCAGCAGCGGATGCTGGCGCGGCGGCTGGGGAGAGGCAGCCCAGGCGGCAACCTGCTCATTGGGCGCGGGCTTCCAGTGCATCATCCACACTAGTTGTACGAGAGTGCAAAACGCGAAGACAGCTGCAAAGATGCCGAAGCCATCGCCAAAACGCATCACTCGGCGATACCACTGTGGAAAGCGCAGCAGAAGAACCAGCAGCAGTGTAGCCCAGACCAGCGCGAGCAGCAGCACCGCCCAGATCGGCAAGGTGAAGGGAAAGAACTCCCGGCTGTGTGCGATCACGCACGCAGGAATCGCAACGGCCAGAAACAGCCGAACCCACGGGTAGAAGCGCCAGCGTTGCAGGGGCGTGAAGACGACGAAGAGCAGCAACCCGAGTAACAGGATGTCGGCCATATGTGCCAGGCATATACCGATAAGTGGAAAGGGTACATGCAGCCGTACATCTCCGCCGCCGCCCAGCAGATCGCCGTAGTTCGTCACCAGGATGAGCGAGGCGGCACCGATGTACTGGCAGAGCCTCTTGAACAGAGATCTTTTATCCAATAGTTACTCTTTACTTGCTCTAGTAGATTGGCTCTCTATGTTCTCTCGAAGAGAAACAGAACCCGTCCGTTGCTCAGGGTGAGCTGGCGCAATAGCTGAAAGCGATCCATGCAGGCAGCGAGAAGGTCGGCCTCCGTGATCGAGCCATAGAGAGTGTCGCGTCCGCGCATCAGGCTTTGGTACATGGGGTCGGTAGCTGGCACCCACTCGATCACCAGATGGCGGCGCGTGAGTCTATGACAGAGTTCGATGATAGGGGCCAGCGGAATCTGCTCGAGCAGCAGAAGGTGGTGGATCACAGCCAGCATCAGCACCAGGTCGAATCGGCCTTCGAGCCGAGGCAGAAGAGCGCTCGTCTCGTTGTTGTCCCAGCCTGCTGCGGCCGTAGGGCGTGCCGCATCCGCGTGAACTGTCTGGATAGAAAGATTCTTTGCCCGGCTCATACAGAAGAGGCGCTCTGCCGTAGCGGCATCGCGCTCGAGCGATACGACCTGTGCGCCCATGCCTGCCGCAAGGGCGCTGAATTCGCCTGTATTGGCTCCGATGTCCAGCACGCGCTCCGGGTGCAGTTCGTTCAGCACCTGCTGCATCCATTCGAGCTTCTGCGCGCTTTGTTCCGGCGTGTAGTGCGTCAGTGTGCCTGTGTAGTCCGCCCACTCCGATCCAGCGTTCTTCGGCAAAGCCCGGCGAGTACGCTTGCGCAGAGAGGCCAACATCCGCTTCAGCACATGCAGCGCCAATCCAGGGTCTTTCGCTTTAGCGGGTGGCGCTGTGGACGCAGCGGCCCCATTGCGTTTCTCCAGCAGCGCAGGTAGCGTAATGGGCCAGAACGCCGCAGGCGAAAGGCGTTGCATCCGGCCAATAGCCTGGTAGAGGTCACTGGGCTCATAGCCGTCTCGTTTGAAGAAGCTGAGTTCCAGCGGCCAGTGCAGCAGCTGGTTCATCAGCAGAGGCAGCTCAAAGGTTCGAACATACTGTCCGTAAGCGAGCCAGATCGAGGAGCCGGGTTTGTAGCGCTCAAACGAGAGGATATCCACGAGCACCGGTCGTGGCCCTATGAAGAGCACGTTCAGCGGTGTAGCATCCTTCAGAATCCAGCCTTCACTCAACGCCTCTTCGCACAGATTGAGCGTCAGTTCGGCCGCCGCCAGCCACATGGAGGGCGTCCACTCCCACGGATAGGTGGGGACCGGAACTCTGGGATGCAGGAGCAGCAGACCGTCGGGTGAGTCATCGATGGTGGCTGCCACCAGGTCACCGCGTTTTTGCAGTCGGCGGCAAAAACGCGAGTTCACGAACTCCAACACCTCTTCACGCGCGAAGGGATGAATCTCGCGGATTGCGAGGTCGCCTTCCAGGCGAAGGGAACCGGAGGGATCACGAAAGGTTGGGCAGGGCGGCGCGGATGTCATGCGGCGCTGTGGGAACCATCTTTCTTAGCCGGTACAGGTAAAGATACCCCTGAAACCTCTTTTTTCCCAAACAATGCCATGATGCGGCGGCGCAGGAAGTAGCTCACCGCAGCCAGCGCAGCGGCTCCCGATTGGAGAGCGAGGAACCCTGTTCCCGGATCGACGTAAGCCCTCGCCTGGCGTTCTGTGGCTACAAGCACGCAGACACAGGTGAAGATCGCGAGCGAGATAGAGATAAAACGCTTCATGCACTACATCCTCTCCGAAGACATGATCGGCAAATTAGGGGCAGACGGGCGAACGTGGATATTAATCGAACCAAAGCGTTACCCACAATCAGAGACAAACCCTCTCTGGAGCTGCATAGTTGCGCCGGCAGGTTTTCTTTTGAAACTATGTCTCGTAAAACCTCTGAAAAGGGTAGACGGGGAGAGCGTCAAAAAAGATTCGCCTCGCAGCCTGCCTCGTTTCTAAGATGGCCTATCGAACTCCACGCAAAGGCCTGACTTTAAAGGAGTCGGTTAGCCGTGAAGAGGTTGGCTGACCTGTCTCTAGACCCCGGATTTACGGCGAAGACATCTGCCATGATTGCTTCCACGCGTATCTTCGCCGTATCCTCGCCTCAGATGGACTTCGCAAACAAGAAAAAGTTCGACCAGAACCAGACTGGTCGCAAAAGCGCCGAGGCGGAGCGTCTGGTATCGGCTGGGCCGGTGGAGGATGACTCGGTCTTTGAGCTGAAACTGCGGCCCCAGCTGCTGGCGGAGTTTATTGGCCAGGAAAAAGCCAAGGAGCAGCTTGCGATTGCGCTCGAAGCGGCGAAGTCGCGCGGTGAGGCGCTCGACCATGTGCTGCTCTTCGGGCCTCCGGGGCTAGGCAAGACAACGCTCGCGACCATCATCGCAAACGAGCTGGGGGTTGGGTATCAGCAGACCAGCGGCCCGGCGTTACAGATTCAGGGCGATCTCACAGCTATTCTGACCAACCTCCGCGAGAAGCAGGTGCTCTTCCTCGACGAGGTCCATCGTCTGCAGCCGGTGCTCGAAGAAAAACTCTACACGGCGCTCGAGGACTACCAGATGGACATCATCATCGGGCAGGGACCGGCAGCGCGCACCCATACGCTGGAGATCAAGCCGTTCACCTTCATTGCGGCCACAACCCGGCCCGGCCTGTTGAGCTCTCCGCTGCGTTCGCGCTTCGGCATCCTATTGCGGCTGGAGTTCTATACCGACGATGAGCTGCGGTTCGTGGTCGAGCGTTCGGCTGAGGTGATGGATGTGCCCATTGATCGCGATGGTGCCGCAGAGATCGCGATGCGGTCACGGGGCACACCCCGCATCGCCAACCGCCTGTTGCGACGGGTTCGCGACTACGCGCAGGTAAGGGCCTCGGGCAAAATCGATCGCGAGACCGCCATGGCCGCACTGAAGATGCTCGAAGTGGACGCGCACGGTTTCGATGAACTCGATCGCCGTCTATTGCGGACGATCATCGAGAAGTACGACGGTGGCCCGGTGGGTCTCAACACATTGGCCGCCGCCTTGGCCGAAGAGCAGGATGCGCTGGAAGAGGTCTACGAGCCATTCCTGATCCAGATCGGCTTCCTCGACCGCACCCCACGCGGCCGCGTCGCCACACGTCTCGCCTATGAACACCTGGGCATCGAGATGCCCCGCAGGCAAACGCTGTTTGGGTAGAAATATAAGAACTTGTGAAGCGCAGCTGCAGCCGCTTCTGCATTTGCCTTTCTTGTTGTCATTCCGAGCGCAGTGAGGAACCTGCTTCCTCTCCCGTTCTTCGCTTGTCTCGCCAAGAAGAAAAATGGAGTCTTTGCCTTTGCTGTTGCTTTTCGGAGTAGCAGCGGCCTTTAGGCCGCGGGAATGGGGCAAAACTTATCCTGGGCTTTAGCCCTGGGCCTTTTGCTCGCATAAGCAGGAAGCCCGGGGCTGAAGCCCTTTCTGATGGACCCTGCTTCAGCGGCCTAAAGGCCGCTGCTACTCCAAAAATACTTAAAGCGCCTTCGCCAACACCCCATGAGCCGCCGCCAACCGTGTCTCCGCCGCTTCCCGTGACAACGATCGCTTCTGCATCACAATCGCTGTCTTCACGCTGTCTCCAGCCTCTTCCAAAAGCCTCGCTGCGGTCTCCATATCGCATCCGGTTGCTGCAGCGATGATGCGATGCGCGCGGTCGACAAGCTTTGCGTTGGTAGGACGCACGTTCACCATCAGGTTGCCGTATGTCGCGCCCGTCCTTACCATCACGCCCGTGGAAAGCATGTTGAGAACCAGCTTGGTAGCTGTGCCGGCCTTCAGCCGCGTGCTCCCCGTCAACACTTCCGGGCCGGTCGCAGGGGTAATAGCAATAGCGACAGCCTGTGAGATAGCCGAACCCGGTACGCAGGTGAGTCCGACGGTCAGTGCGCCCAGCTTCTTCGCATGCGCAAGCGCGCCAAGCACATATGGCGTACGTCCACTGGCCGCGATGCCGACTAAGGTGTCGTCCTTCGCAAACCCTGTCGCGGCAAGATCGCGAGCGCCCTCTTCGGGAGAGTCTTCGGAGTGTTCGCTGGAGAGCCGCAACGCGCGATCGCCCCCCGCGATCAGTCCCTGCACGAGATCGGCGGAGACGGAGAACGTCGGCGGGCACTCGCTGGCATCCAGTACGCCAAGGCGTCCGCTGGTTCCCGCGCCGATGTAGAAGAGCCGTCCGCTGCGACCAAAACGCGCCGCGATCTCGTCGATGGCCTGCGCGATATGCGGCAGCTCCGCACGAACCGCAGCGGCGACCTTCGCGTCTTCGTCGTTGATGACTTCGAGCATGGCCAGCGTCGACAGCTCGTCGAGATGTTCGGTAGCCGGATTGCGGGCTTCTGTGAGGAGTGTGCCGAGAAGGGGTTGATCAGGTGCTTGCATGAGAAGTCCATGATAACGAGTTGATGGGAGGCAAGCCTTTTCTCAAACACAAATGCCGTCGCGCTCCTTTGCGAACCGCTGCGCCCGTTGCGTCAAGGCCTTTGTTTTTGCCAGTTCTTCCCAATGTGTCAGCATAGAAGTACATGGCGGACGCGGAGCAACGATCTTTAAGCGCGACGGTAGCGTGGCAGTCGCGGGATTTCCGGTTTTATTCAGCAGCCCGGGCTCTCGGTACGATGGGTGCGGAGGCGCAGTCGGTCGGCGTGGCCTGGCAGGTGTATCAGCTCACGCATTCGGCGCTGGCCCTGGGCTATACCGGGCTCGCCCTCTTTCTTCCGGGTCTGTTCTTCGTGCTGCCCGCTGGGCATGTGGCGGATCGTTATGACCGTCGCAACATCATCCTGACCTGTTACACCTTGCAACTGCTCGCAACCGCGCTGCTGCTGTGGCTGACGCTGCATGGTATCGGCAGCATCTGGGTGGTGTACGGAATTCTCTTCCTCATCGGCACAGGGCGATGCTTCGCCGGCCCGGCGGCGAGTTCGCTGGTGCCGACACTCGTCCCGAGGGAACACTTCGTCAACGCCGTCACCTGGGGCGCGAGCATCTTCCAGGTCTCCAACGCGATCGGACCCATGATGGGCGGTCTGCTCTTTACGGTAGCGCTCGAAAGTCTCTTTGGGGGGCGGTTCGCGCAGTTCAATGGCGCGCCTCTGGTCTACTGCTTCACGCTCATCGCGTTTGCCATATTTCTTGTGATGGTAAGCCTGGTGCATCCGCGCGGTCCCGGCGAGAAGAAAAACTTCACCATCAAGACGATGCTGGCGGGCCTGCACTATGTTGCGCAGACGCGCCTGCTGCTGGGATCGATCTCACTCGATCTGTTTGCCGTGCTGCTCGGCGGCGCGGTCTCGCTGATGCCCATCTTTGCGTCGGACATTCTGCACGAGGGGCCGCATGGTCTCGGTCTGCTGCGTGCCATGCCGAGTCTCGGTGCGCTGACCGTCTCGCTAGGGCTGCTGGCGTTCCCAATCAAGCGGCGCGCGGGCAGGACCATGCTGGTGTGCGTGGGAATCTTCGGCGCGGCCACAGTGCTCTTCGGTCTGAGCCGCAACCTGTGGTTGAGCTGCGCGGCCCTGCTGATCATCGGAGCCTCCGACATGATCTCTGTCGTAGTGCGGTCGAGCGTCCTGCAGCTCGCCACGCCGCCGGAGATGCGCGGTCGCGTGTCCAGCGTGAACTGGCTGTTCCTCGGCGCATCCAACGAGTTCGGCGAGTACGAGAGCGGCCTTACGGCGCATTGGTGGGGCGCAGTGCGAGCCGTCGTGGTCGGCGGCGTCGCCAGCATGATGGTCACCGGTGCCTGGTCGATCTTCTTCCCCGCGCTGCGCCACGCCGACACGCTGACGTCCGAGAGCCTGATCGCAGTCGAGAAACAATTCAGTGAGATGGAACCAGTAGGTTAGAGAAACGGCAATGCTTCCCTCGATCCCAACAATCAGATCTAGCCACGTAAGCCGTCGCGTACCGTGGCGCTTTTTCTTCGCGCCCGTTGCGTCAAGGCCGTTGCCTGTTCTGCTACACACATCCAACTAACGCAGGTTTGTTAACCTCTAATCTCTTGGTAACGGAGAAGACGCATGGAAAATGGCAAAAAGATTGCACTGGCTGTATCGGCAGCGTTCGTCATCGCGATCGGCCTACGTGTAGGCCTCATCTACAAGGCGAACCACGAAGAGCTGCCGGCGGCAACGGAGACTTCTGCGAAGCCGAAGCTCTCCGACGACGATACGGTCTTTCTGCGCAAGCAGCATCCGGATTCACTGAAGGACGAGCGCGACCTCATCGGCAAGACGATCTGGGTGAGCGCCGGCGGGCAGATGGACTACTACCACTACGCCAGCCATCACGCCGACTACGCACATCCGGTAGCCACGCTGGCCGGCGCGGAGCCGCTGGTCGTCAAGGATGTCTTCGAGCAGGTGCCCCCCAAAGGTCGCGCGGTGTCGCGCATCGCGGCCGGCGAACGCCACGTGCTGCTGGCCTTCACAATGCCCAAATCGAGCGACCCGAATGCGCTGTACGCTGTGCCGATCGGAAACTACGACAACGATGCGTATACGTTTCTCACCGACGAGATCTTCTTCTACGACGATCCGCACGTGCTCTACAAACACTGGGGCCCGGAGATGTGGGCGCACATCGACAAGCATGAGGCAGTAGTGGGCATGAGCGAAAACCAGGCCATGATGTCCCTCGGCCAGGTCATTAATCCGAGCTCAGACAGCACCGGCAACCGCTCTGTGACCTACGACAACAACGGCCACCCGATCAAGATCGACTTCGTGGACAACAAAGCAGTCAAGGTTATACCTGTCCCGAGCTAACATGCACCCCCTAAAACCCTGACGCAAAGTTCGCCAAGTTGCGCCACGACAACCGTGGCGCAACTTGGCGCTTTTCCTTTGCGCCCGTTGCGTCAAAGCCGTTGCTGTTGCCTGTTCTTCCGCCAAGGTTTGCAAGTTGTCAGTCCAAAGTTCTAAGTTGTCAGTGCGGAGACTCTCAAGATGAACAGGCGTGAGGTACTAATCGGCGGTGCGATGGTTGGCGCAGCGGGGTTACTGGATCGCAGCGCCCTGGCTTCGAAGTCCGACCTGGTGGCAACGACAACCGCTGGCAAAGTCCGCGGACGCGATGCCGGTGCCGGCATCCTCTGCTTCAAGGGCATCGCCTACGGCCTGGACACAGCCCAGACCCGCTTCGCTGCTCCCAAACCCCCGGCACCCTGGAAAGAGATTCGCGACGCCTTCGACTGGGGCCCACGCGCGCCGCAGATCCCCGGCGCCAGACCCCGCCACGAAGCCACCACCGCCGCCCCCCAGTCCGGCTATCACCTGCCGCCCGACGAAGGCCCCGAGAGCGAAGATTGCCTGCACCTGAATGTCTGGACGCCAGGTCTGCATGACGGCAAAAGGCGGCCGGTGATGTTCTACATCCACGGCGGAGCGTACTCGAACGGCACAGCGAACGCCGCACTCTACGACGGCACACGGCTGGCGAAGCGCGGCGATGTCGCCGTCGTCACCGTGAATCACCGCTTGAATCTCTTCGGCTACCTGTATCTCGCGCAGCTCCTGCCGGGGCAGGGCTTTGACGACTCAGGCAACGCCGGCCAGCTCGATCTGGTACTCGCACTGCAGTGGGTGCGCGACAACATCGCAGAGTTCGGCGGCGATCCCTCCCGCGTGATGATCTTCGGCCAGTCAGGCGGCGGAGCCAAGTGCGCGACGCTGATGGCCCAGCCCCCCGCGCACGGCTTCTTCCACCGCGTGATCTCGATGAGCGGCCAGCAGGTAACCGGCGCACAGCCGGAGCACGCAACGGAGCGCGCCAAAGCCCTGCTCCAGGTGCTGGGGCTGGACACCGCAACCCCCGACGCCACAGCCAAGGTGCTCCGCACATTGCCCACCGCAACACTACAGGCCGCCGCACACTCCGGCGGCTACTACGGCCCGGTGACCGATGGCCGCTCGCTTCCCGCCGATCCCTTCTCGCCAACCGATCCGAAGATCTCCGCCGACATCCCGATGATCCTGGGCAACACCCACGACGAGACACGCGTACTGATCGGCAGCAGCCAGCCCGCACTGTTCTCCCTGACATGGGAGACCTTACCGGCAGCGCTGGACAAGAATGCACCCTATCTCAAGAGCGACAAGGTCTCCCTGCTGGTGCCGGAGGCGATCGCGAAGTATCGTGAGTGGCATCCGGAGTACTCAGCGAGCGACGTGTTCTTTGCGGTCACGACGGACTCCCGCTCCTGGCGCGGCCAGGTTATCGAAGCCGACCGCCGCGCAGCTGACCCCACCGCGCAGCCGCACACCTGGGTCTATCAACTGAACTGGAAGTCGCCCGTAGAAGATGGCCGCTTCGGCGCGCCGCACACGCTGGACATCCCCTTGGCCTTCGACAACGTAGCGGTATCACCCGGCATGGTGGGCAGCTCAGACGCCGACAAAGCACAAGCACAGCAGATGGCCGAGATCGTCAGCGAGACCTACATCGCCTTCGCCCGCACTGGCAATCCCAACAACCCGCATGCTCCACAGTGGCCCGCCTTCGACCTCAGCAAACGCGCCACGATGATCTTCGATCAGCCCTCTCGCCTCGAAGACGACCCACGCAGCCGCGAGCGCCTATACCTGGGCCAGGTACCATATGTGCAGCCGGGAACGTAGAAGAGCGAGCAAACAGGAAATAGGAAACAGTTTTGACCCGTCGACACTACTTCGACCGAAACAACAGCGGCGCAAAGTGAATAAGGTTATCCCGCCACGTAAGCCACGAATGAGCCCCTGCCGTCTCGACAGCCGTCACCTCGAACCCCTTACCCTTCGCCCAGCTCACGAACTCGCGGTTCGGCGTGATGAGCCTGTCACTCGTACCGCAGGCCACCCAGAGCAGGCTCAGATTGGCTTTTTTAGCGTCGAGCCCCGGAACATGCTCGTCGAAGTGCCGCCCTTCGAGCGCAGAACTCAGTCCGACGACATACGCAAACTGGTCCGTGTGATTCAGTCCAATCCTGAGGCTCTCCAGCCCACCCATCGAGAGCCCTGCAATCGCATGGCTCCTGCGATCCTTCGCAAGGTTGTACTCATGCTCGACGGCGGGCATCACCTCGGTCTCCAGCGCCTGCGAGTACAGTGCGACGTTTTCGTCCACCTTCGTGGGGTCATTCCAGACATCGCCGCCATGGGTCACAAAGTCGAGGTTGCCATAGCCCAGCGGCATCACGACGACCATCGGCACCGCCTTGCCGGAGTCGATCAGCGAGTCGAGGATAAAGTCCGCATGGCCCACCTCCGTCCACCCGGTCTCCGGGTCGCTCCAGCCATGCAGCAGATACAGCACCGGGTAGCCACCCTTGCGCTTCGGGTCATAACCCGGCGGCGTGTAGACCACGTAAGCGCTCTGGCTCTCGGGCAGATTTTTTACGACATGCGTCGTGTAGAAGTGGTGGTCGACCCGGCCATGCGGAATCGCGGTCAGCTCCCACGGCGCCGGCGGCTTGCCGGGCACAGTGACGTTGTTACTCAGGGAGACATAGTTGGGGCGCGTGTCGTTGTTGGTGGGGTCAAGCTTGGTCGTGCCATCGACAACGAAGACATAGCTATAGATCTCAGGCTCAAGGACCGGCGTAGTCACGGACCAGAGCCCATCTCCACTGCGCGCCAGCGGCAGCGGCTGCGCAAAGGCATCGGTCCTTACAGCCACCGTCGTTGCCGAGCGATCCTCATAGCGAAAGGTGATGGAGCCGTCCGGATTCACCTGATGGGTAGACGGCTGTTGTGCGAAGGCAGTAATCGAAGCGGCGAGGAGCGTGACAAGTGCAAACAAACGAGCCATGCGCGCAGTGTATCGCTTTTTTATCTGGAGGTTGCCACGAATTCCGTCGCGACCTCCGCGAAACCTCCGCAGACGCAAAGCGCGCCACAAATAGTTGTCTCGCGCTTTGCGTCAAAACCTCCGCGCCCTCTGCGTTAAAGATTTTGCGGTTGTCTGCCTCACATCAGCCCGTATTCCTCAACCCCGCGCTGATGCCATTGATCGTCGCCGTAATCGCGCGATCGAGTTCCTCGCTATCCTCCCCGGCACGCTTCCGCCGCAACAGCTCGACCTGCAACAGACTCATCGGATCGACATAAGGATTACGCAGCCGAATCGAGTTGCTCAGAACGGAATTGCTCTCCAGCAGCTCCGTCTGTTTGGTAACGGCGAGCACCATACGGCGCGTGCGGTCGAACTCCTCTTCGAGCGTCGCAAACACCCGGTCACGCAACGCCTCGTCCTCGACCAGCGAAGCATACAGCCGGGCAATCCCAAAGTCCGCCTTGGCCAAAGCCATCTCGACGTTGCGAATCATATCCAGAAACAGCGGAAAGCTGCATGTCATCTCGCGCAGCAGATCCAGCCCCTTCGGGTTCTCGCCGACAAACGCCTCCAGCGCATAGCCAACACCGAAGTACGCTGGCACGACATGCCTCGACTGCATCCACCCAAACACCCACGGAATCGCGCGCAGGTCTGCCATGCTGCGTTGCTTCGTAGCGCTGCCATCGGCACGTTTGGCAGGCCTCGACCCGATGCGCGCATGCTCCAGCTCGGCCACCGGCGTAGCCTGCTCGAAGTAGGTAAAGACCTCAGGGTTATCGATGATGTGCTTCTTATAAAACGCGAACGAGCTAGCACTCAACTCGTCGAGCGCCGCCTCCCACTCCGGCAGAATAGCCCCTGTAAGATGCGCCCCCTGCGTCTTCGCGACCTTGAGATCCGGCCGTGCAATCGCATCCAGCGACGCCGCAATCATCAACTCCAGATTGCGTTCGGCCAGCACCACATCCGAGTACTTCCAGTTCAGCACCTCACCCTGCTCGGTAATGCGCAACTCGCCGCTGAAGCTGTCTAGCGGCTGCGCGTAGATTGAGCGATGCGTCGGCCCGCCCCCGCGCCCCACCGTCCCGCCGCGCCCATGGAAGAGCCGCAGCGTCACCCCACACTCGCGTGCCACCTCATGCAGCGCACGATGCGCCTTCCAGATCTCCCACGTGCTGGCAATCATGCCGCCGTCTTTATTGGAGTCCGAGTAGCCCAGCATCACCTCCTGGCGTCCCTTCCACGCCGCCAGCAGCGGCTTGAACGCGGCACTTGTCCACAGCTCGCGGCACACCGCAGGGGCATTGCGCAGGTCTTCGATGGACTCGAACAGCGGCACCGGCTGCAGGCCAGGATCATGCTCGCGTTCCGTCTCGCCGCCTTCTACATGGACATTGCCCAGCCGCGCGAGCCACAACACCCGCAGCACATCCTGCGCCGAACTCGCACCCGAGATCACATACTGCGCAATCGCCTGCGGTGCCTGTTGCTTCACCTCTGCAACGCCGCGAAAAGTGGCGAGCACCTCCGCCGTCTGCGGCGAAAGCGGCGAGGGCAGTCGCAGCGAATCAGAGCTCTGCCACGCGCTCAACTCATCGACGGCAGCCTCATGCACCCGCGCATGCTGGCGAATATCCAGCGTCTGCAGGTGCAATCCAAAGGTGCGCACCTCCAGCAGCAGCGGATCAACGAAGAGCTGCGCCAACCGCAGTCCGCTATTGGCCGCAAGCGACTCACGCAGCAGCGAGAGGTCATCGAGCAGCTCCGCCGCACTGCGATAGTGATGCAGCCGCGCATGCGCCGAGAGCCCCAGATTGCGATGCATCGTCGAGTGCGGCGCACCGCCCAGCCGCAGCGTAATGCAGGCGATCGTCAGCCGTACCGCCTCAAACGGGAAGTGGTCCTCCACCAGCGTGTGACCGGCCGCGCGCAGCTCCTGCAGGTACTCCTCGAGCCGCGCCCGCAGGGCCTCTGAAATTGGTGCCTGCTGCGTCGACGAGGCCAGCTGCTCGAAGATGTACTGCAACTGCGCAAGATAGCGGTCGAGCAGCAACTGCTTCGACATCGCCAGAGACTCATGAGTCGTCTGCGCGGTAACGAAGGGGTTGCCATCGCGGTCGCCACCGATCCACGAGCCGAAGCGCACCACCAGCGGCAGCTTCGTAATGGAAGGCTGATCCTCCTCAGAAGGGAACTCAGCCGCAAAGGCGTTGACGATCTCGTTATAGAGCACAGGAATCGTGCTGAAGATGGAGGCGTCGTAGTAGTCGAGCGCCATACGCACCTCGTCGCGCACCGTAGGCCGCGCGCTGCGCACATCGTCGGTCTGCCACAGCGCGGTGATCTCCGCGAGCAACTCACTCTCCAGCTCGTCAAGCTCGGTAAGCGGCAGCGGAATGCCATCCAGCCGCTCCAGCAGGTCGGAGATGCGGCGCCGCTTGAACATCACACTGCGCCGTGCCACCTCGGTGGGGTGCGCGGTAAAGATCGGCGTGATGCAGACCTCTCCCAACAGTTGCAGCACCGTAGCCCGGTCGAACCCGGCGTTACGCAGCCGCCGCAGCGTCCCCCGCAGACTGCCGCGCTGCGGTGTCGCCGCGGCATCCAGCAGCGACGACCGCCGCCGCCGCTTGCGGTGGTTGGTCTCCGCCAGATTGATGAGCTCGAAGTAGGATGCGAACGCCCGCGCCAGCCGATACGCCGTCGCCGTGTCGGCAGCGGCCAGGTGCGTCAACGCCTGAGCCTGATCGAGATGTTTGAGCCCCTCGGCCTCATCCCCTGCAGCCTCGGCCTCACGGCGGGCAATGGCGGTCCGCCGTAGCGCTTCGACGGTATCGAACAGGGCATCGCCGGCCTGCTCACGCAGCACCTGGCCGAGCAGCGTGCCCAGCGAGCGTATATCGCGCCGCAAAGGCACTTGTTTTTCATCGCCCGATCGCGCTTCCAGTTCGGCAAGACGCGCAGGCCAGTCAGTAGGGGTCCACAACGAGGGCATTAGTTGATTATGCAATGCCGACCGCATGCAACGCCCCAAGGTGTTCGCGATTCATGATCCCCCACTAACTCGTCATCTGCGAACCCCACAATCCGTCATATTCATGAATCCCCACAAATTCGTCATCCTGAGCGAAGTAGCTCGCGTATTTTGCGAGCTACGCAGTCGAAGGACCCCGAAAGTTTCTACGTTGCCGATACAGCTCGAACCTTTTCTCCCACTACAGCTAGGGCGAAGCTGCAAAGGGCTACCCCAAACTCCTCACCCCTGTTCCCCACACGTAAAGAGAACCCAGGCCCCACCCCAGAAGCCGTCGCGACCTTTGCGTCTTTCCTCCGCGCCCTCTGCGTCAGGGCTTTTGTCGTTGTTTGTTCTTCATCTGGGCCTGGCCCCCGACTCTGGCCCCAGCTACGGCGTTTCCAAATCCAACTCGGTCCAGAGCACCACCGCCTGCGGCAACGAAAGCACGAATACCACCAGCAGCCACAGCAGTATCGGAGAGTTTACGTAGAGCCATGCTTTGGTAAGTGCCCAGTTCAGTAGCAGCCAGTAGAGCAGTGCGGCCCCTCCCAGCCCCCAGCGCAGAATGCGATAGGCTTCGTAGTGCGCATGGTCACGCTCGACACGCTCACGCTCATCGAGCGGCGGCAAACTCACTTTGGGCGGACGGTTGTTAGGGACAACCGATTCCCATCCAGGCTCGCTGTGGTCGAGAGGAATAATCGACTTCGAAAACGGCTTGACCGGGCCGCCTTCTTTGATGCCGCCTAGCAATCCCCCGAGAAGCAATGTCTGCACCACCATGCCCATAGGGAACCAGTCCGAGCGATACAGAGGGACTGCGGCGAAGGCCAGCACAAAGAGATAGAAGCAGACGACAAGCATGCGTCGCTGGCTGCGAGTGCGAATCGGCATCCCTAAGAATTTGCTTTGCTCAATCATCGGAGGCAATCCTTTCTGCTTGCGAGGAGGCAGCTACGGCGTTTCCATATCCGGCTCGGTCCAGAGGATGATGGCGGAGGGCAGCGTAACCACAAGCACCGTGCCGAACATGCTGACTGCGAAGATCAACTGAAGAAGAATGGCTGCTGACGCCCAGTGTGGCGGACGCAGCGCCCAGCTGGAGAGCAAAAGCAGAACCATTGGAACAAGCGTGAGCGGCTGATAGGCCCGGTAGTGCGCCAGGTCGCGGCGGCTGAGTTCGCGTTCGTCGTTCTTCCAGGTAGAGGTATCTGCGGCGAAGAGAGCTTCGGGCTGCAGGTGGAGTTTAACGAGGTCGACCATAGGCGGCTCGGGGCGTGGTGGTTTGTTGGCGAAGGGTTTGACCAAGCCATATCGTCCATATCCGCCGAAGACAAAGGACGCTACGACGAACGCCGCATAGAGCACCCAGTAATAAACCGACGGCTGGCTATGCGCGGCCCACAACGTGAAGCCACAGACGATCACCAAACCCAGATAGGTGAGGACGACGAGTTTCCGGCGGGCACTGCGGTGCTGCATCGGAATGCCGAAGAGCTTGAAGTTGACGGCTGTCATCGGGTGCTCCTTTTAGGGGGTGTGCTTTGCCCCGTCTGCGCTTGGCCGCCGCTGTCGCCATAGACGGTCTCGCTCAGGGGCCGAAACGGGGTACGCGAAAAGATGGCTTCGATAGGAAGACCGAAGTACTCACTCACATCCATGGCGAGCATGAGCGAAGGGCTATAGTCTCCCCGCTCCAGGAAGCCGACGGTCTGGTAGTTGATGCCCAGAGCATCGGCCAGCTCCTGACGTGAGAGGTCACGCTCGACTCGCAGGACAGCGATGCGGTTATATAGATTGTTTTCCATAACGCATATATTGTTGCGATAACACAACAATATATGCGTTATGGGGAAAATGCAAGGGTGTGCCACAAAAGCCGTCGCGACCTTTGCGTCTTTCCTCCGCGCCCTCTGCGTCAAGGCTTTTGCCGTTGCTTGTTCCTTGGTTGGAGCCTGTACGCCGGTTAGCTGTGAAAGCTTACTTCTCGATTTCTAGAAATGATCATCTCTAGAAAAGCATATTTTATTAATCGAACAAGCATACTTATTGTAAATTGGCGGGAAGGAGAAGCTATATGGCAAAACACTGGCAACATCGAGCCCTCGTTCCTATCGGCAACACCGAACCTCCCCTCATGAGCCGGGCCTTAGCCAGCCTGATGGCTCAGGTACAGGCCCGCTACCCCAACCAGCCGCTTCCGCCTGGAACGCCCGAGATGTACCTCACGGAGTGGAAGGAGCTGGCTCAGCAGTTCGGTCTATCGGCGTTTCAAGAGGCCTTATCGAAGGCCATCCGCAGTTCGCGCGTCTTCCCCGATCCTTTGGAGATCCGCGAGCTCCTGCACGCCAAGAAGCGCGCCGACTCTGAGCGCGCAGAATCGCAAAAGATCCTGCGCCAGCTCGGCGAGTGGCAAGCGCAATGGCTGCGCGAACGCGCGGAGGATGCCGCATGAGTACGCATCCCGACGCACCCCGCAAAAGCTGCCACGAGCTCTACGTGGAAGGCCTGATGAACGGCAAGACCAAGCGGCAGGCTGCTCTCGACGCCGGCTTCTCAAAGTCGCAGGCCTACCAGCCCGCGCGCTTTATCGAAGGCCCCGTCACGGAGGAGCTGATGCGCCGCGCCATCGCTCGTGCCTCTTCCGAACAGCCCCGCAAGAGCCGTTATGAGCGCTACGTAGAAGGCGTGATGGACGGCAAGACGAAGAAGCAGTCCGCGCTGGATGCCGGATTTACCCGCAATCAGGCGGTGAGCGCCTCCCGCAGTATCGAAGGACCAATCACCCAGGAACTTCTCTACCGGGTCCTGGCGAGCTCCGAAGTATCGCTGGAGCTTCTGGCGCAGAAGATACGAGAAGGCCTCGATGCCACCAGACCGCAGATACTATCCGGCGGCTGGGGCAAACCGGAGACCACAAAACTTCTGGTCGACTTCGAAACCCGCTTGAAGTACATCCAGCACGCCTGCCGAATGCTCCGCATCGCCGAACCGGACGCACCGGAGCCGGCCGAGTTTCGGGTCTACACGAACGTAGGCGTGAAACCCGTCCTCTGCTCGAAATGTGGGGCTACGTCTTCCGCCGCGCAAACTTCAACCCCGACCAATCCTCATTCACCGAGCAGACCTTATAGTCCACCAGCCCACGTGCCAGTGCCGTATCGCGCACGTGGTTCTGATTGAAGCCCGGCTTGTGCGCAGCCTTGGGATGGACGATCCACGCGGAGGCCCCCTCCGGCAGCCGCGTGGCCAGTATCTCCACCGTAGCTTCGAGGTCGGCGAGCGATCGCACAAAGCAGAGCGCAAGGACCGTCTTCGCACTGAGCCGTGTGCTCAAACGCACATACGCGGGCAACTCGCCCAGCGTCTGCTGGAACCCCTCCGGCGCAGCCAGCAGCACAACCTCACGCGGCTCTGCATTCGCTGTCAGAATGCCCAGCTTCTTCGGCAGCGGTGTTCCTGAGTAGTCGGTATGCTTCTGCGTCGAGTTCGCCATAGCCTAATGTTTTCCCTGACAACTGATACCTGAGAACTGACAACCCACCTGCCTACTTCTGCTCCAGCGAAGCCGAGTAAATACTCAGCTGCACATACGCCGCCCGCAACAACGGCGTCTCCACACCATGCGCCTGGCCGCGCGCAAGAAAGTCGCCCAGAATATGTTCAACCTCTACCGGCGCGCCCTTCTGCAGGTCGCGAAACATCGAGGCCGTAAGCGCTGAGCCAGGCTGGGTCATACGCGCGGTGTGTTGCTCGAGAAACTCCGGCGTCTGCGGATAGCCGTTGGCCGTAGCGATAGCGGAAGATTCCGCGATGAGGGCATGCACAGTTTCCAGCCCGCCGTGTACGGCGACCACCTGCCCCACGGACCCGCGCAGCAGGCACGTGATGGCAGCCATGCTCGAAAGCAACACCCACTTACTCCACATGACGGCGAGGATATCGGGTGAAAGCGTCGTCGGAAACCCGCAGTCACGCAGCGTCGTGTTGATACGTTGAATGCGCGGCGACAGGCTCTTATCGCGCTCTCCACAGGTGAAATCGTGCCACGTGCCGAGCTGATGGACGATCCCTTCGGAATCGAGGTCGGCAACGATGCGCGTGGTGCCGCCCAGCACAGCAGCTTCGCCGAAACGCGCGACCAGGGTATCCACATGTCGCATGCCATTGAGCAGAGGCAGGATCGCAGTCTGCGGCCCGACGGCAGGCGCGAAGTCATCGATCGCCGCATCGAGTGAGTAGGCCTTTGTACTAAGAAGAATGAGGTCGAAGGCCTCACCAATCTCGGCAGCAAGCAGCAGCTTAGGCTGTATTGCGGCATCGCATTGCGAACTTTTGATCTGAAGCCCTGTACGGCGCAACTGTTCGGCGCGCCCGGCGCGAACGAGAAACGTAACATCACGCCCGGCAGCAGCCAGCCGTCCCCCAAAATAACCACCAACCGCCCCAGCTCCGATAACAAGAATCCGCATTCGATCTCCTCTGCCCGCTCCCATGCTACCTAAGTGCAGGGGTGCTCGGGCAAAGAGCACAAAGGCGCGGCCCTATCCCAGTGCCAGGGCAAAGCTCTGAGCTACGGTTTTTGCTTTTGTTTTTCTTGTTGTCATTCCGACCCTGAGCGAAGCCGAAGGGGAGGAACCTGCTTCCTCCCGTTCTTCGCTCGTGCTCCCACAAAGCCGGGTGCCCCATCCTCGACGCGCGTTTTTTGCGCGGCAGGGTGGGGTATCGGGCGAAGCCCGACCGCTCCTGCCTATTTCCACGTTGCCTGCAACGTTCGTGCTCTACATCAAAGCCCTGACTACGCCGTCGTCTGCTCTTCCAACTGCGTCGCCAGCTCTTCCCACTCAGCCGTCCTCGCCGCATGCTGCTCCCGCAAAGCATCCAGCTCCGCCGCAAGCGCCCGTGCCGCCTCTGCCGTGGTAAACGCCGCTTGCTGCTGCTCCGCAGTCTGGATACGCTCCTCGAGTTGCGGCAACTCATCCTCGATCGCGGAGACGCGATCTTCCAGCTGCTTCAACTTAATCGGATTCAACCTCTTCACGCTGGTCTTCGGCGTCTCTGTCACTGGCGCCAGAGAGCCTTCAATCTCATGCGTGCTGACACCCGCTTCCGTCGCCGTGATGCCCGTCTGCTTCACGGGCTTGAACATCCCGGTAGCCGCGTCGATGTGCGAGTTCGTAGCGGTATCGGTCGTAAGCTTGGCCTTCGCTTCCGCTGTGTTCGTGGGGATGCCGCCACCCTTGCGGAAGAGATAATCCTCATAGTTGCCGGGATAGATATGCACGCGCCGGTCTTCGACTTCAAAGACCCGCGTAGCCAGCCCATCGATAAAGTAGCGATCGTGCGAGACGAAGATCACCGTGCCACTGAACTCGCGGATAGCATCCAGCAACACATCCTTCGCACGTAGGTCGAGATGGTTCGTCGGCTCGTCGAGCAGCAGAAAGTTCGCGGGCGAGACCAGCATCTTCGCCATCGCATAGCGATTGCGCTCTCCACCCGAGAGCACACCGAGCTTCTTGAAGACATCGTCGCCGGTAAACATGAAGCACCCTAGCAGTGAGCGCAGCGTCACCACATCGACCTTCGGATTCGAACCCGTAATGTCATCGAGCATCTCGGCATTACCGTCGAGCACCTTGTACTGGTCCTGCGCAAAATAATCGGCGAGCACATTATGGCCCAGCCGGATCGTCCCACTGGTAGGTCCTTCGAGCGCGGAGAGCATGCGGATCATCGTCGATTTACCCGCGCCATTCGCTCCAACCAGCGCAATACGGTCGCCGCGCTCGATGGTAAAGCTCACATCGTCGAGCACGCGCTTCTCGCCATAGTGCTTGGTCAGGTTGGTGACCTCGATCACGGTGCGTCCGCTGGCAGGAGGCTGCGGAAACTTGAAGTGGATCGTCGCCTCTTCTTCCGGTACCTCGATGCGCTCGATCTTCTCCAGTTCCTTGATGCGCGATTGCACCTGCTTAGCCTTGGTAGCCTGCGCGCGGAAGCGATTGATAAAGGCCTCAAGCGCCTCGATGCGGTCGCGCTGATTCTTGTACGCGGCCATGATCTGCGTGCGGCGCTCTTCCTTCAGCGTCAGGTACTTCTCATAGTTGCCGTGGTACACGTGCATCCGCTTGTTCCAGACCTCGACGGTCTTGTTCACCGTGACGTCGAGGAAGTAGCGGTCATGCGAGATGAGGATGAACGCATTCTCGTAGTTGTGCAGATAATCTTCGAGCCAGTTGCGCGACTCCAGGTCGAGATGGTTGGTCGGCTCGTCGAGCAGCAGCAGCGAGGGCTTCTGCAGCAGCAGCTTGGCCAGCGCGATACGCATCTGCCAGCCGCCGGAGAACTCTTCCGTCCGTCGCTCCCAGTCTTCCTTGCTGAAGCCCAACCCACCGAGCACCGCACCGACCTGCGCATCCAGCGTGTAGATGTCGTGAACATGCAGATGGTCGGCGATCTCGGAGTAGCGATCGGCAGCCGCGGCATACTCGCGCGACTTGGGATCGGCATCGGAGAGAACGTGAGTCAGCGCCTCGGACTCCTTCTCCATATCGCGCAGCTCGTCGAAGACCGATAAACATTCTTCAAAGACCGAGCGGCCGGAGAGCGCCAGCCCATCCTGCGGCAGGTAGCCGAGTGTCATCCCCCGTACGTGGGTACGCTGGCCGTAGTCGAGCGACTCCATGCCGGCGAGGATCTTAAGCAGCGTGGATTTACCCGTGCCGTTGCCACCGACCAGGCCGGTGCGCTCATTGGGGGTAATGAGCCAGTTGACGTCTTCAAAGAGGAGTTTTTGGCCGTAGCGTTTCCCGGCGCCAGAGAGTTGGAGCATCGTCTCCTATTTTCTCATCTGCGCAGATGGCTTACTCAGGACGTTTCATCGCCAAGAGTGGCTTATACGCTAAAAAGCCCGCAAATTCGCGGGCTTTTCCTGGACGTTGTGCCCTCAGTATGTGAGGAGTTGCCGTAAGTCAGATTCGAATGTTGATCTTCATGGCCTTAACCTCAACCGCAGTGTATCACAAAGAGATCGACGGGCCGAACGATTCGGAAGGCTGCACGTCGGTTCCAACCCAACCTCGAGTCACCCAACCAGGAAAAGGGGGACGAAATCCAACCAATTCGGACTGAGTCATCACTCTACCAACCACTTGCTTCGGGCTAACGTCTGCCCAGTTCTGCATTTTGGCAGCATGGAACTCTTGGGGAAGGTGCATCACGATCTCCATCTTTTTGATCGCATGGCTGGTTCTCGGCACCCTCACCAAAAGAACATCTTCTTTTTTCCTCATCAAATCGGACGTCAAACCTTGAACAAAGTCACTGATACGAAGAGTGTATGGCCCCGTATTTGGTTGCAGAACCGCCGAGAAGAATAGCAGAATTTCTCGTTTTTCCGGTGTGCAGGGATCATAGATCGGCAGGTAATCTGTTTCTATGATCTGTCCACAGGGGTCGGCAAGTGTGATCGCAGACTTCACAAACGATCCGTTATTGGGAGACCCTTGGCTCAACGCTATCGTATGACAATAAATCTTGTCCTGCAAAGTGCTGAAACTGAAAGAATAATGAATGACATCCGGTTCGTTTGGCAGTTGCAAGCCATGTCCGCTGATTTCCAGAGTGGCTGAATGGTATTGAAGCAAAGAGCTTTGATGTTGCCACTCATACATCTGCCCCAGCTTTTCCATCATCGGCAGGCTTGCGCTCGACCATGGATCGGTCTCGATCGTAATTCCGGAATTGCCGAGCCGGTTCCTGAACCATTTCAGCGCCCTCTCCTTCTCCAGATCGAAGTGATCGCCAAGCGCGTGGTCGCCCAGTCCTCTCTGGAAGTCGAACGTGTCGTAAGCAGGATTAAGAGAAAACACCCGGTCCGATCCCAGCCTCGTTCTCGCACTTTCGGTAGTCGCGTCGAGGGCGGTATTCAGCAACGCCAGAAAATAACCTCCACGGGTCTTCAGGGGATCTTTCTTCTCTTCCTTCTTCTCTTCCTTTTCCAGTCCCTCTGCGACATCGGTATCATCTGACCTCTTGCCGCTCTCTTGTAGCTTCGTATAAAAAGAAATTCCCAAAATCTTTCCATGGTAGGCCGACTGGCTGTCTACCAGTTCCTCCCAAGGGAAATTCTGCACCAAGCCTCCATCCACAAAAGGGCCATCCAGCCATGTCTTGAAATAAAGAGGGATGCCGGCGGAGTCCAGCAGCGCAGGGACAATCTGAGTTGGAGGTCCAAGACGGCTTTTCTTGGGCTGAGGTTTATAGACGTGCGGCCTCGGGGACCGTAAATCAGTCGCAACAATCCTCATCTCGATACCAGTTGCATCGAGAATATCTTCGAGCGTTCCCAGTGGTTTTTGAATCTTCTCGCTCTGCTCGGTGAGAGTTTGCTGGATCACATCAGCCAGAACCGTAGTCTTTCTCAACCCAGACCCTCTGGTGAGTGTCCATAACCAGTCTGTCGGGCCGGGCTTTGACAAACTCTTGTAGAGTTTCTGTCCTATGCCCTTTTTCAAATTTTTCCGGAAACCTTCGAGATCAACGCCGGCAGCAAGAAGCATTCCGACCATAGCCCCAGCAGAGGTCCCGACAACGCGCGTAAGTTCGAGTTGCGGCCCTTGCAAATCTTGAACAGCGCTTGCGGCCGCAAGAAGGCTGATGAGCTTCGCGCCGCCGCCTTGAATGGCGAGTTGGATTTTCATTTGATTTCCTCTAAGTGACGCAGATTATACCCAACCTACCTAATAGGTGCATGGGATGTGAGGCATACCATACCGCGCAACGATGTTGCCGCCGCAAGCGTCGAAGAGATGTCAGGAGTTTGCCCATGAACGACATCGCCCAGGAGCAACCCCGCCGGCCCAGCAGGCGATGGCTGAAGATTCTGCTCTCCCTCGTAGCCCTGGCTATCGTGGCATTTGTCGCCGTCGCGGCCTACATCGTTCACAACGCGGAGCCCCTAGTACGTGCCCGCGTGGTCGAATCGCTGTCCGAGCGCTTCCACTCTCCGGTGCAACTGGATCATCTGGACATCTCCCTGGTGCGTGGGATTGAAGTGCGCGGCAGAGGTCTGCGCATCCTGTACATCGCCGGCCCCACGCAACCGGACCACGAGAGCACGAAGCCCATGCTCTCGGTGAACAGCTTCGCCTTTCGCTCTACCTTCAAGGAACTGCTGCGCGAGCCGATGCACATCGCGAATGTGGAGGTCGAGGGCATGGAGCTACACATCCCGCCCGCCAGCCAGCGCGGCCCGCTGCTCAACAGTAGCCCTGGCGACCCCCACCCGCAGTCGAAGATGACCCTGCAGGTCGATAAGATTCACTGCAAAGATGTAACGCTCTTCATCGAGACGAGCAAGCCCGGAAAATACCCACTGGAGTTCGATATCCAGAGGCTGGACCTGACCGACGTTGGCCCGAACCAGCCGTTGACCTATGACGCCGAGCTGGTCAACCCCAAACCTGTAGGGCAGATCCATGCAGGCGGTCACTTCGGGCCCTGGGACAGCGTGGAACCGCGTGCTACTCCGCTCGACGGTGACTACAGCTTCAACCACGCGGACCTGAGCACCATCAAAGGCATTGGCGGAATGCTTTCGTCGACGGGCCACTTCGACGGCCAGTTTGGCAACATCACGATCGACGGAACCACCGACACGCCGGATTTTTCGCTGGATGTCAGCAACCATCCCGTGCCGCTGCATACGGTCTTTCACGCCTATGTAGACGGTTCCACGGGCGACACAACACTTGATCCGGTGCAGGCTCACCTGTTGCACTCGGACTTCACGGCGCGCGGCACGGTCGTAAAGATCCATGGCCAGGGTCACGACATCGCGCTCAATGTAAACATGCCTCACGCACGCATCGAAGACATGCTGCTGCTCGGCGTGAAGACCAGCCCTCCGCTGATGCACGGCGCTCTGACGATGCAGGCGAAGCTGCACATCCCGCCAGGGCACGTGCGCGTGGCGCAGAAGCTGGAGCTGGTTGGAACGTTCACGATCCACGGCGTGGACTTTACGAACCCGAAGGTACAGGACCGGATTGATTCGATGAGCATGCGCGCCCAGGGCCGGCCGAAGGATGCCGGGACAGCGGGCAGCGATCGCCAGGCAGAGGTGCAGTCGGAGATGACGGCGCACTTCAATCTCGCACAGGGAGTGATCTCCGTCAGCGATCTGCACTACCAGTTCCCCGGCGTGCAGGTACTGTTGAACGGCGTGTACTCCACCGATGGCAACCAGTTTGAGTTCAAGGGTCACGTCCGCACGCAGGCAACCGCCTCGCAGATGGTGACAGGCTGGAAGTCATGGCTGCTGAAGGGGGTCGACCCCTTTCTCCAGAAGAACGGCGCTGGCCTGGAGCTGCCGGTATCGATCAGCGGCACCAAGGGCGACGTAAACTTCGGCCTGGCCCTCCACGGCACCGCCGACGAAACTCCCCAGGAGATGAAAAAGGACCTCAAGGCAAAACGGGAAGTGCAAAAGCAACAGCCCCAGAATCACCCCAACTGAATCACCTCAGATGACAAGGTAGGGATGGGATTGCGCACAGCCCTCAAGACAGCACCCACCCCGCCCTGCTAACGTGGAAGCAGGACGATGCCTTCTACGCAGCCCCTTTTTTCCGAGACACGGCCTGTGCAACCCGCCCAGAAGCACGAAGATCCGGCCCCTGCCCCTGTGTGGCTACAGCGGGTGAGCCTCATTGTGCTCGTTATCTTCTGTTTCTATATCGGCGGGATCCTGTCGTTGCTGCCGTGGTGGCCGCGCTACTGGGAGCAAAACGGCTGGCTGATGGCGCACCCCGCGCTCGACGTCCTGCTGCAGCATGGCTGGGTCCGCGGCGTCGTCAGCGGAGTTGGCCTGCTCGATATGTGGATCGGCGTGAGCGAACTTCTGCACTACCGCGACTACCGGGCCTGATTTCTAGAAATCCACATTTCTAGGAATTCACACCCACTCGCGAGACAATAGCTGTCTTATGTCGAACGCACCCGATCCAAAGCTCTCCGCGGAGAACCCCGACCCCCTCGAATCCGCTCCTCTCGCCTATGAGAACGACGAGTTCCTGAACTCCCCCGACGGCCGCATGCTGCGCATTATGGCCGAGTACTCAGAGCCGATGGCCCGCTTTCGCCGCGAACGCATCCAGGACACCGTCGTCTTCTTCGGCTCAGCCCGGTTCCGCGCCCTCGACGAAGCCAATCAGCAGCTCGAACTACTGGAGAACACCGGCTCTACCAAGCCCGCTCCCCACGCTGAGCAGCCCGCCCGTGCCGGTGAGTCGGACGAAGAGACCACCGACCTCAAACGCACCCGTGCCGAAGCCGCCGTCGAGATGGCGCATTATTACGAAGACGCCCGCACCCTGGCCCGCATGATGACCGAGTGGTCGTCGAAGCTGCCGGGCCGCAGGCACCGCTTCGTCATCACGTCGGGCGGCGGCCCCGGCATCATGGAGGCGGCCAACCGCGGCGCCTGGGAGGCCGGCGGCAAGACCATCGGTCTCAATATCAAGCTGCCCTTCGAGCAGATGCCGAACCCCTACATCACACCCGCGCTGAACCTGAACTTCCACTACTTCTTTATGCGCAAGTACTGGTTCGCCTATCTGGCCAAGGCACTGGTTGTCTTTCCCGGCGGCTTCGGAACGCTGGACGAGATGTTCGAGCTGCTGACACTCGCCCAGACCCACAAACTGGCTAAGAAGATCACGGTGGTTATCTATGGATCGAGCTACTGGAAGAATGTGATTAACCTGGAACTCCTCGCCGATAAAGGCGCCATCGCCCTCAAGGACATGGAACTCTTCGAGTTCGCGGACACGCCTGAAGACGCATTCCGCATCCTGCGCGACGGCCTCATCGCCAACCACCTCGACAGCGAGTCCTTCGGCCCCCGCAACGAAGATCCGATCCCGCAAACCCCAGCTCCCGACGCCCAGGAGCTGCTAGGCCCCGACATCGCAAAGACGCAGTCCTAAAGTTAAGAGACGGCAAACAGCTATGCATTTCCTAATCCCTAATCCCTGCTTAGCAGCCGCAACAAAGCTCTCGGTGCCACGAGCACAAAGTCCAGCACAATGCGCGGCATCTTTCGCAGGTCGTGCGCCAGGGGAGTGCTCTCCGCTCCGCCGAGCATCGCGCCTCGCCGCATGGCATACCAGCTAAAGCAGGAAGAGATCGACGCGAAGCAGAATGACACAACGAGACCCGTCCCCAGGTGCGGCGTTCCCGCAGCGTGGTGGACGCCCATCTGCGCCAGCAGCATCAGCAAAGGCATTCCCAGCCAGACGACCAACGCCGTCGCCCAAACCGGCCTCGCCAGGCGCAGGCGTTGCGAGACGGCACCCAGCAGCCCCGCGGCAAAGATGGCGAAGACGGCCTCCACCAACATGGCGCGCAGGGCTTTGTGAGAGCCCGCCCGCAGGTTGGTTGCGAAGAACGTGGTCGCACGGATCACCGCGCTGATTGCCGCAGCCTTCCAACTCCAGGCAGCGAAGAGCGTCGTGCGCGGCCGCAGCACAATATCGCGCAGGGCCGCGCCCAAAGTTGTATCCAGAGCGTCAGGCTGCACTGTCTCGGTGGAATTCATGCTCGAGATAAGTGAATCACAGCGAGAACCGTTCGTACATTTTCCACCGTTGATTACACATTGAACAGCGGCTGATAGCATGATGGGCGATGCCGCCGCGGGTTGCGTACTTTCCGGACAGTTTTCATGAAGTCAACGGTGTTGCGCACACCAGCCGTAACTTCGTCGCATTTGCACAGAGGCACGGACTGCCGTTTCTATGCGTCCGCGCCGGCCGCCGCGCCAATGCCTTTGAGCAGGAAGGCGAACTGCGAACCCTGGAACTCGGCCGCAGTGGGCTGGCAGTGAGCCTGGAACAGGACCTCCACTTCGACACGCTCTTTTTCCGCTATCGGGATCTGATCTCGCAAACTGTACGCGATTTTCGTCCGGATGTGATCCACATCACCGGGCCCAGCGAACTCGGCATCTTCGGTGCGTACTTCGCGTGGAAGCTTCACATACCGCTGGTGGCGAGCTGGCACACCAACGTCCACGAGTACGCCGCGCGACGCATGCGCTGGCTCACCCGCCATCTGGGAGACCTGGGCCAGAGCGTAGACCACACCACCGAGGCGGCAACACTGGATGCGACCTCGCGCTTCTACCGCCTGGCCAAGGTGCTCTACGCCCCCAACCCTGAGCTCTGTGCGCTGCTCGAACGCAAGACCGGACGACCCTGCTACCTCATGCAGCGCGGCGTCGAGACGGACCTCTTCACTCCGGCGAAGCGAACGCGTGGTGAGGATGGGCAGATCGTTCTCGGCTATGTGGGAAGGCTCTCAGTTGAAAAGAACGTCGCACTCTTGCCGCGCGTAGACGCCGAACTGCGTGCTCGCGGCATCACTGCGAAGTGGCTCATCGTCGGCCATGGCTCGGAGGAGGCTGTGCTGCGCCGCGAGCTTCCGAGCTCGACGAACTTTGCCGGTGTGCTGCGTGGTGACGCGCTGGCCGAGGCCTACGCGAACATGGACCTGCTGGTGTTTCCCTCGCACACCGACACCTTCGGCAATGTTGTACTGGAGGCATTGGCCAGCGGTGTACCCGCAATCGTTACGCCAGACGGCGGCCCTGCGCATATCGTGCGTGACGGCGAGACCGGGCGTGTGGCGACCGACGAGAGCCTCGCCGCGGCGATTGCAGAGATCCTTGTGTCCCCGGAGAGATTTGCGTCGATCCGTGTGGCCGCGCGACAGTATGCGATGGGCTGCTCGTGGGACGCGGTCTTCGAGCGCGTCTATGCGGCCTATCCGATAGGCGGTTAGTTGTACGGGTGCAGCTCTCCGATAAAGACGCTCCAGGGTGCGAGCACGACTTGATCGGTGGTCTGGAATCGCAGGTTCGCCTTGTCGGAGGTCAACAGCATACGCAGACCTCCCGGACGCAGGTGTACGTGCTCCAGATCGTTCTTCAGCGACAACGTCGTACTCTTGGCCGACAGGTTACAAGCGACGATCACCGTCCCCGTCGTACGCGTGCCCGAAGGGGCCTGACGCACCCACACCAGGGCATTGTCGGCGTTGTGAAAGAGAACAGAGGTCGTCCCCGTTCGCAGCGCCGGATTTCCGCGGTGTAGTTGGATCAACTTGCGATAGAAGTTGAGCAGGGAATCGGGGTTCTCGTCCTCAACGGCGACGTTGGCTGAGGCATGGTCCGGAGCGGAGGCCGCTGCGGGAAGCGTCCCGGAGGTGAAACCCATAAGTGAGTTCGGATCGACGTACGGTTCGCCTGTATTCCTGTCGATGGGTTTCGGCGCGGGCTTCCTTGGCGGCGGAACATACGGCACGAAGGCGCCATACACGTCTTGACTCTGAGGAGATGGTGTGGGTTTGGGTGTCTCTGCCACCGCTACAGGTTCCGGTGGCTTTGGAGGTGTGATGTTTGCCGGCGTCCACTGCATCGTGGGCGAGGCTGCAGTGGATCGCGCCAGGCCAATCTCCTGCCCGTACTCCAGAGAAACAGCGCCATGAGAGGCGAGCAGCATGGTCGCAAGTATCTTTGCCAGCGCTACATCCGGTACCGTCTTCTCATCGAGTTGCAGGACAAAAGGAACATCCGTCGAAGCCTGCGCCGCATCCAGTTCTCCGCGGTAGGTTTCGAGAGCCGTAGATCCCTTGCCGAGACTGAAGTCGACGAGTTCATTGCGCTGCCCGCGACGAGAGGTGGCTGCGGTCGGATCGTTGTCGGTGAGGAGAATGCGCTCCCCGGGGAAGCTGTTCGTCAGCGTGCGCAGGGCCTGCATGAGGTCGGAGGCGGTGCCGGGCTGGCCCGCAGCCAGCGAACTCTTTGCGTAGACTCCAGCTGCGCCGCGCGTCAGCCAGGACCTCGCCTCTGCCAGCGCACGCTGCGCTGTGCCGGGAGAAAGCTCGACGATGAGGCGCACATGGCGCCTGCTGGTCTCGCTCAACAGATCGTCAAAACCCGCATCGTCGAACGGAGGCTCCAGCACGATGGCATCGACCCCGAGCGGTTGCAGATAGTCCAACCGCTGCGCAATGCCGCGCAGATCGCCCACACCATCGCCGTCGGAGTCCTGAAAGTTCTTGGGCTGGACGCGGTAGAAGATGGCGTTCTGCCACCACGTCTCCTGCGTAAGTCCGGAACCAACCCAGCCGGGGCGTGCGAGGGTCTGCGCGGAAGCAGTCTCAGGCAAAGCGCAGATAAGGGCCACGCAGCCACAGGCAAGAAGCAGGCCCGTCCCCTTCGACAGGCTCAGAGGAGAGGAGGAGTGCGATCTACGCCGGAAGAAAGTCCGCATACACAAAGTCATCGTGCCCGGCGATTTCGCGGGCCGTAGTTCGATGCTACGCGAGAAGAGCGGAGCCTGCGCCAGGGAGCTTACTTGCCCAGGTACGTGCGATAGCGCGTCTCGACGACGCCGGTGTTGCGCGCGAGTTGCAGCTTGGCCACGTTGTACTGATAGAGCGCACTCACAAGCTGTGAGTCGGCACTGGTAACGGTGGCCTGCGCATCTACTACGGCAAGGTTTGTGTCGACGCCCGCAGTAAAGCGGTCACGCACGTCGGAGAGCTCCTGTTGTGCGAGCGCAACGTTGCTTTGAGCCACTTTCACCAACTCATTCGCAGCGTTCACATCCAGCATCGCCGAGCGTATCTGCGAGTCGATGGCGACGCGCAAGTCGGTCACACGCTGCTGCAGGTTCGTAATCTGAGCGCTGACCTGTTGCTCCTGTCCGCGTTGTGCGGCCTCGCGGAAGATCGGGAACTTCAAGCTGCCGGTGGCGGCAAAATCGCCGTGATACAGGCTGCCAGGCACACCTATAACACCGTAGTCACCGTTGAAGGCGAGGGTCGGCAGACGCTGATACTTCACCGCACGAAGCTCGCGATCATAGACATCAACCTCGGCTTGCAGGCTCAGGAAGTCTTTGCGATGTTGATACGCTGTCGCCTTGGCCTCGTTGAGGTCCATATCGGCAAGTTGCGCGAACGGAGCCGTGTCCGTGAGCTGAAGCTGCTGTCCGGCAGGCAGGCCCATAATGCGGTTGAGCTGGATCGTGTCCTTGGCCAGCTGCGCATCGTCGGCGATGGTGGACTGTTGACGCTGTTGATACTCCACCTGTGCCCGCAGTGCGTCGAGATTGGTTCCGACTCCGGCTTTCAACCTGTCGGTGGCCTGTTCGAAGAGTGTTTTGGAGGACCGCTCTTCGGCCTGTGCGTTCGTCAGGGTCGACTGATCGGCGAGCACCTTCAGATAAGCGGTACCGACCGCCAGCACAAGCTCGCCGCGGCCGTTCAGTGCATTCAGGTCCACTACGGCGGCTTCGCGTTTAGCACCGCGATAGAGCTCATAGGCCGAGAGGTCGAACAAGCGCTGGTCGGCGTTGATCTGCCCACCGATAGCCGTGACTTTAATGATGGTCGGGAACTGACTGGGATTAAAGCCAAATTCGCTTATGAGCGAAGACTTGAAACCCAGGGCGGCGAGGTTGATCTCCTGTGCGCTGGCCTGGCCCGTAACGCTCAGCGAGGGCAGGAGTGCGTTGACCACGCTGTACTCATCGCCGCGCACGGTACGTTGGTTTGCGCGGTCGTATTTGATGCGCAGGTTGCGTTGCAGCCCAAATGAGATAGCGTCATCCAGCGAGAGCGGCAGTGGGCCGCTCTGAGGGAGTTCAACGGTGATGCCGCCAGGCCCCGAGGTTTTGCCGGGGGCGGTAAAGACTATGCCTGAACCCGCCGCACGGCCCTCCGCAACCTCTTGTTGCGCCAGAACAGCGCTGGGAGCCGAAGGCAGGTTGGCGTTCGAAGTCTGCTGGGCCAGTAGCACATGGCCCGTCGCCAGCACTGCGGCTAGTGCCAGGGCTGCGCTCGAAGAGAAACGTTGTCGTTGCAGAGTCACTGTCATTAGAGTGCCATGTGGCGGGGGGAGATGCGAAATCTGCACCGGAAATTACCCGGGACTGGTTTATCCCCTTTCAATTGGATTTGCGCAGTAAATCTTCAGCCTCTTGCAGGTTGTGGACAGGCGAAGGCTTCCAGCCGGTTTTGACCTCATCCTCCTGCTGGCCAATCGTTTTGAACAGCGCGTGGCCCCCGATGTGGACATGGGTCTCGGTGATCTGCCAAAGGCCTGGAGCAATCTCGCGGCGTTCAATATCAAAGGTTCCGCCTTGATTCATCCTTCCGATCAGTCCAAAGGCGATCTTCACGTCCTCGGTCAGCGCGCCACGCAGTGTGCGGATGCGATTACCGTTCTTTGCGATGACCATCTGCCCGGCCATCGTACCCATGACATGAGCCTCCATATTGGGCGGATCGAAGGCCGGATTCGGATGGTAGGCCAGCGTCAGGGTATCCGAGGTCTCGCTCACAACCGTCCAGATATAGGCTTCGGGGAGCATCTTCAGCAGGGCAGCGGCCTGCTCGTCGTCGTGTACATCCTCTCTATGTCGTTTGGCCTGAGCGGAGGGGTCGTTGACGAACTCAGAGATCTGTTTCATCTCCTCTTCGTTGGCCTGGGGGCTTAGCGGGCGACCCCACCGTTCAATGGCGCGGCGCAACTCGCCCTGACGTGTTTGGACGGCCTGATACGTGACGTCTTTGCCGGGGGTTACATCGTGGCTGCGATAGATCCAGAGGCTCTTGTCGGTATTGGAGGCGGAGAGCTCAGACTGCACGGCGGCCTCGACCGCCTGTTGTGCCTTCGGCTGAGAAGTTTGCGCGTGAAGGCCCTGTGGGGTATGCAGCGCGGCCGCCAGAACGAGAGCGGTCAGTGAAGGTCTGAGCAAATTACCGACGGAGAAACGTTCCAGCATCGTTCCAGATTAGATGCAAAGAGGCCTTTTGGCGGTCTTTGCCGTGAAAGTTGTCAGTTCTCGGTTGTCAGGTGTCAGAATGAAACGGCCGAAACTGAGAACGGAGAACTGGCAACTCCTACTCCGGAACGATCTTTACGAAGATGCCATCCGGCAGGGTAGCGCCGCCAAGCAGGTGAACGACGCCGTCGCGAGTGAATCCACGGAGCATCGTCGGTTGGGGTTTTGTGGCTTGGGATTTTTGGGGCGGAGCACTGGCCGTCGAAGCCAGTCCTCGGGACTCGCGGAGCCCTCCGAGGCTGGCCGGCTGGGCCGGGGCAGCGGAGTTTGACGGGTAGGGTGTTGCACGCAGCGTTGGCGCTGGCTCGCCGGCAGCTCGAGGACGCTTCATGCCCCGGTCCATCGCCTCGTTGGCCAGGCGGTCGGCGTCTTTGTTCTTGTGGCGCAGGGCGTGGCTGATCTGGAAGCCATCGAGCTGGGCGATGCGCCGCCGCGCCTCCTCCCAGAGCGGCCGCAGGTCGGGGGAGTTGACCTTGTACTTGCCCTGAATCTGCTTGACCATCAGCTCGGAGTCGGAGACGACGCGGAGGTTCTTATGGCCGTTGTCGAGTGCCCACTGCAGGCAGCCCAGCAGGCCGGAGTACTCGGCAAAGTTGTTGGTGCGAACGCCCAGGAACTCGCTGAGTTCGTCCAGGACGAGGCCAGCCTCGTCCTGGATGAGGGCTCCGTACCCGGAGGGGCCGGGATTGCCGCGGGCACCCCCATCGCAGTGGGCAGAGATCCAGGGGGCCGCGTTCTTGCGGGGTTCGACAACGCGAGGCTGGGAGGGTTCAGGGAAAAGCGAAGGCATCGAGACAAGTGTAAATGTTGGTTCTGTGGGTTCGACTTGCCGGTAATTGAGCTAAAGGCTTCGAGCCAAAATAAGATTGCATCATGGGCGCGACACGGGTGCATTTCGACGAAGACAGCATGTGGGTTCATCTCAGCGACGGCCGGGTGATTGGTGTGCCGCTGGCGTGGTTCCCGCGACTATTGCACAGTACTGCGGAGCAGCGCGAACAGGTGCGGATTAGCAGTCGGGGGCTGCATTGGGAGGCGCTGGACGAAGACATCTCAATCGCCGGACTGCTGGCCGGGCAAGGGGACCTGACCCAAAAGCAGCCGGTCGCAGCGTAGGGTGGTTCAATCCTCATCCACGAAGATCGTTAGGTCTTTGGGAGGATTCTCCCTCAAGGAGCGAAGTCGTCCTCCAAGGCAAGCGTAAGCGCTCCGCAATGCCTCCAAAGGGCCGACCGTGAATTTCTGGTATTTCGCTCACCTTCCGCTATCCGGCTTCGTCTATCGAGGTGTAGTCACCTGACTCCGGAGTCAGACAAGCATGAGCCTAGTTCAGGCGATCAAAATTCCCGGCGAGACCAGCCGCCGTCGTCCCAGTCCCTTTGCCCTCGGTTTGCAGGAGGCACGAGGTGCCGCCGCAGAGGTAGAATCGGCGGAAGCCATGCCGAAGGCAGTCGCCCAACCCGGAGTACGTGCCAAACTGTCCGCCGAACAACAGGAAGCGCGACAGCAACAGCGCGCCGAAGACGACGAACTGATCCGCGCGGCCCAGAAAGGCGACCGCTCGGCCTTCGATACCCTCGTCCGCCGCTACGATCGCAGCGTGCTTCGGCTGGCGCTGCATGTGCTTGGGAATGAGCAAGATGCGCAAGACGTTCACCAGGACGCGTTCATCAAGGCCTATCGCCACCTGTCGAACTTCCGCTTTGAGTGCTCGTTCTACACTTGGCTATACCGCATCGTCACAAACCTGTGTCTGGATCAGCTTCGCCGCCGCAAGAGCCGCCGCGAAGATCCGTCGACGGTTCTGGACGGTTCGGGTGATGAGATTGACCTGCTGGCGAACCTGCAGGATGGTCGCGCCATGGCCAACCCGGCGCGAGAACTGGAACGCAAAGGCATGAACGAGGCCATCCAGAGCGCGCTTAACGAGTTGACGCCACGCGAGCGTACGGTGTTTGAATTGAAGCATTACCAGGGACTCAAGCTGCGCACCATCGGCGAGATGCTCTCCACCACGGAAGAGACGGCGAAAAACACGCTCTTCCGCGCAACAAGGAAGTTGCGGGCACGGCTCGCAGATGTTCGGTAAAGAAAAAGAGCAGATGCGCGGTAAGACAGAAGCGCAGATACTTGGTAAGTAAAAAAGTAGCTGTTGGGTCGAAAGAACTGGTAGTAGGGCTCGTCGTTAGGGAAGACATTGGCAGTACATCAGCGGACAAAGAGCCGCACGCAGCAAGGCAACACCACTCAGAGGCTGGTTTAGAGGTACGCAAACATGACGTGTCAAAACGCACAACAGAACATCATCCTCGCCCAGTACGGCGAGCTTTCTGACGAACTACAGTTCCCCCTGGAACAGCACGTGGCCGGATGTGAAGACTGCCGCCGCGAGTGGAAGGCCCTGCTGGCCCTGAACGAGGAGCTGGCGCTGACGCCGATGGTGGAGCCGTCGCCAAACCTTCTGGCAGCGTCGCGCATGAGGCTGGACGAGGCGCTCGACTCCATGCCTGCCCGCTCGATCACACAGCGGTTTTTCGGCAGCGCTTTCCGTTGGTTCAGTTATGTGCAGGGAGCGCCCGCGCTCACCACGCTGTTGCTTGGCGCAGGCTTCATCGGCGGCAACTTCATCGCGCGCTATCAGGTCGCGCATGCTCCCAAGCTGCCCACCCCGGTCATCCTGTCGAACTCCACCAACGGGGCCATTGCGAGCGTCTCGGGTATTGTGCAGACGCCCAACTCCGATCTGGTGCAGGTGAATTACAACCGCTTGGTGCCGGAGACGGTGCAGGGCTCGCTTGATGACCCGCAGATTCGCCAGTTGCTGATGCTTGGCACCAAGCTTGCGACTAACAATGATGTGCATGCGAACTCGGTGGCACTACTGGCCAACGAGTGCGCGGCTGGCCGTCGGTGTGAGGCGGGCAGCACGGGAGATGGCTCTACCGGCATCCGCTCCGCGCTGTTGGCGTCACTGCGTTATGACAAGAGCCCAGAGGTCCGTTTGAAGGCGCTGGCAGGCCTGCAGCCCTACGTTGGACAGGATGAGCATGTTCGCGATGCTGTGCTTGAGGCGTTGATGCACGACAAGAGCGCCGATGTCCGCACGCAGGCCGTCTCGATGCTGGAGCCGGTGCAGGCTGACTCTAGTGTGCGGCAGGTGTTGCGTACGGTTTCAGCGCAGGATGCAAACCCGGCTATCCGCAACGCATCGTTCCAGGCCCTGCAGGGCACGGTCGATATCCAGTAATGCCAGAACTGCTACAACTCGGGCCCGTTGCAACCCCGAAGCGGGTGATCCCGACGCAAAGCGAATCACAGATACTTGTGTCGCGTTTTACGTCGCGGTCGCCTCATGTCCGTATCGGCATACATGGGTTCGTGCTTGCCGCCACGCTGCTCCTTATGGCGGCTCCCTGTGCGTATGGGGGCGTCGCGCAGTTGCGCGGCAGCGTTGGGGGACACGAACGCATCCCTGGCTATCTTGGTGTTGGGTTCCGCGACATCTCTGAAGACCAGCTCGCGACACTGCACCTGCAAAAGGGCCATGGAGCCGAGATCATTATGGTCGACCACGACGGGCCTGCGGGTAAGGCGGGTTTGCAACCCCATGACATCGTCGTGCAGATCAACGGACAGCCCGTAGACGGAGCGGAGAACTTGCGGCGCATGATCCACGATGCCGGTGCAGGCACCTCTATGGGGCTGTCGGTGGTGCGCGAGGGACACCCTGTTTTGCTGACGGTGCAACTGGCCGATCGCGATGAGGTCGCTCGCCGCGCCTGGCAAGAGCACATGACCACACCCGATCCGCCGGCAGACGATTCGGTCGTCAGCGGCTTTACCGAAAGCTATACGGTCGATCCTCCTCCCCGGTCGCCGCATACGCAGAGCTTTATCGGCAGTATGTTGCACATTGGGCCCTACACTGGAGTCGCGCTGGAGGAGATGGAGCCGCAGCTTGCGGGCTTTTTTGGAGCGCCGCATGGAGTTGGGCTGCTGGTTCATACGGTCGAACCCAACAGCCCGGCTGCTGTAGCGGGCCTGCGCGCGGGTGATGTCGTTTTGCGGGTCGATAATGTTGCGATGGTTTCGACGGCTGCCTGGACCAAACACCTGCGCTTGAGCAAAGGCCATTCGATTACGGTGACGTTGCTGCGCGACAAACACGAACAAACGTTCACGCTTGTGCCTGACGGCAAGAAGCGGTCAGCCGTGGAGATGCCAACGCTCTTCGAGAAGCCAGTTGTGCAGGTTTCACTACTCTAGTGGTAAGGATTGAGCCCTACGATTTGACCACGGTAGCTGGCTTGCCTTCCTGCACGTAGTTCTTATTCCAGGCAGGAATCTCCGCAACGTACGTGCCGGGCTTTTCGATGACGCATTGACAGCCCAGTCGCGAGTTCAGTTGCAGGCCGGGTGCCATGTCGAGGCGGTCGAGTTCGAGATCTTCAGCCTCCGAGACGCCTTTTTCGCCTTCCTTCAGAAAGATGTGGCAGGTCGTGCATGCGGAGACGCCGCCACAGGCGTGGTCTAGGAAGATGCCGTAGTTTTCGGCGACGTCCAGGATACTCATGGGCTGGCCGTGGCCATCGTAGGGCAGAGATCCAAAAGGAAACTCGACGGTCTTGTTCTCCGGTTGAAAGGTCACGCGGACCATGTTCTCCGCCGGTGGCTTGGAGAGGTCTACTTCAGGAAGCGGTTTTTGTTCTTGCTCGGACATGTCAGTTTCCATTTTAGTCTTCTGCTGATTCGTCAGCTGTTTCGGCGCGTTCTCGGTAGATTAGATCTCAATTTTTGGGCTTCGAATCTTCCACTTCGGCTTTAGCGAAAGCATGAGGTGCCGTGGGTGCGGTGCCGAGACCCTCGCCTGCAGCCTGCATCGTCTTGCCGCCGAGTGCGCCGGTTACGGCGGTATCCATCATGATCTCGGCGAAGCGGCGTGTCTTCTTGTCGAGCAGTTCGATGCCGTTGCGGATGAGCCGGTAGTCGCTGCCGTTGAGTGTCGATTTAAGTTCAGCGGCAGCGGTCTTGATCTCTTCGTGCTCGGTGCTGGTGAGTTGCTGCCACGCGGCTGACTTCTCACCCTTTTCGACGGCGGTCAGAATCGTCTCAGCCTCATTTTTGGCCTCGATCACCTGGCGTGCCGTGATGTCCTCTTCCGCGTTGTCGAAGGATTCGAGGATCATGGTCTCGACCTGCTCGTCGGTGAGGCCATAGGTTGGTTTCACCTCGACCTGCGCCTCCTGCCCGCTGCGCTGTTCGCGTGCGCTGACATGCAGGATGCCGTTGGCATCGATGAGGAACTTTACCTCGATCCGCGGCAGGCCTGCGACCATCGGCGGAATGTTTTTGAGATCGAAACGCGCTAGAGAGCGGCAGTCCTTGGCAAGCTCCCGCTCGCCTTGAAGAACATGAATCGCAACATTGGTCTGGCCGTCGACGCCGGTGGTGAAGTGCTCGGTCGCACTCGCGGGGATGGTGGAGTTGCGCTGGATGATCTTGGCGACGACTCCACCCAAAGCTTCGATGCCCAGCGACAGCGGCGTCACATCGAGCAACAGAAGATCATTAGTGGTGGCGTTTTCCGTGCCGGAGAGAATCTGCGCCTGCACCGCAGCGCCTAGTGCGACGACCTCGTCGGGGTTGAGTTCGGTATGCAGCTTCTTGCTGCGTGCCTCCAGATCAAACAGTCCGGTGACGAGTGTACGCACTGCGGGAATACGCGTTGAGCCACCGACCATGACCACTTCGTCGATCTGGGTCGGCGTGAGACCTGCATCCCTCAGAGCCTGCTTGCAAGGCCCTGCGGTGCGTTCAATGACGCCCGCGATGAGTTGCTCGAACTGCGCGCGGGTGATCTCGCGAAGGTACTGCTTGGCTGGTTCTCCAGCGACAGGCGGAAGGTCGAGGATGAGGCGTGTGGAGTAGGCAGACGACAGAGCAATCTTGGCGTCGATGACAGCCTTGCGCAGCGCCTGGATCGCTTCAGGGTTTGTGCTGATGTCGAGGTCGAGGTCGCCCTTGATGTCGTCGAGTGCGACAGCAGTCAGCAGATTGTCGATGTCGTCGCCGCCTAGATGTGTATCGCCGCCAGTGGCGATGACCTCGAAGATGCCCTCGTGCAACTTGAGGATAGAGATGTCGAACGTGCCGCCTCCGAAGTCGTATACAGCGATCACGCCGTCGCGCTTTTTATCGAGACCATAGGCAAGTGCGGCGGCCGTTGGCTCGTTCACCAGCCGCAACACCTCGAGTCCGGCGATGCGACCGGCGTCCTTGGTGGCCTGCCGCTGTGCATCGTTGAAGTAGGCGGGCACCGTGATGACGGCCTTCGTGACCTCAGCGCCGAAGAAGCGCTCCGCATTCTTCTTGAGCTGCAGCAGGATGTAGGCGGAGACCTCGGGGGGCGTGAGCGTGAGGCCGCCAATATTGAGCTTCAGGACCTCCCCGGCCTTAAGGCCTTCGGCGAGTTGGAAAGGGAAGAGCTTCAGCTCGGGCTCGACGTCGGCGAGGTCGCGACCCATGAGCCGCTTGACCGAATAGACAGCATTGGCGGAGTTGGTCAGCAGCACATTGCGCGCGGCATTGCCGACCGAAAAGCCGGCGGCGGTGTCCTGATCGAACGCGACGACCGAAGGGACGATCGGCGAGCCATCTTCACCGGGAATGACCACCGGCGTATCGCCCTGCATGAAGGCGATGAGCGAGTTGGTAGTGCCGAGATCGATACCGACGACACGCTGCTGTTGCTGTTCTGACACAGAACCTTCTTTCATTGGCGCTGTCGCAAGACATTTGCACCAATAACTATTGTCTTACATCGCGGACAGTATTTGTCCTATATTGGGTGGAAGCCTGCAAATTACGGTAAAAATACCAGGCGAGTGCCTTGTTCCTTCTCTCCCCAGAGCGCTTCGACCTCGCTCAGCGGCGCTGTCTTGAGGCTGAACTGAAAGGGCTGCTTTGCGGCGGCCTGAAAGAACTCCGAGATGGATTGGCTGAGCTGGCTGAGCGATGCGCTGCCAAAGCCGCTGCCAAGCAACTCCAGCCCGGAGCTGCGCAGCGTGGCTGCCGGCAGCGAGATGTTGGCGCCGGCGCTGGACCCGATCTGTACGAAGCGCACCCGCGCTGAGGCGGTCTTCAGGCCTTTCTTCGCGATGGCCTGAAGCGCGGCTTCGGCGGGCGCGCCCCAGAGGTAATCGAGCACGACTTCGATGCCTTGATCGAACTCCGCACGGAATGCAGCGACCAGCGCCGCGGGCTCCTGTTCGAGGGAGATAACAGCATCTGCGCCAAACTCTTTGAGTTTTGCCAGTGCTTCAGGGTTGCGCCCCACCGCAACGACTCGCCGCGCGCCGAGCCGCTTGGCGATCTGTATCGAGAGCTGGCCGGCAACGCCTGTCGCACCGAGGATCAGAACGCTTTCGCCTGCTACAAACTTTGCTCGCACGGTCAGCGCCGCCCATGAGGACATCGCAGGATTCGCAATGCCCGCTGCGGTTGCATCTTCGAGTCCGTCGGGCAGGGGAAGGCACATCCAGCTTGCGGCCAGCGCCCGCTCGGCGAAGGTGCCGTAGGGGGGCCGCGCCACGCCGAAGAAGACACGTGTGCCGTCTTCCAGTCGTCCGACGCCGTCGACGCCGGGAATAAACGGCAGCTCGCCGGTGCTGCCGTAGTGCGAGCCATTGGCCAGCAATTTCACGATCGGATGCAACGCCGCAGCGGTCACGGTAACAAGCTTTTCGCCCTCGGCTGCCACCGGATCGGCGAAGGTCGTGTAGCGGGGTGGGGCGTCGAAGGCGTGGACGACAGCAGCGTTCATGAAAATCTCTCCAGACGATTGCTTTCTACTGTACAGATGCGCCGTAACGGCGCGATGATGCAGGTTAGGAGAAGTGCAATGCCACAACCAACAGGCTCAACCATTATCCCCAGCCTGCGCTATCGCGACGCGCATGCGGCCATCGACTGGCTGGTGCGGGTCTTCGGCTTTCACAAACAGGCCGTCTATGAGGGCCCTGATGGAACGGTGATGCACGCGCAGCTTACGCATGGACTCGGCATGTTGATGTTGGGCTCTATACAGAACCATGGCGAGTTCAGCCGGGTGATGGTACAGCCGGACGAGATCGACGGTCGCGAGACGGCAGGCCTGTGCCTGATCGTCGAGGACTGCGATGCGGTCTACGCCTCGGTAAAAAAAGCCGGTGCGGAGATCGTGCAGGAACTGTCATCGCCGGACTACGGCGGCAAGGCCTTCGCGTGCCGTGATCTTGAAGGCCACGTGTGGTGGGTGGGTAGCTATAACCCCTGGGCGGTATCTGGCGAGGAGCACGCATGAGCACATTTCCATATGCAGCGGCGTTGGGAGATCGCGATCCGCAGCAGGTAATCGCCGAGACGGCTGGGCGGTTGGCTCGAGTATTGGATGGGGTGAGTCCCGAACAGGCAGAGGCACGACCCGCGCCGGGCAAGTGGAGTCTGCGCGAGATCGTAGCCCATCTGGCTGACTGCGAGATCGCCTGGAGTTGGCGGCTGCGCCATGCCTTTGGCGAAGAACACGCAACGATTCAGCCATTCGATCAGGATGCCTGGTCGCGCATCTACTCGGCGTACTCACTGGCGCAGGCCCGAGCGTGCTTTGAGGCGTTGCGGGCGTGGAATGTGGCGTTCGTCGGAGGCTTGAGCGAGGCGGACAAGCAGAGGCCTGTAACCCATCCCGAGCGCGGTGAGGAGATGCTATGGACGATCGTGCAGATTATGGCGGGGCATGATCTGCATCATCTGATGTCGTTGGAACGGTGCTAGTAGGAGGGTCTTATAAATATCACCCAAACGTTGTTATCTCGACCGGAGGCGGCGCTTTTGCCGCCGTAGCGGAGAGACCTGCAGTTTGCTCGCAGAGGTAATAGTGTCTGCACGGGCAAACTGCAGGTCTCTCCACTGCGCATCACGATAAAGCCATGATGCTCTGGTCGAGATGACAGAGTTGGGGTGGGATGAGCCGAGATGGACTTA
>Ga0185299_10000487_pt1 | contig 106914 bp, 114 predicted proteins | sample PaiPotPPA55metaG_FD_128002 | JGI IMG/M metagenome (GOLD analysis project Ga0185299, IMG submission 128002) | Iron sulfur acid spring bacterial and archeal communities from Banff, Canada, to study Microbial Dark Matter (Phase II) - Paint Pots PPA... ... | reverse complement strand
TTATCGTCGGTGACGACCGTCTGTTGAGCGGTTGCCCGAATCGTAAGCAGGGTGGCCGCAGCGAGCAGAAACAGCCCTGCTGCGATTAACATAGATATTCGCTTCACTTTTTCTCCTTTTCTGTTTTCACTCCCCGCCTGCTTCCTGCGCGGAGTCCCGCCTCAAGCTATTTCTGTGCCAATGCCAGCTCAAATCTCAGTTAGTTCATGTCATCATTCATACCGCCTTGCTTCATCACCTCCTGATGGTGCCGCTCTTGATCAGACGTTTCTTCCTCAATTTCCTTACGCTCAGCGGAACTTAATTCGGGAAGATGGCGCACCCAAAGAATCGTTCTCCAGATTTCATCAGGAGAATGATGGGCGGCGAAGGCGGGCATAGCTGTCATCCTGATCCCATGCGCGATTACGAAATAAAGTTCCGCGTCGGATAACTTTTGGATATCTCCGGTGAGTTGAGGCACCGGCGGATTGAAATCGGCTCTGAAACGGTTCGAGCCCTTTCCGTCGAGACCGTGGCAGGTGGCGCAGTGCTCCTCGTATTCGTTCTGGCCAGCCTTTAGATTCTCTGCGGTCGGAGGTATTGGGTTAGCTGCCGTGTTGGCGTTGTAGTTGATCCACCGGCCAATAACGCTCTTCGCAAGCGACCTTTCCAAAATGCCCGGTTGCCGCGCCGCGCTCCAATCGATTCGCGGCATCACCGCGGTCCACACCATAGCCCCAAGGAGTGCGGAAATTATCAGGGTTGTTACGATTGTCGCTGTAAAATTTCGCATTTTTAATACCAGACCCGCATTCCGAACACGAAGCGCACATCGTTGACGATTCCCCCTTCCGCGCGAGTAAAATCTGCTGTCTCACCGAATTTCCCGCTGTATGCAACACCGATGTAAGGCGCCAATTTGCGACAGATCTCGTAACGCAAGCGCAGACCGGTATCGAGCTCTGAAAGCCCGGACCCGTTTCCGCGGCTTGGATCGCTCTTGCTGTAGAAGTTCAACTCAAACTGGGGCTGCAATATCAGGCGCTGCGTAATCAGCAAATCGTACGAACCATTCACGCGTCCGGCGACGCGGCCTCCATCACTGAAGTAGAATGTCGGCTCGAACTCGAAAAAATTGGGGGCCAATCCCTCGATTCCAATCGCTCCCCACGTTCGTCCGGGATTCGAGTCCAGGTCGTAGCGGATTCCGGCCTGCGCATCGAAATATCTCAGAAACGGTATAGGACGGTCATACAGCGCTTCCGTGATCCCATCGCTGGCTTTCCCCTTCTCGACGAAGCCCTCCGACTTGAACCACAGTCTGTTCATGTCGGTTCCCGCCCATGCCTCCATGTCCCAGCGCAATTCGGTCTCGGTACCGTTCGTACGTCCCTCTAGCTGATTAAAAAGAACGTGTCCGATGATTGGATCATCCATCACAGGCGGCTCCCAACCAGTCGCGGAGGAGCTCGACTTCGCCGGTGTTGGCGCGACTGCCGACTGCGCGTAAGCCGCGCGTGAGTTGAGGCACGCCAGCGCGACTGCTGCTACTAAAAGCGATGAAGTCCTCGTGCTGCGTAGCCATTGCGCCGAGTCATTCGTCCCCCTCATGACACGATCACCGTGCGAAACATGCCGGCCTCCATGTGGTAGAGCAGATGGCAGTGATACGCCCAACTGCCCGGAGCGTCGGCGCTGACCAGGTAGCTCAATCGTTCGCCCGGTTTGACGTTGATCGTGTGCTTGTAGGGGCGCAGCTCGCCATTGCCGTTCTCGAGTTCGCTCCAGAGCCCGTGCAGATGGATCGGATGGGCCATCATCGTGTCGTTCACCAGGATGAAGCGCACGCGCTCTCCCAGTTTGAGAGGAATTGGCCCGACGTCAGAGAACTTGGCGCCGTCGAATCCCCAGATGAAGCGCAACATGTTGCCGGTCAGGTGGAGCTCTATCTCGCGGTCCGGTGGTCGCGGGTCGACGCCGCGATATCTCGCGCGCAAATCGGCATAGGTCAGAACACGCCGACCATTGCTGTCGAGTCCATTGCCAGGCGTGGAGAGCCGCTCGGTCGGAGCTCCGGCGATATTGTCCACTTGCGGACCTTCACGGAGTGCGATCGGCTTAGGCAACGTCGGCTTTCCGGCCATCTCTGCTGCCGACGTCCGGGTGGTATCGGGGCCTGGCTGCGGGAAGGGCATAGAGAGTGGTCCGCGTACCGCGGGCGACTTGGCTCTCGTCTGCGTGCCGGGCTTGTTGCTCATATCCATTCCTGACTTATAGCCCATGTCCATGTCCTGCGTGCCGTTCATCTTCATACCAGGCATGCTGCGTGGCCCTGCTGTAGGAGTGGCAGACGGGCTCGCAGATCCCATTTTCATTTCCGAAATGTTGCCCGTATTCATACCGGACATCTTTCCCATTTCGGTTCCCACGGATTTGCTTTTTTCGCCGTCCGCTCCGCTACCCATGGCCATACCCGACATGCCGCCGGCGTTCTTACCGCCCATCCCGCCCATGCCCGCCATGTTGCCCATGCCCGCCATGTTGCCCATGCCCGCCATGTTGCCCATTCCCATATCGACCATCGTTAGCAACGGTCGCGGATCCATTGGTGGAACCGGCGCAGTCATGCCAGCTCTCGGCGCCAGCGTCGCACGCGCATAGCCGGTGCGATCTTCTGACTGCGCGAAGATCGTGAATGCGGACGCATCCTGCGGCTGGACGATTACGTCATAGGTCTCGGCTACTGAAATTCTGAATTCGTCGACGGTGATCGGCTCAACATCGTTGCCGTCGGTCTGCACAACGGTCATCGGCAGTCCCGGGATTCGCACGTCGAAGATGGACATCGCTGAGCCATTGATGAAGCGCAAGCGGACGCGCTCCTTCGGGCGGAACAGAGCGGTATAGTTCGCAGCGGGCGGCTGTCCGTTGACCAGGTATGTGTAGGTCGCGCCACTCACGTCCAGAATATCGGTGGGGTTCATGTTCATGGCGCCCCACATGAGCCGGTCCGACACCGTCGCACCGAGTCCCTCTTTCTTGACATCGGAAAAGAACGTTCCGACGGTCCGCTGATGGTAGTTGTAGTAATCGCTCTGCTGCTTGAGATTAGTGTAGACGGTCTCTGGATTTTCATCGGTCCAGTCCGAGAGCAAAATCACGTGCTCGCGGTCGTATTCGATCGGATCCTTGCCCTGAGGATCGATTATGATCGCCGCGTAGTGTCCGGTTTGCTCCTGGAAACGGCTGTGGCTGTGATACCAATAGGTGCCATTTTGCTTGACCGGGAATTGATAGACGAAGGTCTCTTTCGGGGCGATTCCGCGAAAGCTCAACCCAGGGACGCCATCCATTTCGGCCGGGATACGAAGGCCGTGCCAGTGGATTGAGGTGTCATCCGTCAGATGATTGGCGACCGAGATCGTTACGTTTTCACCTTCCCGAAAGCGTAGTGTTGGTCCCGGTACCACCCCATTGATGGCGGTCGCTACGCCCGGGCGGCCGGTGAAATTGACTGCAACCTCTTCGATGACAAGGTCGAAGTGGCTTCCGGACAACATCGTCTGCTCGTTCCGCGTGTTCAGTGCCAGCGCAGGCCAGCGCCACAACTCCAAACCAGCGATCACTCCCCCGGCGATGACGCCCTGTACGAAGCGCCGGCGGCTGATACCGTCGGCTGCTCTTTCCCGAAACACTTTCTTAACTTGCATTGTTCACCCTTACTCACGATAAACCGCCAGTCGTCCAAAGGTCGGATTCCAAACGACCGATCGAGACTATGATTAGACCTCGGTCTAGGGACTCCGGTCTAAAGCGATGGCGAAAGGATCAGAGGAGGAGCGTTTTTTGGACGAGAAAAATTCGAACTCGCGTATGTGAGGGCGGGGACTCCGACACTCTCGGTAACCTCGCACCGATACCAGCAGGATTCAAAAGCAGCGTGGCGATCCAGACCGGCACGAACGCCGCAATCCGATCGCTGGTTAAGCGGCCATCCGCGCGCGCTACTTCCGCACGAGGCGCGCAAAGGAGCGATTCACAGCACACGCAGCCCTGACTTTTTCGCGAGTCATGGTGCAAGTGGTCGTGGCAGCCATGCTCCTGATGGTGGCCCAAGCTAACAGAGGTCGGTGTGCAGTTGGGAACGCCGGTAGCGCACAAAACAGCGCTATGCAGCACCAGTATCAGCGCCGCAATTAACGCGATTCCCGCTTTCTGATTCGTCCGCACAACTACTACCCTAATGATGACGACTCATTGGCCCTTTGAAAAGGTCGAACTTCGGCGCATGAGAACCAATTCGCTCACAACTCGCCGCTTCATCTCAACATCCGTAGCTTAGTGATGGTCTCCTGCCCGCTTTTGAAAATCGTACCAGCTCGTCGTCTTGTGACAGAGATAACACTGCTCCAATCGCGCACCTTCTCCGCCAGCCATTTTCCCCATCATTCCGAGACACCCCTCCATGTAGTGACACGGTGACGCGGTGTGGCATTGAGTGCACTGCCGTGTCGAGGGCTTGGGGTGGACGTAGTTCGCGATGAACCAGGTCTTTGTCGCGTGGCACAGCGTGCAATTCTGCCCGAAGTTGCTCTTATGCACGTCCTGCACCTGGTGGCAGGAGACACAGTTGAGCACCTGCTCTTGCGCGCTGATGGCGTGGTTTGAGGGGATATTCGGTCCCGATCGAATCCAGCTGAGGAGGCCCGCGCGCCTCCGCTTTTCCGCTCCATCACCGTTACCGAGTTCCGCAAGTCCTATCTGCGCCAGCGCCAAATGATCCAAGTGAATCGGCCGCTCAACTCCCGCCTGATGCTCGTAGTGACACGGCGCGCATTGGCTGATGGTCGCATGGAACGCGGTTGGCTGGCGGTCGACCAGTTGCGCCGTGTCGGCGTGGCACGCTACGCATTTCGCCCTCGTCACCCCGGCTACCGGCGCGTGACAGGCGGCGCAGTTCTCTCCGATAAAAGCATGCGCTTTCGACAACGGCCCGGGCCTCGCAAATGCCTGCCACGTTGATGTTCCATGGTGCACAGAAAATCCGAGCGCCTTTGCCACGAAAATTAAGACAATCGGAGCGCCTACTACAAATGCAGTCCATTTCCACATTGCTGGTCAGGCCTTGAACCATCTGATGGCGGCGCGTTCCTTCACCGCAGCCACCGCAGCCCGAAGTAAATGCCCGAACCAACGTGGGCGACGAGCAACACGTAAAAAGAAATCGAGAGAACCACGTGGACGATTGATGCCCTCGCAAACCAACGCTTCATCACTTCGTCCGTGCGAACGGTGTACTCGAGATCCGCCACGCCCTCTGCCAGCATAGTGACGTGGCCAGCGGGGTCGTCGGACGCAGCCGAGATACCGACCGAGGCCAGGCCTGCCGTCAGCACCGGAGCCTTCGGCAGGCCTCTGATTTCAGCGGGATGCTTCTCTAAAACTCCCCACGCGCTGTCGAGGTCCCCTCTCGCGGTCTGCAGCAGGGCGAGTTTGTCCTTGATCTCCAGGTTGACGAAGGCGAGGAGGTAGCGCACGGTGAACCCGCTCACGATCATCAGCATCATCGTCGCAGTGAGCGCGATTCCGAGTGGGCTATCGTAGTTGTGTCCAGTGTGGATGATCGCAAGCAGCGCCCCAACAATGCCAGCGTAGACGTGTAGCGACATAAGCGTCTGCAACTTGACGTGTTTGGTCACGCGCTCCTTCAGAGCCGAGATGCGCTTGACGAAGACGTAGGCCAAGGGGACGAGCATGAGCACGGCCCCACTGATGCCGAACATCGCCCCCACGCCACTGCCCGCAAAGCGCGGAGAAACGTGCAAGAGAAAGCCGAGCCAGGCAAAGAGCAACAGGACGAAGATGCTGGTAACAATGATGCGCTCGCCGCTTTTCATTGCTTACGCCTCGACGGTGACTTCGGTCTTTGGCTTCGCCTGGCAGGCCAGAATGATACCGTTTTCCTTGTCGTTGTCGTCGAGCGCATCCTGGACCGCCATGTCGACCTCGCCGGCCGTCATGTGGACCTTACACACGCCGCAGGTCCCCACACGGCACGAGAACTCGATGCCGATCGCGAGCTCTTCGGAGAGCTCGAGAATTGTCTGATCCACGCGGATTTTTGCGAATTTGTTGTTCTTCGAAAACGTAACCAATGGCCCCGTCGCGGCGGAGGTCGGTTTGGCGTAAGTCCCGGGCGCGACAAGCGGAGGTTTCACAGCCCCGAACGTCTCCGTTTTCACCTTATCGGCAGGGACCCCGAGCTCGGCGAGAAGCGCCTTCGTCGCATCCATCATCGCCGGCGGTCCGCAAAGGTGCACCAGCCGCGAAGCAAGGTTGGGAACCGCCTTCGTCAACAGGTCTTTGCTGAAGCGCCCGCGAGCTCCCTTCCAGTCAGGGCCCGCGTTCGACATGGTGACCGCCATGTGCAGCTTCGCGTTGCGGCGCTCGAGCTCAGTAAGACGTTTTGCAAAAACGAAGTCGGCCTCAGTGCGGCAGCTGTATATAAAATAGATATCTCCGGCCCAGGCTCGTTCCGTGAGGTAGCACATGATGCTCATCAAAGGGGTGATGCCCACGCCGGCCGCAATGAGGACGATGCTGTCCTCCTCCGTTCCGTCAAAGACAAATTTGCCGACCGGACCAGCCGCCAGGATGGTGTCTCCGACCTTGATCAGATCGTGAATATGGCGGGAGACGGCGCCACGCTCTTCTCGCTTGATGGTCAGCTCAATGAAGTCTCGTTCATTCGGCGATGATGAGATGGAGTAGGAACGGTTCATTCTTGCTCCGCCGATTCCGAACGCGACGTTGAGGAATTGACCGGGACTAAAGGTGAAGGGCAGCGGCCCGTCGCTCTGAGCGCGAAGGAGCCGGAACGTTTTGATCGAGGGCGTTTCGTTGACGATGCTGCCAACGCGGAGTTGCCCTCGCCATTTCGCCGTCAATGGCACCGGGCCTGCCGAAGCAGGAGCAGACGACGCGTCTGCCGGTGGTTTGTCTGCGTCCACCTCTGCGTCCGTCACGGGCGTGGCAGGCACAGGCGGCGCTCCGCTAGTCGGCGGCGGCTTTCGTCCCGGTGGAGCTGCAGGACCGGGTGCGCCGACAAGCGGTGGAGACGATCCAGGGGGTAGCGATTTTTCGTCCGGCTCAAGCCGCCCGAAGAGCGCTGCCGCCCGGCGCATCTTCGCGAAGTACAGGGCGAGCATCGCGAACGCGAATACGACGAGCAGCCCCATCGTGAAGAGATGGAACGCCGAGAGTCCGAACCGCGACTCTGACTCTCCCTCCGGATAAAAGACTGACAGGTTCAGCTGGTTTCTGAACCACTTGAACGCGACAGCTTGTGGCGGAGTCTGTTCCTCCAGCGACTCGCGAGCCGCCAAGCCGCTTTGCAATTCGTCCAGTCCCTCGCGGATGAGTCTTGTTCCTTCCCGCATCGCGGCATAGTCGTTCGAGTTGGAGAGGAGATCGACGCCCTTCGACATCAAAGCGGTGCCGTCGTCCATGCGCGATTGCGCTGTCTGATCGATTTGGGCGCGTTGTTCCGGCGTCAGAGAGGGCAGGTTCATAAGCGAGGGATAGAACGGAGCATTTGAGCGCCCGTGCGCGCCCTCCATCTCGCCTCCGCCGCCCGTCTCGCCTTCCATGCCGCCGCTCGATCCGCCGCCGTGATGGCTTGCGTGCTCGTCCGCCAGGGAACCTTGGGGCCATCCCCACATCACGAGCCCGGCAAGAACGAGCGCGAAAACGATTTTTCTGACAGACAGGTTCATTTCAGATCATTGTTGTATCTTTTGGTTCTTTGAGCCGAAGGCATTTGGAACGCAATTAGGGCAGCTCTCGTGTGTTAGGCACTCGGGCTCGTTGGACCACTGGCCATCGACAACAAACTTGGATTCATATTCGGCAGGAAGCAGGTCCAAAGCGGCGGTCCATTCGCCGGAGCCGCTCTGGCTCACCGGCGTCGATTGCAAATTCCAGTCATTAGACGTACCTGCAAGGCAAACCGAATTTGCGTGCTCGACTCGGTATGAGAATCTGGTTGTCTTCCGTTGTTTCATCGATCGAGTAACGGCCGGCATCGATCAGCCTCCTTCAACTTTCGGCGTTGGCTGAATCTATTGATCAGCTTTCGCAGATGTCGGATGCGCTCCGAATCATGCTCAGCAAAGCAAAACACGCTCTTACGTAAGGGCTTACGGGCCGGCAGGTTCAGCACCAGCCTGCATTTTTTCGGCCATCCTCCGGTGTTCTTCAGCCAGGTCAGCATCCTCCTTCGCAAGCCCCACGTACCGCTCGGCCATGTCGCGGCAGATTTTCGAGTAATCGAATTTCCATCGTGGTCTCTGATCATAGCTCTGAGCGATCTTCAAATGGGCGGCAGCCTCCTCCTTATTACGCTCCGCCTCTTGCTGGTAAGCTGCCGCAATCGCCTCATGATCGGCTGGGCTCTTGGCATTTGCGATCATCCGATCAATTTGAGCCTCACGAAAGGTAGAACAGGCTTGTACGATCATCATCGCGAATACTACGCATCCAGCCAATGCAAGACGATCGGCAAGAGTAGTCGGCGATCTTCTGAGCATCCTGAGTTTCACCGCGCGATCCTCGTAAGAGCTGCGGCGGTTGTCTCCGACCGTGTTTCGGTTCCTCCTGTCTCTCGGCCGAGGAAGAAGTTCAACGCGGTTCTGATCACGATAATCGCCGCGAGCTGTCCGATGTCATTCCACGTCGGTGCGATCATCGTGCGGATAATGTCCGCCGCCAGCTCAAATTCAATTGCCAACGCGAGCCAGCGGGCAAGCCTGAGGCGGATTTCTTCGGTGTAATCCGCTGCAGTCTGGCTCTTGAGGAGACCGCGTCCGGCTCTCACGATCGCCTCCGCCGCCGCGAAGCCTACGATCACTGCCGCGCCGACTTCTACGCCGGCGGCAAGGTACAGCGTCAGAAGCCTGACCAAATCTTGCAAACCCATCTCCGACATCGGAAAACTACATATCGCCGCCCATTCCCGCGCTCGGGCTGGCCTGGGGCTGTGCGCCGCCACCTGTTCCGCCCATGCCACCGCCGCCCATGTTGCCTGCGCCCCCGCTACCGCCGCCCATCCCGTGCTCCATCGGCATACCACCGGGCGACGCAGCTGGACTCGCGCCGGTTTCCCCTCCCTGCATCATGCCGTGCATGTGCTCCATGCCCTTCATATGCTGTTCCATCGGCATCGCACCGGGGCTCGCGGCCGGGCTCGCGCTCGCTCCGCCCGTCATGCCTTCGCCGTGCTCCATCGAGCCACCCATGCCACCCCCGCCCATACCTGCGCCGATCGGATGCTCGGAACCGGCACCAGGAGACGGTTCGCCAGCCGGCGATGCCTGCGCCAGCCCTTCTGGTGCGTTTTCATTTGAGCCCGTCATACCCGAACCGTTCGAAGCACCACCCGCGCTTGCGGCGTTGGTAGTTGCTGCACCGTGACTTGTGGCGTGTCCTGATTCGACCTTGCTGAGTTGCGCTTGGAGTTTGTGGATCTTGCCCTTCAGTACCTTGATCTGGGCTTCTCTCCGATCGGCTCCTGATTGGCTGTCGGCCTGCGCGAAACTTGCTGGTGCGTACGACATCGTTATGACGGCAGCTGCCGCCACGATCACGATCTTTCCCCAGATTGTCCTTCTCATCTCTCCTCTCCTTTGCTGATTGGCCGCGGCCCTTAACCGCGTTGAGCGATTTCAGATTGACTGAAAAAGGCAGGTCTCGTGCATTCGGGACCACCCCTTTACGCGGATGTTGCGTCTGCAATGCCCTTGCGGGCGCCAGGTCATGTCGCTCCGTTAACAATGCGAGGCGCCGCGGATCTCCTAAGTCCGACCATTCCAAGCCATGCACTCGGATGACACTCAGGCGGGTGTCGGCGGCCATCAGCACGCATTTTGAGAAATCGGTTTCCCTCAGCGTCGCGTAGGTTCTGTCCGCCACCAAGCCCTCCAGTTCGGAACCTATGTGTACGCGGAGCTCAGAAAACCGCCGGGCGAGCTCGGGGCACTGCTCTTCAATCACACCGAGCAGCCAGGAAGCTCGCGCCACCAATACGAAGGTGTTCCAGAAACAACCGCGCCGCCAGAGTTGTAGCGCGCTCTCATAGTTTGGTTTTCCCAGAAACCCGGACCCGAGCCGTGGTGCCAGGGCCCGCGACGCCAGTGGTATCAGCTTCAATCCAGCCGTACTCAGTTTCAGGAGCTCTCGCTATTATCCCCAAGAGAACCACCTGGTCAGGAAACGCGCGGATGGATTCGAAACCCTCGGCGACGAAATCCATAAATCGCGCTCCGTCGGAAACAAAGTGATCGCTGGGATCGCCACTTCCGCATTTGGATCCAGCGTGAGAACGCGAAGCAGCGCGTAGGTTATCGCCACCGCCGTACCCTTGTTTTCTGGCTGAACCACCACTTTTTCCCTTGGACCGGCCGTCAGCTGTGAAGGGAAAAACGGGGCGTGAGACCGGGTCACTACCGATACGATGTAATCCGCAGGGAACAGGTGCCGGGCGCGCTCTTCCGTCTCTTCGTACAACATTTTCTCGCCCAACAGCCGACAGAACTGCTTCGGGCATCCTCGGCCAACAATGCGCTCCGTCACCGTTCGCAGTCGTGATCCTTCACCGCCCGCAAGGATGAGTCTCCAGCGCGATGTGCCGCGCTCCTGCATCGCGTGGTCGGCTATCGGGGTTTCCTGTTGGCACGTATCGGAAAGTCGTTCTTTGCGAGCTCCCTCGCGTCCATCAGGCGCGCCCCAGTCGTCAGGTAGTGCCGGGCGCGAAAGCGATGGCCCGCTGTGCTCGGTGTCATCTTGTCGATTGTTCATCTAAGCGCTCGTTCAGCAACTCTCCCTGATCGCGTGCTATCGATATCGGCCGCTGGCTCTACTACTTACGGACTGTCGAGCGCAGACTCTCGGCTACACTGCCCAGCATGTCGGCCACCGGGTGGAGGTAAAGATGCACAAACATTCCTGCGGCAAGCACCATGGCCACGAAAATGAAGACCCGCCCGAGGAGATTCCGATTCGCCCGCGCAGAAAAGGTCCCCATTTCAGTTTCAACTTCTTCTTCCTGCAATCGCTGACGCCGCACCTCATCGTCATGTCGCATCGTCTCGTGGCGAAGGTCCTCGTCAGGGTCGTACGTGACCGGCATCCTTTCGACCTCCAATCAGAAAACCCGTCTCGTGCAGCGAGACTCGCAAATAATGCGCCTGGAAGACCATCTGGGCGCTCGCCCAACGACCCTTGCCTTTGGGCCAATTGATTTGCATCGCCAGAATCGTTGCAACGACAACGGCCGCTCCTAACGCGCCTCAAGGTCAGTGTGCACCACCGAGCTTAGCCGCCATTTCGCGATGCATCTTCGCGAGGCCCGCATCCTCATCGGCGATATTCAGATAAGATCTCTGAATTACGTCGCAGTCCTTTGCGCCCACACGCGCATAGCCTGGTCCGGCGCTCTGCAGCGACGGGGACTCGACGTACTTGTTCCGCATTCTTTCGTGAGCCGCTGCCATGTCTTTGGCCTCTGCGGCTGCTTTATCGTAGTATGCAGCGATCGCCGTGTGGTCGGCCGCGGTCTTGGCGGTGGAAATCATCTGCTCGACTTCCGCCGCATGCGCGCTCGGCAGGATCCCCCAGATGCCGAGGACAATGCCTAGCCATGCCAGCAAGACGACACCAAGTTTTGTGCGCTTCATTCCCCGACCTCCCTTACGGTTTTGCTTGCCGCACCATCGCGTAAACTTTACTTCTTCTTCGCCGCTGATCACTCACTCCCAAATCGTTCCTAATTCGCCACGCGTACCCGCCGACTCACGCTAACGTTGTAGAGGGGCACCCAGATGAGCGCGATGTACCAGCCGTATGCGTAGCTCTTGACTAAACCGAGAAAAAAGCTGCCCCAACTGATCCATTCGAAGCCTGGCAATAGGCGCTGCCATGCCGAATGCATCTCGTGCGCAGGCATAATCATGTCGCCGGCGACGCACAGAACAAACGAAATCGCAATGAACGCGCTCGTCGCGAGCCCCACCGAGCGCAAAGACAGAGTCTGATTCATGCGCTGGCCCTCCCGGACGCGAAGCGCTGAGGCTCGGCGTCAAACTTGTCGAGACACTTCCTCGAGCAGAAACGATATTCGTGCCCCGCGAAGACTTCGGAATATCCGCGTCCTTGTTCCACTTCCATGCCGCACACAGGATCCTTGTTGGTGCTGCCAGTGGCGCCGTGCCCCGCGTGGTCATGACCATGCACGGCATGCGAGCCGCAGCCGAAACGCATCATGAAATAGAAGAAAGCTGCGAACAGCAAAAACGACACTATTCGATCCACCTAGTCGCTCCTCGGTTTCCTCGTACTCGAACTAGCCCGTCGCCCTCCTCCGTGCACGATCACCTCCACCATGTCGAGTACCGCTGCTTGCGGTCGGTGGCACGCGCAGGCCGGGCCGCGCGGACGTGCCTTTCAAGCTTTCGAGATCCTCATCGCAGGTGCAATTCAGAAAGCCGTGCGTCGGACAGGTTGTGCAAAATCGCAGGAGCGCACTGTGAAGAGCTCTCCGCGCCCGATGAAGCCGCACGTCCAGATTGTTTGCCGAGATGCCCAGGGCCTTCGCCACTTTGCTGCGCGGCTGACCCAGCAGATCCACCTGCCAGATCAGTTGGGCAAAATCGCCCGGCATCGTCGGCAGTATCCGATAGAGACAACTGCAAACGGCCCGCGCGGCATCATCGTCGATGTTCATTACCGAACCTTCCGACACATGGAGACGCTGCAGCGCTGTTTTTCTTACACTTGTGCGCCGGTAGTAGTCGGTCACCGTTCTCCGCAGCACTTGGGCCAGCCATCCCTTCAAGGCCCCCGGCTCTTTAATCGTTCGTGCGCTGCGGATCGCTTTTAAATAAAAGTCCTGCAGAATGTCCTCGGCGTCCTCGAAGTTTTGCGTACGTCGGCTCACAAAACGAAGGAACTCCCGATGCCCCTCTCTCAGAGCAGCGATCACCGCTTCTTCAATGACGCTCGCAGCCGGAGGCTTGCGCTTCACGCGACACCGGTCTGCGGCCGACGTCCGCGCGGAATAAAGGCCGGGACTGTCCTCGTATAGCGCACATATGTCTCTCCAAACTCTGCCAGCACCTGCCGCTCTTCCCTTTTGGCCAACTGCACGTACACCCACACCAGGATCGGAAACATGACGAGGGTCGGGAGTGTCGGCCACTGCAGTAGGAAACCAAACATAATCGTGATGAAAGCCACGTACTGAGGGTGGCGCACATAGGCATACGGCCCCGCCGTGGCAAGAGTGTGAGACTTTTGAGCGGCGTAGAGCACCCGCCACGAGCTTGCCAACAGGTAGAGACCGGCGACGATCAGGATGTTGCTGAGGATATGGAACGGATCCATGTGCGGATCGCCTTTTAATCCCAGCAGCGTGTGCAACAGATGTCCCGAATCGTGCGACAGAAAGTCAACTCCCGGATAGTGGCGCGCCAGCCAGCCGGAAAGCAGAAAAATGGTGAGCGGAAAGCCATACATCTCGGCAAACAGGGCGACGATGAACGCGGAAAAGGCGCCGAACGAGCGCCAATCGGTGCTCGTCTTCGGCCGCGTGAAGCTGAAGGCGAAGAGAATAAAGAATCCCGCGTTGATCAGGACCAGGGCCCACAGGCCGTGAGCGCTGCCCTCATGATTCATGGTTAGTCCCAACTCGACTTCCGGCGCTCGAAAATCGCCGCCAGCCCGCTTGTCTGAATATTTTGACCATTCTGTTGGCCGCCCCCAGGGCGTTGATGCGCCGACAGGACATAGTGCAGCGCACGTGCCAAGCCTCAAATTTACGGAGCTCCAGCAAAAGCCCTTTCTGTCGAAGGCGCTGTGTCCTCGGAAGCTTGAATCAGATGCGGTGCCAGGCTGTACCATCGATGACCCAGCTGTGACATCGATTCCCCAAGAGCAGTTCCTTCGCGGAACGAATTAGGTGACGGAGGACGGGAGGAATTAAGCGGGCGGGATTTCCCCAGCCGCCCGGTTAGGAGTTAGGCCTCTTTCAACTCACCACTGCGGATGCGAGCTACCAGATCGTTCCATTCGGCATGGCTCAGCCGTACCGTGTTCTGGTCCTCTCCGATGCTGACGCCTGCGTCGCTGATTTCAACCGAAGGGCATTCATCGCAGTTGGCGCAAAGCATAACTCTGATTTTTTCCATACGCTTCACCTCCTGATGCTCTGATGCTAAACCTTCAAGTATGGTTAAAGGTCAAGCGTCCCGGATCACGATAGGAAAACTGGCGCGACAGGCGGGTCTGAGACCGTCTGCGATTCGATACTACGAAGCACACGGGCTGCTGCGCCCCTCGATGCGACTTCCGAACGGCTACAGGGTCTACGACCAGGATGCGGTTGCGACATTGCGGTTTCTGCGACGCGCCCAGCGCTTCCGGATCACGCTGCGCGAAATCAAGCAGCTAATCGATCTGACGCAACGCGGGAGCACGCCGTGTGAGCATGCTCGCAAGCTGGTTACGCAGCATCTTGGCGACGTGGAGACCCAGATTCGCGAGCTGGAAGCTTTGCGAAAAGAGCTTCGCTCGGTATTGCGCCGAGCCGATAATTGCAAAGCGTCCGAAGGGCAACTCTGCCCGATCATCGAGCAGACGAATTAGGTCACCCTGCTTTTCAACTTTGGACATTGGCGAGCAGATTAGGACGCTACTCGGCTATCTTGCGTCCTTGAGCCGCTACGAGTTAGCTTTTTTGCAGTCGGATCCGTTATGCCCTACGAAGCGTATTTCAAATCGGCCGCGGAAAGCCTCTTGGTCGTCGACCTGGAGGGACGGATCGTCGACGTCAACGCCGCCACCGAACGGCTGTTCGGCTACGCGAGAGATGAGCTGCTTGGCCAAGCCGTCGAGATCCTCTTGCCCGAGCGCTTGCGGGATCGTCATCCGCAGCATCGGGCGAAGTACGTATCGATGCCGAGGTCACGACCGATGGGAATCGGCATGGATTTGGCCGGCCGGCGCAAGGATGGTAGCGAATTCCCAATCGAGGTCAGTCTCACCTTCGCCCATTCCGACGATAGCGACTATGTCATCAGCGCTATCGTCGATATCAGTGAACGGCTTGCCCTGGAACGTGAGGCTCGCCGCAATGCGATTCTCTCCTCGCTCGGAGCAGTGGCAGCCGGGGTCGTCCACGATCTCAATAATCCACTCGGCTTTATCAGCACGCGCGCCGAACTGATGCTGTCGGACGAGGAGTTATCAGCGCAAGCACGCGACGACCTGCGAGAAATCCACAGTCACGCGCAACGAGCCAGTCGCATCTGTACCGACTTGCTCGCGCTCGCAAGTCACGGTCCCACGAGGCGTCAGTCGCTGAACCTCAACCGGATTATCGACGAAGCGGTGATGCTAGTGAGCGGCGAGCTAAGGAGGGATAACGTCACGGTGCGGCCCGACCTCGACTCGGCTCTGCCACAAATCGAGGGTGATCCAAACGCCTTAGGTCAGGTGTTCATCAATCTGATGCTTAACGCTCGCGATGCGATGCCCGAAGGCGGCGAGCTCCGCATCGTGAGCGCCCCCGTAAAGAACAGACCGGGCTGGATTGGTGTAACCATCAAGGATCAAGGAACAGGCATTTCCGCTGAGGCGCTACCGCGGTTATTCGATTTTCTTTACACGACCAAGCCCGACGGCCACGGTTTGGGCTTATGGCTTAGTCGGCGGATCATGCGGGAACATCGCGGCAACATCGAGGTTCAGAGCGAGCCGAGTAAAGGTGCAACTTTCTTGCTAAGCTTTCCTGTTGCAAGTGCACAATAGCGAACACCCCCGCAAGCCTGCGATTGCCGCCCTGCCGCTGTCGGTCTAGCGTCCGCAGTACGGCATGGCAGTTGCTGTTTCTGTGGAATCTGTCATGAGCGACTTGGCGCCTTACAAAATCCTGTTCGTCGATGACGAGCGCGGCCTGGTCGAGACCTGCGCGCGTCACCTCCGAAAGCTAGGCTACCACTGTCTACCGGCCTACGGGATCGACGAGGCGATCGCGCTGGCCCGGGCCGAGGCCCCCAATCTTGTCATTACGGACCTGAACTTTCCTGAGCGGGATGGGTATGATCTGGCTGCCTATGTGCGAGCAGAACTGCCCCGTACACCGGTCATCTTGATTACCGCACACCATTCTTCCGTCAGCGAGGCGGCTGCGGCACAAGCCGGATTCAGTGCCTACCTCCGCAAACCCTTCTCGCTTACTGAACTATCGCAGATCATCGAAAAAGTGGTTGGCACTTAGCTCGGAATCGCCTCTCCACGGAACTTCACCTACGGGGCTTGAGGAAGAGGCGATCTGGTGGCCCAACGGTGCCCCAGTGGGGCAGCGAGTTCTTACCTGAGTTTGTGTTTGTTGAGCAGGCGGTGGATGGTCTTGCGATCGACTCCCGCAGTGCGCGCGGCCTCAGACACGTTCCCGCCTTCGCGTTTCAGAACTTCGGCGACGTAAGCTGACTCCAACTGTCCGATCCAGCGTGCCTTGGCTTCCTTCAGGGACACTGAAGTGTCGGTCTCAGAAATCACCGGTACCGTCTCGACGCTGGTCGTTGCCAGATAGGGCGGCAGATCGCCGGGCCCGATCTGCGCGTCTTCCGCCATCGCGCAGGCGCGCTGCACGATATTCTGTAGCTCGCGCACGTTACCCGGCCACGCATAAGCTTGCAGTGCCGCCAGGGCCTCGGGAGCAAACCCACTGGCTTTGCAGTCACCATCGTGGCTGTATTTGGCCAGAAAGGTTTTCGCCAATTGCTCGACATCCCCGGCCCGCTCGCGCAGCGGCGGCAATACCACATCGATGACGCTGATTCGGTAAAAGAGATCCTGCCTGAACTCGTCTTTTGCCGCTTGGGCCCGCAGGTCGCGATTGGTTGCCGACACAATACGGATGTCCAGATCAATTTGGCGGCTGCCGCCTACCCGCCTGAGCTGGCGCTCCTGTAAGACGCGCAGAAACTTGACCTGTAGATTGCGCGGCAATTCACCGATTTCGTCCAGGAACAAGGTCCCGCGATTCGCCAGCTCGATCAGACCCTGCTTGGCGGATGTCGCGCCGGTAAAGGCCCCCTTCTCGTGGCCGAACAGCTCGCTCTCCAGGAGCGCCTCGGGCAGCGAAGCACAATCGACTGGAACAAACGGTCCCGACGCTCGTCGGCTGTTGGCATGGATAGCGCGGGCCACCAACTCTTTGCCGGTGCCCGACTCCCCCATCACGAGGATGCTCGCCTCGGAGCGCGCCGCCTTACGCACTGCTTCCAGAACCTCTCGCAGCGCGGCGCTGTTTCCGACGATATTCTCGAACCCGTAAGCGCCTTGGAGCTGCGCCCGCAAATTGCGGTTCTCGATCGCGAGCTTTCGCTGCGCCAGTGCGCGTTCCACCACAACTTTGAGCTGATCGACACTGAACGGCTTGGCTAAATAGTCGAAGGCCCCTGCCTTCACCGCCGCCACCGCGCTTTCAACCGTCGCGAACGCGGTCAGCATCACCACCGGCCGCTCCGGATCGATCGCGCGAGCTCGGCCCAACAGCTCCAATCCGTCCATCGCGGGCATCCGCAGATCGGTCAGGAGCAGATCAGGCCGGTCGCGATCCAGCATCGCCAGAGCCGACTCCGGCTCCGTCACGCCACTGAATTCGTGCCCCATGGACGCAATAATACGCCGGCAGTTTTCCAGCATGGCAGGTTCGTCGTCGAGGACTAGAATGCGCGCCAAATTCGAATCACACCTCCGTCGGGAGGAATCGTAGCAGACGCCGCTTTATGCAGCCACGCGGGCCAACTGTAACGGCGGCTACAAGCGCAAACCGACCGATCGATCAATGCCCATTTCGGCCCCTCCGTCTCCTCAATAACACCCACTATCAGCGAATTCGCCACCCAAAGTCAGATTTAGCCGGTCAATTGGACCTGACCGGGCGCTCGCTGTGAGCCGCTCCGCTTGCGCTACGTAAACTGCGCGCCGCGGCCCAACGGCCTCCCTCAGTCTCCTCCTCCGGCTCCGCTTTGCGCCGCTCTAAGTGGTGGCGTTCGCTGCGTTAGCAAGCCGCGCCAGCCCTTCGGGCCGCTTTCGCTCTGTCACGTCCTGCCGCCCGCTCCGCTCGCGCATCTAGAAATCTGCGCCGGGACCTCCAGTTCGGGTTGAGAGGTCCCCGCGAAAATGTTGCGCGGGAATGAAAGCGAAACGAAGCACGCCCTGCCCGATGACGGGAAGCGGGCGGAAAGGAGCAACGACGATGCGACGAAGGTTCAAGTGCGATCCCAAGTGGATCACCGTCCGGTATCCGGCGAGGTGCGCCGAGCCGAATTGCCAGACGCAGATCAAGCAAGGCGAACGAGCGTTCTACTACCCAGCCGACCGAGCCGTCTACGGCTCAAGCTGCGGTCATGCCGAGAAGGCCGAGCGCGAATTTGCCGCACACCGAATCGATGAAGACGGCTATTGAGCCAAACCCAAGGAACAAAGAACGGAGGTTCTTATCATGTCAGTCAACAAAGTGATCGTAATCGGGAATCTTGGCGCTAACCCCCAGGTTCGGACTCTGCCGAACTCCGGTCAGAACGTGGCGAATTTCTCGCTGGCAACGACCGCGCGTTTCACGGATCGCAACGGCGAGCAGCAGAAGCGAACCGAATGGCACCGCGTGGTCGCGTTCGGGAAGCTCGCCGACACCTGCCAGCAATTTCTCACCAAGGGCCGCCAGATCTACGTCGAGGGACGGCTAACGACCCGTCAGTACGAGGCGAAGGACGGGAGCGGCACCCGCTATCGGACCGAGATCGTAGCGCTTCAAATGCGCATGCTCGGCAATCGCGGGAACGGTAACGCGGCGAGAACGGAACCGTCCGACGATATCCCATTCTGATCTCGTCAAACCGAGAGGGCCGCGCAAGCGGCTCTCTCATTCACCTTCAATATCACTCGGGGATTGCGACAATGGATGTATATGGCATCGTTACCGAAAAGATAATCGATTTGCTCGAACAAGGCATTGTGCCGTGGCGCAGACCGTGGACTTCAGCGGGATTGCCGCGCAACCTTGTGAGCAAGAAGCCGTATCGCGGCGTAAACGTTTTCCTGCTTTCTGCATCGAAGTACGTTTCACCGTTCTGGCTGACCTACCATCAGGCTAACGAACTGGGCGGACACGTCCGCAAGGGCGAGGAAAGTACCCTGATCGTCTATTGGAAGGTCGATGACGTGAAGCAGCGCACGGAAGAACTTGACACCGAGGAGTCCGAAGAGAAGACGCGCCGGCGATTTCTCCTCAGATTTTATCGCGTGTTCAACGTGGAACAGTGCGAACTGCCGCAAGCTGTGATCGAGAAGCTCCCAAAGATCGAAACGCACCGGCACGATCCGATCGAAGCGGCCGAACGAATCATCGCCGAAATGCCGAACCCGCCCGAGATTCAGTACGCGGGTTCGAAGGCGTTCTACAACAGCGTCGCGGATCGCATCACTCTTCCCCCGCGCGAGCTTTTCGTCAGCGCCGAGGAGCAGATAGCCACCAGCTACCACGAGCTGAGTCACTCGACCGGCCACCCGAAGCGGCTCAATCGCAAATCAATCACGGAAGCCGCGCCGTTCGGTTCTGCCACCTACAGTTTTGAGGAGATCATCGCGGAGATGTCAGCCGCCTATCTGTGCGCGGAAGCCGGAATCTCGCCCGCCGTTATCGACAACGAAGCGGCTTACATTCTGGGCTGGCTCAAGAAACTTCGAGATGATCGCAAGCTTGTAGTCCACGCCGCCGCGCAAGCAGAAAAAGCGGCTGATTACATTCTTAACCGAACCTCTTGTTCCGAGTAAGTTTGCGCGGCGCCCGAGCTTTTCGCTCGGGCGCCGCTCTTGCCCGCATCTCAGAGACACAAAATTCCCACTGCCACCGTCATCACCGTGAGTGGCGCACCCACCCTGAAATAGTCCCAAAAGCGGATCGTGACGCCGCGTGCGCGTGCGCTTTGCACCACGATCAGATTTGCCACCGATCCGATGAGAGTGAAGTTGCCGGCCAAGGTCGACGCCATGGCGATTGTGAGCCATGCGTGTTGCTGGTTGCGCAGCGGTTCCACGAATGGCTTCAAGACTAAAACCGCGGGAACGTTGCTGACCAGGTTGGAGAGCACCGCAGTGACAACGGTCAGGACGGGCACGCTTTCCAGATGCAACCGGCCGATGGCGCTAATTAGTTCCGGAGTCAGGAGGTTCTTTTCAAGCCCGGCGACCACAATAAAGAGCCCCACGAACATGAGCAGGAGCGTAAAGTCGATCTCCCGGTAAACTTTCTCGCTCTTAATTCGGCGAGTGAGCAGCAAAACCGCGCCGGCAGAGATAGCCGCGCGCGCCGGGGCAACTCCAAAGAAGAACGCCACAACCATCGCCAGCGAGATGAGCACGGATTTGATCATCAGCGGCTTGCTCGCATGCACGGCTGGCAAGTGGTCTATCAGGCGCTCTCCGGTCCAGAACTCAGACCGGTAGGCCAGCGCGATCACGAGAACCGTGAGAATCAGGCCGATCGCCGCAATTGGCGATAGTGCCGCTGCGAAGCTTCCGTAAGACACATGCGACACGACGCCGATGATCATGTTCTGCGGATTGCCGGTGATAGTCGCGGTACTGCCGACGTTCGCGGCCATCGCAATCGCAAGCAGATAAGGGACGGGATTCCGCTTGGTCTGAATGACCAGGTCCAGCACCAGCGGTGTCACCGCCAGGCACATGGCGTCGTTGACAAAGAATGCAGAGAGAATTCCGGTGAGCATCACAACCGCAATCAGCAATGTCATTGGACGCTGCGCGCGCCTGAGCATTCCTCTGCTCGCGTATCGGAAGAAGCCGGAGAGCCTGAGATTTGCCATCACGATCATCACGCCGAGTAAGAGTGTGATCGTGTCGAGGTCGATTGCCCGATAGGCGTCGCTGAGCGGGAGGACTCCAAACGCGACCATCAGACCGGCGCCAATGAACGCGGCGCCCACCCGATCGATCCGGAATCCGGGAAGACGGCCTATTCCGACCGCGAAATAGGTTGCGGTGAATATCACGATCGCAGCTAGTCGCGGTGTCGATCGGAACGCTTCGGTCATCAACCAGACCGCGCTTGGCGAACGCCACAAGCCGCGCTCCAAGGCTACGATCGCACCGACAATGATGAGACCCAGAATTGCGGCGACCACGAACAGCCAGCTTTGGCGTCCGCGCGATTCTGCGACGGTTCCGATTCTCTCGGCGCGAGAGACCGGAGTCTTTGCGTTAGACGGTGCGGACAAGGTCTGAGTCCCGAACTGCAGGGCCATCTCCAATTGCATTGGTCTCGGGCATCGCAACCGAAAAGAATGCCAATGCAACCAGCGCGAGAATGACCAGCAGAATGAATCCTGATCGGTAGCCATGTTCCTGAGCGACAAGGCCAGCGCTCAGGTTGCTTAAGGATGCACCGATCGCGACACAGGTGTTCATCGCGCCCTGCAGTAGATTGAAACGGCCCGTGCGCTGAGCGAGATCGGCGACTACGATCACCGACATGACGCCAAAGATTCCGGCGCTGATTCCATCGAGAATCTGAACCGACACAAGCAGCCAGGGATTTGCGCTGAACGCAAAAAACAGCCCACGGATCGGAAGGACCGAGAAAGCGACCAGGAAGAAGCGCTTGCGGCCCCATGAATCAGCGAGATGCCCGGCAGCGAGCGCAACCGGCGTCATGACGAGTTGCGCGACGATGATGCAGGCCGACATGTAAGGCGCGGCGAGCATGGGTCGTCCGGCTGCCAACATCTCGCCGGCGAGCGGAAGCATCGCCGCGTTCGCGAGATGAAAGAGGACAACGGCGATAGCGAAGATCCAGATCCGGCGGTCGCGCATCAGCTCGCGAATCGGGACGATGCCGAGCTTTCCGCCAGCCTCAATCTCCGCTTCGCGCGCCAGCGCAGGATCGATATCGCGCTCGCGAATAACCATTGTCGCCACCGCCGCAGCAACACTCATCGCGGCAGCGAAATAGAAGATGCCGCCGGTTGCCACCCAATACGCGATCGCTCCGGCCACCACCGCGGCGGCGACGGCGCCGGCATGGCTGTATGCCTCGTTGCGGCCCATGCGCCGGGCGAAGGCGCGATGGCCGACCAGCCCGACGCTGATGGCCGCGATCGCCGGCGGCATCACGATCGATGCGATCGCGATAACGCACTGCGCAAGCGCGATTTGGGCGAGACCCGTTGCGTTCACCAAGATGAGGCAACCGGCTCCGAGCGCCAACGCGGACCACGTCACCAGCACGCGCTTGCGCCTGGTCCAGTCGACCAGTGCCCCGGCGGGAGTCTGTGTGAGAATCGTCACGAATCCGGGAAGGGACATCGCCATTCCGATTTTTGCGAGATCCCAATGCCGCGCCGCTAATAGAAAGATCGCAAGATAAGGACCGACCGTTGTCTGCGCGTCGGCCTTGAAGAAGTTGAGCCAATCGAGGCCGCGAAGACTCTGCTCCGAGGCCCGCTGCCCTGCGTCGAATACTTCGCACGACTCGAGAATTTCATCAGCTTGCAGCACCGGCGCATCCTGCGGAAAGCGATGGCCCTCTTACCCGCAATGCGTGTGCCATCCAAAATCCATGGGAACCCAGCGCAGAAGCCGGTTGGGCAGGAAGCGAGCGTCCGCATCGCAGACGGCAGGTGTCATCGGAGCGGACACTATCTCTCCGCTTCAGTGGCCCTCTCTACTCGAATCGCTTGAAAACCAAGCCCCAATTTCACTGCTGATCGGCGGGCATCGATCTTGATGTTCCAGGTTGCGAGAACCACTCAAGGAGCATCGATATGAAAATTGTCTTGGCGCCTGCGTTCGCCGTGTTGCTTTTGATCGCGTTCGAGTCGAGAGCCAGCGCTCAAGCACCGGCGCCGGACCAGCCCGCGGTCGGTCAGACCGAAGCGCCACCGCTACCTCCGCCCTATGCACAACCGCAGTTCGCACCGGCGCCTTTAGCGGCTCCGCCGCCACCACCGCCGGATGCGACTACGCTGCCGATTCAAAATGGTGGCGTGGCTCCTTCAGTCACCGGCGTCGTGAAACAATACTTGCTGACCCCGGTTGGCGACGTGGAGGGCCTCGAACTCCGGGACGGCACCGACGTCCGCCTTCCCCCTCACATGGGTGCCGCATTGGCAGGGATCGTGAGGCCGGGCGACCGGATAAACGTCGTGGGATTTGTCGGACCTCAGACTTCGTACGGTCGAGCAATCAGGGCGTTAACCATCACTAACACTGAGACCAATCAAAGCGTGGTCGACCAGCCGCCAACAGAACCGCCACCGCCGCCCTGGATGCGCGCAGCCAGCATGAAGACGATGACGGTCAGAGGAAGGCTCGACCGGTATATCCTGAACGATCGAGGAGACATCGACGGACTCATCCTGAGCAACGGCGAGGAGGTGAAGTTTCCGCCCCACATCGGGATGGCCGTGGCAATGGCACTTGCTCCGCAGCCTTCGGCGGCGATTCAGGCGAATGGCTACGGCACGAGCAACGCCTTTGGCACGGTCGTGGACGCGATGACTGGTTCGCTGACCGTGGGCGGCCAGCCGATACCGATCGCTGGTCCTGCGGGTCCTCCCCCACCTCCCTGATATACTGCGGACAGACTCCGATGCCGAATTTGACCGCTGAAGAATCAGCCCGACCGGAGTCGCGGTGGTCGCTCAAACGGCAAATCCGCGCGCTGGGAATCCTTTTTCTCGTGACGATCCTTCTCGCCTGCGGATTCGGCGTGCAGTTAGTCCGTAACTCGGATGCGGCCAGAATTGCCGACGCGCAGCGACAACTCGAACAAGCTACTGCCCAACTGCAATCGCGCTATGCTTACCTGGCGGACGACTTTAAGCAGCGAAACCTGCAAGGACCGGGCACCTCGACCGACAATCGTCTGCTGACTTCAATCACGGCTTCGGTTCTCGCCGGTATGCAGCGCGTCGAAGGCGGCTTCTACTTCACGAGCGAGTCGGAGTTGCTGGGTTACGCGTATCCCACCTATCAGGGTTCCGGACCGAAGCCCGATATTCCTCTTGCTGAGCGAGCGACAATCCTCAAAGTTGCGCAGCAGGCGGTCGATACGCGAAGAGCAGCGTACAAAAGAATCGATACCGCGTCAGATGCACTGCTATTTCGAGCAATCCCGCTCCCCGGTGAAGGATTGCCAATCGGGGCCGTCTGGGCGATGCACCATCTTGAGGGCGTCCACGGCGCCTATCAGTGGCTCAACGCGGCGGGCTTCCTTCTACTCCTCCTCGTCTCCGCAGCGGCGACGGCGGGTGCATGGCACGTAACTCGCAGGCTCGATTTGGGCGTTTCCAGAATCGAGGCGACGCTCGGCGCAATGGAGTACCGACTCGAATCTGACATTACGCCAACCGGAATCCAGGAACTGGATCGCATCGCCACTGCAATCGACCGCCTCGGGAAAGCTCTCAACCTCAATCAGCAGCGGCGAGCGGAACTGGAGCACAAACTTCGTCATGCGGATCGACTGGCAGCGCTTGGCCGCCTGGTCGCCGGCGTGGCGCATGAAGTGCGCAACCCTTTGGCGTCCGTAAAACTCAAGCTCCATCTCGCCACGCAAGCGGGCGTCTCGGACCCGGAGCGTCTCACGAATGCCTTCGCGGTGATGAGAACGGAGGTCGATAGGATCGACCGCTTGGTCGAGCGTCTGCTCGCACTCGGAAAGCCGCCGAAGACTTCTCTACAGAGCGTGGACATCGCACGCTACCTTGCTGAGCGGCTCGAGTTTTTCGCGCCACGAGCAGCAAGTCAGAATACCACTCTCGAACTTCGCCCATCGCCATCGCTGAACGGCACCTTCGGCATAGATCGCGAGCGGCTGGGCGAAGTAGTCGATAATCTGATTGCTAACGCCCTTGACGCGACGAGTGATGGTGGAAAAGTCGTGCTCGAAACGGAGCGTAACGAAGACCAGCACCAAATGATGATTCGGGTGAGAGATACGGGCGGTGGAGTGCCATCTCCGATGCGCGAGCGGCTCTTCGAGCCATTTGCCACCACCAAGGAATCAGGGATGGGGCTGGGCCTCTTTCTGTCGGCCGAAATCGTGCGCGGACTGGGCGGCGAAATCTCATACCAGGAAGTCCAACAAGCTGTTCAATCGAACGGTAAGCCGGACGAGAGTCGCGCAGTCGGCGCCTGCTTCGAGGTCCGGTTGCCATGCTGAGTAATGGCGGAACAATTCTCGTCGCCGATGACGAGCAACACTTGCGCGAGAGCCTCGCAGAACTATTTAGCGCGCAGGGCCATTCAGTTCTTCAGGCCGCCGACGGATCGGAAGTGTTAAATCTTCTCCGTGACCGCACTCCCGATACCATCTTCCTCGATCTGAAGATGCCGAAGTTAGATGGCCTATCGACGCTGAAGACCTTGAAGCAAAATCCCGAACTGCGCCGGATTCCCGTCGTGATCATCACCGCGTTTGGCGGCAGCGAGCAAACCATCGAGGGGATGAAGGCCGGCGCCTACGATTACATCACCAAACCCTTTGATCCCGACGAGGTTCTCCGCACGGCCGCACGCGCAATCGAGGTAAGCCGCCTGAGCCGGGAGGTGGAACAATTGAGAGCGCGCACAGACGCCGACGATCCCGACGCTTCGGGCGGCCTCATCGGTCAGCATCCGGCGATGCGCGAAGTCTTCAAACTAATCGGCAAGGTCGCACCGACCGAGGCCAGTGTTCTGATTGTTGGTGAGTCCGGAACAGGCAAGGAGTTGATCGCCCAGGCGATTCATCGCCATAGTCGCCGCGCGTCTGGCTCGATCATCGCAGTCAATTGCGCGGCTATTCCCTCGAACCTTATCGAGAGCGAGCTGTTCGGCTACGAGCGCGGAGCGTTTACAGGAGCGACCGCGCCCAAGCCCGGACGCATCGAGCAGGCCGATGACGGCACTCTCTTCCTTGATGAAATCGGAGACCTGCCTATTGAGGCGCAGGCAAAACTGTTGCGCGCTCTCCAGGAGCGCAAGTTCGAGCGGCTCGGAGCCTGCCAGACCATCGCTTCGAACTTCAGATTGTTGGCGGCAACGAATCAGGACCTGGAGGAGCTTGTTGCCGAGGGCCGTTTTCGCGAGGACCTGCTCTACCGCCTCAACGTGGTGAAGATCGAGATCCCGCCGCTGCGTGCGCGGCGCGGCGACATTCCGGCGCTCGCGGAACACTTCATGCACAGCGCGCAGGCGACGAGAACCGAACCACCGTCCGGCTTCACTGAAGAAGCGCTGCGCGCACTGATGACATACGACTATCCGGGCAATGTTCGCGAGCTCAGGAACATGATCGAGCGTGCCGTTGTCCTTGCACGAGGGCCGCTCATCACCGTCGAGGATTTGCCGTCGTTCGGCGGCGACCGCCCCCTCGATGATTCCTATCTCACCGAACTGATGGAGCTGCCGCTCGGACAGGCGGTCGCCAGCTTGGAGCGGCGCATGATCCTTCGCGCGCTCGCGCGTGCTTCGGGCAACAAGGCCGAGGCCGCGCGTTTCCTCGGCATCCATCGCCAGCACTTGTACTCCAAGCTTAAGGAGCTTGGCGTCGAGTGAACGAGGAGGTGGAGGAAGAGACGGGTCGCGGGATACAAGGCTTGGATTGGATACCCGCTACTGTTTGTGAAGCGCATCCAGCAAATATCCTGAAGGAAACCATGTGAGACCGAGAACAGCACTCCCGAGATCGAGGTAATGACCAAAGCTATGCTCGTCGCCCCAATGCAACCAAGGAAATAAGTGAAGTGCCTCACAGAAGTGAGTAAGGACCACCATTACCAGACATCCTGCGCCGAGTAGCTGTAGAGAAGAGCCTAAAGTCTTTACCCTCAAGAACAAGACCACCGAACCAAAAAACAATATGGATATGGGCACGATCGCGACCAGCGCCTTAAGTAATGTGATGTTCATGGCACGTGCGATATCCGATCCTTCACCGGACCGCCGAAAAAGATCTTCCTCGCGCTGCCGTCGCTTTTTCAGACCCGCAAGATGCGATCGGCCATCGCGTTTTCTCCTGATCCTTTGGCGCGAGTCTCGCGGAAAATCCCCTGACCTTCGCAAGAACGCAGCTCGACCGCGTCTTACCGGGGCGCATCAGCGCGACGACAGCTCGATTAGGAATGCCAGCGCCGCCAGACCTCCCAGCGCCGTGCGTACCGAGTGGAGTCTGTTCCACCTCAGGATCAAAGCGCGGCTCTGTGGACCTGCGTCTTCCAGATTCGTTGCCACGAGCGCGTTGTTCGTCGGTAAAATGCCGAGCATGGTCCACGGCCAGTTCGCGAGCATCAGCACGGCTCCGATAAGAAAACCGGCGCGCCCGGTCATCCGCCAGGCTGCAATCCCAAGCACGAACCCGATAATCGCGAGTGGCGCCTGCATTGCAAATCCCCGTTTGTACGAGGGCTTCCATTCCGCGAGTAGCGCCCGATCATCCAGCCCAAGGCGCGCCGGTTGTTCGGCGAAGCTGACGTAAAATGCAGCGCCGGTGAAAAGTGCCGCAACCATGAGAGCCAGGTCTCCTGAGAACATGGTTTGCGCCCTTGATGCTGTCGCCCGAACTCTAACCTTAGTGAGAAGGTCCGACCGAGTTTCAATTCCAGCGAGCACGGTCCTGAGGTCGAGGCCAAACACGCCTGATCTTGAGCTCCTCTATTTCTCGACATGAGCAACACCGTCGGAAGTGGAACGCTGAATCGCCGAATTCGGTATCTTCCCGAGCATCGTCGCCTATGCCGGCGAACATTTCATCACGAATGAATCGCTCACACTTTGCGAGAGCGTCATCATCCCAATGTTCCAGAGGCACGGGAATACCCGTCGCCGAGAGCAAGGCGACGGAGCAATGGCACATTGGCAAACCATCGAAGAACGACGCATCGTCGAGGCCGACGTTGAGGGTCAGGATCGCCGACCATGGAAGACTGATACCTCGATATTTGTCGCTAGCGCACTCCTCCACTTCGAAGCACGGATGCTCGAAAGCAAATCTCTGGTATTTAGTCACGAAGCCGGCCCTCGTCGAACTCCCAATGCTCGTCTACGCGAGTGCGGCGCCACTGCCCTCGGCGTCGGACCCCTCGTACTCGAAATGCGCAGAAATCCCCTTTAGAGGGTGACGCTGTTTCCCAGAAGGAGCGTCTCGTGCAGTGGAAACGGTCTTCTGGTGCCGTAATCATATTGCACGTGAGTGGCACGTGACCTGTGAACCAACCTAGCGATCTGGCGTGCGTCGCCGCCGGGTCCCATAAACATCACGCAAATCTCGTCGACCTGCGCGCTCGCGCGCGCCCTTCGATTCGTCTTCGCCCCTGGGACGCGCGGCACTGATAACCATTGCGCTTGGGGACGCGCGGACGGCGGCTTTCCCTTGAGGCCGTAAAAGGTGCGCTGCTGCCCAGCCCACGACCACAGACCCGAAGCCCATTGATCAGTTCCTTCTGGGTAGTAGAAGGGAAGCTTGTTCTCGTCGGTGCTTGTCCTAACGATCGTTAGGTTCGGAAGATCTCGCGGGGTCAAGCACGTGCCGCCGAGTTCCAACCGATCGAAGCTTAACTTTCCGTTGTCAAAACTGGGAGCGCCCGAGGATTCGCGCTCTACCATCACGATTGCTGGGCCATCATGATTGAGAGTTTTCAATGCATTCGCGTAAAAGCGCTCGATCGTCGCGGTGTTCGTGGGATTTCGGCTTCTATCCAAACGTCCATAGTCGCCAGATAACACCTTCAGAACGGCTTGTGCATACGGCAACCACTCCGAGTCGCCTAGCAACATACAGTCCATAACACCGGCGCGAACCCGGACGGCAACGGGAAAGGCCTGCGATTGCCTCAGCCTGTCGAGGATCGTCTCGCTATTACGCCGGATGAGACCCATCGCAGCGAACGTTGTTCCACTGAAATTGGAAAGACTCGGCAAGACGCCGGGAACCACGCCGAGCATTCTCAAGCAGTCGCGCACGGCGAATGTCATCTTCTGTGCGGAATCTTCGGTCTCTTCTTCGATTTGGCCGTTGAAATTCAGCACCACCTTCGGGATACATCCTGTCATGGCGAGTGCCCGCCGCGACGACAAGTACGGATCGCCTCGCCGGCCCCACAGCGATCCGGGCATTTCAAGGATTGCGCACGCTACCCCTCGGTCTCCGCGGCGGCGCATCAGGATGTACTGCCGCATTCGCTCAATTGCTTTCTGCAGCGCATCGCGACCTTCGTCTTCATTGATTGCATCAAGCTGCTCTTCGGTTAGGTCATCGCGTTCCCCAAAAGGTACGTCGCCTAAGTCGAGTCCTTCGGCAAGCGGACCCGCGGGCGCGGGAATGATCTTGATCGTGGGCCCTTGGTGCCACCGCAGCAAAACAACACCGTCAGAGTTTTCCACGAATTCTGCTGGACCCGCGGCCCTCCCGACGTATTCAGCCAGGGCGTTCGCGACTACCATCGGAGCGTCATCTCGGATTTGAAAAACGTAGACGTTCAGCCCACTCTCGATGCCGTTCGACTTCAACGAGCGCCGCAAAGCCTCGTGAGCCGCAGTGCGTTCTAGTTTTACGAGGCTGCCCTTGGCTCGACTCATTTGAGCTTCGCGCTCGAAGCCAGCTGCTCCAAGCGGTCCGTCGAGGGCGCGCGCCACGTCGGCGCGATCTGGAAAAGGCACTCCAGTGCCCCCCGGTAGGTAGCGATCGCCACTTCCTGATGAGGCTTGGGGGAAGGTGCAGAGCGCGCCAAGAACCATGCTGGGAGACAGCAGGCTCTGCGTGGCGGGTCCGGGCATACCTGAAACCATTCCGATGAATTTCAGCACGGCCTCGTTGACCCTGTGGTTCTTAAAGCGAAGCTGGCATCTAGGCCTTCTTTCTAACGTCGGCCTGCCCAGTCCATTCGCTCGGGCGTAAAACGCGAACGAGCTGTGCCGGTAGCCACTCCAATCGGACGTGCCATCGACTGGGGGTATGAAGATGTCGAGGGATCTTGAATCGGCGTTCCGAGGGTCGGGGCGATCTATTTCTCGCCAGTTACGCACTGAGCAGCGAATCGCTAGGTGGATTTCGCGTCTTTCCGGAAAGGTTGCCGCGGATACGTTGAGAACGTACGCCCAGTAGCCGCCACGCTCGTCCGAGTCCGGTGGGAAAGCGACGAGCTCAGCGCCATGGTAAAGATTTGAATCTGGCGTTTGGGCAATTAAAATCTTAGTGTCGCCACCGGTGAATCGAAGTTCACGCGATGCGATTGCGGCCACTGTATGTGCAGTAAGGGCATCAAAGAGCAGATTATCGTTAGGGTCGGCGCACACACCAGAATGCTGCCTCAGGCCTGTCGAAACCTGGTACGATTCCCAGTTTCCGCGGTCGTGTGCAGCTTCGGCGATTTGCCGAATTCGGTCGCTCCTGCCCGGATCCCTACCGTAAAGCGTATCGATCCAAACGAATAGCGCCTTCTCTAGCGCGTGCTCACTACTCCCGCGCTGTGATCCCAGAAAATATAGTCGCAGTCCGGCGTTAGCCCTCGAATCGCTCATGAACGCAACGTCGGGTACCAAGCAGGCCAGAGACTCCTTGAGGCCGCTCAACCAGAGCCCTCCTTGCCTGCGACCCGTCTTCTGGCGGTTCCACTCCATGAGAGTTTCGTAGTTTGCTCCGTGAAGCGTGAAGCGACACAGTTCGATACTCTCACGCGGGAAACTATCGGCGTTCCAGACAGCGACGTTGAGCGACTCAGCTTGACTCATAGTTCAGCCCCTCCGTGCGCCTTAGCGCCGTGTAGAAAGGTTCATACAACAGCCGAGCGACCTCACGATCGGCTGAGTTGGACGAATTCAGCGCTAATTCGAGTTGAGAAATTGATTCTACGAGAACGCTGCTAGCCGGGGTGTCGCGCTTGGCCTCGAATGACTCCGGCGCAAACGCGCCGTCGACGAAGCCCACGAAGATGGGGCTGCCACCGCGAATGCCGCGGCCGATCGCTTGCCAAACCTGCGTGAGCATGTCCCAGGAAAATTGCGCTCTGTATTCGACAGATAGCCCTCCGTAGTTCTGGCGGCCACCCAAACCCTCGCGCAAGATGCGCGCGGCGGCCCGCCGCATCCGGCGCGCCCTTTGTGCCAGATTCTGTCCGGGATTCCCCTCCATGCGGCCCTCGAACCATTCCACGGCGAACCGGTTGAGCCGTCCGATGACTGAGCTTAGATCATCGGGTGGCGGGTGAGGCCGGTGCAGAAAATAGATCGACGCGACCGCCGCCTTCCCCGCGACGTTCAGAATATTGTAGCCGCGCGACACGATTTGTATTGGCGCGACAAGGATTGAGCGCTCCGGACTCTCACCGAACCGCTCGATCATCGAGCGAGCTAACGGAACTACGCTCGGGTCGATTGCGCTCTTTCTTCGCTGGCCGTCCTCGTCCTCGGGGTCTCTTTCAGTGCAGAAAATTTTCCAAGGTATCGCGCCAACGCCAGTCTGAGCGAAACGGCTGAGAGCGTTTGCCACTACCGCACCGTCGGCGTACGAGTTGACCACGAACAGCGCTCTGCGACGATCGTCCAGGAACCGCAGGCCCCAGAGCTTTTCATTGTGCTTCCAATGTTCCTCTATGAGGTTCGCGCCTCCGCTAGGCCGGGCCATACGTTCAGCGATCAGCCTCAGCTTTTCGCGTCGTTCCTCGTGGGGCACTCCTGACACTCTGATTTGTCTCCCACTTTGCCCTCGTACCGGCACCAATCCGAATCGCGATTTCTGTACGGCCTCCAGTTCTTCAAGCGGTTGGCGCAACACCGCGGCAGTGGGAACTTGAACGTCGAAGCAAGGCGACGCGGGATCGATATGCTTGCCCGACGCTGGGTGTGGATGCTTAACGGACCCCCCCGCCCAACTCGTTCCCGACAACATGAGCACGTGGGGACCGGCCTGACCCTCGGCCTTCAGCAAGTCGTGAAGATGCACGATCAGATGGCGTCCGACGCCAAGATGACTAACGAGCGTGAGTGTTCCCCCTAGGCGCTCCGGGCGATCAGGATCGGATTCTTCCCAGCGGAGCCCGAAGACAGTACGGGCCGGGTTACCGGGCAGAAGAGTGCGGTAGTTGCGAATTAGAGGGCTTGTGCCGAACAGACCCACGCTCTCGATGCCGAGGTCGCCGGCGACTCCCGGCTGCGCCTTAACCAACCAGCTGTAGTGCGAGAGTATGAGGTCTGCCGTCACCGCGAGCAGGATCGCAAGCGCGCCGCCCCGACGTCCGGGACGGTCCTTGTCTGCTGCTGCATTGAAGACGCGCAGAGAACCGTCGAGCATGGTCTCGATCCCGTCGACGATATCCGCGTAGCTCTCAGCTAGCAGCACCTGTCTCGCGATCTCTCGAAGAGCGGCTGCGGCGTCGCGGAAGACTGGGTCAATATAACTTTCGTCGCTGGATTCCTCCGAGTCGGCGGCTTCCTCGCTCGAAACCGACGACCCCAAAGCCGATCGAGAGATTGCGGAGGCCGCGTGCATCACTTCGAGAAGAAGCGCTTCGGTCTTTTTCGCGTCTGGCGCTTCCCGCGAGAGCGCTCCTGTATCCTGGTCGAGGCAAAGCTGGCAGAGAATGCTGGCGGCAGTGAATGGACCCTTTTGAGAGATTCGCGAAAGAAAGACACCTTCGCTCTGGAAAAGTCCATAGATTAGGCCGATCAACTTCGACAGTGTGTAAAAGTTGCTCTGCCATCTGGCGATCGCGGGCCGGCCAAACTGCGCACCACTTCGCTGCCGCAGGGCCTCCGCCGACTTAGTGGCGACTTCTGGCACGTATGTTCCGCGGCGCTCGCCCATGATCGGCTCGCGCGGCGCGAAAAGTCCATCGAGTTCCTTCTGCGCCACGTCGACCTCGTCGATGATGACCAGATCGGCAATGTACTGAAGAAGCTCCGGGATCGTAATGCGTTCCTTCAGGACCCACGGGTCCGGCATCGTGTACGCGAATGCGGCTGGCGTCATTACGATGACCTGCGCTTCGACTGCCGCGCGCTGCTGTTCTTGAGCCGGGCAGACTGGGAATAGCGGACATAGGCGCCGTCCTTTGACATTGGAAGGATCCGGAAGATCGTAGCCGTCGTCGGGGACAGGTCGTTCCCCGAATCCGGCCGCAACTGCGCCGTCGTCAACTGCTGCCCTGACGGGCACGATGTTGCGACACGGTTTCTCTCTCCAGTTGGGCCAGCGCGAGGTACGCTCCCGCCCGAAGACGACTACGCGTTCCTCTTGCCAACCGTCCAGTGGGCATGCCGTGCCGAAGCCCGCGCCAATCTGCCCGACTGTGGACAACGATGCACTCCCAGCGGCCAGCGCGCTTTCCCAGTGGAGCGCGTCAAGGTGCTTTTCGCGGCGAAGGAAGCTCGCTAGCACCGTCGCCGAAATTCCATGCCGTTTCAGCCTATCGACGAGGAGCGCAGCGCTTACGGTGTCACCTGCGAAAACAGCGATTCGCTTATCTCTTTGACCGACGGTAAGTGCCACGATGATCGCGAGCGCGACCGTCGATTTCCCGGACGAAAGCATTCCTACCAAATGAGTCGCGCCTGAGATCGTGATCGTCCCACCAGCATCGAAGGGGACCGAGCCTACGTTATGGATTCTTATCTTGCGCAGCCGCTCCGAGAGCTTCAGGGGCGGCAGTATCTGACGCGGCCAGTCCTCCCGAGCCTCGCGCGCATCGATGAGTTCCGCCGTCTTTATGAGCTGGTCGAGCCTGATCCTGATGGGTGGGTTGTGTTCGCGAGCCCTCAGTTCGTGCTGACGTACTGTGTTGCTGCTAGGCCGAAGAGCCGGGATCTTATACCGCAGTATCACTTCGCCGCCGCTAATCGGAACCAGCGCCTCTCCCGGATCGGCCGTTCGCTGCAGACTTTGCGCCCACGGAACCGACCTCGAAAGCCAAGAGTCGATCACATCCAGGAGAATTGACGGATGGGCGCGCCGCAAATCGGGTTTTCCTGTACTGAGATTGAAACATCGGATCGGTTCGGGCATGAGTTGGTAACTTCGGCAGGCGTCCGCCCAAAGCCCAACCGAACCGAAGTGCGCGGCTAAGTGCCTGAGCGTCGTTAGCGCTCCAATGCTTTTCCTCGCTTCCGTCGCGTCGTCGAGCAGACTTGGGTAGCCCATCATCAGGAAGGGAAGTGCTTCAAGTGACTCTTCCGAAAGATATCGCGAGAGAAATCTCAGACAGAGCTCGGTGAGCCCGAGCAGGCGGGCTTCGTCGCGCAGCATGTTCTCCGTTGATGGATCGACCCGCTTGAGCGCGGAGCGATAGTCGTTGACGAACTCGCGATCTGACCTCACGCTCGAAGCTCCTTCAGAAGACTGGATATGGTACGAAGCTCCACCGGCACCTTGTTCCAGGAATCGCGCCAAGCTGCAAAGCGACGCTCAAAATCTGTAGTTATCTTCCGAACGTAATCGGGTACGACGAGAAAACACTCGTGATCCCGCGAGAACTCCTTAAACCCTTCGAACCTGTTCGCAAGTGCCGTGGGAGACAGATAGTCCTTGACGTCGACCGCGATCTTTCGCCTTCCGTCCCGCGACTTGGCCACGAGATCGAGCCTGTCCAGCTCCGGCCACAGACGGCAGCTCCAACCTGCTTTCGCGAGTTTCAGCGCGAGCTCCAGTTCTGCCTTTCCCGGTAGGCACCAAAAAAGGCGAAATGGCCGAATGAGCTGACGCGTTCCCCGAGTGAATTCAATAACGTTGTGCTCTCCGGAAAGCGCGAGCTTTACAGCCTTGGGATCGCGGCAATCAGTCTCATAAGTCGTGCCACCGACATCTAGCGGCCTCAAGATCGTGCCGGAGATTTTGCAGATTCGAAGCGTTCCTGAAACTGCAAGCGACTCAGGCACGGCTTGATAGAAACGGCCCAGTAGGTCCGGCGCGTCGCGGTCCAAAAGTACGCGATTACCATCGAGCGCCTGGCGGAGGTCCTGGATCACCGGCCTCTCAATGATCAGCCGACGCCACGCACGGTAAAAGTCTTCGCCATCAGCGCGGCTCAACGCGATGCTGCGCAGACGCTCGTAGCCAGAGTTCTCGTTGAGTTCGGCCTCGGGGTCGCGCCCTTTAGCAGCGAGTTCGAAGCACTCGGCGCTAACTGCTCCGTTCTCTACCAGCCTTACCGCTGTGAACTCGCCCCCCGGGTCCCAGGACAAGTCAGGCAGCCATTTGTAAAATGGCTGGCCCGCGCGCGCTACCAACTGACCGAGTTCGACGGGCCAGTTTTCCGAACCTTCCGCGGCGTTGAGCGCTGCGGCGAGATCGAACGCGCGTCGCAAGGTCTCCGGATATCCCCGCCTGATCGAACCATGACGATCGAGCTCGTCCTGCACATCGAGTAGCCCCCTGGCGTAGAGGGCGACCATCTCACTGGCACCTACAGCCGGCCTGCCGAGCCCTTCGAGCCTCGTCAGTCGAGCAAGGACATTCCCGGGAACGGCAACCTTGCCCTCAAAATAGCGGTACAATGAAGCGCGGCCGATTCGGAGCGCCTCGGCGCACGCGGACTTCCAACGCCGGCCGTGTTGTGCCGCAAAAAGCCCTTCACATCGAGAAAGGAAGTCCTCGCCGCGCATTATCCACCTGCAGCGCCAGGATAGTGTCTCAAGTGTCTCGGGTCAATTCTGCTTCGGCTGATTTGTCCACAAGCGCTGTCCGCTCAGGAACGGACACCGAATCGTAGGAAGTTTCGGCGGGGAGGAGAATTGAGTTGCCTCCAAATTCCCGAAACGAGTCTATCGCGATAATTCGGTTGCGGGCGCTGCGAGCGCGCCAGCATTGGGCGGTTAGCCAAAGTTCGTATCCAGACCGATATAGCGAAGGAGTCTGATGAGCATCGTTGCAGCTGAAAAGGGCTGAGTTCGGCGATGATCTTGGACGTTCCGTAGTCGGTTAGGGAGGCCGTGCTCCTTCTCCGAGTTAGGGTGGCTCGTGGTCGGCACAACGCTCAAAAGCGCGGGCGACTTCGGCACGTATTTCGAGTTCGTACTGAACTTCGATGTGAATCTCGGCTTCTATCCGGGAATATTGCACGCCGTACGAACGCTGAGCCCATCTGCCAACCGTCTGTAAGTCGGTACTAACTCACGGATGGTCAGCAAGCTCGTGCCTTGTCGCAGAGACGGTGAACCGCTCATGGCCTAAGGTCAGAATGCAAACGTTAGCACCGAAGCTGGCACACTTTTGAAGCCGCTTTATTGTTAAGCAAATCACATGGAGATCACCGACCACAATGAATCAGACTGATTACGTTCTCATAAAGGCCGATGCAGATTGGAATCATAGGATCGGCTACCGCAAGCAACAGCACAAAGAAGAAAAGGGCAGCCCCGTTCCGGATGCATTGCAATGCCCCGCTGATATTGTTGTTCCTGATAAGATTTGCAATCTCGAAGTTAACTAGAGCCTCCACGCGGGGTTGCTTGTCCATACTCTTTTCCTTGCTAAGCCGAGCCTCCCAATCCGGTCCATAACCTCCCTCGGGCTTCGCACTATTTCCACTGAAAAGAGCCAGCCAGCCACCCATTAGGATGTATATTATTGCGAGAAGCAACGCGATCCGCATCGACGTTCTTAATAGCGATAACGATACTTTCTCAACGAGCGAAACGCCGAATGTGCCACCGATTGCCAAAGCGACTGCTAACACTGCGCTGATCTTACCAGCCTTGTCATCAAGCTTGGCCGCTCGGTCACCTTCGGCTTTAATCAACTCGTCCAATTTCGGTACACTAATTCCATACCAATCGCTGTATCGGTGATCAGTTTGTTCCAGCTCTTGCAACGACTTCAGGGATCTTTTATCGAGTTTTCTTTTTGCTGCGTCCACCTCAAGTGGCGGCAAAATCAAATAGGCCAGTCGACTAAGATAATCACTAACGCGATCGCGAACCGCAGCCATCAAGCGCCGGGCCGAGCAAGCAGGCTAGCGATATCTGCTGCAATCGGGCGGAAGGGGCGGTCGAGCCAGCCCCACTCTCCCGTCGGATTTATCTCTATGAAGTAATTTCCGACCGTAGTGCGCGCCATATCGATCGCTCCAAACCTTAACCCCAGCGTTCGTACGAGCTCGACGCACCGCTGTCTTTCCTCATCGGAAAGCTCAGTACTTTGGTACCGAAGACGATCCTTTTGCAGAAGCCGCCAGTCCCCGTCGATCCCGTTTCCGCAGTCAGTAACCCCCACGGCATAGACGGTCTGCCCAATGACCGTAACTCGCACGTCTACTTTAGGCTGAAGTAACTGTTGACAGGTGGCGGGTATGGAACTGAACTCAGAGTCGAAGCACTCGCCACGAGTTACGACAGATGAGTATGCGAAAATCTCCTCTGCGCCATCACGAAGCAGAATTGTGTCGATCGATTTGAGAATGAATGGATCTCCGATGGTGCTTGTAGATAACGCCTCCACATCATTGGTAACGAGTGTTATTGGAACCTGAAACCCTAGTTTGTGTGCTATTCTGAGTTGGTATGGTTTACTCTCTGCCAAATAAGAGGCTTTAGGATGATTCACCCACATTGCTAGATCGAATACGGCTAGGCCGCGTAAAAATGCCGACCACTGCGAACGATCGAGTTGTTCATCAATGGACATGGCCGTTCCGGGGGTATTCCGCAAAAAGACCGGCTGACGATACCAAACGGATCTTAGTCCAGATGAAATCTCCCATCGGCGCCCGTCGAAGAAATACTCCATGGCAGGAGAAACGGGGTCCAGGCGAATTTTACTACTCGGTAGAGTTTCGCGGTTAATCCGAAGAAAGCGAACTCCTAGGCATCGCAGTTGGTCACAGACCAGATCTGTGGAAAAATCATACAGGCTGGAAAGGATCAAAACCTCGACATCCATGATCAAGCCCGAGCGGCGCTTGCCTGACTATTGCCCCTTATTGTCTTCACCCGTCTCTATGTCCTTTTTCTTTGACACATTCTCGAAGTCAGGATCGCGAGCTAGCATAGACCATGGGAGCTTCCATACTCCCAACATTAGGTCATAGGTCGCCTCGGGCGGCATTTCGGGCTGAGCACGAAAGCGAGTACGTCTCGCGAGATTGATTAAAATATGTGGCACACGGAGTCTCCAGTTAAAGCTGTCGTGGCAGTAATGCGTCGGGTCAGAGTCACTCGCCCTTACGATCTTCACCAGTTTCGATATCTTCTTTTTTCGTTGCTCGATCTAGCTCTGGCATTTTTGCCATTAGTGCGCCCTCTAGCATCCACAGGCCCAGAACCGTGTCATATCGAGCCGCCACCGGTAATGCAGGAATGCCCTGGGTCGCCGCTCGCTTGGCATATTTAATGAGTAAATGCGACAAGATTCCCCGCCCCCAATAGAGATTGCTAAGAGACTCTGCCTCGCAGGCTTAGGACCGTTCCGCCACTTCAACATCAGTGCGCACAAAATCGTCACCCTTAAACAGCAGTGGCTCCCCGCTGGACTTTGCCAAAGCGTAGGCGAAACAATCGCCGAAATTTAGCTTCGCCGGGTGCCCACTGCCCCTGCCGAAATCCCGGTAAGCGTCACGTGCAACCCGCGCCTGCGCTTCCGTGACCGGCTCGATTACGAGTTGCGCCTCTCTGACGAGGTCATCAAATCGGCGGCTCGCGATGGGATTGCGGCTTGCGTCGATAACGATCGCGGTTTCGACAAAATTAGCCGCCGAGATTCGCCGGGTGGCTGCCGCTTCGATCGCTTTTGCGCAAGCACTTGCCTCCGGTTCGTCGCGAAGAATCGCCATGAGCGCCGAAGTGTCGATGATCATCGCGGTAGTCCATGCTCATCGTACAACAGCTCACCGTGATCCACAGATCGAAACGGCTCTTTTAAATGCGTCGCACAATCCTTGCCGATCGCAATCAGACGATCCGCAAGACTTACTCCTCGCGCGCGCCGCAAGCGATCGAGACGTTCGCGTACCGCCTTGGTGACCGCCGCCGTCAGGCTTTCTCCAGTCAGCGTCGCCAGTTCCTGGACTAGTCGGTGCGTCTCTTCGTTTTTGATGTTGAGCCCCATCCCAGCGAACCTTTCTACCGCGACATTATACCATTCTACCATGCGAGTGGCCTTGGGAACAAGCGACTCCAGATTTTGGCCGATCTTCATGAGTCTCTCCGGAACCACGACGCGATGTTGGCGGCACCTCGTGCTCGGCGTACCGGCCGACGCCCTTGCGGTGGAGCAAATGACCGAAAATTGTGGGTAAGTTTCGGACAACTCCAAATCTATGCGCTCCGATGACAGATGTCTGAAAAAGGTGTACAAATTTCGGACAATGCATCCGACCAAGGCCGACCTGAAGATTACAATACGCAAGCGCATGGCAGCTGGCGGCGCGCGTGGAGTTTGGACGCCGGCTGATTTCGTCGATGTAAGTTCTCGCGATGCGGTCGATAAGGCGCTCCAGCGTATGGTCAGAACTGGCGAACTGCGCCGCATAGACCGGGGTCTTTACGATCGCCCAAGCGTTAATAGCTTAACCCAAAAGATGACGGTTCCAGACCCCAGGGCCGTTATCGAAGCCATCGCACGGCGCGACCAAATCCGGGTGCTGGTCGATGGCATGACCGCCGCCAATGATATCGGTCTCAGTGATGCGGTCCCGGCCAAGATTGTCGTTCATACCGACGCGCGACTACAACCCATCCGCCTCGGCAACCTAACCATCACCTTTCGTCCGACCGCCGCCAGCAAGCTCTACTGGGCTGGCCGCCCAGCGATGCGGATCGTGCAAGCCTTGCACTGGTTGCGGGATATGTTCCCTCGAGAGGGCGAAGATGCACGAATCAAGCGGCGTCTAGCCGCGATCCTCAACGATCCGGGGCAAGGAGCCGCGATCCGCGCCGACCTAAAAGAGGGACTATCGACTTTACCCACATGGATGCAGTCGCTGTTGAAGCCCCTATTGACCAACGGACTCGGCGTCGACAATGGTCACCATGACGACCATACTGGTGACAACCAACCATCCGCCACTACGAGTACTGACGAGCCAGCCACCGGTGGCTACGATCATGCTGATCGTCAACGCTACCGGCGTTCAGCCCCCAAGCATAAAGCTGGAGGCGCTCGATGAATCGGGCGTATGACGACGTTCTCGCCGCGAGCGATGAGAGCCGAGCTGGCTTGTTCGACTCCACCGCATCGCGAATGGGCACAACGGCACAAAACGTAGAGAAGGATTTCTGGGTCTGCTGGACATTGGACGCGCTTTTCAACGGCACCGAGCCCGGAGGTCCCCGCCTACTTTTCAAGGGGGGAACGTCGCTCTCCAAAGGTTTCGGTTTGATCAACCGCTTTTCAGAGGATATAGACGTTACCGTCTTCCGTCAGGACATCGGTGAGCCGGCTACCGTTGAAGAGCTTGTGGCGCTCAGTCGGAGACAGCGTCAGATACGGCTTGAGGGAATCAAGCGAGCTTGCCAAGTTTACATCGTCGGTCCGCTCCTGGCCGAACTGACCGCACTGCTTGCCGCGCGGATCGAGGCAACGGGACTTGACCGGGCGAAAGCGGACGTGGTCCCAGACGACGCCGACCCCGATGGTCAGACGCTACTCCTGTGGTATCCGGCCGCGACCCGGCCCTCAGCGTATGTGCGCGCGGCGGTAAAGATTGAATCGGGAGCGAAGTCCGCGCTGGAGCCGCATTCCGACATTGTCATAAAGCCCTATGTTGACGACGACTTGCCGACCCTTGATCTGGCTGTGAAAGCCGTCACAACGGTTGATCCCGAAAGGACGTTCTGGGACAAAGTCGTGATCCTCCACGGTCTGCGACGTTGGTACGATCGTAGGGGCGAGTTGCGCGGCGGTGGTCAACGTAGCTCACGCCATTATTACGACATCCACAGATTGCTCGACTCTCCGGTTGGCCAAAGGGCCTTGCGTAACCTAGCTCTCGCTGCGGACCGTGTGGCGCATGCGCGCATGTTTTTCAACCGCGCCGACTTCGATCTAGCGAGCGCCGAACCTGGGAGATTCGCGCTTCTACCACATGACGGGATGGTCGACGCGCTGCGCCGCGACTATGTCGCCATGACCAACATGATTTTTGGCGCGCCGCCGACATTCGATGTGATCATCGAGAGCGTGCGGCAGCTCGAAGCGTCCGTAAATGCTTCGTCGGTCGGGGGAAACTGATGCGATGGAGACAGACGCCAGCCGAGCGACGGTCTTGATGAGCGGCGGAGTTGACTCCGCGGCCTGTGCATACTTTCTGCGCTCGCAGGGGATGACTGTCGACGGCATATTCGTGGACTACGGCCAAGCCGCAGCGCTCCGAGAAGCGCACGCGGTTGCTGCAGTGGCGAATTATCTCGCCCTACCAATGCGACAGATCCGACTGTCAGGGACGGACGCTTGTGAGGTTGGGGAGGTCTTAGGCCGCAACGCTTTCCTGCTGTTCGCGGCGCTTTTAGCGACACGCGGCCGGTCAGCGTTGCTAGCCCTCGGGGTGCATGCGGGTACACCTTACTACGATTGTTCACCAGCATTCGTTGAAACTGTCAGCAAGACCATCGCAGAGCACACTGATGGCCGCGTGTCAGTCGTGGCACCCTTCGTTACTTGGACGAAGAAGGACATTTTTGACTACTTCCGCTCGGCAGATCTACCGGTAGCCTTGACCTACAGCTGCGAAGCGGGGACCGAGCCGACCTGCGGCGTATGTGCGTCGTGCTGGGACCGAAAGGCTCTTGGATGTTAGCTCAACGTCGCGCCCTCAAGCTGCACGGACAAGAGATCGAGCGCACGCCGCTCCTGATCCCATCTTTCTCCAGCAAAGGGTTTTCAGACATCGACAAGATCGTCAAGTACTGCGCGGAGCTGATCGATGGCGTAACATTAGTCAGCGCCTATGATTTACATTATGGCAAGATCAAACTTCCACTTGACTTTCCATCGTTGATCTTCCTGGACAGCGGCGGTTATGAAGCTTCAAAGGATACCGAGCTCTCAGATCTTGGTGACAGGGAACATGTGCCTAAGCCGTGGAGCCAGGAGATGCATGACGCACAGCTCGCCGCATGGCAACCCAGCGTGCCTAGTGTACTGATCAGCTACGATCATCCAAAAGAGCGCCTGCCGATCCAGTCTCAGATCGATCGCGCTAAGGGAATCGCGGCTGGCCGTAACGGTTTCTTGGTTGAGATTCTGCTGAAGCCAGAGACCACCAACCAAACCCTTTTGCAGATGCCAGACGTTATCAAGAATGTACATCGCTTGGCCGACTTCGACGTGATCGGTGTGACGGAAAAGGAGATCGGTAACTCCATTTTTGACCGGATGAAGAACATCGGGGAATTGCGCCGGGCGCTCGACAAGGCCGGACTTGAAACGCCAATCCACGTTTTCGGCAGCCTCGATACGATTACCACACCGATGTACTTCCTGGCTGGCGCCGACATCTTTGATGGTTTAACTTGGCTGCGCTTCGCGTTCCACGAAGGTCAAACCGTCTACAAGCACAATTATGGAGCGCTAAAGTTTGGCGTTGCCACGAAAACGCATGTGATCGACGCGCGATGCTGGAATGATAATTACTACTATATAAACGAAATGGAGCTGGAGATGCGACGATACCTCAATGGACATGACTTTTCTGCCTTCAAACATCATCGCGATCTGTTCCGCACCGCGCTTCAGAGCACGCTCGAAGCCATAGGAGCATAACCATGGGCGGCAGCGGCGGAGGCGGAGCATTCATCAATCGCACGCCGGGAGAGCTTCGCGATATCGTCCGGAAGGCTGAGGACAAGACGACCGTGGCTGCTTTCGAAGCGGAGTTGGGCCGCACGCTCGGAAGCCTGCTCGGCGAATATAACGGTCGTGACGTTGAGACAGCGCGATCGCGGCTCGAAGTTCTGAAAACCGCTTTGAAGGGTTCGATCGAAGGCAGTTACGATCAGCTGTTTGGCGGCTCCGTCGCCAAACACACCTACGTCGACGGCCTGAGCGACATCGACTCCCTCGTGCTCATAAACGACAGTGCGTTGGAAGGAAAGAGCCCAGGAGAGGTCCTCGCATCGATGGAGAAGACCATAGCGGAAAAGCTTCGCGAAAAGGCCAAAGTTGAGCATGGCCGAATGGCCGTTACGGTCGACTATGGCGACGGCATGGTGGTCCAGTTGCTGCCGGCGATCAGAACCGACGACCAACAATTACGAGTGCCATCGTCTCGGACACAAGGCTGGTCAAAGATCAACCCGCTCACCTTCCAGGAGGCCCTGACTCGACGAAATCAAGAGTGCGGCGGAAAGCTCGTTCCGACGATCAAGCTCGCCAAGGCGATCAACGGACAGCTTCCGGAAGGCCAGCGCCTCAGCGGTTATCACATGGAGAGCCTCGGCATCGCAGCTTTTCGTGACTATCATGGTGACAAAACGACGTCGGCGATGCTGCCAACTTTTTTGGAGCGCGCACGCGAGCTGGTGCTATCGCCCATTCGGGACAGCACTGGTCAATCGGTGCACGTCGATGACTACCTCGGCGTGGCAAATAGCGAGGCACGCCAAACCGCGAGCCACATCCTCGGAAGGCTCGCCCGTCGCATGCGCAATGCGACGGCAGCCGGTTCTACCGCGCAGTGGCGAGCTTTGTTCGGCCTTGACCAGTGAATGCGGCGGAAGGAATGCGTGAAGAGATAGAGCGCATACGCCGGGTGTCGGACTTGCTCTGCACTGGTCACGCCGTTTTGCGTGACCGTTTCGCACGGCGTGCTCTTCTTCTTGATCTTTCTGTGCTTGGTCTCTCCACTTGGCTCGTAGCGTTAGCTTTTGTCGAACCGCGGATTGGCGTACGCCTGAGTCCCTTCGGCTGGGACAGTAAGCTTTGGGCCGGGCTGCTCGCAGTCGCGACATTCTTCCTGACCGTCGTTCAGCTCAAAACCGACTGGAAGGGACGTGCGGACGCCCATAAGCGGACGCTCAACATCTATGCAGAAGTAAAACGCGAGGCCGGATATCTGCTGGCCGCCGGCGATTTCGACGACGCAGAGTGCCGCCGCGTGCTGGCTCGCTACGACATGGCGTCCGCCGTCGGCGTCGAGATGCCGGAAGCAGACTTTCTACCGCAGAAGCGCCAGCACAAAATCAAGGTGGCCTTGAGCAAGCATCTCGATTCACATCCGTCGGCTTCGCTGCTTCTGACGCGCCTTCGGTTTTGGTTCCGTGACAACTTCTTGAAGGTCGGTCCTGATGACGGCTGATCTAAACGGTGCTCTCCGACTCTTCGCGCTCGCTTCCGACTATGTCCGCTGCGCTGGGCTGCTAGCGGAGGTCGAATGGCAGCGGGATGCGAGCATGTCCGATTTTAGCGAGACTGAATTCCTGCGGGAATCTGCGTGGGTGGTCCTGTGCTCGGGTTTTCGCGAATCGGTCGTGCGCCGTATCTTTAAATATGTCTCGCTGTGCTTCTGCGATTGGGAATCAGCGTCATCTATAGTCGAGGCCAACGCTGCATGCAGGGCTGCCGCCATGGCCTCGTTTCGGAATCAGATGAAACTGGACGCCATTCTTACGATCGCGCATCACGTCGATGATGTAGGCTTCTCCACTTTCAAAGAAGCAGTGTTGTCTGATCCCCTCGCTGTGCTGAGGCGGCTTCCTTATATTGGACCGGTAACGGTCTGGCACCTCGCCAAAAACCTCGGCCTTGACGTATCAAAGCCCGACCGGCACCTCGTTCGCGTTTCAAACCAACTCGGTTTCTACTCCGCGGCACAGTTCTGCACAGCAATCGCCGACGCGACTGGAGAACGGGCGAAGGTCGTAGATCTCATTGTGTGGCGCTATCTAGCCGACAACCCGCATAGTCTTGGCAAATCTCGTTGCCGCAACAACGGTCGGTCGTCGGCCTCGCGGCAACATTGATTGGATCAGATAGCCAGCTTACGACGATTGGCTCGCGATCGAGGATTGCGGCGATGGCCGAGATTAAGATCGAACACGAGCTGCGATGACGGCTTGTTTCGCTGTTTCTCGGGATTAGACATTCGACATTCAGTCAATGCTATCCTGCTGTTCTCATCCATTCGCAACCCTGCGCCAAAGCAAATCAACCGTCCTTTCAAAAAAGTGCTCGCGCGAGCCGGAATGACGCGTCGCCAAGTCGTTTGGCTGCCTAAATCGCGTTCCGCTCACGTTCCAAGCTGATCTGACCGACCGACCCGCACCTTACGCGCAACCGACGTCACTATCTGCAACGCTGCGGTACACTGACCTCGCTCGAATCATAAGCGCCCTGAGCGCGTCGCGACTGTTTGCAAGTCCGACAGCAAATGTCCGATCTATTGACACTGGTGGATTGGAAAGGTAACGTACAGGCGGTCGCAATTGCGCCATTTTGATGGCATGCGCGGCGAGGCAAAGGCTTGACGCATATGGAGCTCACCAACACACAGCTCGTCTACTTCGTGGACAACTGCTTAAAGCTGCCCAAGGGCAAGCGAGGAGAGTTGCTCGACCAAGTGGACAATCTAATCGCTGTCTTCACGCGAAGAGCCAAAGAAGATCCGGTGATCAACGTCAAGAAGTTCCTCAAGACGGGCTCATTGAGGAAAGGGACGGTGCTTCGTCCTCGCGGTGATGTCGGCGTCGACGCGGACATCGCGGTCTTTCTGAATACGGACGGCGTTAGCAAGTTCGACCTCGAGTCTCTCCACCATCGCATCCGGCTCCTCCTTTGCAGAGCCTACCCTCAGAAGAAGGAAGACGATTTTACTGTCCAGCCTCGCACGCTGGGCATCCTATTCCACGTCTCCGGCCTAGCGGTTGACCTTGTGCCAATAATTCCAATCGAAGGACCCGGCGACTATGGGTGGCAGCCTTCATCGCGCGGCGAAGATCCCATTAAGACGAGCGTCACAAAGCAACTTGAGTTCATCCGTACCAGAAGGGACGGATACCTTCAGTTTACCGCTCTCGTACGGCTACTGAAGCATTGGCGGAACCAAAAGGACCTGGACGACACTCTCCGCTCGTTCATTATTGAGCTCATCGTATCTCATCTTCAGGATGTCGACGGTGCTCCGGCAACGCTGGAGGAAGGCCTGCTTAGATTCTTTCTCTATATCGCCCAGGCTGCCCTGCGGAATCCCATCAGCTTCCCCGAAAATGGGAAGGTTACATCGTTGCCGAAGGACCGTGTTGTGATTTTGGATCCGGTCAACGCGGATAACAACGTCGCGCGCCGCCTTACAGATTCGGACTGTCGGGAGATCGTCGCCAGTGCTACCGAAGCGTGGGAGCTTCTCACTGCCGCTCGGAACAATACCTACAAGGGTGAAACGCTGGAGTATTGGAAAGAGGTATTTGGTCGGTCGTTCGTGATTGAGGAGTAAGCGGTAGTGAGTATCAGCTACACCTATAGCGAGTCGCATACCTACACCGTTGCTGATGTCGGCAAAGTGCTTGACTGTTTTGCGGCAGACTTCGATGGCATGGGTCAGTCCACCGGTCTCCGAACGCGTGAGGACACGAAGGCCACAGCGGCGGATGTAAAATTGATGGCTCAACGCGGCTACCTCTCGGAAGTCAATATCTACCTCAAAGATGCATCAGGTCAGACCATTCGGGCCGCAAAGTACCAGGTGTTGACTAACGCGGGCGCCCTTACTGCGTCCCGGCCGGGAAATTACCTGTGGCCCCGAACTGCGGGTGGACAGCTATGTGTGCATGTTACGTACAGCGAGCAATGGTGGAGAGAGTCTGCCAATCAGAAGGCGGCCTTCATACAGCTTTTAAGCCGTCCGTGGGGCACACTTAATCTCGATACTTCGTTTCCCATGCTCAGGCGGCAGCTTGACCGCAACTATGTGAGCAATGGCTTTGGGCTTATGAAGACAGTTTTCATCCAGTGAGAGTCTTACGTGGACCACGTTGCATCCGACCTGTTTGAACTTGAGCTCAGCTTGCCCGACGACCAGTTGCTCGCCAAAAGCAAGGCACTCGTAGGATTTAACGATCGTTACGAGAGGATCCAGCGCGATTTGCGCCTTCTCTCAGCTTCCGACGAGGTTCGCGCGTGGAGCAAACGCTTCTATGAGCGCCAGCTCCCGCTTTGTGAGATTCTTGCAGACCGCTATCCCCTCCTGATCTTCGCTGGCGACGTCGGCACAGGTAAAACTGCGACGGCCGAAGCGATGTGTGATCGACTGGCGCGTGAGTCACGAAAGCCAGCTATGCTGTTCAAGTTGAGCACTCGCGTGCGCGGATCGGGCAAAGTTGGAGAAATGAGCTCCCTCATCAATCAGGCCTTCGCGATCATCACTAAGGAGGCAGGCAAGGCCCGCTCGGCATTTCTCATCATCGACGAGGCAGATTCGCTTTCTGCCGCGCGAGAGGGGCCACAAAACCACCACGAAGACAAAGTTGCCGTCAATACTATTATCCAGAAGATCGACGATCTCCGGCGTCTCGGCGGTAGGGTTCTCGTGATCCTATGTACCAACCGCGGTATGGCCTTAGACCCTGCCGTTGTCCGACGAGCAGCGCGGAGAGAATATTTCGAGCGACCTGACGATAAGGAGCGCGAAGCGCTCTTCCGGATGGACTATGAGGGTTTGGATTTTCCCGATACGGTTATCCGCGAGCTCGTTGCTTTGACCGGCCCTTGCAAGGAGCCGCAGCGCCTCGGGTTCACGTATTCTGATTTGCGGACTCGTCTCCTACCAGAGGCCGTGGGCTATGCCTTCCCCGACAGGAAGCTAAAGGCTGAGGACCTACTGAAAGCGGCACGGTCGCTCCGGCCTTCGCCATCAGTGGAGCATGCGTAGATGATTGCCGACCATTCACCGCTATCAGGTCGACGTATTCAGATAGCCGGAAGCGCAAGCAAAACGACGGATACGGCGACTATTTTTTATGCTCACCGTGTCGTGGACCACGTCGTGCGCGATGTGTTGAAACAAGGAGGTGGCTTGGTTCTAGCTGTCGGCCGCGAGCCGCGCGCCACTGAGGGCAACGATGACTCTCCTAGCCTGTTGTTCGATTGGAGCGCATTGTCTGCCGTTGCTGAAGTGCTAAGGGGTGGCCTGGTGCGCTGGCCGGCTTCGGCCGGCGCTCCTGTAGTCGTCGTCGCGTCCGAGAAGGCCGAGGCCGAGATCCCGTCGGCGCGGCAGGCGTTGTGGAGACAGCTCCTCGAACAGGGATGGTAAGGGTGGAATCGATCTTGCTGGGATCTCGGGCAGCAGCCTTGATTCGCGAGCGACAAGCTCAGTTCGGTGATGTTCTGGTGACCATCGGGGGCGGGACAGGTGTGGAACACCTCGCGGCGTTGTACCAAAAGCGGCGTCGATCGGTTATTCCCCTTGATCTCCCTTTGGGATCGAGCCGGGAAGATGGGACAGGTGGTTCTGAACGCCTTGCACGTGAGAGTCGCGCCGAGCCGACGCGTTTCATTACTATGCGTAGAGGATTGGAGGACCGGACCAATGCTCAGCTCGCAGGTCTGGCGACTAGACAGGGCGCTGAACCCGATCAGCAGATAGCGGATCGACTCGTCCAGCTGCTGTCTATGCTGGTGCCGCCCCGCGTCTTCTATGTGCGACTCCTCGATCAGGATCACGCACGATTCGGAGCGGTCGAGAAGTTCTTTCGCGGTGTTGTGGACGCCGTCGTTGAAGAAGCTGGGCTCGAGCGCGTTGAAATGGGTACCGACGAAAGTGCGCATGCATTCATGAACGTCGCGATTTTTGAGGGGATCCATTTTTCCACCGCTGCGGTGGTGGACATCACAGGCCATAGGCCGAACTGCTTCATTGAACTGGCGTTAGCACGAGGTCTGCGAACTATAGTCACCGCGGAAAAGGGCACGCCGCTTCTCTTCGATCAGCAGGCCATACCTTGCTATTTCTGGAAAGAAGAGGAATCGGATGGCGTGCGGCAAGAAGCTCTCAGGAGTTTCTGGAAAGAAAAACATTGACCGACCTACGTTAGTTTCGGAGTGCGAAAGTTAAAAACCTGATGGCGAGAGAAATATTCATATCAGTCGATATTGAGGCATCAGGGCCTGTGCCTGGCATGTACAGCATGCTCGCCTTGGGCGCCTGCGTCGTGACGGCCAGGGAGGAACAGTACTACGTCGAGCTCAGACCGATCAGTCCCGCGAGCGTGGCCGCTGCGATGAAAGTTGTGGGAAAACCTCTTGAGGAATTCCATCGAGTCGGGCAAGACCCAGCCGAAGCTATGACCGGATTTAAGAGTTGGGTGAGGCGAACAAGCGACAAGGCAAAGCCGGTCTTTGTGGGGTTCAATACGCCGTTCGATTGGGCGTTTGTAAATTGGTACTTCGCGACCTTCAGGGTAGAGAATCCGTTCGGTATCAGTGGGGTCGATATCAAGTCATTTTACATGGGAATGTCGGGTTGCTCGTGGGAGGACACTCGTTCGAGCCGGCTCCCAGCTAAGTACCGAGGTAACAAACCCCATACACACAACGCCCTCTCGGATGCGATCGAACAGGCCGAAATGTTCGAGCTTATGGCCCGAGATGCGGGAGTAATCAAGTGAACCGACTGCGTTCCTGGTAGTCCTGGTTGTTGGCGCATTGATGGCGATGGTCGGGGCAGCCGAACTATACCGAATGATTGGAACCCGAATCCGACAAGAGCGTGAGCGGCGTGGTTGGACTCAGGGAGAATTAGCCGATCATGTTGGGCTTGGGCGCACATCCATGACAAACATCGAAGGAGGACGACAACGTCTCCTGGTCCACCAGCTTTGGCAGATTTCCCGGGCGCTCTCTATCCATCCGAGCGACTTTTTTCAGGATTCACCATCGGCCCAAGCTCAGTCTATCGAAGAACTCCTCGCCTCCGTTCCGGAAAAAGAGCGTAACTTTGTCGCCGAGGTCGTCAAGAAAGGAGCACACCGTGGCAGGACGAAGCCATCAGGCGATTGAGGATAGGGTCAGGGAGCTACTTCGCGACTGCGGGATAAAGACCCCGGCAATTGACGTTCGTCGCGTCGCTCGTTTTCTGGGTGCGTCTGTCAGTATGGTTTCAGCCGACAGTGAAATCTCGGGTATGCTTTACCGCAGAGACGATGGCTCGGTCATTGGTATCAATGAGGATCACCATCTGAATCGTCAACGCTTCTCGATTGCTCACGAGATAGGCCACCTTTGTCTTCACAGTAACGATGTGTACTTAGACCGCGGTGGGCCGTCAGTTTATTGGCGCGATGCAGTTTCCGGTCTGGGTTCTGACGGCGATGAAATCGAAGCAAACCACTTCGCGGCTTGCTTACTAATGCCGCGCGGTTTCTTAGTGTCGGATCTTCGCAGCGGTCGAGTGCATGGAGACGCGCTCTCTCGTGGGGATGACGAAACTATAACTTGGCTAGCCAAGCGCTATCAGGTAAGCCCGCAAGCCATAACGCTTAGGCTCGTTAACTTGCGGTTTATTGAAGCTGGCCTGCCACCCGCTAGCCCGACCGCTATGAAGTACACCCGTCGCGCAAGCGAGATAGAAAAATGAAAGGAGTCCGTTCGGGTGTGGCCAGGTAATTCGGATTTCGCGGGAACTCGGGTGAGACACGGGGTATCGTTTGTTGAAAAATCGCGCCCTGAATTCTCCGGGAGTCGAGTGATTTGCTTCGCTTCCGCGCAGATAGAGATCAAATTGTGCGGCCCAGTGGAACAATCTTCACGCATTTTCCCGAATGGACCTCTTTTCTGTCTCGATCGAGGGAACGTTATTACCCTGTGCGATGTCCTGGCCAGACGAGCGGGATGAACAGGGAAGTGGCTTTGAACCAGCGCCGCAAAAACAGCCTATACAACGCAAGAGATTTTTACTTGGCATTGCGATTGCACAACGCCTAACCGGGCAAGCTGTGTTGTTGTGGTGGTAGGGCACCTTGAGGCCGCAGGCCGCGCAGTAACGGCATCATCGGCTCAGGCGATTGGTCGTGTGCCATATGCCACTCTACCTAAAAAGCACTCGTCCGAATTCCGCGCTCCCTCACGCAGCGCTATCATCGCACGAACCGTTGTTCGTTCTCCGCGGCATCCACTCCACTCATTCGACCAGCGGGCGCGTTGGCCCGGGCCATCGTCCGCTGCTCCAGAGGCGCAAGCGACGGTCATGGAGATCGACTACCTAACGATTCAAGAAACCGCGGTCCGAGCGCGGATGGCGCCCAAGACCCTTTACAATTGGATCAGTCTGGGGAGAATTGGTGTCGCGGAGGGCGTTTGCCATGTAGGCCGCACCGGGCGCAAGGTGCTGATCCACTGGCCGACTTTCGAAGCAACCGTGTTGCAGGGGAACTTGCGTGGCGAGGCTTGAAAACGATCACGGGAGGCTGCTGGTCAGCTTCCAATTCCACGGCAAGCGGTGTCGTGAGTATGTCGGCTTGTCCGACTCGCGCGAAAACCGTCGCGCGACGCAAAAACTCCTGCGCGAGATCGAACTGGAGCTGGCGACTGGGCGCTTCGACTATGTCTCGAGATTCCCACAAAGCAGGAACCTCGAACGACTCGGCCTGACGGCAAGTTCTAGCGCGGCGCCTGCCCTCGCAGAGTTCGGACAGCAGTGGATTGAGGAGCGCAGAGCCGCAGGCAGGATCACCGATGCCACGGCGTACGACTACGAGCTCCTTTTCGGCGCCCATGTGCTGCCGTCGGCGATCGCAAACGAGCCTCTCGACGCGATCAACGATGGACACATCAACGCACTCATTGGGACACTGCGGTCGAAGCCAGGCGTACATAAGGGCTCAGCACTGGGGCCGCGAAGAATAAACATGGTGCGCGGCCTGCTGCACGCGATTTTTGTGACCGCGCGGCGGCGCAAACTGGTTCCCGAGAATCCGCTCTCCTATGTGGAAAAGCTGCGCGAGCGCAAGTCCGCCGTCGACCCTCTAACCCTCGAAGAAATCCGATCACTGCTCTCGGTCGGGACGGGACAAGAACACGCCATATTCACGGTGCTGATTTTTGCCGGACTCCGCCCGAGCGAATTGCTCGCGCTCCGACGTCAGGACATCAGCTTCGAGCGGGGCGCCATTATCGTTGCCAGGAATCTAACGCGCTTCGGCGAAGGACTCCCCAAGACCTCCTACAGCGAGCGCGAGGTCGACATGCTCGCCCCGGTCCGCGCCGCGCTGAGCGAGCAGCAGGCCAGGGTTGGTCTCAAGAGCACGTCTGTATTTTGCGACCCTGGCGGGATGCCGCTCAGTCTCAAGGAAGTGCGCGGCGCGTGGTTCAGGCTGCTCCGGCTGGCCCGCCTCCGCGAGCGGCCCCTCTACCAGTGCCGGCACACTTATGCCACATTGCTGCTTTCCGAGGGACTGAACCCGCTCTACGTGGCTCACCAGATGGGCCACTCCACGGTGGCCATGATCGTTCGCCACTATGCGCGGTGGACGCGCAAGCCGGACCGCAGCGACGCCGAGCGGGTGGACCGATCGCTGGCTGCGGCGGGATTAGTTCCGCCAAAAATGCCAGAAATTTGCCAGAAAGTGGTGGATTCAAAGTCTTCGGGCGGGCATGATGATCGGGCAAAAGTCCGTGGAATTGCTCGGAAAATTGGCAATGCGGAGAGGTGGCCGAGTGGTCGAAGGCACCAGATTGCTAATCTGGCGTACTGGGTAACCGGTACCGAGGGTTCGAATCCCTCCCTCTCCGCCAAATTGCTGCACTTTTTGGCATCGAGCATCGTGATCAAGCCTCTCTCGAAACGCCCTGATTGGCGCGGGTGGGGTCAAGGTGGGGTTGATTTGACGAATTCTTGACCGCTCCCAATCGGGCTAATGTCTCCTGGCTGAGCTCGCCCGGATTGATCCAGCGCCAGTAATGACGGATCAGCATGGTGAGGTTTCGATGGCCCATCTGCTTCTGGAGCCAATCGATTGGGGCTCCCTTCTGAAGCATGAGGGTCGCGTATGTATGCCGCGTTTGCATGAGCGGCCGATACGGAACTTCGGCCTTCTCGACCAACCTTGGCCACAACGCCTTCGTCACCCAGTTCACGTTCAATGCCTTCCAGGCTCTGTTAGGAAAAACGAATTCGCTCCTCAATTTGATCCGGTCTCGTTGCTTCAGCAATTCCTCGCGTACGCGAGGCAGCATCTGGACGTAACGGAAACTTGTCTTGCTCTTGGGCGAGCTTTCTCCATGCCGCGTCAGACTCCGTCTGACCAGAATGCGATCCCGGTCAAAGAAGACACCGGACCAACGCAGTCCGAGGACTTCTCCGCGGCGCATGCCTGTGAAAAAGCAGACTGAGAGGAGCGAACGCTCCCATCCTTCCGACGCCTTTAGAAGACTCTCGACCTCATCCTCGGTAAACGGGTTAACCTCGTCCTCGTTCTCCTCGTTCTTGAAAGGACGCGCGTCGATTAGAAGCTTGTCGTTCGCCAGGCCGCGCCGTTTGGCGAGGCGCAAAATCTGGCAGAGCACGTCAAGACTCATATTCTTGCGCCGGGTGCTGAGGGGTTTCTTCTGCGGCGTTCGCTTCCCCTCAATCTCCAGTTTCCAGAGATTGATGTCCTCGTCATTGATTTCAGAGAGAAGCTTCTTCCCGATCTCGGCCTTTTCGATGTGAGGTTTGTAAATCTCGTTGTAATACACAAACGTCGAGCGCTTGACCTCCAGGCGCTTCTCGGGCATCCAAGCGGCCTCGGCAAATTCTTTGAGGGTTTGATTGGATCGTTGCTCAGGTCGCTTTAGACCCAATTTTTTTGTGCGTTCGCTGTTGGGAAAACGTTTCGCATAGTCGAAAGTGCCGGCCGACAATTCGAGTTGAATCGTCGAGCTCAATCGTTCGGCATCTACTCGCGTGCGCTTGCTCGCCTCGACGCCCAACGGCTCGCGGTATGTACGGCCGTCGTAGTATTTAAACGCGATCCGTAATCGACCGTGTCTGTCCGTTTCGAGCCACGCCATTTTCAGCTTCCTCCGAGAAATCTGGTACCTGGCCGCGGAGTTTTTCGCGAGATTTGAACTGCTTCGCACGGAACGTTGGCCAATGGATCAGAAAACGCCCTTGGACCACGAAAAGACCGTCCGCTTCGCCTACTTCGCCTGTCGCAATCCAGCCATAGACCGTCTTTCGATTACGCCGAACCATCTTCGCAAGTTCGGGCACTGTAAGGTACTCATTCGGTGCTGATCCGCTCTCGGCGTCTTCCCTGCTCATGATCGGCTCTCGTCGCGGTACTCGGACGCGTTGCTGTCGATGAGTTTCTGTTAACTGGCAGAGAGCACTACCGCAATCTGGATGCCAGACAGAAAATCCGCCGAACCGTAGGATTTGTCAGTTCTTGCACCCTTCGAAAAGTGTGCTATGTGCAGATTTGGCACGCACACCCCGCGCGAAGTTCTCAATAATTTAGTATGCGCAGCAGAACTGGTCCCATTTGGTTTGCAAAACACCTGATTTTGGCGCCAGTGTCTAGTTCAGAAATGACTCAGAAGGGGATCGTCATGATAGGAGTGCTTCTCCGCTTTGCCCGGCTGGCGCTCAGCTCACTTGCCGCTTCTACGTTGCTGCTCTCTGCACTGCTCGCGTCGCCCGCCTGCGCCGCCACGAAAGAGGTACTCGTGGTGCTTATGCAGAGGCCCCTATGGGGAACCCCGAACTTTACATCCTGTGGCTGGTTAACACCGACCGACCCCGCCCCCCCGCGCCACACTGCGACCGAGTGGCAAAATGTGTTGGACCAGCAAGTCACTCCGTACTTTATAACCGAAAGCACCAACGCGCTGAAATGGCAGTTCAAAGTTGTGGCCAATCCCAAGCCGGGAACTAACGGTTGGTGGCCAGCGCAGCAGTGCACGGCCTATCCACCGACCGCTGGCAACTTCGGCCCTGGAAGCTTCGTTGCTGACGCCGCCCAGAGGCTGCTGCCGCTTGCGCTCTCTCAAGGGGTTATCACGAACGCAGATATCAACAACACGCATAACTTCATCGTGATAGACAATCGTGAGAGCAACCAAGGCCAGACAACTTTACCGCAAACTTACCAAGTCGGGCTATCGCTGCCCTTCAACGTTTCGCCTAGCACCGTCGGTGAGGGTACTAGTGACACACCTGGCGTCGCCATAATTAGACACGAACTCGGAAATCAACTGGGATTGCCCGAGCTGTTTACGAGTCCTTGTCCATTTTGGGAACCGGGAGGAACTCCCGCGTCCGACGACTGCTATGGTTTTTGGGATATGGCATCATCGAACTTCAACAGCTTTGGCGCGTACGAGCGTATGCTCGCGGGATGGCTTTCGTCAAACGCAACGCAATTCAATCAACAGAGCTGGTCTGGCACCGTGTCAATCAGTCCGCTCGAAAAGCCCAACGACGACAAACTTGCGCTCATTCTGTCCACTGACGGTTTTCCCCAACCTGGTTCGCCGCCGCCGCCTTCGCCTGGCCCTGGCACCTGGCAAGGTTACATCGTCGAGTGTCGCCGGCAGATCGTCGACGATGTCTTATTGCCCGGCAGCGGGGTGCTCGTGACGTACTTCAATAGTCACCGCACTTCTCCAGGCGTCGGCGGCCAGCCGGCAATCGTCGTCCGGACGGCGCCTCAAGAGCCAGTTGGCGCCGCGATTTTGAATCCTGGCAACAGATACTGGAACTCGGTCCTCGGTGTAAAATTAATGTACACCAGCGACGCCAGCAATGGCAGTTGTATCGTGTCCGTGAACTCGGCGCCGCCGACACCGGGTAACGTCACGTCCCCCTTCAACGGAGTTTCCACGCACGCGGGTTCGGGATTGATTGATATCACATGGGACGAGAGCGATAATGCGGTCAGTCAGTTCCAGATAAATGTGACCGGGTCACAAACGGCAGGCAACACCACGATACTTTCGACTCAATTGCAGACTCCGGGCAACTTAAGGAAGGCCAGGTTGACTGCCCAAGAAATAGACTGGGGGACCACTTGGGTCCTTCGGGTCCGGGCGTGCTGGGGCAGCGCATGCTCAGCGTGGGCGCCCTCTCTGACAGTAGTCTTTCCGAGCAGCAGCGGTGGTGGTGGCGGCAGTGGCGGCGGCGGCTTTCCGCCCATCTGCGGAATCCCAGGAACCTATCGGTGTCCCCCACTGTGTGGCGGCATAGGTCATCCGTGTCGCCTTCCATCACTGCAGTAGTTTAACGGCCCGTGTAGGTTGGGCGCGCTATAATCGTGCCTCCCTATTCGTCGTGCCTACGGCGGGGTTGCCGAGGCGGTCGCCGAAAGCGAAGCGGACCGGTCTGAGGGAGCACTTATAAAATTCGGTCAGCTCGACGGCTGCCACCTGGGACCAGCTGAAAGCTAGACGAGCGAAATTTTAACAGATGATACCCAATTGCGCGAATTCAATCGCCGACCTCAAGGCGCTGACTGTCGGCGCAACCCTTTGTCTTACGGTGCTCGGCTACTACGTTCCTGGTGACGGCGGAGGGGGCGAATTCTATTGGGACGCCGCAAGCGTACAACCTGACGACGGCGGGACCGTCATTGTACCAGCAACGAATCCCGCTATCGGTCGGTGGAAGAGATTGGTCGATGGTCCGTTGTCGGTAAAATGGTTTGGCGCCCTTGCGAACGCCAACTATCACGATTCCGTAAATGGCCGGTGGTGCGTAGACTCGGGGTTAACTCAAGAGGCTTCCGATGATGCCCCTGCCATTGTCGCAGCGATGAAAGCGGCCGAATCGCTCGCAGCGCTAAGTGCCGCGGCCGTCCTCATTCCACCTGGCAGCTACTACATCAAGACACCCACGTTGCCAAGCGACTCCTCCGGTCTTAACGATAAAGCGTTTTTCCGGCCAACAAGCAACGTCAGTATTCTTGGAGTGGCTAACAGTTCCATCCTACGCGTTGCCCCCGGCCTCAACTTTACTGGCACATTACACGGATTCAATGTATTCTATACGGACAGCGCCATTTCGAATGTCACGTTTCAGCACATAACGATCGACGGTAACGGAAAGTTCAATCCAAATAACCCAACTCCGGATCCTCAGAATTCGGTTCACAATCATCTCATTGGGTTCACCCACGCGAATACCAGCAATATAAACATTGATTTCTGCCGCTTTGAGAATACGAACGGGTGGAACCCCGTGTTGGTTGGGGACGTTAATGATGCCGGCGTGGCCACGAACGTTCGCGTGACCAACTCTTCGTTCTATGAAATCACGAACGATCCTACGACGGCTGATCACTCGTCCTTATGGATACAAGCCGACGGCGCTGTGATCGCCAACAATATATTCTTCAACGAGCCCGACAATGTAATTTCCAAGAATGTGGGATGCGCAATTGAACTGCACGGACAGAACCTCGCCTTTACTGGCAACCGAATCCGAAACCACTGTGTCGGCATTACCTTGTCGATTGGGCTGGGCCTCGACACCAAAAACGTGAGCGTCTCTGGCAACGTCTTTGAAGACGTTACCGGTGGCATCTCTTGCTGGCAGGCGGCCGGCTGTGCATATACCAATCAACTCTTGAAGAACATTTCTGTCGTGGGCAACGTATTTTCAATTCGGCCCAACAACGGCGATGAGAGCGAATATGTGGTGCGAATGGACGGCAACAATTCAGGACAAATAGGTGTCGACGCACTCTTGATAGCCGACAACGTGTGTACCTACAACACTGATACAGGCTGGCCAGACGTGATGCCAATGGGTATCGGATGGGCAGGCAACATTCGGTCCTGCACCATCACGGGAAACCGCTTCGACGGTTTCAAGGATGGCGCGATCGTCTTGAGTCCGCAAGCTATGGGCGATACGAGCCTGGGACAGTGCGTAGGAGACAATCTCTGCTGGGACGTAAAGATCACCAACAACCATTTCACAGAGTGCGGTACGAACCCCAACTTTGCCGTTATACTGGTTACCACCGACGAAGCCCCCGCTGTTGTGAAGAGACTAGATATACAGGGAAATAGTTTCGTCTATAATTACTCGTTGCCGAAGGGCACGCTGAACGTGCCCTATATGTTCTATACCAACAGCATCATTCCCGACTTTACACTACAGTCCCAAGGGATCGCGGGCCCCTTCTTCTGGTCTGCAATCGGGTTGCCGGCGGGGCTGAGGCTGAGCGGCGACGGGGTGCTCAGCGGGACTCCCACGGAGGCCGGCACCTTCGCTCCCACTATCACCGCGAGCGCCCGTTCCATGCCGCCGCTAACGGTTCAGCGAAGCTTCTCGCTGACCATCATGGGGCCGCTCAGTATCGTCACCCGCGCGTTACCTAAGGGCACGGTATTCGCACCACCTACTCCGACACCACCATTTCCTAACAATACCATCCTTCAGGCCCGAGGGGGCACTCTCCCCTATACTTGGTCGGCGAGCGGGTTGCCCGCAGGGCTAGCGCTGATCCCTGCGGGGGAGGGCGGGCTGCTTAGCGGCCCCCCCAGCTTAGTTGGCAGTTTCAATCCCATTGTCAGGGTCACTGACAGTTCGACGCCGCAGCTAACGGCTCTTCATAGCTATCGACTGACCCTCCTCGCTTTCCCGCCCAACGGAGGGCCGCCCAGCATCATTACCCTCACGCTACCGGAGGGCACATGGAACGTGCCCTATACCAACACCAGCCCTCCCAAATTTACACTGCGGGCTCAGGGGGGCACGCCACCCTACTCGTGGTCGGCAATCGGGTTGCCGGCGGGGCTGGCGCTGAGCGGTAACGGGGTGCTCAGCGGTACCCCGACAGAGATCGGCACCTTCGACCCCACTATTATTGTCCGGGACAGTTCGATGCCGTTTGCGCTAATCGCTCAGGTAAGCATCCCGCTGACTATCGCCGGGCCGTTGACCATCAACACGATCACAGGGGTTTGGCTAAGAGGCTCGGCTGTCGACGGAGTCCGGATTACAGGAAACGTCTACCGCAACATAATGACTCCGATTCTGCTTGCTCCAAGAATCACGAATGTTGAGGCTGATGTAGTTGCTCAGGCTGATTTTGATTCGTCAATCACTGTTCCCGTCGGGTCAGATACACTCCCACTCGCCGCGGGAGCCAGCCGCATTTTTAATGCAACTGTTACGGTCCCAGGAGCGACCACGAATCCGTACGTAACGATCGTGCCACCGTCGCAACAAAATGGATTATTGTTCTCCGGCACAGTTCTGCCAAGCAATCCAGACAATACCGCAGTCATCACGGCAACGAACGCAAGCGCTAGCTCAATTTCGCCTCCTGCCGGTACATACACGCTTCAAGTACGGCAGATCTTTTAAGGAGGAAGCCGTCGTATCGACAGTGTACTCGGTACCTCGTTCAGCCGTCCCGGCGTTGCCGCTCGTAGAATGCCGTGACTCGCATGCGGTTCCCGCAACCGGTCGCGCTGCACCATCGGCGGCTGTTGTTCTTGGTCCCGTCGTAAAAGAAAGCCCCACAGTCTTGATTGGCACACTGCTTTACACGGGAAAAATCTCCACTGCAGAGCAATCGAGCCGCGGACTCAGCGATCGGAACAAGAAGCTGCTGTGGTTCATTCAGATCCAGTTCGAACCGGCGTTCAAAACTGTCCGGGGTCTTAACCACCTTCGTGATTCCCGAAGGCCTCCCAATCAAACCGTTAATGACTCTAATACTGGCGGGCGGAACCGACCTTCCTGCCACAATCGCCTCAGCCATCCCGCGCAACACCTGGCGAAGCGCCAGAGCATTCTTGTGAATGCGCTCGCTCGTTGTCCCGATTTTCCATTCTTTCGTAGCCTGCTTCAGTTTGCTTGGCTCGAACAGCGTGGTCGAAGCGAGCCACGTCACAAAATCTTCGAAGCCGCGTAACAAATTCACGCGCTGTCCAGATTCTTTAGTTTCAGTATTTACGAAATCGAGGCAAGAATAATTGCCAATAAACCTGAACGGCTTCCCTTGCGCCCTCAATCCCGCGTCGGAGCTGATCCGTGCCATGCTACGCTGACCTATAATGACCTAACTAGATATTGACGCATTAGGGTTGGATGGACTATTTGTCAAGGGCTGCCGGGGTGGAGGAGGTGTCAAGAATCCACAGGTCTGTTGGGGTTCGTCATGATTGGCCATTCGGTTTCGATGCGCCGAATCATGGAAGCGATCGAGCGCGTCGCTCCCGCAAGAGTTTCCGTTTTCATCACTGGTGAAACCGGCACCGGCAAAGAAGTGGCAGCCAAGGCCATCCACGACCGCTCCGGTCGAACGGGTCCATTCATCCCTGTAAATTGCGCGGCGATCATCGAAACACTGCTCGAGAGCGAACTGTTCGGACATCAGAAGGGCTCCTTCACGGGAGCCGACCGGCGGCACAAAGGACTGATCGAGCGAGCGAACGGCGGGACCCTTTTCCTAGATGAAATCAGCGAGATGCGGAGCGAGGCGCAGGCCAAGCTCCTACGGGTCATCGAGGAGCGCAGAGTGCTTCCGGTCGGCGGTACGAGTGAGATTCCGGTCGATGTTCGATTTCTTGCAGCGTCGAATCGAGCGCCGAAGCAAGCGATCAGCGAGGAACGCCTACGCGCGGACCTTTTCTATCGCTTGAACACGTGCACCATTCACCTCCCGCCTCTTCGAGATCGCCTGGAGGATTTGCCGATGCTCATTGATCACTTCATCGAGCAAGCGAACCACGATTATCAGAGGCAAGTCGACAGCATCGATCCAGAATTTCTGGCCGCCCTCAGAACTTATCGATGGCCGGGAAACGTTCGTGAGCTGCGTAACGTATTCGAGACCGCCGTGCTGATGACGCACTCGACGCAACTTTCCGTGGAAGACCTTCCGGAGGAAATCAAAATCTCCACGAACCGGGAGACCTCGTTCACGGTTTTTCTGGGATCACCACTCCAAGAAATCGAGCAGGAATACATCCGGCGCACCATCGAATTCGCTGATGGAAACAAGGCCCGAGCATCGGAAATGTTGGGAGTTCCCCGCCGGACTCTGTACGGGAAACTCGAGCGCTACGACGCACGGCACAAATCCAACGGCCGACCGAACGGGATCGGCCACCGCGCGCCGCGCGATGGTCGAAACGGCCTAACGTGATGGAGGGCTCAAGCCACGCGTCGCGCGGCGTAAACCATAGTTCTCGAAAATCGACCTGGATGAATTCTACAGTGTCTCTTTGACTTCAGCGCGACGACGCCAAGGTATGTGACAGGACAGCTCGGGCGGTAGGTTCCGCATGCAGCCATACCTCGATAGGCGCTAGTTGCACGACATTGGCAGCGTATCTTTGTACCCTCTTCGTAAGGGCTTCGGGTGTGGCTCCATAAATTAGAAGGATGGCTCTCTCATACCCTAGTTGATTCCTAAAGAGGGAAAGCGTTTTGAGATCTTTCCTGATGTCCTGACCAACCACGCTTTTGATCTCTATAACAGCATGGTTGTAGCGGCCTCCTCCGGGTTGATGCACGAGCAGGTCCGGCTTGGGTTTGCTTGTGTCCGGTGCTTTCAAGTAGGGATGGCCGGATCTTATCGACTTCCCCATTCAGGCGGTAAGGCGACTCGTTCGGCCACCGCAGTCTCATTTGATGGTAGAGCTCGTAGCAATAAACTCGTTCCCGGTATACGTCAGCGTCCCCATGAATGGGAAACAGAAAATATTCATGGCCAATCGCGGCGGTTGCCTCGTGGAGAATTTGCGAGAGCTGTTCCATTGCTAGATGTGGGCCGTTCAAATCAAGACAGCGTCACGATGTCCAAAGCGCGCGATTTCTTGTTTAACACGGCTCGAAACAAACGAGGCTGAGAAGAGCCTTGCGCAATCCAACGCTCGACTTTCTTGCGGTCTCGAGCTGACGTCTCGATCCCGAATATCACTCGTTTCAATGCATCCGGTTTAAATGGATATAGCTGCCGCGCAACTGGCGTTATGATTCTCCATTCATCTTCGTATTTCCATCCGCGTTTTTTTGTTAGGATAAACTCCTTCGCATTAGCCGCATGCGCGCCGGGCGTATATCTTCGAGCCTTCGATAGGTATGTGATCGGATGCGCCGCCTGAAACATCTCGTCTGAAGTATCGAATCCAAGGCACATTCCCTTATGATCGTTGGCGTACCACGCCCACATGACCGAATTGTTGGGCTTAGTCGTCAACGAAAGGATACCAAGGCAATCGACGCCTTCCTGCAAAATCCGCTCAATTGTGGTCCGGCTGAAGCTGTTCATACTGTCGGCGTACGGCCCGCGATTGGCGTTTGGAAGCTCTTTGAATTCTTCGTACACTCGCTGTCGGACCAACTTACGGAACCGGGAGTCTGTGATGTGCGACATGTCTGGCATTAGGCAGTCAACTTTGTCGTTAAATTGAAGCCGGCTTGGAAAGTACAATGCAGATCTAATAAAGGTGTCGGATTCTATAGCGTCCGGATCATGTGAGTCTCGGTCGGATGACGGTCGGCCGAGAGCTCGATATCGGTATAAAAGTTTCGGCAGCTTCTTCACTACTGCTTCTCTTTGGCGCGTCGTATTCAGATCAAGAACAGTTAGTCCGGCGGCGAGCCACAGCATGTGCCGAAGTGATCTAAATTCATCAAATGTAATACCGGAATGGCAGAGGCGGAACGTCTTTCACTGGACCTGCGGTAAGCACCTCGCCGATGGCGTCCGCGAACTTGAGCGTGATCGGATTACCATCCGCGAATATGCACGAGTTGAAATTCAACTTGGTCAACCCCAGAATATCGCTTAAGACTACTTGTATGTCCGCCTTGCCTTGATTGATCTCGACGGTCAGCGGGTTCGGGACTTCCAGCCCAGGGTAGGTTTGCAGCCGTGGAGTCCACCCACGCGTCCACAGCACCGCTTTGCGCTCGCTCTCGATATAAGCCAGCGTCCGCAGCAGCGGATTGCGCCCGTAGCGGTAGAGTTTACAGTTGGGCTCGTCTCGAATTCGGACGCCGATGAGATTAGTTTTTCCGCTGCCCGCTTCTTCGAAGCCGTTCCATTCGTCGGTGCCCAGCCGGACCCTGCCGTGAATGAACATTTCCCTGGGTTCGACTCCGACTCTGCTCTTGTATGATTCGACGGCCAGCTTGCCCAATTCCCGTGCCGCTTCCTTGCTTAGATGGAATTCTCTTCTGTCGGGCGAATACCACGGTCCGACCGCGCCCTTGAACACAACGCCGTCCCCGGAATCCAGAAACATTTGCGCGGCGCAACACGCTATGCGCCGATCGCCGGACGTGTCGTCCTTCTTGAACACCAGACCGACGTAGCACACTCCTTCTCTGACTTTTGCGAGCTTCCAGGGGCGGCCTCCCGCCTTGTAGAAAGCGGCAGTCGAAAGCGTCCACGCGATAGCGGATTGCAAGCGAACCTCGCTCACGTTTTTTCCCTGCGCGTCGAGCGGTTCCGTGTTTGCGAGCGTGCTCTCCCTGACTACCTGCGTTGGCACCATCGAAGCGAGCAGCCTGGCTTTGAGCTGGTCGCGGAAATGCTCCTCGTACAGGTAGGGAGTGGTTTCCTCCTCGTATTCCGCAAATAGCGAGCGCGTTTTGTAGAAGGCTTTCGCGGCAGCGGTCGAGCTGAATTTTCTGATTGCATGCTGCCGGACATCCGGGTCCACAACCGAGTGAGGCCGGCAATAAGTTCGCACCTCGTCGGGGATGACGACGAACCAGACATCAGCTTTGGATTCCTCGGTCTTGCAGGCCTGTATAATCGGATTCGCGAACACACCTACGGTTCCATAGACCCGCAGATGTCCATCATCGAGATACAGGAATTTTCCGATCTCGTCCTCGGACAGTTCGTGACAAATCGACGGTCGCGAATTCCATGGAACGCGGAACGCAGCCTCGAAGCCGGGGAAGGGTGGCCGCGCCAGCGTCCGCCCCTCCATCGCCACTGGTCCCTGCGCCCAATCGATCCACTCCTCCAGCAGTTTGATTCCGGTTCGTGTCCCTATGACGCCATAGCGAATCCCATAGGGCCTGTCTTGTTCGAGCGGACCGAACAAGGTCAAACCATCACGCGGATCCTCCATCCATTGGTTGTAACCGAACAAGAGAGCGGGCTCCGGAAGTTTGACCAATCGCTTCATTCGGCGTCCTCTGCTTCGCGACCTTCCGGTCCATATTCATCGACGGGCTGGACCTCCTGACCGGCAACCGGATCGACGTAAGAAACGGGGCTCTCAAAGATGGTCGGAAATTTCGACAACCGGACGCACAGATCCCGCCCCAAAGGAATTGCGATCTCGGACGCGTCGCCCGCCAGCCAACTCATCGTCGCAAGGAGACGGTCGCGCCACGAATCGTTCCACCAGTCGCTGCACTGACTGCGGCGCGCCGAATGAAGACGGCCGGGGCTTGTCCAGATATTCCGGCCCTCATCCGAAAAAAAGACGTGCGATTTGATCCAAAAGCCCGGCGCGGCTCCCGGATTCGGAACAGGTCGGACCGCGTAGTGCCAATAGCGGACGCGCTTCTCGCCTTCGGGAGTTTTGCCGACGGAACCGTAGCCTACAAGCGCCCGGTACCCGCTCGTGCCGTCCGGCCGGGAAAACGCGATGCGGTCCTTAAGAACCTGGTCCTTCGCAAACCAGAACGCCTTGCCGACCGACATCAGGTGCGCCTTTAAGCCCTTGCTCTGGGCCATTTTTTCCCAGGCGAGCCGCAGCAGCGTATAGACGCTATTCCTGTTTCGCTGATCCGGCAAAAATTCCTCGAGTTTGACCGAATGCGAGTTCCATATCCGCCCGTCGCCTAGCTCGCCGGCGAAATCGTCTGCCGGAGCAAAAGCGATGAGTGAATCTCCCTGAACGATGGCCGGACAGGTCAGACACTCGGCCAAATCGTCGCGAGCACAGCCTAGGGTGAGCGCGTGAATGTAGATAGTTTCGGGCAGTTCTTCCAGGTCGAAATAGTTAGAAAGAGTCTCCGCTCTCCGATGCTGAATTCCCGTCTCGGCGCTGAAATGGGTTTTCCACCATTCGTTTACGGCCTTCGGGCCGAAGGACCGTTTCTTAGGAACCTTTTGCTTCTGGAGTTTCTCCAACAGTTGGTTCAACCCCGCCGCCCAGGATTTTCGGAACGGGATCGTGTTCAGGCGGCGTAGCAGAATGTGCATCTCGTTGTGCGGGAGATCGTCGACATGCAGCGGGATGATGAAATCGCGGAGTTTTAGTTTCCTCTCCACGTCGCGCGCGACCGTCAGTTCGGCCAGCGGGCCGTCCTTGCTGTTCGAATTCCTCGACAGCACGTAGAGAAACTTCGCCGTCCGGTATTCGATCGCCTCCTGAATGTCGTCCCAGAAAGCCTCGCCGCCGAGAAGCTTCGTGAGATCGCACCACACCGCGTATCCCTCCCTCGCCAACTGAAGGGCGAGCCAACCGGTGACAAGATCGTCCTCGGGATTCGCGTGGCTGAGAAACAGCATGTCCCGGCGTGGCCGAAGACGGTTTCTCGCACTTTGATCGCGACCGTGTCCCACCCGCAACCGCATCTCCTCGTAACTCGAAGTTTATGGCCGCAGAACTTCCGAGATCAATTCAAAGAAGTCCATTTGCACCGCTCTACGGTTGTCTCGCGCTGTGCCCGCAAGTTCCGGAGGGTAGCGTTTTCTGGTTTGATCGACTGACACCTAGCGGTCCTTTATCCCGAGTACCGGAAGAGGACCGTGTCTCACCAGAGTGCCAATGCGATCGCACCACGGGCACAGAGTCTCTGCGCCAATAATTCCTGCGCTGCATGCGAGTTTGCCGCAGGAACACTTTACGAAGGAAATACCTGCGAAGGCCTTTCGCGGATCAGCTCCACAATGAGGGCAGCCGGGATAACTCGACGATATCGATGCGGCCGAGGTTACTTCGTTGCCGGAAAATGCCGGATTAGAGAGCTGGCGTTCGGAGATAGCGAAGGCACCGCAAGCTTGCCAGATTCCGAGCGCTCCTACCTCGAAGCGGATCGCGAAGGGCATCTTTGTTGCGGTACAGCGCGCTCCTGCCACTAGAATTGCTTCGCGAGAGACGCTGACTCTCTGAGAGGATGAGGCTTCTGAGGAAGATTCAGTCGGCGCTCCACATTTTGTGCAAAACCTTGCATCGCGAAGCCGAGTACTGCCGCAGTGGCTACAGACGAGCGATTCTTCTGCCGGATCCACTGCTCACCTGCTTTGAACCACCGCGAACCTCGGAGCCGCGACTGCCCGGCTATTCATTTGGTTTCTCAGGCTCGGGCGCTTCCGAGCCAACGGGGTTCGCGAGGGTCTGGGAGAGAAATTCATAAATCGTGACATATCGACCCGACATATTGTGGGGATAGACATTGGGCGCCGTGTTGGCAGCCGAACCTCGAACAGAGAGTGCTGGCACGCCTTTTCCGAATGAGACTCCTGGCTGTCGGTTGCTTCCGAAGACAGTGCGAACGCGATATTTGCCGTAAACGGCCGCGACGGCCGCGTCAGTGAAATAAGCGGTCAGTAGCTCCTCTTTGCTCATCTCCGCAGCGTTTCTGATTTGCACGACTTCGCCTCGTCGGCGGATCTCATCCAAGAGTGCCGGGACGTGATCGATTCCTTTATTGCACTCAGCTTCGCGATATATCGAGGAGGGATCGGATAGGTTGATGTACAGGGTATATTTCATCTCGTTGGGTCCGCGACCACTGCTACCACTACTACCCCTACATCAGCGTATTGTCAAGCGTTTGGACGAAATAAAAGCGAAGTGCTACCCCGCGCGGGTGGCCCTTCGAACTTGCAAAGTGTCTTGTATCGACGCGAACGGCGCGGAACATGCCGTCGAAGTGACGGCGCGCAGTCTCTACGAAGCTGTAGCTCGTGGACTGCATGTCCTTCGCCTAAACGACTGGGTCGACGGGATCCATCAAAATTCGACGATTACGATCGCGGTCAAGGAGCCTCAAGTCGAGCACAAGGTACGGATCAAGGACTTCGAAAGCTGGATCGCCTCGAACGGAAGGTCTCCTGCTGAACAAGCGCTTAAGAGCGACTTGCGAGCTCTCTTAAATGCTCGAATGGAAGAGAAACCGGCGCGACGGGGGTGAGCGCTTCATTTGGTGGTCGGCGATTCGGGAGCCAGGTCACTGACATTCTGATCGTCACGAAGAGTTACGATTTGTGCTACGAGCCTCGGCTCTAGCCATCGGCACTCGATCATTTTCTCCGCGATTAGTCCGTCACCCCAGCGTCCCCTGTGGCGCTGGGGCAAATTTACGAAAGGCAATTCGGTATCTCGATAGATTCCCCCTGCAAGCAGTCAGGAACGTTTCGGGGTTGAAACTAACGTTGTTTTGGCGTGGGATAGTAGGGCTCTCCAACGCGTCATCGTGGACGCCGCGACCAATGAGCAACCCCGAAGACGAATCCTCAAAAGCCAAGGCCTCGGAGGTCGAACTAGCATCTGTGACGGGGGATGGTGGTGAGTCTTACTGGACTCCCCTGCGACGCGAGAACGCAGAGTGGCTGCGGAGTAACGCACCTCCTTTGGCGGAAGTCTACGAGGGGGCACTGAAAATTCTCTTCGCGCCTGACTTTCCTGGCAAGCTGCGCTTCGTCGCCCACGCGATGCGCGAGATCGTGAACAGATTGCCGGATGCTCTAGGAGCGGCGAAGGGATCACACGTTGACTATGCCGGTAGTTGCAACCGAATCGAAACGGATTGGGTGAAACACGGATTGCCCACCGATGGAACCGTTCCTGGAGCTGTAAGTGACGGAGCGGTTTCTCAGTCCGGCGACGTTTCAGTTCCGCGATCTGTATACTTGGAGGTCGCTGCTTTGGTTATGGTTCACTCACAGCGGGGCCAGAACAAAGAAAGGGCGGGGCAGTTTCTCGATACAATCGATCCCGACGGTCGTGATCAACACCGTAAAGCGATCCTCGCACGAGACTGGACAGGTATAGGCAGGTGGACCGTAAAGCGAGCCCACTTGCCGAGTGAGGGCTTGAATAACAAGGCCTCGACATCAGAGGAAATGGAGGACGAGCTTCTCCACGAATTCGAGCGCCTAGAGGCCGCGATGGGTGCGTTCTTTAGGGAATTTTTTAGTACAACAGATGAAATCGACAAAATCCTGGAAGACGCCAACTCCTGAGACGGTTGACAAGGCTGTCATGCAATTCGCCGCGCATGCGGCGCACTACCGTCACTTCTTTGACCAACTCCAGAATCCCGAGTGGATCGTTCCCCTCCAAAAGCATGGATTCTTCAAGAGCCCTCCGTCGATCGTCAAGGACGAGGCGCGTGGGTCTATTCAGCTTCCCCCTTGGCCAGAGTCTCGTTATCTCGCGCGCATGGCACCACATTCGCCGTTACTAATTCGCGATATCGTCAAAGAAATTCCCTCGAACGGCAATTCGCTGGTCTACACAGACTTGGCGGAGGCTGCGCTGGCTATGCCGCCGGACACGGCAGCGACGTTAATCGACCAAGCCATGCAGTGGTCAAAGGCCATAGACCGCCTGACGCTTCTACCACAAAAGCTAACTGCTCTTGCTGTGCATCTAGCTATCGGCGGAAAAATCAAAGAAGCATTGAAACTGGCCAACGAGCTGCTGACCCTGAGTCCAGACCCCCGGGGAGAGCAGATCGGAAATGATCCTGAATTTTCGCTGCCACCAGAACCACAGACACCGTTCGATCCTTGGACCTATGAACAAATCCTCAAATCGGAAGTTCCGGAACTGGTCAAGGCCGCAGGGCTAGACGCTTTCGAGCTGCTCTGCGATCTTCTGAGCCAATCGATTGCACTTTCTCAACGTGATCGCGCTGGGGAAGGTCCAGAAGATTACTCGTACATCTGGCGGCCCGCGATCGAGGATTCTGATCGCTTTTCAGAATTAAAGTCGTTGCTCGTGAGCGCGGTGCGTGACGCTGCCGAGCAGATAGCTGCAAAGGACGAACGACTCCTGCCTAAGCTGATCGAGAAGCTAAGTTCAAGGCGGCCTCCATGGCGTGTCTTTTCGCGTATCGCCCTGCATTTGCTGGTTCGGCTTCCTGATGCTGCCAATTCCAAGGCGATCGCAACGGAACTGCTGCTCAATAGAGACCTCTTCGGTGACCGGGATTGTCAGCATGAATATATCCTTGCACTGCGTAGTTACTTCCCGAGGCTAGACCCAGAACCTCAGAAGGAAATTGTGCAGTTGGTTTCCACGCCTCCGCCAAAGGAACATTTCAAGTCGAACTGGCGGAATTGGGTCCAGGCGCACGAAAATTGGCCTTGGGAGCGAGAAATGACAGATGAGCGCGCTGAGCAAGAGCAACGACGTTGGATGTTCGAGCGCATGAATTGGTTGGGAACCAGTCTACCAGATTCGTTAAAAACTATACGCGAGGAGCTAGCCAAGGAGTTCCCTGAAACTGGTGAGGTCGAGCGGCCCATCGCCTTCAAAGAAATCATCGGACCGTCCACTCCTGTGAAGGCTACTGACCTTCGCGAGATGCCGATTGAAAAGCTCGTTGGCTACCTGAACGATTGGCAACCGTCCGAAGCTTTCATGGGTGATTCGCGCGAAGGTCTGGGTCGCGAATTGACCGTTCTCGTGACTGATGATCCGGTGAGATTCGCTCGGCAATCTGCCGCCTTTAGAGGCTGTCATCCGACGTACGTGCGTTCGCTGCTGAACGGATTTCGCGCCGCAGTTGGCAAAGGTAGCCAATTCGATTGGGCGCCAGTCCTAGAGTTCTGTGTATGGGTTCTCCAACAACGGGATGCTGATGTACCAAAGGAGACCGGCAGAACTCGATATTGGGCGGAGGAGGACAAGGACTGGAGTTGGAGTCGAAACAGTATTGCTTACTTGATTGAAACGGCCCTCTCGGGTGACAAGGGAAAAATTCTTTTTGATCTTCGCCCACAGGTGGCGAAGATCGTTTCCGCTCTATGCCGTGACTCTGATCCAACCCCGACGCGGGAAGCTCGCTCTCTCGAGAACAACACCCCTCCTTCGGAGATTTCAATAAACACTACCCGGGGCGTCGCGATGAACGCCCTAGTGCATTACTGCTTATGGGTACGAATGCATCTGAGCGGAGGGGGCGCCAAGGTTGGGCTCGCTGAGGTGCCGGAAGCGCGAGAGATATTTGAAGAGCGTCTCAAAATTGACGTCGAACCGGCGCTAGCTATTCGCTCAATCTATGGGCGCTGGTTTCCCTGGCTTCACTTGTTGGATCCCTCGTGGGCTGCAAGCCACTCGGAGGAAATCTTTCCAAGCGATCCCGAAACAGTTACCTACTGGGAAGCCGCCTGGGGCTCGTATGTAGGATTTAATCATGCCTACGACAATGTGTTCGAGGTTCTGAAACCGCAGTACAAGTTCGCGGTCGATCGGTTGGGTCAGCCAACTAAGATACAGGCTAGAGGGGTCAGATTGGACGAGGGCTTGGCTTCTCACCTCATGGGAATGTACTGGCGCGACAAACTGCAACTGACGGAAGCTTTATTGGTGGAATTCTTCACCCGCTCATCGGTAAAGACCAGAGCCTACGCACTCGAGGTCTTGGGCCGGTGGCTTACGCAGATGAAGCAGAAGGGAGAAGAGCCAGCTGCGGGGTCTCTGGACCGACTTGTGAAGCTGTGGGAACAACGCTTGGAGCAAGGCGAGAAGGCGCAGGACAAAAACCAGTTTGCAAAAGAGATGGCCTCTTTCGGTTGGTGGTTTCGCTCGGAGACTTTTGACGATGTGTGGTCGCTGAAACAGCTCGATCGAGCCCTCGCAGTCGCGGAACGCGATGCCGAAGCTCTACAAAGAATCTCCCATGCCATTCTTGATCGCCTAGCGGAGCTTAGTAGCAAATTCCCCGTTGAGGCTATGTCTTGCCTCGAAAGATTAGGAAGCTCAAAAGCGTCGGCTTGGCAGATTTTCCCGCATGACAAACCCATAAGAGCGATTCTCTCGAATGCAATACAATCTGGTGGGGCTGCCCGCGAGGCCGCTATCAGCTTGATAAACTCCCTAGGAAAAGGGGGAAACTTCGTGTATCGAGACCTTCTACCAAGGTGAAAATAGACATTTAGTGCTGCTCTTCTTCCTACCTCAGGTTTGGAGTTCGTCACTCCACTTAGAGTATTTCGGTGCACCATCAGCCAGAGTAGTCTTTACTTGGTTCGACGAATCGAGCCGTCTCTTTGGCCCCGCGCTTTGAGGTTAATCCGGGCACTTTCGCCAGCTCGCGCTATCGCTCCAGGCCACGAAGGATCGCGGCCATCGTAGTTGCGTTCATGATTCCAAAATTCTGATAGCAGTTGTTGCCAGAGCTGTCGGACCACAAGCAACGGTTCAATTGATCTCGCGAATGTTCTCGACGGCTAAATCGTCCCAGTAAACGGCGATGTAAACGATTGAAAGCGGGATCAGCGTTCCATCGAAGCTTCTTACCTTCACTTCCTCATCATCGAGATTTTTCGGATCATCGGAAGTGCATCAAGCTAGACGGCTCGAATCCGATCAGGCTGGGAGGTTACGGAGCGTTTGGCACGATTTACCCACCGACCTTCTACCCATGGCAACTGGCCTGGCTCGAACGTGGCGGAATTCTGGCTTGGGCGAATGTTCGCGGAGGCGGAGAATACGGCGAGGAATGGCATCGCGCCGGGATGATGAAGAACAAGGTCAATAGGTGCGCGATTTCCTCGCGTGTGCGCATTACCTGATCGACAAGAAATACACATCGCCGGCGAAGCTGGCAGGCTACGGGGCGAGTGCGGGAGGAATCACACTCGGGCGCGCAATCACAATGGAGCCCAGTCTTTTCGCGGCAGCACTCGATCAAGTCGGCGCGTCTGATCTACTGCGAAAGGAAGTCGGAACCAACGGGTCAATCACGGCACTTGAGTACGGTAGCACGGACACCAAAGAGGGTTTCGAAGCCCTTCTCGCCATGAGCCCTTACAATCACGTCGTTGATCGCACACCATATCCGGCGGTTCTGCTGACGACCGGAATCAATGATTCAAATGTACCGCCGTGGCAGATGGCGAAAGTGGCCGCCAGACTTCAAGCGGCTACCTCTAGCGGAAAACCAACCCTGCTGCGCATCGATTACCAAGGGGGCCATGTCGTCGGCGAGACCAAGACAGAAACAGAGGCCATGCTCGCGGACGAGTGGAGTTCTTGCCGTGGCAGCTCGGAGATCCGGCTTTAAATTGTCAGCCGCAGCCTCGGAGAACCCCACTGGGGATAGTGGAAGGAACGGCTAGAGGCGAAAACGGCGCCCGCGCTTCGCGCGGGCGCCGCGCGCAGCCTACTCGTGGCAGGTGCGGTTGAGTATATAGTCGGCCGCTCTTTGCGCTTGTGCGGCAGCATGAATCAGAAGCTTGCGATCATCGCGCAGCTTCTTGAGCCAGCCGGCGACATAGCTGGCCTGATTATGAATGACTTCGTTTGAAATTCCGGCTTCTGAGCAGAGGTAAGCCGCTCCAAATTCCGCGACAAGCTCCTCCTTGGAATAGACGGGCGAACCGAACGGAGCGGCATCGCAAATCCCTTCCCGCGCAAGGCGTTTCTCACTGCCTGAACTATGGACTGTCTCATGCAGTGCAGTCGCGTAAAATTCCTCGGCGCTAGTGAACAGTTCGCGCGGCGGCAGTGTAATGCGATCGGTGAGCGAACTATAGAAGGCCTTTGAGCCTGTGTATTGAATCTCCGGCCGGTTCGGCATGTCGGCGATGATCCGCTCGGCCGTCTCGATCGGATCGTACTCGTGCGCCTCAGTCTTCGGAAGTTTATCGAGGACTGTTTGCGGCAGTTCGCATTGTTCTAGGTTGAACACGCGATAATATCTGAGCAGGAACCGGCGGCGCGTCTTGCCGTCGGTCTCTTCGTTGTCGAGGTCTTCCGTGCTCTGCTTAGCATCGTCAACCTTCCAGAACACGACAACCGTGCTCTCCTCGCCCTTGCGGACCTGGCCGCCGAGTTCGTTGGCTTGGCGATAGGTCAGCCAGAACGGTGAAACGTGCTTCGAGGCCGAAAGCAGAAAAACGTTTACGCCACGATATGGCTTCTTGCTCACAAGACTCCGCGGCAGTCCGGTAGATGTCCACGGCCTGCGCCACGGTACGACGCCGCTTTCGAGCAGATTGATGATCTTCTCAGTGACGATTGCATAGATGTCCATTTCCGTAATCTCCGCTTGTGGTTTGGATGGTTGCAGGAGAACCGCTTTCGCGGTTCCCCGTGGGTGGGTCGGTTAGAATGGGATGTCGTCGGAAGCTTCAGCCTTTGACGTGTTGCCATTCGTGCGGTTGCCGAGTAGCCGGAGTTGCCGCGCTACGATTTCGGTCCGGTAGCGTTTGCCGCTTCCGTCCTTGGGTTCGTACTGGCGGGTAGTAAGCCGTCCTTCGACGTAGACTTGACGGCCTTTGCTCAGGAACCGGTCGCACGTATCGGCTAGCCGTCCGAATGCGACGATCCGATGCCAATCGGTGCGCTCCTGCTTCGCGCCATTGCGGTCCGTAAACCGCTCCGTGGTAGCCAACGAGAAATTCGCCACGTTCTGCCCAGACGGCAGAGCACGAATGTCGGGTTTAGCTCCCAGATTACCGATCACGATCACCTTGTTAACTGACATGACTACGAACCTCCTTGTTCGTTTGCGCCCGCCTCCCGTCATCGGGCAGGGCGTGCTGCGCTTTGTTTTCATCACCGCGCCAATTTTTTTCCGCGCGGCCCTTGTATCTGGAGAAAGGCTCATAGTGAGCATCTTTCCCCTCGGCCTCTCACCGAATATGGAGGGGCGGCTCAGATTTTGGGATGCGAAGACGCGACGATCTGCGGAGGCAGGCCAGGACTCTTCCCCTGGCCAACGACGCCGATCGCCGCGAGCCTCAACTGGTTTGACGGCGGAGCTGGTGGGTGAAGAAGTGCTGACTGTCGGGTTGTCTGCGACAGACCGTGCGCGGCCCAGGTCCTATTGAGACCGTGTGTAAGCTTGGACTGGTCGTCGCAGTCGCGTTCTTGAAGCCACAAGCCCGAACGGTTGCCCGGACCATGAGTCCGCATCGTGCAAGGAAGGGCTGTGAGAGAGGAGGAGAAGATGACGCGAGGAGTTTTTGTTGGAGTGGACGTCTCGAAAGATCGCCTGGATGTGGCATTCCGGCCCAGCGGCGAGAAGTTGATCGTTCCAAATGATCGGCGCGGGGTTACCCGGCTGGTCAGGACAATCAGTCGCCTGAAACCCGAATGCGTGGCGCTGGAGCCGAGCGGTGGGTTCGAGAGGAAGCTGCTGGAGCGGTTGTCGGAGGAGGGGGCGCCGGTATCGATGGTAAATGCTCGGAACGTTCGTGAATTCGCGCGCGCCAGCGGCCGGCTCGCCAAGACCGACGCGATCGATGCCGCGGTACTCGCGCACTTCGCTGAGGTGATGAAGCCTGAACTGCGCCGATTGCCCGATCCGGAGACACGGAAGCTGAGGGCGTTGATCACGCGACGCACCCAGCTCGTACGGATGATGACGGCCGAGCAGAACCGGCGGTTGCAGGCTCTCGAGAGTGTGCGCGCGGGATTGTCCGTGATCGTTCGATGCCTGAAGAAGCAGATCGGCGTTTTGGACAAGCAACTCGCGGCGCTGATCCGCGCCACGCCGGCGTTCCGTCAAAAAGAGGAGCTACTGCGCAGCGCTCCCGGAGTCGGGCAAGTCGTCAGCGCGACGTTGATTGCGCATCTTTCCGAGCTGGGGACTTTGAATCGAAAGAAGATCGCCGCGCTGGTAGGTGTTGCTCCGTTCAATCGAGATAGCGGAAAGCTGAAAGGCAAGCGTGCAATCTGGGGCGGCCGAAGTGATGTCCGATCGATGCTGTACATGAGCACCCTGGTCGCGGTTCGTCTCAACCCCTCGTTGCGTGTATTCCATGACCGTCTCCGCCGCGCAGGAAAATCACCGAAGGTGGCCCTTACCGCCTGCATGAGAAAGTTGGTCGTGATGCTGAACGCGATGCTCAAGTCGGGCAATCGATGCGTCGAAGAACGATCTCGTCCCCTAGAGATGATCGCGGAGCCACCTCCGACCTGAGACGGTTGCTTACACCTCGAACAGGAGGGCCGTGCGCAGATTTCTAGATGCGCGAGCGGAGCGGGCGGCAGGACGTGCCAGAGCGAAGCGGCCCGAAGGGCTGGCGCGGCGTGCTTGTATGGTGTCCACTGCCGATGCTGCTGCTCGCTCATAGTGAAAGAGGAACTGAACATTTTTTCCCTCGGCCTCTCACCGAATCTGGAGGCCGAGGAAAAAAATGTGGTTGGGGGTTGGGGTGGGGGTTTAGAATCCGAGATGCGAAGGAGCGACGATCTGCGGAGATAGGCCAGGACTCTTTTCCCTGGCCAACGACGCCGATCGCTGCGAGCCAACCAATGAATGAGATAGGCTAAGATGCGGAAGGTTTCCCGGAGAGGTGTCGCCGCCGGCCGTGCTGAAGGTAAATCCTTGTGCGCTAGATTGGCGCCCTCGTCCGGGGCTCAGGGCTCGAACGGTATCCAGAGGCGCAAGCGGCGTCCTCGAATGGACAAGCAAGAGCGTGAGTTCCGGCTCCGAGGCCCCGGGGACCAAGTCAAGGAAGGAGGAAGGTTGATGAGGTTTGCGGGAATCGACGTTGGAGCGGAGCGTCACATGGTGGCGGTGGTGGGTGAGCAGGGCGAGGTGTTGTGTCGTTCCAGCCCATTTGGCGAGGAAGCGTCGGGCTACGCGCATCTGTTCGAGCTGCTCGGCCCACCTGAGAGTTGTCTGCTGGCCTTGGAAGCCACCGGACATTACTGGCGCAATCTATTTGTCGCTTTGTTGGCAAAGGGCTATGCAGTCGCCGTGCTGAATCCGTTACGCACGCGGCGTTTTGCCGAGGAGGAGCTGCAGCGGACCAAGACGGACGCGATCGATGCGTTGGGGATCGCGCGGTTTGCTGCCCAGAAGCGACCGCCGGCAGCGCAACTGCCTGACGTCGCAACGGAAGAGCTGCGCGAATTGTCGCGGCTGCGCGACCGCCTTCAGGAGGATTTTGCGAGCCGTTTGAGGCAGTTACATCGAGCGGTTGACCTGGGCTTTCCAGAGTTCACCCGGCATGTCCGCACGCTCGAGAGCCAACTCGCCGCCACCATTCTGTCGCGCTACCCAACTGCGGAGTCTTTTCGTGGTGTTTCGGTGAAGGCGCTCGCCCGGATCGTTTACGACGGCTCGCACAAGATCGGGGAAGAACTCGCTCGCGCGCTGATCGAGGCAGCCGCAAAGTCAGTCGGGAGTTTTCACTCCGAACCGTACCGGTTGCGGATCAAGTATCTCTGTGAGGATCTTGATGTGCTGCGCCATCGGCTGAAGGATCTCGCTCGCGACATCGAACATAAGATCGACGATCACGAGGTCGGGAAATTGCTAACGACGATCGATGGGGTCGGGCCGTTAACTGCCGCCTGTCTGATCGCAGAACTCGGAGACCCGGCACGCTTTCGCAGCGCTGGCGCGATCGCGAGCTACGTCGGCGTTGCACCGCGGCTGCGGCAATCGGGCAAGAAACGCTTCTCCGGCAGTCCGACGATCCCGTTCGGAAACGCTCGCCTGCGGAAGGCGCTGTGGATGGTGGTTCTTAACGCTGTGCGATGCAATCCGTGGCTGCGCCAGTATTACGAACGTCTTCGCGCGGCGGGCAAACCTGGCAAAGTCGCCGTCATCGCAGCTATGCGAAAGCTGCTGGCAGCAGTATGGAGCGTGGCTACTCACCGACGCGCCTTCATTCCGTACTTGCTACCAAATGGGGCGACAGCCGGGGTTCCAACCGGTCCTGGTTCGGCCTACGAGCGCCGGTAGCGCAGCGCTTCGACCAGTAGAGCGAAGGCGGGAGTGAGTTGGCGGCGACGAAATCATCCTGAGAGGCGGTTTTCGGAAGCGGCTCCACGCTGCCTGGCGGCTGTGGCGCGCCATTCCGATGGGCTGCATCCGAATTCGTCCCGGAACCATCGGGAGAATGCACTCAGCGCCGAGAAGCCCATTAGTTCGGCTATAACGTAAAGCGGACGGCCAGCCGATTCGACATATTGTCGCACCATTTCAGCGCGTACCTGATTGAGCAAAGCGGAGAAGGACGTGCCGTCATGTTTGAGCTGCCTTTCTATGGTCCTGCGGTTGACTCCAAGTTGTTTGGCCATGGCTTCCAGAGAGTAGGTGCCCGATGGTACCCGAATCCACAACAGTTCACGTACTCGATCACTCATGCTCAGCTCGCGATTGATCAGAAGCGCATCGAGATACTGGCGGACGTATCGCGCCATGAGCTGATCCGAATGCGGAACAGGCTGCTCGAGATCTTCGGCGTTTGACACAATGCCGCTGAAGTCGCGTCCGAACTCGACGCGCGAACCGAAGATTCTCCTGTGAACAGAGAGATCGAGTGGCGCGCCGTGAGCGAAGCAGACCGCACGGGGTCTCCATGAATCGCCGAGAAAGGTGCGGAGCGTCCGGCCAACGACTCCTACACACAACTCGACCGCCTGGCGCGCCGGCACCGGTCTCTCGAGCCTGAGCTCCGGTCTTACCGTAACCGTGCCGCCCTCCTCGTCGATCCGAGGATTCAGCGCCTCGTTGTGCAATCGAATGTATTTGACCAGCGCTTCGAGCGCTTTCCTCGCGGTGGGGCCTTCGCGCACGATGAGGGCCAGCGGGCCGAGATTCGACAGCAGGCGGTTTTCCGCGAGCCGCAGCCCGAAATTCTCAATCTGAGCCCGCTCCGCAGAATCCTCCAGCAGTTGGCGGACAGCATCGGCCGAGATCTTCATCTCCGGATCGCGTAGACAGCCACGAGGCAACCCGACCGATTCAACCAACTGATAGGGGTTGAGGTGCAGGATGCGCGCCAACTCGACGTAACCCGTTAGCGATGCTGCTCGAACCAAAAGCATGGGGAAAACCCGCTTGTGTTTGGATGTTAAATCAATGTCGCTTTATGTCAAACCAAGCGTTTCGATTTCCCCTATGTTGGACTCGTCGTATGACAGATTCCAAGAACCGTCAACTCTATCGAATAGGAGAAACTCTATGTATTTCACCGACGATTCGTTGCTTCCGGAGAATCAGGAACCATTGATCATCTGCGTCGCCCCTTACGGGCCCGCGTGGCTGCCAGGCGACTACCCTGAGGACATTCCGCTCAGTTTTGAGGCGCAGGTGCAGAAGGCGGTGGACTGTTACAACGCGGGCGCGACCGTGCTGCATCTCCATGTGCGCGACCCGAAGACCGGTCACGGCTCGAAGAACCTGCAGGAATTCAGCGACCAGATCGGGCGCATCCGCAAAGCCGTGCCCAAACTGCTGATCCAGGTGGGCGGCTCGATCTCGTTTGCGCCGCCCGAGGATGGAGACAAGGCTAAGTGGGAGGGTTACGACACTCGCCACATGCTAGCGGAACTGAATCCCAAGCCCGACCAGGTCACAATCGCGATCAACACGGTGCAGATGAATGTCACCGAGATCATGACTGAGGACGACGTTGCAGGAACGTCGTTGGCGGACCCGAAAATGTTTGAGGCGTACCGCGAGATGGTGACCGATGCGACGCCACTATTCTATGTCGAGCATCTGAAACGGTTGCGCGCCCACGACATCCAGCCGAATTTCATGCTCTCGAACGTGTCTCAGCTCGAGACCGTGGAGCGGCTGATCCGACGAGGTCTCTATATGGGACCCTTGAATCACAACTATGTTCAGATCGCCGGCGGCTCCGATGGACCCAACCCGATCAATCTGGTTGAGCATACTCGCCGTTCGCCGCATGGCTCGGTGCTGTTTGCCGAGTCGATCATGAGGAACGTGGCCCCGCTCAACGCGATCGCGATAGCGATGGGTATCCACGTGCGCGTCGGAATCGAGGACAATATCTGGCGCAAGAAGGGCGAGAAGATGACTTCGGTCGAGCAGATCGAGCAGATGGTAAGGATCGCGAAGGAACTCGGGCGCCCCATCGCCACGCCGGAGCAGGCCAAGGCAATCCTCAAGATCGGGACCTGGTACAAAACGCCCGAAGAGACCCTGTTCAATCTTGGATTGCCACCGAACCGCAAGGGCGCGCAGCAGGGTTTCCTGGTTTACGAGACTGACGGGAAGATCCATGAGAAAGCGTCGCTCGCAGGCGCGGAACATCGGCTGATCGGCGTCTGATAGGAGGCTGCGATGACTACCAAAGAGCAAACGCCGGAAACAGGGCCGTGGGAGGCAGCGCTCTCACAAATCCGTGAGTGGGATCCTGCGTGGGCGGACGCTTGCGTGAAGATGACCACCAATCCGTGGAGCTCGGCCGTCCTGCCTCGCAAGACGGTCGAGTTGATCAGCCTCGCGATAAATGCGGCGTGCACCAATCTAAATCCTGACGGCACTCGCCGGCACATTCGCGCCGCACTTGAGGCTGGCGCCACCCGCGACGAAATTCTGTTCGTTCTTAAGGCGGGTTCCCTCATGTCGATCCATTCGTGCAGCCTGGGCGCGCCTATACTTCTCGAGGAAGCTAAGGTGGCGGGGGCAACGCCGACACGAAAGACGCCCGCGGCTACGCCAGCCTGCGACGCAATGCGGACGATAGGACAGTGGAATACAGCATGGGATCCATTCTTCGAACTTGATCCAGTGTGGACCGATCAGTTCTTTGCAACCGCGATCCCGATGTATAGCAGCGGCGCGCTACCACCTAAGGAGATCGAGCTCCTCAGCATCGCCTGCGATGCATCTTATACGCACATGTACGCAGCGGGGACGCACCGCCACATCAAGGCGGCGCTCAAGCTCGGTGCGACGATGGAAGAGATCATGGAGGTGCTGAAGTTGTGCGTCGTGCAGGGCGTTCAGGCGTGCAATTTAGGAGTTCCGATTCTCGCGGAAGAGATGGCAAGGCTTTCAGGGACGTCTAAGGAGCGCTAGTTCCGGTATGAATCGAACTCTTCGAGAGCGGCTTTCAACCGTGTCCTCGTCCATCGAGGGCGGAGTGCTCGGTTTGGTGCGCGAGATGGCGCCGGTGGTCCTCTTCTTCTTCATCGCGTTCCTGCTGATCTTCGTGATGTTCAAGCTCTTCGTCTCGCAATACGAGATCGAGTTCTCCGCATTCACCAAGGCGGCAATCGCCGCACTGATTCTGGGCAAAGTCGTTCCGCTGCTCGATTGGGCGCAATCCAGTCACCGCTTCGAGACCCATCGCCGCGCCGTTGTGATCGCCGGCAAGACCTTCATCTATGGCCTAGTCGTGATCGTGCTTGGCATCGGCGAGAAGATTTTCCACAACGCTCGGGAGGCGGGCAGTCTTCGAGAAGGCATCAGTCGTGTAGTTGCCAACGCAAACCTCGATCGCTTTCTCGGCCTGGTGCTGCTCATCAGCTTGACCGTCGGAACCTTTCTGGTGATGCAGGAAATCAGTCGCGCGATGGGCAAAGGAGCGCTGTTCACGCTGTTTTTCGAGCCGCCGCTGGATAATTCGAGACCGCGATCACCAATACAGTGAAGATGCGAATTCGATCAGCGCGAGGTCGAGTCGACGGCTTGGGCGCTACGCGCGAAAATGTAATTTCCGGTGTCACCGAATCGCCTCAGATTAGGAAGCGCAGGCGGCGGAACATCAACAAAAAGAAGGGAGCTATAGGTCAATGAAATCTCAGCAAGCGGTGCGCCTCAAAAATCGACACTTAACTGTTTTCGGCGCGGTGTTGTTCCTCGTTGGATTCGCATGGGGGTGCGCGCAAACGGTCGAAAGCAAGCCCGAAATGGCCAAGTAGGTCGAGTCCGGCCAGGCGTCGCCCGCGGTAAGCGGATTTTTTGGCCCGGACGCCTCACTGTTGCAGCCGGGCAAGGAAGGCCAGGCCGCGATGGTGTACATCAATCCGAACACGCAATGGAGCAAGTACAACAAGATACTCCTCGAACCGGTTCAATTCTGGGACAGCGCAAACAGCAAAGTGTCGCCGTCCGATCAGCAGATGCTGACTGCATACTTCTACAACAAACTCGAAGAAGATTTGCAGAAGCATTTCACGCTGTTGGATCAGGGCGGACCGGACGTCCTCGAATTGCAAGTCGCCATGGTGAACGCGAGCGGCGCCACGCCGGGCTTGCGCTCGGTATCGGTAGTGATTCCCCAGCTTCGGATCCTCAACGCTGCGCAGTCGCTCGCGACCGGCAGTTATGCGTTCGTCGGTTCCGCGGAGGCCGAAATGAAAGCGACCGATACTTCTACCGGCGAACTTCTCGCAGCTGCGATCGACAAGCGCGCGGGCGGCATCGCGTTGAGCAGCGCGGCGCAATGGAAATGGGGCGACGCTGAAAATGCGATGAACTATTGGGCCGAGAAGGTTGCCAACCGTCTACTCGAACTACAGGGACGCGCGGTAACCGCCCAATAGCAAATTGCGGTTGATCGCGCTCGATGAACTTTTCTGGTGATGCAGGAGATTAGTCGGGTGATGGGCAGAAGAGCGTTGTTCAGCCTGTTTTTCGAGCCACCGCTGGATAATCCGAGACCGCAATCCCCGACGGAGTGAAGAGCGGATTTCGATCAGCGCGATGTCAGAGACTTTGGCAAGGTAGCCGTCATCCCAGTGTGTGCGAAAGCTGCTCGCGCCTGTCTCGAGTATGTCTAATCGCAGCCGACGCTTCATCGCCCCGTTTTTTCCAATCCGTAGGACGGCCAGCGCAATTCTTGACGCACTCCACGGTATCTAGCGGAAAGAGCGCCACCGTTGCCCGTGGCGCAGAGCGGTGAAAGCCGCCGGGGGACAGGCGGCGGCTGAGGGTTGGGCGGCGTCACATAGCGGAGCGCTGACGGCAGTCTTTTGCTACGGCGTTGGGAGCTTAGAAAACTTCCTATTGAAAGACCGAAGTACGTGGCGTATGGTGCCACGTAGAGGGGTTGAGAGGTGGCGCGGGCCAAGCTGATCAGGCGGCGGAAGTGGACGGACGAACGAGGGAATCTCTACGAGATCGTCCTGTGGAAAGTTGGGCGGAATGCTCGCCATCCTGAAGGCGTTCGATATCGGCTTGTGTTCGTTCGTTCAGGTGAAGAAGCGCCTGCGATTCTGTATGACAATCATCATCCCAAGGGACACCACCGGCATGTCGGGAAGCACGAAGAGCCCTACGATTTTGTGACCGCGAGACAGCTCGTGGCAGATTTCCTGGCTGAAGCGAGCGCATTGGCAGGAGAAGTGAAATGAAGACAGTGACATTTTCGATCCGGCCGCTAAGCGAAATCGTAGATGATTTCGCTGAAACCTTCGACGCCGTTCGGACCGGACGACGTATCCCGAAGAAGCCGCGCGAAGAGGTGGGTTTCACGAGCATCGAGGCCGCCCGAAACTTCCTGACGCGCGAGCGGCTTTCGCTTATGCGGACGATTCGAAACCGTCACCCGGGTTCGCTCTATGAGCTCGCGAAGATGGTCAACCGCGATTTCAAGAACGTCCAAGAGGATATTAGGATTTTGGAGCGACATGGCCTGGTGCGGATATCCAAAGAGCCGCGCGGTAAGCGGAAGGTCAAAGTGCCACAAGTTCTCTTTGAGGAGATTGCGCTCAAAATCGCGATCTGAGCGAGGTGTTGCGTGGAAATATCCTGGGGTTGGGATACCGGCCATTGTTCGTAGAATCGCATTCGTGAACGGGAGCCAAGCCTCGGCGTTCGCCACGCCGCTGTGTTACTAAACCGTAAGCTGGGGGAGCGCATTTGAAGACAATCTTTGATCTGTGCGAGCCGCGAAAGGATGTCGTCAAAGGCGATATAGCCAAGTCGGATTTCGCAGCCGATCTCGCTCAAGTAATAAAAGGCACGGCTTCCGACGAGTATCTGAAAGCGGAACTCTTCTTCGGGACGACATATCCGACGCGAGGGCTCAAAAGTCTGCTCGCCAACGTGTGCGCGCGACTGAGCGGCAAGCCGGGTGAGGTCGCTGCGATCTTCCGCCTCGGAACCTCATTTGGTGGCGGCAAGACGCACTCGCTGATTGCCCTCGTTCACGCCGCGAACGGAATGCGCGGCGTGACCAATGCCGCCGAATTCATCGATCCCGCCGTGGTTCCGAAAAGCCGCGTTCGCGTCGCCGCCTTCGACGGCGAGAATGCGGACCCCGCCAACGGTCGTAAGATGGGCGACGATGTTCTCGCCTTCACCCCGTGGGGCGAAATTGCGTATGCACTTGCGGGCAAAGCTGGGTACGAGCGCGTTCGCCGTGGGGACGAGCAGGCCATCGCTCCCGGCGCTGAGACCATACAAGAACTGTTCGGTGGCGAGCCGACCTTGATTCTGCTCGACGAGCTTTCCGTTTACCTGCGCAAGGTGCAGAAGCTGCCACAGGCGCGTGAGCAACTTGCCGCTTTTCTTAGTTCACTCTTCAAGGCGGTTGAATCCTCGCCAAAAGCGGCTGTGGTCTACACGCTATCTATTGGGAAAGACGATCGTTCATCCGATGCGTACAGCGAGGAAAGCCAGTTCATCGCTGATCGGATGGCCGAGATCGAAAGCGTTTCGGCCCGCAAGGCCACGCTGCTGAACCCGACCGAGGACGATGAGACGGTGCAGGTGCTTCGCCGGCGTTTGTTCGACCAAATCGACGATCACGGCGCTTCCGAAGTGGTCGATAGTTATCGCGAATGCTGGAACTCAAACCGCGACGCTCTTGTTGGCGATGCCTCACGCCCTGAAACGATCGATGCCTTCTGCGCGAGCTACCCGTTTCATCCAGACGTTCTTGCCACGCTCACCGGCAAGACCGCGACTCTCGTCACCTTTCAGCGGGTACGCGGGATGCTGCGTCTGCTGGCTGGAACCGTCGCTTATCTCTGGAGCACGAAGCCGGCTGACGCCACCGCGATCCATCTTCATCATATCAATCCGGGCTTCGCGCTTATCTACGAGGAAATTGCCACGCGCCTTGGACAGCGCGCGTATGTGCCGGCGATCCGCAATGACATCGTCGCCGCCGAACCCGGCAAGAAGGCGCTCGCGCAGGAAATCGACGACGCGCACTACCGTGGATTGGCTCCGTACGCCACCTACGTCGCGCGCGCGATTTTCATTCACACGCTTGCCTACAACGATCAGCTAAAGGGCGTCACTCCCGAGCATCTGCGCTACTCCATTCTCGGTCCCGAAACGGACATCAGCTTTATCGATGACGCGCGCAAGCGGTTCGCCGAAGACTCGTCCTATCTCGACGATCGCCCGACCGCGCCACTTCGCTTCCTGGTCGAAGCAAATCTGACGCAGATCATCCGCCGCCAGGAACTGCACGCTGACGCCGGACAAGTGCGCGCGGAACTGAACGACCGCATCAAACGTATTTTCGGCGGCAACTACTTTGAGATGATTCCGTTTGCCGGCGGACCGTGGGAGGTTCCCGACGACACCGGCGACGGCCGTCCGCGGCTCGTCGTTATGTCGTACGACGGAGTCACGGCTGGTACCGCGGTAGAGAGCGTTCCTGATTTAGTCGCGCAGATCTTCGCGCGTAAAAACGCGGAAGGCAGTGCCTTCCGTGAACTGCGTAATAATCTGCTCTTTGCCGTTGCCGATGACGACAAGGTCGCCGAGATGCGGCGCGCGATGGTTCGCCGCCTCGCGCTGGCTGAACTGCGCAAACCCGAACGGCTGGGCGATCTCGCCGAGCATCAGAAAGCCAAGATTCTCGAACTCGAGGAGCGGTCCGAATCCCAGGTGGCTGTAGCAATTCAACAGTGCTACCAGCACGTTTTCTATCCGTCGCGAAATCGTCTGCCGCGTGCTGAAGTTGACCTCGCGCATACTGCGCTAGCCCTGCACAACACATCGGACTCGCCCGGCGCCGGACAGGTCCAAATCCTGCGCACGTTGCGCGAGCAGAAGAAGCTCCGCACGCGCGATGACGAGCCCGACGCTCCTGCCTACATCCGCGACCGGACTCCGCTCCGCAAGGGCCAAATGACGACGCTCGCGCTGCGCGACGAGTTCCGCAAGGATCCCGCGCTGCCGATCATGCTGGGCGACGAAGTCTTCGTCCGCGCGATTCGCAAGGGGGTCGAGGACAGCGTGTATGTCTATAGAAGTGGCGCGCTGCTCTACGGCCCCGGCGATCCCAACGCGGACATTCGAATCGACGAGAACTCCGTCGTTTTCACGATGGACTATGCGCGCCAACACGAAATCTGGCCCCGCCCAAAGCCAGAGACTGGAACCGGTGCGGGAAGCGGAGGTGCGAGCGACGGCTCCGGTGCCCGAGGCGGGGCGGGTGAAGGTGGCGACACGCACGGTGGAGGCGGTGGCGCGACCGGCGCCGGCGGGACAACCGGCGACACCGCGACCTCTTCGCAAACCTTTACTGCGGAAGCCGTCCTGCGCGAGGCGCTGATCCAGCTTTGGGAGCAGGCACGAAAAGCCAAGGTAGATAAGATCGGCGTGCTGAAAATCAAAGTCTTCGACGCGGCCGACGCGTTCCGCCTACTCGGTGCCGTCAGTTCGATATCCAGCGCCGCGAAAACAGCTAGAATGGAAGGCGGCTACGATACCAAGGAAGGCGCGACGATGACGTTCGAGTTCACGGGTCCGGTCGCGGACGCGCTTCCGGTCAAGGATTTTCTCGACTCGCAGATGCGCGCAGCAGCCGACAAGAAGCTCGACACGACCTTTGAGATTCATTTCAACGACGGTCTGGCGATGGGCGGCGACGCGGCCGAAAAGCTGACCGAGCGCCTGACACGCTTTGCAACGGGATCGGCATACGTATCGGCATCGGCGGAGGCGAAACCATGAAGGCACAGGTCCATCGCATTGACGAAATCCTGCCGCGCTCCTCACAACCTCGCTTCGAGATTCGCTCGCGCACGTACCGGCCCGGAGATACTGAGATCGAAATTTTCCAGATGCCGGCACCAGCCACTCCTTATATCCGTACACCGCTTCGGATCGCGGGACTGCGCGGTCGCAACTTGGAACTCATCGAGCATCGCGTGCTCCGCCGCCTTACGCAGGAAGGCATCCGCTTCGATTCGACGCGCGATCCCGTGGCAGCCCGCCGCGGCTCAGTCCGTCCAGTGGGGGAAGAGCTGGCGATGACACTCGGACTCGTGTTCCGCACGCTGGCGCCGATGCGAAGCCGCAACCGGATGCGCGAAGTGGTCGAGGGGATCGAGACGATGCAGCGTGAGGAAGCAGCGTACTGGCTCGGGATGGCGATGCATCGGAAGTATCCGCGCCGGGTGCTGAATGCGCTCCGGATTCTGCTGACCGATCCCAAGCGCAACCTGTAGCGCCTGCGCGAAATGGCAAAAGACACGCGACTGATTGAACGCTGGCTGCCGATTGCGGAGCTGGGAGAAGAGAGCGTGCGGGAGCGACGCTCGATGACGGCGCTGCCACCGATATACTACTTGCACGTTTGGTGGGCGCGGCGGCCGCTCGTCGCGTCGCGCGCGGCGATCCTCGCATCCATCTTGCCAGCGGATGCAGACCACGAGAAGTTCAAGCACCTCCTCGGTATCCTCGGCGATCCGGTGGGCAGCCGACGCCGCATAGACCGTGCGAAGCGCTCCGGCGAACGATTCCAAGGTGAAGCCTATTCATATCCTCGAGCTTTTTCCTACTCGCCGAGTCCGGCGGATTTGGACTGGCTCAAGGGTCTGATTCCGGCTGAGGAGCTCAGCTTTCTTGATCCGACCGCAGGCGGTGGTAGCGTACCGTTTGAAGCGACTCGGATCGCTCTTACTACGTTTGCGAACGAACTTAATCCGGTTGCGACGCTGATCCTTCGCGCAACCGTGGAGTACCCAATTTGCTTCGGAAAACCTCTCGTAGCGGAATTCGAACGACTCGCGAAGCGATTCCTCGAGGTTCGGGAAGAGCGGCTACTCCCGCTGTTTCCGCCTGAGCCAAATCAGAACGCGATCCCGACGAACTTCATTTGGGCGCGGACGATCACCTGCCCTTATTGCGACGGGCTGGTGCCCCTATCGCCGAACTGGCGCCTTGCTCCCGATGGCACTGGCGTGCGGCTCAAGCCGATCGTCAGCAGAGGTCCCGGGTCGAAGGGCCGCCGATGCAGCTTCGAGATCGTCAGGACGATCAAGGAACAGTCTGCCGGTACAGTCGCCGATGGTGACGCGACCTGCGCTTTCACCGACTGCGGACGCGTCATCGACGGCGACGAAATCAAGCGCCAAGCGCAGGCCGGCAAAATGGGTGAGCAGCTTTACACCGTGGTCTTCAAGCAGCGCGTAGAGGTCAAGACCAAAACCGGTAAGATTCGCGGCAAATGGGACCGCGGCTACCGAGCGCCTTGTGCCGAAGACGACAACAGTGAGGAAATCAAAGCGCGTTTGGCTGAGAAGATGGTTGAGTGGGAATCGCTCGATGTCGTTCCGAACGAGGAGATTCCCGACGGGCAAAAGACGAATGAGCCCATTCGTTATGGGATCCGGAAATGGCGCGACATGTTCTCGCCGCGTCAGCTTCTTTGCCATGGCACTAGCGTCGAAGTCTTTCGCGAATTGCTTGAAGACGAGCAGCGACGCGGCACGCTAAGCGAGCTCACGAAGGCGGCGTTCGTTTATCTGACAATTAGTTTAGACAAGATCCTCAATTACAACTCTCGAATGTCGGTTTGGATGTCCACCCGTGAGGTTGTGGCCAATACGTTTAATCGTCACGACTTTGCATTCTGCTGGTCCCACTGCGAGATGGCCCCACTGATCGTGGGGCTGGGCTATGACTGGGCCTTTGAGCAGACGGGCAAATGCATCAAGGAACTGATCGAGTTAGCACGGCCCGGTTCTGCCGGCGGCAACGGATCGCTGTTCGACAACGGACGTTCCGGTCCCTTCACGCCGCCGCCGATCAGCATCACCTGCAAGTCCGCGGATAACCTCAACCATCTCGCCGACGAGAGCATTGACGTGATCGTGATGGATCCGCCCTACTACGACAACGTCATGTATGCGGAGCTGTCGGATTTCTTCTATGTGTGGCTGAAACGAACGGCCAGCCGCGTCATCCCCGAACTGTTCACCCGCGCGCTCACCGACAAGGAACACGAGGCGGTCGCCAACCCAGCCAAGTTCAAGGGCCAGCCGGGCGCCAAGGCGTTAGCCGGGCGCGACTATCAGGAGCGGATGGCCGCAATCTTCACCGAATGCCGCCGCGTGCTGAAGCCTAGCGGCGTGATGACCCTGATGTTCACCCACAAGGCGACGGGGGCGTGGGACGCCCTCACCAAGGGCTTGATGCACGCGGGCTTTGCGATTTCAGCCTCGTGGCCGATCAACACCGAGGCTGAAGGTAGCATGCACATCAAGGACAAGGCCGCCGCCAATAGCACGATCTTCCTTGTCTGCCGTCCGCGGGAAGATGTGGAACACGACGCATCGACAATTTATTGGGAAGACGTGGAGCCGTTGGTTGCGCAGGCAGTCCGAACTCGCGTCGCGGAATTCCAGAAGGCAGGAATTGGCGGTGTCGATCTCTACCTTGCGTCTTTCGGTCCCGCGCTTGAGGAATTCTCGCGCCACTGGCCACTCAAACGGGGCACACCACGCACGAAACCCGAGAGCCGTCGTCGAGTTCAACAGGCGGAACTATTCCGCGAGGAATGGGATCCTTATGCCGTAACTCCCGAAGACGCGCTCGACGCCTCGCGGCGTGAAGTGAAGCGTTGGCGCCTGGAACAACTGACGCATTCCAAGATTCGCGAGGAACTCGACCCTGCAACTTCGTGGTTCGTGCTCGCATGGGACGCGTTCCGGGCACCCAAAGTGGCCTACGACGAAGCATTGGTGCTTGCCCGCGCTGTGGGCGTCGAGCTGGACGCACAGATCATCGGGCGCCTCGCCGAAAAGAAAGGCGGCGACATCGTCATCTGGGATAGCGAGCGCCGGGCGGCCAAGGGCGCCCTCGGTCCACCCGACGGATCGCGTGGAATGATTGACGCGATTCATCATGCGGCATACTTCGCGCGCACCCGCTCCCTCGAATCCGCGCGAGAATTGCTTCATCGCGCTGGTGTCGATAGCGAGGCCGCCTTTTTCGCGGCGCTGGAAGCAGTACTCGAAGTGCTGCCACCGTCGAAGGCATTTTCCGGGGTCGATCTGGATGGTGACCTGGCGCTTGCGGCCAACGACTTCGAGGCGCTCGAAAAGCTGCGCCGTCTCGCCTTTACCGAGCACGTCGATGCGCCCGATCAGCTCGACCTTTTCAAGGAAGAAGCAACCGCTTGAGCCGACTCGCCGATCACGAGTGGCTCCTGAAGTACACCCGCGACGAGGGCGACCTGGTCGCGCTCTTCTATCAAATCGCGCTCACATGCGCCGTCCGATACGACCGCCTGACTGGCTACTTCAACGCTGGTGCGCTGACGCTTGCGGCCCGCGGCATCGAAGGACTGGTGCGCAACGGGGGAAGGATGCGGTTGGTCGTCGGATGCACGCTTGGAGCCGAAGAGATCGCGGCGATCGAAAAGGGCGAGTCGCTCAAAAACGCCATCGAGCGGCGCATGCTCGCGAATCCGCTTGCGCCGTCCAACCAGGAATCGATCGACGCGCTTGAGCTGCTCGCATGGATGGTCGCAAACGACCATCTGGAAGTGAAGGTGTCGATTCCCTGCGATGAGAAGCGGCGACCAGCTCCGGCAGACGGAATTTTCCACGAGAAGTCGGGAATCATTGAGGACGAGCGCGGTGACACTGTGGCATTCAGCGGAAGCAACAACGAAACCCCGTCAGGATGGCAGGGTAACTGGGAAAGCTTCCACGTGTTCGCCTCATGGCGCGAGCCGGAACGTGTCGTCGATGAGGAATCCAACTTCGGGAAAATCTGGAGTGGCAACGCGCGTCGGGTTCTGACGTACGATATTCCGACCGCGGTCCGCGAAAATCTTCTGCAGTTCCTGCCCAACGACGACAGGCCAGCTCGTCTCAAACGAACGCAATTAGGATCGGAGCCAAAGAAGGATGGCATCCCAAAACAAGTTCCTGAAGAGCCACCACTTACTCACACCGATCTCAGGCGCCTAGTGTGGGAATTCATCGGAGAAGCTCCGCGCATGCCCGATGGTGGCGATCGCGTGGGGGAAGCGACCGCAGCGGTCGCCCCATGGCCGCATCAGGTGCGCGCGTTCCAGATGATGTATGGGAACTGGCCACCGAAATTGCTGATCGCCGACGAGGTCGGACTGGGAAAGACGATTGAGGCGGGACTGCTCATCAGACAGGCGTGGCTGGCAGGCAAAGCTCGGCGAATCATCGTGCTCGCCCCCAAGGGATTGCTTAAGCAATGGCAAATCGAGCTACGCGAAAAGTTCAATCTCAATTGGCCGATTTACGATGGACAGAAGTTGATCTGGTATCCGTCGCCTTCGATGAAAGGCCACAACGAGCGCGCAGTCGGTCGCAGCGAATGGCATAAAGAACCGGCGGTGATCGTGTCGAGCCAGTTGCTCCGCCGTCAGGAACGGGCCGACGATCTCGTCGCGACCGCAGAGCCTTGGGATCTCATGATCCTCGACGAGGCACATCATGCGCGTCGGCGTTCTCCGGGTGCTCCTACTGAAGGCGGCCCCAATCGCATGTTGCGGCTCATGCAGCGGCTCCGTGAGCGAACACAGGGACTCGTACTGCTCACTGCTACCCCGATGCAGGTGCATCCTGTGGAAATCTGGGACCTCCTGAATCTGCTTGGGCTCCCTGACGCCTGGGACGCGGCGGGATTTGTGCGCTTCTTCAGAGAAATCGAGGAGCCGAGCCCATCAGTTGAGACATTCGAGCATTTAGCGCGAATGTTCCGCGCAGCCGAGGAAACATACGGAGAAGTAAAAGCCGAAGAGGTCGCCCGCTTGGGCGGCGTGAGTCGTCTCAAGGCTAGGAAGGTTCTGGACGCGCTTCGCGATGAAGCTAGCATTCCGCGCCGCAGGCTAGAAACGCCTGAACGGAAGCTCGCGATACGGGTGATGAAGCGAAGTACTCCTGTCGCGCGCCTAGTGTTGCGTGCGACGCGGGAGACGTTACGCGCGTATTTTAGGCAGGGCCGGCTCTCGACCGCAATAGCAGACCGGAAAATCGACGATCAATTCATCGATCTTTCGCCGGACGAGCAGATGCTCTATCAAGCCGTCGATGACTATATCTCCACGGCCTACGGCCGAGCCTCCGAGAAGGAGCGTAACGCTGTGGGATTTTTACTGACGATCTACCGGCGGCGTCTGGCGAGCAGCTTCGCTGCGCTAAGGAACACGCTCGAAGACCATTTGGCGGTGATCTCGGGTGCAAGGGACTCTCCGGCGGCTGCGAGAGCCGAAGAAGATGCTTTGGAGGACGCTTCGGCGGACGAAGAGCCGGATTCCGAGGAAGTAGTGGCACGCGAGCGCGAGGGGCTCGCGGCGCAGGAACGCGCGGAGATTGAAACGTTGCTAGCCAACATTCGCAAGCTGCCGCCAGACAGCAAAGTCGAGAAGCTGAAGAAGGTCCTCGCAGATTTGCGATCGGATGGTTACCCGCAGGTGATGGTCTTCACGCAATACACGGACACGATGGATTTCATTCGAGAGGAATTGGCGAGCGACAAGAATCTGCGTGCCTTGTGCTTTTCCGGCCGCGGTGGTGAGGTGCGCGATCCTGACGGGACTTGGCGGACGGTTTCGCGCGACGACATCAAGCGACGATTCAAAGAAGGAAAGGCCGACGTGCTCGTGTGCACCGATGCGGCTGCTGAAGGACTCAACTTTCAGTTCTGCGGCGCACTCGTGAACTACGACCTGCCGTGGAACCCGATGAAGGTCGAGCAGCGTATCGGGCGGATCGATCGCCTGGGTCAGAAGTTCGCTAAAATCAGAGCAGTCAACCTTCATTACCGCGATACAATCGAGAGCGATATCTATATTTCGCTGGGCAAGCGGCACAATATGTTCCAGCAGGTGGTCGGCCGTTTGCAGCCAATTCTGTCCCGTCTGCCGAACCTTGTCGCCGAAACAGTGTTATCAGGGCAGGCGCGTGACCCAGAGAGTAGGAAAAGCCTGACCGCGAGAATTGAGTCCGAAGCGAAGGAAGCCGAGGCATCGGGCTTCGATCTTGAAGCCACGATCGATGAAGACTTCACCGAACCGGACCGGCCAGTCCCGCGCCTTGCCCTGGACGACATCGATTTGGTGATCCGCACGAACGGAGTACTTCCACCCGGCGTCGAGGTCCAACCAATGGGAACCCGCGAGTACAGCTATCTCGCACCCGGGATGCCAGAGCGGCTCCGTGTCACGACTGATGCCGCCTACTACGAACAACATTCGGATAGCGTCGAACTATGGTCGCCCGGTAATACGCTGTTCCCGACCGTCGAAATAGCAACTGAAACAAACCCTTCCTTATCAGATCTTTCTATCCGACAGATCCTTGTTGACTCTCGATCCATAGCCTCTAACAAGTGACTGCCCGACGACTCAAGCGAAGCCGTCAAGGCTCAAGACGGCGCGAAAATTGCGGCACTTCCAAGTGTCCGGACATCTCCATAGGCGCATCTCAGACTTGCCACAGTCGAAAGCCACAACGACAAATTCCACACCGAGACATGACCCGCCGTCAGGCCACTACAGTATATGGCAAGTTGAATCTGGTTCGGTCCGACAGCTACCGCGTATAGCGGAATCTTCGCGCAGAGGGACTTTTCTCAATCAAAATGTGTAAACTGTTTGAGGTTTGTGAACGAATTTGCCATCGAAGACGCATCCGCCTGATACGGTCCGCTTGCCCGGTGCGATTTGGTTTGAGGCTAACTCATGACTGCCTCTTTGGCGGATCATCCTATACAGCACTTGAGAGCTAAGGAGTACCCGTGCCAGTCAACGTCTTGCGGAATAAGATACCTCAGCAAGTGCACTCTGACATCAGCGGCTTTTCGCCGGAATACGCGGAACACTGGAGAGCTTGGCTCGCTGCTCCGGCACCTGCCCGACCCGAGATGTTCGCCAAGATTCTCAGAAAATGGCAAGCCGTGCGGCCCAAAAAAATACGGCGTCTCCGTGACGATACAGAGGCAGCTCACGTTCCGCCATTCCTTGACGACCTACTCGGCCAATCAGAAGCGCCTATTGCCGTACTCGCCAACCTCAGTCTGCTAACGATCGCAAGACGCACTGAAAATCAGAAGCAAGCGTTGAGTGATCTATGGCAGATCTTCTCTCAGCTTCCGACCGAGGGCATCTCATCATGTGTAGGAATCACGAAGGCGATCCTTCTGCTTACAGATGGGAGGATCGGGCCTGCATTTGACTCGCGGGTCCGAAAGGAACTCCGAATAGCTGCGCCCACAACGTGTGCCGCATGGCTTGTGACATTAGAAGAGATCGCTGACGACATTGCAGCTTTTGAAGCCGCTCATGGGTCATTTGTCAGCGCGGCTCCTAAGCATTTCGCTCATCTTTCATACGGCCGCCTCTACGATATGGCTTTCGGGCCTCGATAGATGGATAGAGGAAACGCTCACTGTCCTCCCCCAAACCGCTTCTTCGACCGTGGCTTCACGAAAGAACCCGCCGAACAATTGCCAATAAAAGATTCCGTATCCGCCTCGGGTAAAATTTCTCGCTTTCGGGTAATCTCAAAGATAACGGATGACGTTGACGGGTGCCCTGCCGCCGGATCGACTTCGGCGCCGACGCTTAGACCATCCCGCAGCTGAACCAGCACCCCGAATGGGTGCTGAATCTCTTCATGTCGGTGACAAGAACTCGGAAATGACGATTCCTGCAAAGATAGAGGCCGCAGAGATCGCACTTGCCAACCTCTTGTCCGAGGTCAGCAGTTTTACTGGTTTCTTCTTTTCGATGGCGAGCTCTCTTGCAGTGTAGGCTATCATGCAGTCTTGGGTCTTCAATGCCCTTCGTTCATGTATGCCAACCAATGTCAGTAGCTGCCGACAATGGAAGTAGTTTCTACCGGCAAATGCCCTGACGAGAAGACGATCGTCCGCCAAATCCTCGAAAAAGCGGCCATCCGCATGTTCGTACTCAGCAATGCTGATCCGTCCGTCGCGAACGCAAGACCCTAGCGCACTAACGATTTCGAGAATCGAGATCTCGGCTATGAAGACCTCTCCTTTAAGTCTCCCGATTATCTGACGGCACCGATAGTGGTGCTTTCCTGAGATATACGCCCATTTCAAAGCGGAGGTGTCCAAGAAATGGATCACTAGTCGCGTTTCTTCCGATTTTTCTGAAGCTTTTGATCCATTCTCTTTACATTCGCAGTTTTCACTTTTTTCGAGGCTACCACCTCTGTGGCCAATCGCTTCCAGTCGAGGTTTCCGCTACCTTCATCTGTGAGGTTCTTCACTGCTTCGACCACACTGTGAACAGACACTGGTTTCGCTAGATAAAGATCAGCGGCAATTTCCTCCCTCAACTCCTTTTGTACTTCGCGAGCGTCTATGGTTCCGTGATCGATTTGACCTGAGATAATCACGGTTCTCAGGAATGGACTGAGTTTTTTCAATTCCAGAGTAAGCTCAAGTCCCCGTAGACCCGGCATAATGAAATCGACAATGGCGATGTCATAGCCAGTTCGACGCGCCAGTACCAGCGCCTCGTCCGCCGAACTCGCAGTATCGACTTCGTAGCCCTGAAGACGTAGTCCGTCACTCAGTACGGTGCGTATATCAGCTTCATCATCAACGAGCAGCACGCGAATCATGGCTGATCTTCCTGGGAATGGTTATTACGAATCTTGTTGGATTGTGAAAGCTTTCGCACGACAGATCTCCTCCAAGCACCCGAAGTGCTTCCCGGTACATAATCAGAGCAACGCCCATGCCGCCTTGTTTACTTGTGGTTTCGCGTCTGAACACGCGTTCACGCATTGGTTCTGGAACGCCGGGTCCGTCATCGTCCACAGCTACGCTGATAGCATTGCGATTCTCGCTCACTCGCACGTAGATATTATGGCCTTTAGGGTTATCTAAACTGACAATGGCCTCGTATGCATTGATCATCAAATTGGTTAATGCCATCAGTATCGACCACCTGTTAGATGTGACCTTAGCCGATACCCTATCGCTGCTATGCAACGAGATACCTCTTGCGGCCGTCCTAACCTCAAATTCTTCAACGACCTCCGAGATTAGCGCATTCAGATCGACCGACTCAGTCTCCTCTCTCCGCTCACCAAGGTCCTTGAGGAAACGAATATGTTTATCCATGCGGTCAACATTTCGCTGTATGGTGGTGATCGAATCGTCTACTTCCGGCAAGGTCACGCCCGCTCTTAAGAGTCGAGTCGCGATGTTTTCAGACGCTCCGTATATTACAGTCAGAGGCTGCCTCAGCTCGTGAGCCAGACCTAGCGAAAGCACGCTAAGGGTGCGCTGACTAGCCTGTATAAGCTTCTGACTCTTCTTAAGCCGTGACTTCTCCCAACGAGGTTTCGCGACCCGACGCTCGAGTTCAAACTCCAGCTCGCTTAGACGGTTCTTGAGAAATTTTGCGAACGCTTCAAACTCGGGACCTCTGATGAAGGCGCGTCGATTCGTGGCGTCCTGTAGTTTGGGGTTTGTTTCGCGCCCAATTTGAACGAAACCAAAAAGACGCGAAGGGACCAAGGGCATGTGTCCCGCCCTCTTCGCACGTTTCGCAAGAAGACCAAGCCAGTCAGCATCCGCGGAACCTGCGGGCTCAACTCTAAGTCCGTCGCGATATACTCCCACACCCGGAACAGCACCGTTGGCATCGGCTTTTTTTGGCCGATTGATGAAATAGAGGAAGTGTCCGTCAATCGGGCCAAAGTCAACATGATCGTCTTCGTCCGCGACTTCGTCCGGGCCCTCCCAATCGCCCCATTTTCCATCTTCTTGGTTTCGTCGCCTTCGCTTAATGGTCACAAGGCCATCTTCGTCTCTAGAAACCACCCATTCGAAATTTGCATTGCCTATCTCTATAGGCTTGAGCTCCCCCGACGCAGCCGGCTTCGGCGTATTCAGAACAATTCGGAACTCTTGATCCTGGCCAAACGGATTCAACAAGCGCGCCAGCCTAGTGCGGAGTTCAAGCAGACTGTCGTCGTCCCAAGCCTGCCGCAGTCCCTCGATCCTCAAGACTGTGCCCGACGCATCGCGGCCAAGCAGCGGCTGCTCAACAAAATCGTAGGGTATTTCAATCTCAGAAAGTCGTTTCTTCTGATTTCCGAAGCGTTTCCAGTCAAAGACTACACGTAATGCGCGAGCTTGATTTCGTGTTTTAGTGAAGACAATCAGCTTTTCTCCGAGCTTGTCTGCCGCAAACCTACCTATCCCCTTTTCACCAATGGGTATGCGTCCCGTTCCAGGTAATGCCTCAGCTGTTTTTTCCGAAAATCCGGCCCACATCCAAACTAACCTAAATTTCGCAAGCGTCAGACCCTCCCCGTTGTCTAGAATGTTTATAACACCCGAATCACCATTCGATGGCCTCACAATCGTTATGATAACCTGGGTAGCGTTAGAGTCATAAGCATTCTTTACAAGTTCCTCGACTGCTGAATACTCATCTGGGAGAAGGTCCCGCCCCAACAAGCGCTGGAGCTTAGCGCTTGCCTCAAACTGTAGCATTCCGGAGTCAGTGTTACTCACTGCTTCTTTCCCATGACTAAGATCGATTCGCGCAACAGATCAGCAGTGAAGTGTTTCCTGTGGAATTGGCGGCCCACCAAGACGTCTTGAACAATGAGCCCTGCCTCTTTTGCCAGAACGCACGTCCACAGATCAGTTGCGACTGGAATCGGATAGTCGCTATTACCGTGCAGCGAATTTCCGATGACCAGAAATATTCGGCCCTTCGGCGCGAGCAGTTTGCAACACGCTCTAAGTGTTCGCAGCATATCTGCGAAATATTCGGCGAAGAGTCGAGCGCGCCACTTTTCCCGACTTCCCGCATATTCGAGCAGTCGCCCAAAGCTGGGACCAAGTACTTTCTTAACTTCTTCAACATCGGCATCGCGAAAGACGGGGAACGTACAACTTGGGTGACTGCGAAAAGTGTTTCGCCTCTGCGCGATCATCTGTGCTTGGGATGTGAGAAATTTCAGTAACCAAAGCTCAATCTTATAGACTTCAGTGTAGTCAATGTTGTTCAGATAGGGAGGCGAGAAGAAGATCACATCGAACTGCCGTCCAGGGAAAATACGATCGGCTCTGCGTCCGTCGCCGTTTTCAACTCGCGCGTCCAAAGGTGAACGAGCACCGAGCGATTGCAAGTCCTCAGCGATCTCGCCCCACTTCTCGGCGACCGTTTCATGAACGTTGCGGTCATCTTGCCTCGGGTGAAAACGCAATGCGCGGCCGTCCTTTCGAAGATTAATCACGTTTTCGGCACCAGCAGCGATACCGACTAATAGCGGATTTGCTTCGCGTTGATGATTCGCAAGTTGCCGGACCTTTTCCCGCAATTCTAAGATTGCTTGCAAGTCTTTGGGTGCAACAAACCGAGGATTCAGAAGTGTAGACAGAGTCGGTTGCTGCGGCTGCTTATGCAACACGAATCCGTTCAAGGAAGCTTGGCCGGCAAGAACGAAAACCGAGGGGCGGTATTGGTCCCACGCCATCTTCGTTTGGGCCACAAACCTGATGTACGGGTTAACCTCCACTCCCCTCAATATCAATTTTTTCACGCCCATCTTTCGGAGTGCATCTTCCGCCGAAAGAAGGGAGGTTGCGACACCGCAGAAGGGGTCTAGAAACCTTATGGATGTGGCGCCTTTCGGAAGGTATTCGTGCAGCAGGCGAGGCACCAACCCGAGCGAAAAGGACTCTTTGAACTTGAACCAGCGGTGCACTGGCGCATTAAGGTTCGCGTCGAACCTCAGGAGCGACGCGAGTTCTGTTTGGCTGTTCCGCAAGCGGATTTTATCAGCCAACTTGCTATGGTCTTCTAATATGGTCGAGAGCTCGGTCATCTGGTGCACGTCTTAGGCGGCCTCGTTCTTTAAACGCGGCATCTTCTTCAGTTTGCCGGCGAGCCGGTCCCGGGCTACTTCGATCTCATGATCTGCTTGGAGACCGATCCAGAATTCTGGCGTGGTGTTGAAGTAGTGAGCGAGCCGCACGGCGGTGTCGCCGGTAATTCCACGGCGGCCCCGAACGATTTCCGAGATACGGTCTGCGGGTACACCAATCGATTTGGCAAGAGCGTTCTGCGACATTGCGAGTGGCTTAAGGTAATCCTCGAGCAAGACCTCGCCAGGATGGATAGGCTTCATTTTTCTTGTGCGCATGGTATTCAAAGTTCGTTCCCTGTTAGTGACAATCTACAACCTCGACATTAAAGGCGTGGCCGGCGCGCCACTCGAAGCAAACACTCCACCGTTGGTCGATCCGAACGCTGTATTCACCCTTGCGGTGCTCTTCACGGTGCTTTTCAAGCCGGTTGCCCGGGCTGGCCAAGTCACGTAGCTCTCTGGCTTGTTTAAGCACCCGAAGCTTTCGCAGTGTCGCTCGCTGGAGGTTTTGAGGCAGGCACGTTGACTTGTTCCGATTACAAAGAGTGGCGGTCTCGGAATCGGCAAAGCTCCTGATCATTGAGTGTTGAGTGTGATTCACACAAGGAGGCTTGTCAATTGAGACAACCCGCTGGTGGAATCTCCGACAACCAGACGAGACGGGCTTACCGCCGAAGGGGTCCGACACCAAGCCCTCTTCACGCCCATGGAGTCGGGTCCCGGAGAATTTGTCTAGAACGGCACGCTATCCGATGGCTCAAGAGGATTATCAATGGCATTGGCCTCGGCCCGATCAGTCGGCGCTGGGCCGAGAAACTGCACCTGGGACGCGACGATCTCTGTATGCTGGCGCTTGCCGCCGTCGTGCTTAGCTTCGAACTCGCGTGTGCGGAGACGCCCCTCGACGTAAACTTGCCGTCCCTTTTTGAGATAGTCATTGCAGGTTTCGGCGAGCTTTCCGAACGCCACTATGTGGTGCCACTCGACGCGTTCCTGCTTCTCGCCCTGTTTGTCCGTGATAGATTCGTTGGTTGCGATTGAGAACCCGCCTGCCGGCTGACCGCTGGGCAGATACCGAAGCTCGAGATCGCCGCCCAGATTTCCAATTGCCATTGCTCGATTCAACGACATGACATTTTCTGCTTTCGTCCGCTCCAATGAGGTCGCTTGAATTTGTTTCTCAGCCGTCACGGCTGGCTTCCCAGACTGCGCTTTCGACTCGCTCTTCACTCTCAGCGCGCAGGTACTCGCCGAAGCATCGCCAGTGGAAGATCGCGAACCACCCCAGAGATGTTTCCCGCTTCGCCGCGCTCGGAGCCGCGCGCTCAGCGGAGCGATTGGACCCTGTTGACAGCCTTAATCGCTGTTCGGTCCGCGTAGTCGCGTTGCCTCGATGCGCCTCCTTTTTTTGTAAGAACTCGGGCATGAAGAATATCGTACCTGATTTGTTGTTCTGAGAACCCGCGGCTTGCGGCGTGTACTGCCCAAGCCATATCAGCCCGATGAAGGTCGCCAGCGTAACGCAGATCGGCGTGAAAGTCCGCGAGCGGCCGAGTTGAACCATCTCGAAGCTGCGATGGACTTTGTCCGTAGGTGTCGCGTTCCCGCCGGGTCTTCGCCGCCAGCGCTGCCACGTGCGCGAGAAATTCCTTTGCGGCGCCGTATACCCGTCCGTTGTATTCGCGGAGTCGTACGAACGGCGGCAGTCCGCTCTCCAACTTTCTCCCTGGCTTTTGGTTTGTGAAACCGGCGAGCCTCCCGAAGTGCCGCCAATCGGCGCTGGATGGGTCGCCGCCGAAACGACGCGTAAGTTCCTTCGCCGCTAGCGTGCTCACGAAATGATCCGCGACGGCTCGTCCGTGGTTCAGCCATGCCTGAAAATTGTAGGGCGAGGTTTCGATAACGAGGGCGGGCTGAAAGCCCGACTCTTTCATCCCGGCGATTGCGTCAGCACTGAGATCGTCGAGCAGGCTGAGTGGATGGGCGCCCTCGGGACGCACGAAGATGTGCGCACCGCGCGCGTTCTCCCGCCTCAGCTGCTGGATCGCTTGCTCGATGCACCTGACCGTCCACCCCTCGCGGAGCAGCATGCGACCGTCGGGTCGCAGAATGCCGAGGTCGAAGTAATCGCACGCCATCGCTGCGAGTTGCCTTCTAACGTGGCTATGGGTGATGACACTGCTCATCGCTGATTAGCCGCATGCGTCTCTGGAGGCGTTAGATCTTGGCCATACCTTTGTTTCCGGCGGGCATGCTGCTCGTCGCTTTACCGTTCCCATTTCCGCCGATATAGCTGGTGGAACCGCCGCCAGCGCTGCCCTTGGCTCCCATCTGCCGAGTGAGCTTGGAGTTAAGGACTTGGGTTCCAGCATTCGGATCACTAGACGCAGCGGTGCTTGGCCCTGCGCCGACTCGTGCTTCTGGCCGATCAGCGGGCGCTCTCGGCGGCTGTATGCCCTCGTTCGCTCTGAATCTCGCTTCAACGCTTCCGTCGCTTCCTCCGAGTGCGCGCACCGCCTTGTTGCCGACGGCCTGCATCATGCTGGAGATAGGTTGGATGATGGTACGGGCTATGAATGCCGCCTCAAAAGCTTGGTTGAGTGCAAGTCCGGCTGTGCCACTAACGATACCGGCAGCAGTCGAAGGAACTACCGTCGTGACGATTGCGAGGATAACGCTGTTCGCCACAAGGTTTAGAAGCAAAGGCCAATTCATTGGCGCAGAGCAAACTTTTGTGACGATTGACGTTGGCGCGACGCCATAAGTCGCATACCAGGGAAGAGTAGTGGTGGCCGGCACGCAGGCGGCGACTAATGCGCTGTTCCATTGCGTCGCGATCTTCACGCCGATTCCGAGCACCAAGTAAAAGAAGAGTAGACGGACCCCCGCCTTGATAACGTAGCCGAAATATCCTTCGGCAATCGGAGCGGTGAAGCGACTGCCGCCGAACGCGAGAAGAATCGATGCGCCCCCGACGACGAGATACATCTCGATGACGACTAATAAGGCGAGCGCCGCGATAATGGTGAATGATAGAAGAATAAAGAATGCAGCGACGGTTTGGCCGAGAGCCATAGACAAATTGGGAATCATGCCCGTGCTGGCGGGAGTGTTGTAGATGGTCTCAGCCATTTGACCGCCAAGATCGAGAACCGTGCTGGGGCTGAGGTTGGGGACTCCGCTGACCGCTGCGCCGATCGCGGAAAAGCTTTTCATCACACCGGTCATCCAAGGGAACGCGTTGATCAGCATCAAGTAGATGAACCCGGCACTGAACAGGTGTCTAAACAAGCGCCCTATGTATCGAGGTGCGTCCCCCTGATCGGTCATGTACTGGATGGCGGTTACGAGAATCTCGATAAAGAGGAGGGCTACGAAAAGCTTGGTCGCGTAAGGCTGAATTCCATTCGCGTAAGCCTGTGCTGCGGCCGTGAATTGTCCACCGATAGCATTTGGATCCATACGAATTTCTCCAACTGCGTAGACTCTGTCGACCCATCGGTTGATTTAGTGCTGTGGAGGTGGCGGTGCGTTGTTTTTCGGATTGAAGGTGTCCCCAGAGTATGGAGCGGAAAATACGGCCTGGTTTTGAGCCGCCGCTCGTTTCTCTTGGTAGTAATGCCATCCGCCGTATATGACCGCGCAGAAGCCGATCCCCGCTAGAAACAGGATGATGGGATTGATTCGTTTCATTTCGCTGATCCTCCGGCGTCAGCCAATGTTGCCTTAGTGCTGGGACGGTGCGGGCGCGTTGTTCGTCGGATTGAAACTGTCACCGGGATATTCCTGGGAGAAGATCGCTTGCGCCGCCAGATTGCTTTGTACTTGCGCGTTGACCTGATTGGCCGCCGCCACGTTCTGCGAATTCATCTGCGCCATCACTAGCTGGCGGAGCATCTGAATCTGTTGGACCTGCGCAAGCGCCAATTCATTGCTCACTTGAATTGCTTGCAGATTGCCGATCGCGGTCTGGTTCTTCGATTCGAGTTGCTGGAGCGTAGCTTGTTCGGCTTGATAATTCTGTGCCTGGGCCTGTGCCGATGCCAGCGCACCATTGAGAGTGTTGAGCGTGGTTGTGGTCATCATCTGCGGGCTTTGGGCCCCCGGAGTGTTGGTCACCTGGTAGCCCGGATATAGCTGCTGAAACTGCTGCGAGAGCCCTTGGAAGGTATAGGAAAGCCCTTCTTGTTCGCTAATCAATCCACCGAGATTCGCAAGTAAGTTCTGGTTGGACTGCCATACGCTTGCGCCACCTCCAGTGGTGTTCTTGATCATGTACTGAAGTTGCGAAGCGAGGTTCTGGACGGCCGCAGTTTCCTGCTGAAGCTGCGCGAGCTGTCGCGCATACACGCTGGGATCAAAGACGATCGTTCCACCACCGAATTGGGCGCGCGCCGGGAGGGGCGCAGCCAATCCTTGGAACAGCGCGGCAAAGAACCAAACGAGAAAAAACCAACGTACCCGATTTTGTATTGTGGTCTTCATCGTTCTTGCCTCCTCTCAATGGACTGCGCCGTTGGCGTAAATGGCTTGGCTATTCGGAATGATCGGCCCGGATTCTGGTTGCCGGCTCTCTCGGCCTCTCAGTTCGCTCCAATATTCGGCCCATTCGGAGAGGTTGCGTGCGCGAAGCCATTCGACCGGCCAATCGTCACCATACTCGCGCATCATGCGTCGCGCCTTGAAGATGTCTTCCTTGGATCCTGCGCCGACGAACGAAAGGGTCGCCGGTTCGAGCGCGAGATCAAAGAGGCGGCGGCCGAGCGGCGAGACATAGTAGTAATGCCTCTTAGGAATGGCGTCTGCGATGATTTCACGCTGGCGCGGACTTAGCCCGAACTTGTGATAGAGCGCGGCGGTGCTGGGATTGCGCGCCTCAGGATTCGGCAAATAGATTTTTGTCGGGCACGACTCAAGGATCACGTTGCAAAATGGTGAGTGTGCCACTTCGGTGAGACTTTGAGTCGCGAGAATCACAGCGGCATTTTTCTTACGGAGCGTACGCAACCATTCCTCGATCTTGGCGCCGAAAAGCTCGTTGGCCAGCATGATCCACGCCTCGTCGATAACGATGAGCGTTGGTTTTCCGTCCAGGCGCTGATCGATGCGATGGAACAGATAGAGCAATACAGGAATCAAGACTTTCGCCCCCATCGCCATAAGAGTTTCAAGCTCGAAGGTGATGAACCGACTGTCCAGCAGCGTGTCGCGATCGGCATCGAGAAATCGCCCGAGCGGACCGGCGATCGAGTACTCGCTTAAAGCGGTCCGCAGCTCTTCGTCCTGAACAGTCGCAATGAGATGCGTGAAAGTGCGCGCGTGCTTCGGACTCTCGCCCAACAACTCCAGTGCGCGCCAGAGCGCCTTACGGTGTTGGGGGAGGACCTTCAGATTTTGGAGCTGCAGCAGATTCTCGAGGTATTCCTGCGCCCATGTTCTCTCGCCTTCGCGGTCCACGCCGATGAGCGGGCACGCCGCGATCTCGTCCTCTCCAATATCGAAGTGGTCTCCGCCACAGGCTTTCGTGAGGATGAACGACGAGTATCCCTTATCGAAGTGAAAGACTTGCATGTCGGGGACACGGAAGGCCTGCGCCTCGATGACCCCGAGGAACGTGCTCTTGCCGGCGCCAACCGGGCCGATGACTAGGTTGTGACCTACATCGCCGACGTGTGGATGATACCGAAAGGGTGTGCGCCCGCTCGTGGAGGCGTGAATAAATGCGGGCGTCTCGTCGGGATACATCGGGCACGGATTAGTTTCGAGACCGGCCCATACGGCAGTCGTCGATATTAAGTCTGCTAAATTCTGCGTGTGTACGACTGGCTTTCTGACATTGTGATGACCGTGACCGGGCAGTGAGCCGAGGTACGCGTCACATGCGTTCAAATCTTCTATCCGTGCGGGGAAACCGTGATGCATGAAATGCTTTCGCACTTCCTGGGCGTGCGCATCCGCGATTTCAACGTCGTCTTCGATGACGACGACGTTCATGGTTAGATAGCAGTACCGAACGAGGGCCCCGTGAGCCTCGGAGACCGCTATATCCGCATCGGCCGCCATGTCGAGCGCGTGTTGATTCTGGAACGCCGGAGATGAACTCGAACCGGCGAAACTCTCCTTGAGAAACGCCTTGAAATCGAGGCGCTTCTGAAACCAATTGCGCCGCATGGTCGAAAGTTGCTGCACGCCGGTGGTCGGATCAAGCATGATTGCTCGAATCGACCACCGATAGCAGAACGGAAGTTCACTCAGGAATGCGGTGACTTCCGCATGCGACTCCAGCGGGAACCCCGCGGGCGCGATGACGCGGATGTGGCGACCCTCGATTGTCGGCGTGAAGCCGGGCACAAATCGGTAATTACCTAAAACAGCGTCGAGGTGATTAAAAGTAGCCGGTGGACGAACGTACGTCGGTCTTCCGATGATGCAGCTCTCCAGAAAGGAGAGCATTTCACCGTCGTCCATGCGCCGGATTCTGAGATGGCTGCCTAGGGCTTGCTCCAGCTCAGCGGCGGCCTCGCAGAAATATTCGAGCGTCCGGTGCCCATCGGTCTCGCGCCGAGCACGGCTTGAGACAAACAGCTTCGCGGGACGCGACTGATAGTCGGGCGGCGGCCGGTAAGTGAAGCTGAGAGCGAAGCTGGTCTCAAGATGTTTACCCTCGGCGGTGTAGTGTATTTCCCGTTCGCGATCGATAAGTGCGGTCGTGGGATCGCGAAATGCGCCGCCCGCTGGATAGTCAATACTTGGATGGCGAATGAGATCGGTACTGATCATGAATCCATCGCCATGCTGCGAGAGGATTCGGTTGGTGTGGTGTTTGAGAGCGGAGATCTCCAGCGGTGATGCTGAGTTGAGGTCAGGCCCGCGATACGCAAAGCAGGTCATCATCGCGCCGTCCTTCAGGACAACCACACCCGGCGCACCTAGAAAAGCATAATTGAGAAGATCCGGCATCCCGATTCGCCGATCCTTCCGTCGGCCTAGATCCTTAAATTCCCTAAACAACATGCGACTAATCCTCCTATCGGCGCATTTCGCGGGGACTAGGAACGGACGGATTCACACGAGCCGGCGAGGCGGAGATTGCGGCGCGAGCTGGATAGTAGTCTTGGTATCGGATGTGCCGCACATAAACGCGGCTCAGTTGCGGGTCGAAGTTTGCCGCTTGCACGAGCGCCCAGTGGCCAACCGTCACTAGCAGTGCGCTGATCGTCACAGTGTACCAATGCAATCCGCCTCCGAAGAAAATCGCTGCGGCCGTGATCCAGTTGGCAATCGCCGGCGCCCGCTCCGCTCCTGCGAGCAGGAGCGGGCGCGTTAGCGATTGATGGATCGCGCTTCGGCTGGCGGTGCTCTCGTCGCTCATCGCACGTCCTTCTCAGAAGAGCGCTCCCGCGAATGGAAAAACCGCCGTCATGAGCTGCGTCGCTCCAAGAGCCGCCGCTCCGCCAAACGCAAGAGCCGACATCTTGCGGGCACCCGTGCCATGTTCGCTGAAGGCCCACGTTAGTCCCGCACCGATGACTGCCGCCGTAGTGATCGAATGAGCAACCGGACCTTGCAAATCAGTTTGCAGAGTTGCAAGCGGCTGGTCCCATGGGAGCGCGCCACCTGCGGCTGCCGCTGCGAAAGCTTGCGCCGGCAGTACGATCGTCACAATACCGAAGGCGTAGCTTATGCGCGCCGCGAACTTGATCCCTGACCCTTTGATTCGTTTCAGCGCTTTCATTTTCAGAACCTCCTCTCCTACGGATGTGAATTTTCAGGCCGAATGACCTTGAGTCCGTTGCTAAAGTGCGAGCGTCGACCAGTAAGCGGCTCCGGCTTGGGCGAATGTGAGTACGATTGCGATTGCAACTGTGAGCTGAATAATCAGCTCGGTTCCATCCCACCCTTCGCCGCCCCGAAGTGCGAAACTGAATGGGATCGCGACGAAAAGCCCAGCGATCACGTACAAACTCAGACACAGCCTAGCGTTCATCACTCCATCTCCAGCGGCGCGAGCCGGAATCCTTCTGCCGCGTTGTAGCCTTCGACTCGAACCAGCTCCTTAAGACGTCGACCTTCCGGCTTTCGCACGATGAACGCGATCAAATCGACGGTTTCAGCGATTAGCTCTGGCTGGGGCGGCACGCCTGCTTCCTGCACCAGGCTCGAAAGCCGCGTGAGCGCGGCGCGGGCGCTGTTCGCGTGAACTGTTGTCACGCCGCCGGGGTGGCCGGTATTCCACGCCTTCAGCATGCTTAACGCCTCGGCGCCGCGAACTTCGCCGATAATGATACGGTCTGGTCTTAGTCGCATAGTCGCGCGGACAAGGCGAGTCAGATCCGCTGCTTCACAAGTACGCAACTGAATCGCATTCTGGGCGCTGCAGTGAAGCTCGTAGGTGTCCTCGAGAATCGCGTATCTCTCGCTGGGACCTCCGAGCTTGGCCATTTCATGGATAAGCGCGCTGGTCAGGGTTGTCTTTCCTGATCCGGTGCCTCCTGCAATTACGATGTTTTGACATTCAGTGATCGCGGTGCGGAATACCCCCGCCTGAAACTCCGAGACGATTCCGGAGCTCACGTAGTCATCGAGGGTGTAAACTATTTGCGCCGGTTTCCGGATGGCGAAACAGGGTTGAGCGACGACCGGTGGAACGAGTCCCTCAAACCTCCCGATTCCGCCTGGCAGCTCTCCTTCAATGATTGGGATCTGCGCGTTGACGACGGTATTGAGCAAAGCGGCTACAGTGCCTATGAGGCTTTCGACCTGAGTTGCGGGCATCACGCAACCCGAATCCCACATGCCCTTGCCGTGCGCATCGAGCCAAAGATGGCCGTCCTGGTTAACGATCAGATCGGTAACCGCGGGGTCTGCGATGCCCTCTCTCGCTTTCCCTCCCAGCTCGCGTTCGAACTTTTCGATCAGACGCGCTTGCTGAACGTCGCGCGCGGAATTCATAGCCGGGCCTCCGCTGTCTGTTC